>Ga0210064_1001207_pt1 | contig 11253 bp, 9 predicted proteins | sample Muzzi_CordC_D2_FD_185531 | JGI IMG/M metagenome (GOLD analysis project Ga0210064, IMG submission 185531) | Wetland microbial communities from San Francisco Bay, California, USA, that impact long-term carbon sequestration - Muzzi_CordC_D2 (SPAdes) | ecosystem: Environmental > Aquatic > Marine >...
TCCAGAATTTTTTGACTCCCGGATTCAATCCCGTATCCGATCCATACGCAGCCGACCTCCGCCATTCGGTTTAGAACATCGGGTTTTGCACTGGTCACTCGTCCATGACAGCCCCAGGTCAAGGTGAATCGCTTTTGTTCCATTAAGTCGCAAAACTCAAGAAGCCTTTTCTCTGAAGCCATCATGTTGTCATCGACAAAGCCGATAAAATCCACGCTGTATCTGTCCACCAGAATTTCGATCTCATCGATGACATTCTGTGCCGAACGAAAACGATACTTAGACCGTCCAAACAGGTGATAGCAATAGTTGCAGGAAAAAGGACAGCCCCTGCTGGATATGATGTTCATGCTTCGAGCGACCTTGATGTCTTTTCTGAATCCTGATGAGTTGCTCGCCACATCACCCCAAATCGGGTTTTTCAGGTAGATGTCCATGGGCAGCAGATCCCATGCGGGAAATGGAATCTCGTCAAGATTTTGTATGTTCCTGCAAGGTTCGTTTTGAATGAATCTGTTGTTTTGGCGAAAATGGAGACCGGAAATTTCGTTCAAATCAGCCCTCGCTTCAATGGCACGACAAAGATCCAGCATGGTCCGCTCACCCTCTCCGATCACAGCTATATCCACCTGCGTCTCTTCAAAGAGCAGTTCGGGACAGGACGTGGCCAGGCCGCCACCCGAAACGACAGGTGCTTCAGGATGCATTCGCTTCAGTTCAGTCACCAGCCATTTCTGGAATTCAATGGTGGTAATCAGGCCGGACAGTCCCACAATATCCCAGTGCATGTTCTTCAGCGACTCGATAATTTGATCTTTTGTGGGTCTCAAGGCATTCACGTCAAAAATCTTTACGTCAAACCCCTGTTGTATCAAAGTGCCTGCCACAGTGGCCAAGCCATAGGGAATGTTGTTTGGCTTGGCGTTTAAACGTATTGGGGAATTGATGAGTAGAATCTTCATTTTTTGGCCAGGATCATGCAATCAATTTCACCCAATGCTTTTTTGGAAAATCTTTTGAAATCCGGGTGAAAAGTTTCCAGCATAAGATCATCGATCTCAACGGTATTTTCAATGGAATACCTCATCAGGCTGAGATCCCTTTGCTCAAACAGCTCCTTCCATTCAATGGGCATCAGCCTGTTCTGATAGAATTTGTTCGAACAGACCTCTTCCCATTGGTCCGTACTGTAAGAACGGAAAGAAAAAGGAGTATAACCACTCATTTCGGAAAAAGATCGGTGGTCCCTTGTGACAACACTAGATAAAATAACGCCCCCTTTTTTAAGGACACGGGTCATCTCTCCAACGGCTGATCCAGGTTCTTCCACGTGCTCTAATACTGCAAAAGACAAAACTGCATCAAAGGCACTATCCTTAAATTCAAGCGCACAGACATCCATGGGATAATGGTAATCGATTTTGCTTCTGTCCATCAAATAACGGTTATCTTTTTTCTGAAATAAACATTCAAAACGAGAGATGGCCATTTCTTTCATCTTTTTTTCACAGGCCAAGTTTTCAAGGATATCCCGGATGTTTTGATATTCCTCATAATGCTCTGTAATATCCGGATACCGAATACCGAACGTGTTCTTGTCGATGGAACATATACGGTTCGCCCCACAACAGTACAGAAGCACTTCTAACCCGAGGAAACCTCCGGGACCCACGTGAAGGACATTTTTCTCCTCAAGGGGGAAAATAAATTGTACGTCATTGAAGAGCATATCAAAATGTCTCTGGAAAATCCTGGGAAATCGACCCACAAGAACAAAGTCTGTATCACCTTCGAGTCCCATGGTCTCGAGTTGCTGCGCAATGGCCTCACGACCGGAAACTGAAGTGACAATAATACAGTCAATATTGTTTTCCAAAAGGCGGTTGGGAGATTGAATCTCGTATCCTTTGAATGTTTTTCCCCAATAAGAGGTGTCATTATCTACAACATACAAAATTTGATTGCCAAGATTCATTTTTTGGCAAAAGCGGATGTACTCTTCGCTTCCACGTCCTGCTCCAAACAATACGATTTTTTGATTTCGGATGGTTTCGGCTTCTTTTGGATTTATCCACTGGTATTTCAATTCAACAGCTTCCTTGTATCATCTTCACCAAACGACCTTTTCACGGTCTCATTTTAGCCATTCCCGGGCTCTTCGCACACAATCTTTGGACTCATTGATGAGTCTTGAATAGCGTTCGCTGGTATGCTGTCCGATTTTTCGATCGACGCCATGGAAACGAATTGAATACAGAATTTTCGGCAGGTGATAAAATACAGCCCCGGCCATTGCAAAACGTAGATAATGATCGTAGTCATTGGCGCCTTGATAGGCCTCATCCATTAGCCCGACCTTGTGATGCAAGTCGGTCCTGTAGAGCTTAGACACACCTAAGTGATACCAGCGGGCAAAGCAGGCTTCAAATTCATAATCCGGCAATCTCATCTGTCTTATGATTCGGCCTTGATCATCCACGACATTCATATCCGAATAGACAAAATCCGCCCCGGTGGTTTCCAGTGTGTTCACCAACTCTTCGATCATGTGGGGATGGGGAAGGTCATCACCAACGACGTACGTGCAGTATTCTCCCGTTGCACGGGAAAGACCTTCATTATAGGTCCGTGTGGGTCCCATGTCCTCATCGAATGAGATGATTTTAAAATCTCTTCCTTTGGGATAGACGGAAATTTCTTTTCTGATGACATTACCCTTTTCGTCCATTTCTAAAACCGGACTTATTGTCCGCTCACAAATTTCTTTTTTGAGTCCTGCCAGATAATTTTTGGTCCCATCCGTCGACCCTCCGTCTACGATAATGATTTCCAGATTTGAATAGGTTTGAAACAGACAGTGGTCCACACAGGCCGGAAGATAATGGGCCTGATTGAAAGTGGGAATGACGATGGTTGTTTTTGGAGCCATTTTGGTATCTCTGCTTAATAAAGCGGCAGACTTTCGTTGGGACGCGATGCTAAGAAGGCAAATCGCAATACCCCAATCTCTTTGGCATCAAATCGCCGGAACGTTGGGTTGAACTTTTGCCACATCTCATCCGTGATGTCTGTTTCCATCAGGATATCCAGCTGTTTGATGTCAAACCCATGGGTCAGGATCATTTCTTTGTGTTCCGGAAAGGTGATTTGATTGTGATAATTGATGTTTTTGGCAATTTCGTTCCACTCTTCTCTTGAATATTCCAGGAACTTGAGAGGATAATATTCTTTAAAAGTGGAGAAAACGCGATGATCCTGAGGATCGACTAAACCGATGGTCATGCCCCCTGGTTTCAGTGTCCTGAATATCTCTCCATATCCTCTCTCCGGATTCATAACATGCTCAAATACGGCATGATGGAGTATTAAATCAAAAGACCGGTCCGCAAAAGGCAACGCCGTAACCGAGCAAGGATAAAGCAGATGAATTTTGGTTTGATCAATGAAGAATCTTTCCTGTTCTCTTTTGATCAAACCTTTTTCAAAGATATCGCCATAATCCCTATCGATTGCCATTTCACCCAGGTTATCATAGTAGTTTTTTGTCCGAGTTATTTCTGGGAAACTTAAATTAAAGGAATGATATTCGACTGCAAAAACGGATTTGGCTCCCATCAAATAAAGGAGCAGTTCCACTCCTAATTGACCACCGGGACCGATGTGAAGTATATCCAGTCCTTTGAAATCTTCTACAAAATTATTATAGAAGTCCATGACATTAAACGGATATTGGTAATTCAAACTATGCATCACTTCAAAATAATTTACACCTCTCGCAAAGCCCATATCTTCCAGCTGATTGGAAACCTGATCTCCTGCAGAAATTGTCGTTATGACAACGATGTCCTTATGATGATCTATTTCTTGGGGGCAAAGAATCGGCTTATCCTTGAGACGAAGCCCCTGTTTGCTCGAATCATTGTCAGCAAAGTAAATGGGAAGAGAAATGCCTCGCTGAAGCAATTCATCATAAAGGGCTTCACCCCAACCCCCAGCACCAAAAAGGATCAGTCTCTTGGATTCAGCCTGCTTTAGCCTCAGGAGAAACTGTTTAATATCGAAAAAATTTTCTGAAAAAGAATACACAACGGTACACCTTCTCCTAAAGTACCTTAATAGTCACAATGATCTAATTCAAACATAGGCATGGATTAACCCTTGCTTTTGAATATTGCTCATTATTTTATTAGACGGTTAGACTAGTAAGTTTCTCAGGCCAATAATTTGATATGAGTGGACAAAATTCATCACATAGGTGATGAAAAACATCTTCATCCAGATATTTTCCATAATTATCTGACCAGTACATCCTGTTAATATTCTTAAATGGTTTTTCAAATCCCACTAAATCACCTTTGCCTATGATGGCGGAAATTGATTTAATCGTCTTTTCAAAGTTGAGGTAATAGTCTTCATAGCGAAGAAATTGTTTGTCACTGATGTATTCCAACCATCGCTTGTTCAGTTTTATGAATCCTTTGAGAGTGAACCATTCTTTTGAGTTATTTGTTAATCTGTATTGTGCATCCTTGCTTTCTCCAGAAAGCATTTTACCCCATGAATAATAGGAATCGAAAATGTACGAAATCTGGAAAATAGTTTTTATGTATCTATACTCAGGATAATGCAGTGGTTTCATGAAATGTGTTTTTATCACATACGGGTTTTCTTTGTTTGAGGGTAGAAATCCGAAATGCCGATCTTTAGATTTTATTAGTTCACCCTTTTGAGTCTTTTCATTAAAGACGGTTCCGTAACCCCAGTCTAAACATTTCAAAAGATTATTGATTGTGTAATGAGTACCGGAGCGGGGTTGAGTTTCAAATATCAACTGAATATCGACATCTTTTGACACATCGAATAAAAACAGGATGGGTATCGATTTGCGCAATAACACATTTTTCAAAGAGTTTATTATTGTCGAATAATGTAATGGAGAGGTGGCGATTAGAATGGCATCAAGAGTGAGATTTTCAAGTACATGGATCATCTCCGAATTTATGAATCCGCAGAAACGTTCTTTGACGATGTCTTTCAAGGCATGGCCTGTTCTATCGGATCCGAACAGAACAATCCGATTCAGAGAATATAATTCTATAGCATCTTGAATAGTGTCAAAAACCAAAGGTTTAAAACGGCCATTGTCGAGGAATGCGTTATATTCTTCAACTGGAATTCCTAATTTTATTATTTTAAGACTCATGCATCTTCCCTACACCAGCGACAACCGAAGAGATTTATGAACAATGCGTACATTAATTAAAACCATTTACTTCGCGAAACCCTTTCAGGTGAGATTGCCCAAATCCTGTATCAGGCTATCCATATCCAAATCCGCATCAACAATACAGTGTGCCATCTTCTGGGAACACCGCCAGTTGCACCCGAAACAAGACATCGGGTGAGTGTACACATTGATATTGGGCGTTTCGGGATTGGGGAAGAACCGACCGAAGTGGGCACCGCTGACAACCACATGCCCGGAAATGCCCATACTCCCCGCAATATGTGCAAGCCCGCTATCGTTACCGATGAAAAGCGACGCTTTGGAAATAAAGGCCGCGCTTTGCCTAAGACTCAATGAGCCCGTTAGCAAGGCGATCCTATCGGGGAAGCTCGACATTGCCTTTAGTCGGTTGGCCATTGGGGCTTCGTTCGCACCGCCCATAATAAAAATACTTCCAGATGACCGATACAGGAAAAACTCGATGATGTGATGAAATTTATCAAGGGGCCAACATTTATCCGCCACACTTGCCCCTGGCGCAACGACCAAATACGGCATGGGAAACTGCTTGTCCGATAGAAAACCCGATACCAGATCCATATCTTCAGTTTTCCATAAGGGAAGGGACGACCCGGGCGTACCGCCTATTTTGTTTAAAAAAGAACGGTTGCGAACACTTTCATGATAATTACCGCTTTTTATATCTACTATTTTCGTATAGAATCTTTCGTTATAGCGTGCCGTTTCAGCATCGATGTTGCAGTCATCGCCACGAATGCCGATTTTTTCATTGGCCTTAAGAACTGCTACCATTTCATCGGCGTTAGCTTCCCGGCTGTAGCAGGGATAGATAAGGATATCAGCGGTAATCTCACTTAATTGTTTCAGCCATTGCCGCCAGTATGCATTGCGTTGTTCATAGCGGCAGCGGTCCCATACCAGACAATGGTCGATGATATTGGCAGCCTGGGCCAGGTGACAAACATCGGCAGTGCCGATAAATATAAATCGATGTTCCGGATAGAGCGTCCTTAGGCCCGACAAATATGGCATATATAGCACATAATCGCCAACAGCGTCGGGTCTCAGAATCACACAAACCTTGTTTTTGACCCTAATACTATCTTTTTGAGCAAGTTTTAACCAAAAATTGAAGTTATCAGGTCCATCTTTTGTTTGATAACGTTTAAAATGCTTAGGGACCATGTTTATAACGAGATCTCGTCGAAGCAAACCCTGGCTTCTTGAGCCCAGGGTTTAAGAAGCGCTATGGCCAAACCGGTTGTACCCGGCACTTCACCCACGGGATGGGCGCCAAAAAAAAGATACAGTTTTCCCTTTTCAATAAACACATAGGGCGAGCACAGCTTTTGTTCATCAAAACTACCGGAATCCCCACCCTTTAAAACCGGTTCCGACGTTACACGTTCCCAATTTAACAGGTCATTAGAAGTCACCAAACCGGCGTTTAATTTCTCTTTTTCGTCCCGGCCTTCATAAAAGGCATAAAATTGGTTTTTAACGCGAAAAATATTTAGCATAACAGCCCCTTTGGCATCCCAATCGCCATTCGGGCCGCGATCGATAATAGGATTGTCACTATACCGTTCCCAGGCCAACAGATCTTTTGAAAAAGCCACCCCGGTTCGCATGCAGTCACCGTCAAATCCGGAATAAAACATCCAATAATGCCCCTTCACCCGATAAACCAGAGGCGCCAGCAATCCGATGCCATCAAAATCCTTATGGTTTCCGGTAGGGCTAAAAACAGGGTTATGATCAAATTCTTGCCAGTCTTTAAAAGGGGTGGTGTCGGTGCAGGCAAAACCAAATGATTGCGTTTCAAAGGTGTTGAAAAAACGTCGTCCCTCATAAAACATGCCGTATCTGCCGTTAGATATGGGGAGCACCCAGGCGCCATCAACATTTGCATGATTCCAGCTACCGGCCTCTCCCGAACAAATGAGTAGATTATTATCCGGTCGGTGCCATGAGACGAGATCTTCGGAAAACGCATAACCGATACCCCAATAGGTGGCTTTTTGAGAGTAACCGGTATAAAAGTTGATATATTGACCGTTATATTTAAAAATACGCGGGTTGGCCGTTACCTCGCTGTCCCAGGCTGAAGCCAGACCGGGACTCAGAATAGGATGGGATAGTTTATTCAATCTTTCAAACGGGATATCGGACATTTCTGAAACTCTGCGTTTGTAGCTTTTTCCAAACATACAAGCCCGCCCAGTATAAAGGCTTGAGGCTTTTTTGTTTCAGCATTTTTCGAATCTCTTCCTTGACCATGAGCTGCAAATACTTCCAGTCACGTTTTTGCAGGATACGATTGAAATTTCTAAAGAGCAGGCGGTTATCGATCTCGACAAAACCGTTTTGGATCAGGCTGTGGCGCAACTCTTCTTTGATCTCGTTCACCTGCTGAGGGCCCCAGGTATCGGTTTTAATCCAACAGCGCATACCGCCTGTGGAATCGGGAGTGTCCAAATCATTGGGGTTGTCGGTGAGCAGCCAGCCGTTTTTTTGACACATCCTTTCATAGTCAGTCATGGGCACCGGTTGACTGACACTGATCATCAGGTCATCGGCTTCCAGCCCGGCCGCAAATTGGATCGTTTGCCGCATCTCCGCCAATGTCTCACCAGGTATGCCGATCATAAAAAAAACCGTGGACTCTAGCCCTTGCCGGTTGCACCACGCCACAACGTCTTTTACCTTTGTGAGGTGGATGCCTTTTTTCAAAATATCGCTGACCACGCGCTGGGATCCGCTTTCAGCACCAATGTTAATGTGGGAGCAACCCGATCTTTTCATCTCCCGCAATAAATCAGGATCAAGGTTCGTAACTCGGCACAGGGCATGCCAGCGTATCTTCAAATTTTCGGTCATGATTGCGGCACACAAATTTTGCAACCACTTTTTGTTTACCGCCATATCATTGTCCTGGAAAAAGAAATGGTCGAAACCATATCTGGTGTTCAGATATTTTAATTCAGCCACCACGTTGGCAACACTGCGCATCCGAAAAGGGCCTGCAATTTTTTTTAAGGCCGGCATGCAGTTGGCGCACCGAAACGGGCATCCCCGCGATGCAATGGGAGTGGCAAGCCCACTATAATAGTTACTGTGATCGAAAAGATCCCAATCCGGAAAAGGCAAGGTGTCGAGTTTCCAAAAAGTTTTGCGGGATGTGTTTTTTATGGTAAGACCCTCTTTTTTCCAATAAATGCCGGTCACGTCAGTGAAATCCCGATCTCCCCGGTCCAGCTTTTGGATGATTTCTAAAACAATGAATTCACCCTCACCGATGCCCACCAGGTCAACCGCATCAATGCCGATCACCTGATCAGGGAATAGCGTCGGATGAGGACCGCCAACGGCAACAGTTATACGCCGGTTCAACTGTTTCACAGCAGACGCCAGCCGCTCCACTTCCTCAAAGGTACGGGTAGTACAGTAAAACCCTACAAAATCTGCATCTCGGGCAAGCTCGTACAATAATGATTCGGATTGGTACATTAAATCCAGACCATGGATACGCGTAAACCCGTGTTTCTTCAACACACTTGAAATATAAGCCAGACCAAGTAGAAAACCGCCGTTGCCGGCCTTTGATAAAGGGGAGACGAGGAGAATCTTCATCTTTTTTAAACTCTCATTGTGAATCCGGTGCCACCAAGGTTTGCATAATCATAAGTTCAGTTTTGTTTTCTTCATACAAAAATTGATTTATACAAAACTTCTGAATACAAGTAGATACCTATCCAACAGTCTGATTCGCAAAACAAACCAGACAAAAATCATCAATTTCTTTCAGCCCATACCCTGAAAGAATCGTTTTTATTTCTGGATAATACGGTACACTGGTAATAATGATGTAGTCTATTTCCCTTTGTAAAGCTTTATGAAGTGTCACAATAGGTAAGCCACCAATACTACCCTCTCTTTTTTGATCAATGATACAATCCCAGTGATAAGAAGTTTTAATTTTTTTAATATGGTCGACAAACGATGCCGTTGCCCCACCTGCAGTATAAATTGCTAATTTTGAGTTTTCAGGTAGTTGGACTCGATTCTGAAACAAAGTCCAGGTGTGAACGATAGGTTCATTTATGGAAAGATCCGGTTCATTAAAAATTAATCTTTTTACATAGGTATGCTTGTATGTCGCCGAAGGTGTAAGATCTCCCACGCCTTCGAGATTGATACGTTGAACCGATTGATGACCTTGATTGATGACAACACCAAAAACACCAACTGAACAAATATCGATGATGTGTTCGCCAAGTGAAATAAAATTACTTTCATCATCGTTTCTTTTTGCACCAATCAAAGTCCCTTGATATGGGGCGCTTGATGAAACGGATAGTTTTAATTTCTTTTTTTTATAGACTTCGTAGTCAAAAATTTCCAAAAAAGAGTATAGAAAATTAAAATCCAACAAGTCTTCGTTTATCAACTGTCTTTTATATCGTTGAACAATATTTTGTTTTGTTTTGATATTCCCTTCCTCGAAATCGTTTTTAGAAATTGCGGGGACAATATTCCCAGATATACGCTGAGTAAGTGGAAACAACATTTTCCGGTCATATCTACATCCGATAAAATCGGCTATTTTTGAAATCGTGTCTTTAGGTTTTAAAATAATATCTTCATATTTAACCATTTTAAAATTTTTAGATCCAGACATCTTCAATGAAGAAATGGTCTGATAAATTTTTAAAAATTCCGAGGGAAAAACGGCAATTCCAGTACGAAGCATAGACAGAAAAACATCCCTTGGATCCCTAATAAGTAATATGACCTTCGATTCTGGATACAATTCAGAAAGCTCATTTATGATATACGCATTTTGTAGGCCGATAACCTGAAGTCCCCAAGATTTAGTGTGTCCAATAAGGCTTCGGTTAAACAATCTGAGGCAATCGTCCCAATGGCCTTTTTTAACCACTTGTGAAGAAGGACTATTGTAGTATCTCAAATATGCGTGTGAAGCTTTAAACAAAAATGGTAACCAGTGACATTCCGGCGAAAGCCATGAGTCTTCAGACGAACTGATTATGGATTGGAGAAGTTTCGTGCCCGTCCGTGGCAAACCGACTAAAAAAAAGGAGGGATCCGTATACATTCTATTTGATGTTTTTTCCTTTTATGTGAATTCAAAATATTCGGGATGACAATCAAGGTATGCTTCAATCAGCTCGACATCTCTTTTGTCATGTACATCCGTCGCCTCAATGGGGTCGATTTCACAGTAATAATAATTCGGTCTTCCCAGGATACTGGCCCTGGCATTGGTAAAACTCGTATTCAACAGAGCTCGGTAAAGTGGTGGATAATATTGGCGATTCAACCCTTGGGCATGCCAAAGGGGGAATAAATAACCATCGGGATGCCCAAGCATAAGGTGTTCATCAACCTTGGTGGCAGGATAAACAGAAGGGATCTTGTTCGATTGGACCCTTTTATACATTAGCCTGAAGGTATCACTACGAAGCATACAATTGTTGCAATTTAATGAAAACGCATATTCGGACAGTAAGTGAAAAGAAGTGATCCAGTCACCGGTGAATTCAGGAATCGACCGGTCCAAATCTTCTGCAATATAACGGGTTATGTATTTCCAGGCCTCTTGGTTGTTGTATGCCTTTGATTTGTAGCTGATAAATTTATTGGGTCTAGGGATAACTCGCCACCCCACACCAAGGGTAATTTCAGCGATCTCGTCATCCTCAGTAAAAACGTAATGATAATGTACCGTCCTGCTTGCCTTTAGGGACATTAAAGGATACCAAATGAGCGGTTTGCCTTTAATAGGATATTTGTTCTTGCCTTTAAATGATGAGCCCTTGCCACGTGCCCATGTAATCCCGATATTCATATTTATTTCCTCTCGACGGTTTTTCCACTTACTCAAGATTGATAAATTATTCCATATTAGAAGCTATCTCAAAATAAAGATTTTGGTTCAAGATCAAGGCGGAGCCGAGTTTTAACCCGCAGGCATACTCAAG
>Ga0210064_1001209_pt1 | contig 11228 bp, 6 predicted proteins | sample Muzzi_CordC_D2_FD_185531 | JGI IMG/M metagenome (GOLD analysis project Ga0210064, IMG submission 185531) | Wetland microbial communities from San Francisco Bay, California, USA, that impact long-term carbon sequestration - Muzzi_CordC_D2 (SPAdes) | ecosystem: Environmental > Aquatic > Marine >...
CCGCGGCCACCCGGGACGACCTGCAACAGGCCTACATGCTCCAGGGTCAGCAGCGCAGTTTTCGCTACATCACCCTTCCGGTAGCGGATTTTTATGCGCAGGTGGATGTCTCCGGCAACGACATCCAGCAATACTACGACGATCATCCTGATGATTTCATGACGCCCGAGCGCGTCAGGGTCCAGTACCTGCAGCTGGATACAGACAGTATCACGATTGATAACCCGGTCGACGAACAGGCCCTGGAGGCACTCTACAACGAGCGTTCCGAGACCTATGTCGAACCGGAACGACGCCACGCACGGCATATCCTGATCCAGCTGCCACAGGATGCCGATGCCGCCAGCGACGCGGCAGCCCGACAAAAGGCAGAGGACGCCATCAGGCGAATCAAGGGCGGCGAAGCCTTCGAAACGGTCGCCAGGGAAGTTTCCGATGACCCGGGTTCGGCCGCGAATGGCGGTGACCTGGGTTTTTTCAGCCGCGGCATCATGACACCGGCATTTGAGGAAGTCGCCTTTTCCCTGCCCGTCGGGCAGCTCAGCGAGCCGGTAAAATCGACATTCGGCTACCATGTTATCGAAGTGCTTGAGATCCAGCCGGAAACCGCCACCCCCCTGGATGAGGTGCGAGACGAACTGGTCAAGGCGCTTCAGGCCGAGGATCGCAGCAATATCTTCTACGAAAGGTCCGAGATCCTGACAAGCATGACTTTCGAGCAGCCGGATACCCTGCAGGGTGCAGCAGACGCCCTGGGACTGGAGATCAAGGAGAGCGACTGGATAAGCCGCGACGGCGGCCCCGGCATTGGTGCCAACGAGGATATTGTCGATACCGCCTTCAGCGAAGACGTGCTCCTCAACGGGAACAACAGCACGCCGGTTGAGATCGGTGACGACGAGATCGTCGTGCTGCGCCTGCTGGAACATCAGGATGCCGCACGCCAGCCTCTGGCTGACGTGAGGGATCTGGTGAAACAGAAGCTGGTCGACGAGAAGGCCCGCCAGCTTGCCGAGAGCAGGGGCGCCGAACTGCTTGCGTCCCTGGGCGAGGAGGGGACAACACTGGAAGATATCGCCGCATCGGCGCAAGCCGAGGTGCAGCAGGCGAGCATGGTCGGGCGGAACGTGGCAGACTATCCGGCCACGGTGGTAGCAAAGGCCTTTACACTGGACGCCCCCGTCGAGGGTAAACCCGTTTACACAGGACTTGCATTGCCGGACGGGGACTACGTGATTCTTGCCCTGGACAAGGTGAACCTGGGGGACCTGGCAGCACTCCCGGAAGCTGCACGCAAGCAGGCATGGCGGGAATTCAGCAAGATTCAGGGCGCCGCGGAAATGGCAGCCGCGCAGGAAACCCTGAAAATGCAGGCGAACATCGACATCCCGCCGTCCACCGACGAGTAAACCGTTACCGGCATGACTGGCAAACCCGGGGGCTGAAAGACTGAAACTTCACTGGCAAATCCTGCTGGCCCTGCTGCTGGCCGTGATCGCAGGCCAGTTGACGGGCACGGATGCCGGCATCCTCGGGGTCCGCTTCTACGACGTCTATACCTTTCTGGGCACACTGTTCATGAATGCCCTGAAGATGCTGATCGTCCCGCTGATCATGTCATCGATTATTACCGGCGTGGCCGGCATCAGCGACAGCGACGCCATGGGGCGCCTTGGCGGCAAGACGCTCCTGTACTACATGACCACCAGCCTGCTGGCAATCTGCGTCGGCCTGCTGCTGGTCAACCTGGTCAGCCCGGGCATCGTCGACGGGGCCCCTGCCAGGGAGGTGGTTGCCTTTGCCAGCGAAGACACGGAAGCGATCGCGGCCAGCATCGAGGGCCGCGGTGCCGGCGACGTCGTGGACATCTTCATTCGCATGGTGCCTGCGAATATCGTCGCGGCAGCCGCCGAAGGCAGGATGCTGGGACTGATATTCTTCAGCCTGCTGTTCGGCTACTTCATGACCCGGATTGACGGTGCGGCGGCGCGGACGCTGAACGATTTATGGCGCGGCGTATTCGCCGTGATGATGAAGATTACCGACTGGGTCATGCTGTTCTCCCCGCTGGGGGTGTTCGCCCTGGTTGCCAAGGTGGTCGCCTCGACCGGTTTTGCCGCCTTCGAACCACTGATGGCCTTTTTCTTCACGGTGCTTGCCGCGCTCGCGGTTCACATATTCATTGTTTTGCCGCTGCTGCTGAAACTCGTCGGACGGGTGCCGCCCTGGCGCCATTTCCAGGCCATGTCACCGGCGCTGCTGACCGCGTTTTCGACGGCGTCCTCTTCCGCGACCCTGCCGATCAGCATGGATTGCGTCGAAAACAGGGCCGGTGTCTCGAACCGCACCACCAGCTTCGTGCTGCCGCTGGGCGCAACCGTCAACATGGACGGGACGGCCCTGTATGAATGCGTTGCAGCGATGTTCATCGCCCAGGCCTATGGCGTGGAAATGACGCTGGCAACCCAGTTCACAGTGGTTCTGGTCGCGCTGCTGACCTCGATCGGGGTAGCCGGGATCCCGGCGGCAAGCCTGGTGGCCATCAGCATCATCCTGACGGCTATCGGCCTGCCGGTGGAGGCGGTAGGGCTTATCCTTGCCGTAGACCGGGTGCTGGACATGTGCCGTACCAGCGTCAATGTCTTCAGTGATTCCTGCGGCGCCGTCCTGGTCGGACGGCTGGAAGGCGAGAGCGACATCCTGCGAAACCCGCCCGGGAAAGCCTAGCCGACCTGCCGCAGCACGCACCGGATCAGGCCATCCGGAGCACCGCCAGGTCAAGCCGGGTGCCCGCATTGCTCTATGGCCACGGAACCCGCGGAAGGACACGGAAAGAAACAATAACGATTAGCGAGGCTCCTGAGGATAAAACCTCGCTAATCAGGCAGGGCCCCGTCGGCGAATACCATGGAGGCCAGGAGTAATAACTCCATCAACAGGCCGGATGCAGGTCTGCAATCGATCCTCTTCACCAATGCTTACCTGGCATATGGCGGTGTCCATGCAAGAGGTTCATTAGAAATTCTTCAGTGTGCTTCCGTGGATTGCGTGGCCCTATTATCGATCATTACCTGAGCGGGATAGGCTAGTCCAGCGGCGCCATGCCGACGATGTTGTAGCCACCGTCCACGTAGGTGATTTCACCGGTGATACCCGATGCCAGGTCGGAGCAGAGGAAGGCCGCGGCATTGCCGACGTCCTCGATGGTGACATTGCGGCGCAGCGGTGCGGTACCCGCGAAGGTATCCAGCAGCTTGCGGAAGTTGCTGATACCGGCAGCCGCCAGCGTCCTGATAGGTCCGGCGGAAACCCCGTTCACGCGGATGCCTTGCGGACCCAGGCTTTGTGCCAGGTAGCGCACATTCGCTTCCAGACTTGCCTTGGCGACGCCCATGACATTGTAGTTGGGAATGGTCTTCACCGCGCCCAGGTAACTCATGGTCAGCAGCGCGGCCTTGCGGCCCTGCATCATCGGGCGGGCGGCCCGCGCCAGTGCGGCGAGGCTGTAGGAACTGATGTCATGGGCGATGCGAAAACCTTCCCGGGTAACGCAGTCGAGATAGTCGCCGGCAAGCTGGTCGGCCGGCGCGAAGGCAACCGAGTGGACGAGGATATCCAGTCCGTCCCAGCGCTTGCCCAGCTCAACGAACAGGTTCTCGATCTCCGCGTCACTGCTGACGTCGCACGGCAGCACGATATCGGAATTGCATTGCGTTGCCATTTTGGTGACCCGCTCGCCCATTTTCTCGTTCGGATAGCTGAAGGCCAGCTCGGCGCCTTCGCGCAGCATGGCCTGGGCGACGCCCCAGGCGATGGAACGGTTGCTTGCAAGACCGACGATCAGGGCGCGTTTCCCACTCAGGAATCCCATGGCAGTACCTTTTGTGCGGTTGATAGAAATCGTTGCGACATCCACGGCACAGGTCCGGGGGTCGTTAAATGAAGTGCCGCTAAGGTACCGGAAAAGGCCGGCAAGGTGAAGTCTGGCAAGGCTATCAATCGCTGCGACGCGGTCATTATAATGGCAGCCCATGTGGCCAGCTCCCCCCCGCAGTGCGTGGCATACCCTGACAACGGCAGGCCTGTTACTGTGCACCGGCATCAGCCTGCTTGCGGGCTGTGACAATCGCCCCTGGAACCGTCCCTATCCGGCCGCGGAAGCCCGGGAAAATGTCCTTTTTTCCTCGTTTCAGGAGCGCCCCAACCACCTCGATCCGGCGCAGTCCTACAGCTCCAACGAGGTCACCTTTACCGGGCAGATTTACGAACCGCCCCTGCAATACCACTACCTGAAGCGTCCCTACCAACTGGTCCCGCTGACCGCAACCGCGGTCCCGGTACCGCGCTACCTGGACGCCGCAGGCAACGCCTTGCCCGCGGATGCCGCTGCCGCGGATATCGCCTACAGTGTCTATGACATCCGGATCCGGCCGGGCATCCGCTACCAGCCGCATCCCGCTTTCGCCACCGCTGCCGGGGGAGCTGCGCTTTACCTGGGCCTGGAGGCGCAGGATCTCGCGGAAATCCATACGCTGGCTGACTTCAGGGAAACCGGCACACGCGAACTGACCGCCGCGGACTATGTTTACCAGATCAAGCGCCTGGCGCACCCGCAGCTGCATTCACCCATCCTCGGCCTGATGGAGGATTACATCGTCGGACTGAAGGATTATGTGCAAACGCTGGCGGCGGCCTGGGACACGACCGCGGCCGGGCGTGAAGACGGCGTCTACCTGGACCTGACGCAGTACCCGCTGGCAGGCGCCGGGGTCATCGACCGTTATACCTACCGCATCAAGATACACGGCAAGTACCCACAGCTGCTGTACTGGCTGGCGATGCCGTTTTTCGCCCCGGTGCCGCAGGAGGCGGATCGCTTCTACTCCCAGGCCGGGATGAAGCAGCGCAACATTTCGCTGGACTGGTATCCCGTGGGCACCGGCCCCTACATGCTGACGGTCAACAACCCGAACCGCCAGATGGTCATGCGCCGCAATCCGGACTTTCACGGTGAAGCCTACCCGACCGAGGGCGAGCCGGGCGACCGGGAAGCCGGCCTGCTGGTGGATGCCGGCAAGCCGCTGCCGTTCATCGACAAGGTCGTGTTCAGCCTGGAGAAGGAGGATATCCCCTACTGGAACAAGTTCCTGCAGGGCTACTACGACACCTCGGGGATTTCCTCCGACAGCTTCGACCAGGCCATCAGCATCGGCGCGGGCGGCGAGGTCAGCCTGACCGACAGCATGCGCGAGCAGGGTATTGAACTGAACACCGCGGTCTCGACCTCGATTTTCTACACCGGCTTCAACATGCTGGACCCGGTCGTGGGCGGCGCCAGCGAGCGTGCCCGCAAGCTGCGGCTGGCGATTTCCATTGCCGTGGATTTCGAAGAATTCATCTCGATCTTCCTCAACGGCCGCGGCATCCCCGCACAGGGCGCTATTCCACCCGGCATTTTCGGTTACGTGGATGGCAGGGCAGGTATCAATCCCTATGTCTACGAGTACGGCAAACACGGTCCGAAGCGCAAGTCGCTTGCGGTCGCACGGCAGCTGCTGGCGGAGGCCGGCTACCCCGAGGGGCGGGATATCCGGACCGGCAAGCCCCTGGTGCTGTACTTCGATACCCCGCAGACCGGCCCGGACGCCAAGGCGCGCCTCGACTGGCTGATGAAGCAGTTCGCCAAGCTCGATATCCAGCTGGTGATTCGCGGCACGGACTACAACCGCTTCCAGGACAAGATGCTGAAGGGCACGGCGCAGATCTTCCAGTGGGGCTGGAATGCAGATTACCCGGACCCCGAGAATTTCCTGTTCCTGCTGTACGGACCGAATGCCAAGGTCGGCAAGAACGGCGAGAATGCCGCCAACTACAGCAACGCGGAATTCGACCGCCTGTTCGACCGCATGAAGAACATGGAGAATGGCCCGGAGCGCCAGGCCATCATCGATGAGATGCAGGCCATCGCCCGCCATGACGCACCCTGGCTGTGGGGCTACTTCCCGAAGCAGTTCGCCCTGCGGCATGCCTGGTACCTGAATGCCAAGACCAACCTGATGGCCAACAACATGCTCAAGTACCGGCGCATCGAACCCGAACTGCGCGCGCGACTGCAGGCACAATGGAACCAGCCGGTGCGCTGGCCGCTGGGGGTGCTCGCCGCCATACTGCTGCTGGTCCTCGTGCCGGCCTGGATCGGCTACCAGCGGCACCAGCGCATGCCCGCGCACCGGGGAGCACGCTGATGTTCGCCTACATCGTGCGGCGTGTCGCCTATGCCATCCCGATCCTCATCGGCATCAACATTCTCACGTTCTACCTGTTCTTCGTGGTGAATTCTCCGGACGACATGGCCCGCCTGCACCTCGGTATGAAGCGGGTCACGCCGGAAGCCATCGGGAAATGGAAGGCCAGCCATGGCTATGACAAGCCGCTGTTTGTGAACCATGAAAACCGTGGTACCGGGCAGCTGACCGATACCATCTTCTTCGACAAGTCTGTCAGGCTGTTTGCCTTCGATTTCGGCACCTCCGACGACGGCCGCGACATCGGCTTCGACATCCGCCAGCGCATGCTGCCAAGCCTTGCCATCGCCATTCCCAGCCTCATCATCGGGCTGCTGGTGAATATCAGCTTCGCCCTGCTGATGGCCTTTTTCCGGGGCACCTACGTGGATGTATCCGGCGTGGTGCTGTGCGTGGTGCTGATGTCGGTCTCCGCGATGTTCTACATCATCGGTGGCCAGTACCTGCTGGCGAAGGTGCTGCGGCTGGTGCCGATATCCGGCTACGAATCCGGGCTGGATGCCGCGAAGTTCATCGTGCTGCCCGTCATCATCGGCGTGGTCAGCGGCATCGGCTCCGGCTCGCGCTGGTACCGGACCTTCTTCCTGGAGGAGGCCGGCAAGGACTACGTGCGCACCGCGCGCGCCAAGGGGCTGGCGGAGTCGCTGGTGATGTTCCGGCATATCCTGAGAAACGCCCTGATCCCGATCGTCACCGGCGTGGTGGCGGTGCTGCCGCTGCTGTTTATGGGAAGCCTGCTGCTGGAGTCTTTTTTCGCCATCCCGGGACTGGGCAGCTACACCATCGACGCCATCAACAACCAGGATTTCGCCATCGTGCGCGCCATGGTCTTCCTGGGCTCGGTGCTCTACATCATCGGCCTGATCCTGGTCGACATCACCTACACCCTCGTCGATCCGCGGGTCCGCCTGACATGATCAAACCGGTCATACTCTGGACGGATGCGCTGATCTTCCTGCTGCTGACGGTGGTGGTCGTCTTTATTGTCTACGCCCGCGGCAAGCCGCATCTGCGCGCCCCCTGGGCGCACGTGCTGCGCAGCCGCATTGCCGCAGGCTCACTGGTCATCCTGCTGGCCTTTATCGCCACCGGCCTGCTGGATTCGCTGCACTTCCGGCTGCCGCTCGCGGACAGCGGCAACGGCAGGCAGACCCACTATGCGGTGGAGGTGCTGAGCGTGCTGGACCTTCTGGCCGGGCCGCTGCGCACGCAGGTCGAGAAGACCTACTCGGCGCCGTTTGCGACGCACCTTTTCACCCGGGAAAACATCGAGCAGCCCGACGGCAGCGTGCTGCGCGGCTACCCGCGGCTCGTGTATGCAGGCAGCCATCTGGCCGACCCGGCGCGGGACCGGGGTGCCGACATCCTGAAGCGCAGTGCCACGGCCGTCGTGCAGGCGCTGCCGCTGGCCGGCCTGCTGCTGGCTGGTGTCGCCCTGCTGCTAGGCCGCAGGGGCGGGCAGGGTACCCGCGCCGCCCTGCGCGACATCCTGCAGGGGCGCACCGAGATACCCTGGCGCATTATCCTGGCTACGTCTGGCCTGCTGCTGTTGCTGCTGTTGCTGGCCGTCAACCTCGGCGCCGCCTATCACATCCTGGGAACCGACAAGGTGGGCCAGGATGTCCTCTACCAGTCCCTGAAGAGCATTCGCACCGGCCTGGTCATCGGCACCCTGACGACCCTGGTGATGCTGCCGTTCGCGGTGCTGCTCGGCATCCTCGCCGGCTATGCCCGCGGCTGGGTCGACGACGTGGTGCAGTACGTCTACACCACGCTGAATTCCATCCCGCATGTGCTGCTGATTGCAGCCGCCATCCTGATGCTGCAGGTCTACATCGCCAATCATCCCGAGCTGTTTGAAACAACGGTCGAGCGCGCCGATATCCGCCTGCTGTTCCTGTGCATCATTCTCGGCATCACCAGCTGGACCGGGTTGTGCCGGCTGCTGCGCGGCGAGTCGCTCAAGCTGCGCGAGGCGGAATACATCCAGGCCGCACAGTCGTTCGGCGTATCGCATGGCCGCATCATCACGCGCCACCTGCTGCCCAACGTCATGCATGTCGTGCTGATCACGGTGGTGCTGGACTTCAGCGGGCTGGTACTGGCGGAGGCGGTGCTGTCCTACGTCGGTGTCGGCGTCGATCCCACCATGAACAGCTGGGGCAACATGATCAACGGGGCCCGTCTGGAAATGGCGCGCGAACCGGTGGTGTGGTGGTCGCTGCTGTCGGCCTTCCTGTTCATGTTCGCCCTGGTGCTTGCCGCGAACCTGTTCTCGGATGCGGTGCGCGACGCCTTTGACCCCCGCCTGCGGGCCCGCTGACACACAGGTCACGAAACATGATACAGCCCCTGCTTACCCTTGAAAATCTCAGCGTGCGGCTCGGCCACGGCGCCGGTTCGATCTGCCCGGTGGATGATGTCAGTTTCAGTATCAACCGCGGCGAGACCTTTGCCCTGCTGGGGGAGTCCGGCTGCGGCAAGTCCATGACCGCGATGGCGATCCTGCGGCTGCTGCCGCAGCCGATCGGACGCATCACCGGCGGGCGTGTGCTGCTGGAGGGCACCGATCTCACCGCGCTGCCGGAGCGCGACATGCGCAAGGTGCGCGGCCGTCGCATCTCGATGATCTTCCAGGAGCCGATGACCTCACTCAACCCGGTGCTGACGATCGGCGACCAGATCGGCGAGGTGCTGCAGCAGCATCATGGCATGCAGGGCGGGCGCCGCCGTGCACGGGTGCTGGAACTGCTGGATGCCGTCGGCATACCCGACGTCGCGCGGCGCGCGCGCGAGTACCCGCACCAGCTGTCCGGCGGCATGAAGCAACGCGTCATGATCGCCATCGCCCTGGCCGGTGAGCCGGACCTGCTGATCGCCGACGAACCGACCACGGCACTGGACGTCACCATCCAGGCGCAGGTGCTGGAACTCCTGCAGCAGCTGCAGCGCGACACCCACATGGCCATCCTGCTGATCACCCACGACCTCGGCGTTGTTGCCGGCATGGCGGACCGCGTCTCGGTCATGTACGCAGGACAGATGGTCGAGGAGGCCGGCCGCGACCGCTTTTTCAGCGACGCCCGGCATCCCTACAGCCGCAAGCTGTTCGAGTCCCTGCCGGAAGTACGCAAGCGCGACCACGCCCTGGACACGATTCGCGGCACAGTGCCATCGCTGGACCGGGAATTTCACGGCTGCCGCTTCGCGGATCGCTGTGACCATGCCTGGGAGCTGTGCCGTACCCGGGTGCCGGGCTGGAACCCGGGCGCCGCCGGCCAGCATGCCCGCTGCCACCTGCTCGACACCCGCCTGACAATACCGGCTGGCGTTACCAGCAGCCAGCCGCCCCGGCCGCTGGCGCCGGCTTCCGCGGCATGCCATCAGCCGCTGCTCGAGGTCACCGACCTCAAGGTGCATTTCCCCATCCACCGCGGCATCTTCAAGCGCGTGGTAGGCCATGTCTATGCCGTTGACGGGGTGTCGATGGACATCCCGCGCGGCTGCACCCAGGCACTGGTGGGGGAATCCGGCTGCGGCAAGACCACCGTCGGCAAGGGCATCCTGCAGCTGATACGGCCCAGCAGCGGCAGCGTGCGCTTCGACAGTACCGAACTGACCACGCTGAAGGGCGAGCGACTGCGGCGCCGGCGCAATGAATTCCAGTTCATCTTCCAGGACCCATATTCCTCCATGAACCCGCGCATGCTGGTGGGCGACATCGTGGAGGAGGGCATGCTGGCGCAGCGCATCGGCAGGACACGGGCGGAGCGGAGCGCCCGCGTGGCGGAGCTGTTCGACCGGGTCGGCCTGTCCGCCGGCCATGTGCAGCGCTACCCGCACGAGTTTTCCGGTGGCCAGCGGCAGCGCATCTGCATCGCCAGGGCGCTGGCGGTAGACCCGAAACTGGTGATCTGCGACGAACCGACCAGCGCGCTGGACGTGTCCGTGCAGGCGCAGATCCTGAACCTGCTGAAACAGCTGCAGAACGAACTGGGGCTGTCCTACCTGTTCATCACCCACAATCTCGCGGTGGTGTCCTACCTCGCCGACCGGGTCGCCGTCATGTACCTGGGCCGGATCGTGGAGGAGGGTCCGGTCGCGGAAGTGCTGGAACAACCGCTGCACCCCTACACGCAGTCGCTGCTGTCGGCCGTGCCGCAGATCGACCCGGCCTCGCGGCGCGAAATCATCCGCCTGGAAGGCGACCTGCCGTCACCGGCCGACCCGCCACGGGGCTGCCATTTCCACCCGCGCTGCCCGCACGCCATGCCGCGCTGCCGCGAGGCCTACCCGGAAGTGACGGCAGCGGGTGACCACCGCGTGCGCTGTTTCCTGCATCACTGACCCGGCTGCGCACAAACAGCCCGGTTTTCCGGAAAAATCGAGGCAGCCGCGGCTGATGATGCTAGAATTCCCGGCTTTACCGACAACGAACACCAGACACACGAGGCATATCCATGAGCATCCAGTCCTTCCATCCCCCCGTTCGCACCTTGATGGGTCCCGGACCGTCAGACGTCAACCCACGCATCCTGGAGGCCATGTCGCGCCCGACTATCGGCCACCTCGATCCGGTGTTCGTCGACATGATGGACGAAATGAAGGGGATGCTGCGCACCGCCTTCCAGACGAAAAACGAACTCACCATGCCGGTCTCCGCCCCGGGTTCCGCCGGCATGGAGACCTGTTTCGTCAACCTGGTCGAGCCGGGTGACAAGGTCATCGTCTGCCAGAACGGTGTGTTCGGCGGGCGTATGAAGGAAAACGTCGAACGCTGCGGCGGCACCGCCGTCATGGTGGAGGACACCTGGGGCGTGGCGGTGGATCCCGACAAGGTCGAGACGGCACTGAAGGCCAATCCGGACGCCAGGATCCTTGCCTTCGTGCATGCCGAAACCTCGACCGGCGCCATCTCGGATG
>Ga0210064_1001210_pt1 | contig 11224 bp, 11 predicted proteins | sample Muzzi_CordC_D2_FD_185531 | JGI IMG/M metagenome (GOLD analysis project Ga0210064, IMG submission 185531) | Wetland microbial communities from San Francisco Bay, California, USA, that impact long-term carbon sequestration - Muzzi_CordC_D2 (SPAdes) | ecosystem: Environmental > Aquatic > Marine >...
AAGGTTTTTTTCAAAAAGTCGGTGGAAAAGGATTTTAGTGTTATCCCCAAAAACGATCTGAGAAAAATCCTTGGTCGTATCGAAGCACTTGCCGAAGATCCTCGTCCCCCAGGGTGCGAGAAACTGACAGGACAACAGCGGTATCGGCTGCGGCAGGGACGATATCGAATTATTTATTCTATCCAAGATGATGAACTGACAATCTGGGTTGTAAAAGTCGGTCACCGGAAAGATATTTATCGCTGATTCGAATTTACCAGTGGGGCAGACCAGACTTCGCTCTTGGAAACTTCGCCATGGCACGGCGGCGTGACGGCCGCGATTTTATATAAATGCCGTGTAAGATTGGTGTTTATTTTGGCTGCTGCTCACTGGACGCATAATGTGGGCGAACAAATAGAGGAGGAGTTTGAAATGGACAATAAAAGTGACAAGAGTTCATGGGCCATTGGTGGAACAACCCTTATCGGACTCGGTGTTGGATTAATATTTCTTAAGACATCCGTACTATTCTTTGTTGCATCCATTTTGATAGGAATAGGGTCAGGGCTTGTGATCACTTCCTTCATTTCAAGAGTCAAAAAATAAGATCGCATTAGAATACAATGATAGACCATGGGGTGGAGACAAAATGACGATACGAATCGTAAGATTAGGCAGCCCGAGAGAGAGTCATGAGGGATTGCGAATCGGCACGGTCAGGCGACCTCCACGCGGCGTAAGGAAGGAAGACTACGCGTCGAAAAACATCTATGACATATGGTTTCCAAACCTTTCGCCAAGCGAATCTCTTTTAAAGGAAGCCTCACAACTGACCGACGAAAAATCCTGGAAAGTGTTCAAACGTAAGTTCATAGCCGAAATGAAATTACCCGGGGCGAGGAGAGATTTGGACTTACTCGCGGCGCTGTCTCATCAGACTAATTTTGCAATTGGGTGCTATTGCAAAGATGAAGCGCGCTGCCATAGATCCGTATTGAGAGTGCTTCTCGAACAGAGAAAAGCAAGCATTTGAATCGAGGAAAATCACAAATTGCGAAAGAGATATTTCGAGGATTTAAAGGACGGAGAACAGCTTCATTGTCAACCGGTCGTAATAACGCGCGAGGCGATCATTGATTTTGGAAAAAAATTTGATCCTCAACTGTTCCATATTGATGAAAACGCGGCGCGTGAATCTCTTTTTGGCGGACTGGTTGCATCTTCCCTTCATACGCTCTCAGCCTGCACCCGGGTGGTTGTTGAGGCACAGGGTAATGTCGCAATCTTAAGCGGTGTCGGGATGCATGCGGCCAAAATGTTCAATCCGGTTCGGCCTGACGACATTCTCTCAATAAGTGCCTGGTGGGCGGAGTTGCAAAGATCTCGGAGCAAACCGGACCGCGGGTTTGCTTCAATCAGGTGTAGTGTCACAAATCAGCGCAGGGAGCCGGTAATTGAATATGGCTATCGTTACCTGATCGCCTGTCAGAATATCAAGATGCCCTAATTCCTATAGATTATTAAATCAAACCATATTAACGGCCTCAATGTCGTTGTCCTATTCGTGTTCGTGGCCGCCGTTATGGAAAGTGTCGGTAGGCGCATCCTCGCTGACCCAATGACGACGATGGCCCTCGCGGCCCTGGCCTTCGCGGTGTTTTTCGCGGTGCTATTTCTGACCGTTCTCGTGTTCCTGCCCGCCGGCCGAGAGCGCGCCCTTGCGATCGGCTTTATGGTATCGCAGCGCAATATGGGGTTGATGCTGGCAGCAACCGGTGGCGCCCTGCCCGATCTCGCCTGGCTGTATTTCGCGCTGTCCCAGTTCCCGATCTATTTGTCGCCGCAACTGCTTCAATCCATGGCACGACGGATACTCGGACGGGCATCACATGCGCACGCACCGGGGCAGGAGCCGCGAAAATGACAGGCCGCCGGCCAACTTGCCGGCGAGGTTGCCCGCGACTTCAACAACCTTATGTCGGTCATTATCGGGTTTTCCGAGCTTATTTTAGAAAAATTCGGCCCAAATGACATGCTATCTATTTCCCACGCGCGTTGCTCTGTGTGCTAAGTTTGACGTACTATTCCCTCTGCCCTTCGCGCTATACTCGCTGCCCTTTGCGCTATGCTCTCTACACTATGCTCGCTGCGCCAGCAGTGCCGCGCCAATCGCACCCGTCACCTGGCTTTGCGGTGACACTTCGATTGGCAGGCCAATTTTTTTCTCGAGCGCCTTAACGACACCGACGTTTTTAGCCACACCGCCGGTCATCATGATCGGGGCCTTAAGACCGGTTCGGCTGGCCATGGCCACAACCCGGGCGGCAATCGATTCGTGGATTCCGGCAATGATGTTTTCCCGTTTTTCACCCCGTGATATCAGCGATATGACTTCCGATTCCGCAAATACGGTGCAGAGGCTGCTGATTTTAGCGGGCTGATCGGCTTCAATTGAAAATTGACCGAAATTTTCTAAATCAACTTCAAGCGCCCTGGCCATGACTTCCAGGAACCGGCCGGTTCCGGCCGCGCACTTGTCGTTCATGGCGAAATCTTTAACGCTGCCGGATTCATCCACGGCAATGGCCTTGCTGTCCTGGCCGCCGATATCGATCACCGATCGGACCGCCGGATTCAGATGGTGGGCGCCCATGGCATGGCAGGTTATTTCAGTGACCGCCCGGTCGGCAAAGGTGACGCTGTTGCGGCCGTAACCGGTTGAAATAATCTTTTCAACAGACGATCGATCGATGCCCGAGGCATTGATAATTGCCTCAAATACCTTCTCTCCGGCATCACGCGCATTATAACCGGTCAAAATCAATTGGTCCGCTATCACCTCGCCATCTCTGACCACCGCCGCCTTGGCCGTGATCGAACCAACATCTATGCCGACTGTAAGCATCAGCTCTCCTTAGTATTATTTATGTGGGAGTGGTTTCCAACCGCGATGAACCCACTTTGGTCAACCCCATTATTGTGGCTGGCCTGCGACGAGCTCAGCCGGATCGAAGCCATTCCCACCAGGCCACAACCGCAGCCTGCTAAGAATGGGCTTAAACATGATGAAGTTTCATCCTATATTTCAGAAAGTAGATAACCTTGGGGCGTGGGCCTCGCACCATACGCATCCAATCCTCCGAACCCTGCACCGTTGAACCGGGAACCGCTGAACCCTTGAACCGTGAACCTTTAAAACCAGGTAACTTCTTTTTTCCTTGACTCTGATACAATGTAGCTGTATTGTAGCTTTCAGAAGTATTCGTTTACAGCATCCTGCCGCAAGAATCAACCTTATTCGCGAACTTTGGGTGCAGCGGCGGGAATGATTCCCCTCTGCAACGGCCTGAATAAGAAGCAAACCCAACGAACTACCCCGCTGCCCCGAATGGCGGGATCGCCGCTTCGCTAGGACAAGCAACGGGGAATTAAACTCTTGTCCGCCGCAGGCGGATTAAATTAATGAGCAGAAAGAGGCAAACCAAGGTGCCAGATAATCAAAACCCAAACGACAATCAGAATTTCGCTAATGAAAAAGAACTCGCCGCCGATGTTTCCAGCAACAAAGTCAAATTCGAAATATATGGTGAAGAAATGATCGAAAAGCGGGTAAAATCAAGCGGCAACAGCGGCAGGGTTTACCTGCCCCCCAATTGGGTCGGGCATAAGGTGAAGATCATCCGCACGGATTAACCCGGCATGGCGACCTGAAACCCAAAGAATTTAAGCATTAGCAAGCCTCTCATTAAAATATCAAAAAGGAATTCACCTGTGGAAAATATCCAAATAAGAAGATTAATGAAAGAGGATGTCGATCAGATCAGTCGAATTTATGCGGACATCACCATGAATGATGTTGATCCGGATTTTAAACGGGTCGTTGAAGATCATGCCCGCAGCGATGATGAAGCATGTTTTGTGGCCGAAAGCGATGGAAAAGTGGTCGGCTTTATGATCAGCTACATTATCACCGCCGGATTCGGTATGGCCAAAAGCGCCTGGATCGCCACCCTGGGCGTTGATCCGAGTTGTATGGGCCAGGGAATCGGTGCCGGTTTGGCAGAAGAAACATTTAAATATTATAAGTCCCAGGGGATTGAAAACGTCTATACGTCGGTGCGCTGGGATTCCACCGATATGCTTTCTTTTTTTAAAACCCTGGGTTTTGACCGCAGCAATTTTATTAATTTAAGAAAGCTTGTTTGAGAAAGGTTCCGGGTTCAGGGTTCAACCTTCAAAGGTTAGAAGAAAAGCGAACCACGCTGAAGACGTAATCTAAAGTCGGTAGAATATCGAATGTCGACGTGCGGTTTCGCTCTCGATCTTCTTAGCCTTTTTGACGAAATAAGCCCGCTCATTCATTTTTAAATATAGACAGAATTCCTTAATTCGCCAATCGTCATTCGTCATTCGTCATTCCAGTAACCTCTGAACCTTTGAACCTCTGAACCGTCTATTTTTTCTTGCCCCCGAAATACTTCATAAACTGCACCCTTTCGTAAGCCGCGGGGTTGCTGCTCTTGGCCTGGCTCATCTTGCCCCTGAAGTCGGCAAGACTGTTGAAACCTTTCTGATCCATCCACGCTTCAAGGGTTTTGAGCATTTCAGTTATTTGCTCTTTACCGTTTTTGTAAATGGTGGAGGCCACCTGCACGGCATTGGCGCCGGCCAGAATCTGTTTGATGAGCGCCGAACCATCATGGACACCGGTTGATGCTGCCAGATCGCAACTGACCCGCTCGGCCATGATGGCAATCCAGCGCAGAGAGATCGGCAGATCAGAGGGGGCGCTGAAGACGTTGGATGATACCACCTCCATTTTATCGATATCGAAATCCGGGCTGTAGAAGCGATTAAAAAGCACCAGCCCTGCAATGCCGGTTTCCGACAACTTCTGGATCATGGGCCCCAGGTTGGAAAAATAGTAGCTGATTTTGAGGGCGATGGGAATGGTGACTTCTTTTTGTACCTTTTCGATAATCTGAAAATAGGCTCTTTCTTTTTCCTCAGTGGTACGGTCAAACTCTGAAGGCAGAAAAAACATATTCAGCTCCAGTGCATCGGCCCCGGCGGTTTGCAGCTGCTTTGCAAATGAAGTCCATTCGTGCGAATAGACACAGTTAATGCTGGCAATAACAGGGATGGAAACACTTTTTTTACTTTCTTCGATCAGCGTGGTGTATTTGTCCAGTTTTTCCCCTTTAATATGAAAGTCATAATAATCGAACTGATCGAGGTTGACGCCTTCGGCAGCGGCTTCATTTAAAATATCATCATATTCTAACGCGATCTCCTCCTCGAAAATAGACTTTAACACCACCGCACCCGCTCCGCTCGCCTCAAGATCTTGAATGCTTTTGACTGAATTGGTTAATCCCGAGCTGCCTGCGATAACAGGATTCTTCAGCTTCATTCCAAGATATTGCGTTGACAGATCCACCATTACTTTTCCTCCTTAGATTGGTTTAAAATATAAATCTATGTTTAACCTCACTTGCTGTTTTTACCCCGCAACAATAAGATCTTTGTGCCTAAGTGTCAATTAATTTAGATCAAAACTGATCGGTTCCAGGTTCAAGGTTCAGGGTTGTAATTGATGGACTCACTTAACCGTATTGTTCAAGATCCATTATAAATGTTATTTTAAACCCGGAACGCAGAACGCTGAACCGTCCAACCGACTCTAAAAAAGGTCATCCAAACCATCCACACCGCCACCGGGCATCTTACCGTGTGCCTGCAAATATTTCTGGATCAGTTCGCTTTCACGGCGGGAAAACATCTTGTCCTCTTCGAATTCAAACAGCGCGGCATTTTCATTTTCATCCCGTGCCAGCATAAGGTCCCGGCGCAGGTTGACCGTGCCCTTGATGGCCAGCACATGGTGATCGGCATCCAGCAGTTGAAAGACGCCTTCGGATTCCGGCACCGCATTAATGTGAACTTTATCCAGGGGCTGCCAGGCTTGCGGCGGAACCGGATTGCAGCCGATTTGCAGCCGCAGATCGCATTGCAGACAGCGTTTGGCTTCTTTCACGGCCTGGGCATCGCTGTAGCCGATTGCAATTTCCTGAAAACCCTTGACCCGTAACGCAACGTCAAGCTCCGGCATCGATTCCCGGGGCCAGGCAGCAAAGCCCTCATCGCGGCCCAGGTGCGGATCCGGATTTCCCTGTGCCAACAGCACTTCATCAATATTTCCGGATCCGCCAAGGGCCCTGTCAATGGATTCTGCGGCACGGCGTCCGGCGGCGATGGCGTCAATGACTGCTGCAGGCCCTTTGGTAATATCCCCGCCGGCATAAACGCCTGCCATACCGGTTTCAAGCGTGTTTCCATTAACGACGATCAGACCTCTGTCCGTCATGATGGGAGGGTTGTCATCCAAAAAGGACAGATCGGCTGCCTGGCCCACAGCCATGATGACCTGATCCACCGGAATACATTCTTTTTTTTCGCTGAACGCGGGACAAAAGTTGCCCCGGTCATCAAAGACACCGGTGCACTCCACCAGATCCAGGCCGGTCACTTTTCCACCTTCATTGATAATTTTCCCGGGCCCCCGGGATGGCAGAATCTGAACACCTTCCGCCTCGGCGCCTTTAATTTCCCGGGGATCGGCCGGCATATCATCGCGGCATTCCAGGCAGGCCATTTTGACATCCGTCGCCCCGCAACGCAGGGCCGTACGGGCCGCATCCACGGCAACGTTGCCCCCGCCGACCACGACCACGCTGTCTTTCAATTTAACATCTTCGCCCTCGGCGATCCGTCGCAAAAATTCCACCCCCCACAATGTTTCGGGCGTGTGCCGGCTTTCAGGTGGAATTTGACGACTTTGCCGGGCGCCCAAGCTTAAAAACACGGCATCAAAACCATCGTTTTTCAGTTGGTCCAGGGAAAAATCCTGTCCCAACGATTGGTTGGGACGAAAATCAATACCCAGATCCAGAATATCTTTAATCTCACTGTCGAGCACAGCCCGGGGCAGTCGATACTCCGGAATACCATAACGCAGCATACCGCCGGCCTGTCTGCTGGATTCAAACAGCGACACGGCGTGACCCTGCTTTTTCAGGTAAAAGGAAGCCGTCAACCCGGCGGGGCCGGCGCCAATCACCGCCACATTTTTGCCGGTGTCGTTTTCCACCTTGCTTTCGTTTTTCCATAATCCGGTCTGTCGGTCAGCTGCATATCTTTTTAAAGCGCAAATGGCGATGGGCTCGTTGACTTCACCACGACGGCAGGCCTGCTCGCAGGGATGAGTGCAAATCCGACCCAGCACTGCCGGAAAAGGAACTTTTTCTCGAATGATGGCATTGGCCTCATCAGCGCTTCCCCGGGCGACCCGGCGCAGATAGCCGGGGACGTCAATCTGGGCCGGACAGGCGGCTTTGCACGGTACGATGTTCTCTTCACGGGTCGCCGGCTCAACCGCTTTATCCACCAGCGCACCGGTGGGACAGACCGCCACACACGCGGTGCAAAATTTGCAGCCGGAAGCCGCCCAGGTATTGGATAGGGTTCCAATCTGCACCTGACCCATTTCATCATAGACAAAACCAATGGCCTGAATTTCTCTCAGATCGCGACAGGCGCGCAGGCACCGCGTACAACCGATACAAAGATTATAGTCGATTTTAAACAGGGGATGATCATCGATCACCATCAGATCCGTTGGCATCCAGCGCGGTATTGAATCCAATAGCCCGACATAGTTGGCGACGTTTTGCAGTTCGCAGTGCCCGAACAGAGCACAGCAGCGCTCGTTTTCGGGCACATTGGACGAGCACTGGCTTTGCGAGCACCCCTGTTGCTGGGCACACGTCAAGCAGGCGTGCCGATGACGGGCCATGATGGATGCCAGTTTCCCCCGCCGGGCTGTTTGAATGCGCTCATTGTCGGTAATTACCTGCATGGCCGCTTTGACCTGGGTGGCACAGGCTTCGACAAGTTCATCATCTCCCTGGACTTCCACCGCACAAAGTCCGCAGCCCGCACCCAACGCTCCGGGCATGGCATTTTCGAGTTCCCAATTTCCCTGAAAGACCATCCTGGCGGCTTGAGATCCCTTGGCAGGCGGCAAGTCCGGATGATGGCACAGGGTTGGAATATAAATTTGGAGGCTGCCGGCCGCCTCCAAAATAGTCGTTCCAACCGGCACCCGCACCAGCTGCCCGTCAATGGTCAATTCAACTGTATCCATGAAAGTGAAAACCTTTCAGGTTTTAGTTATTGGCTATTCGTTATATGTTAACAGGTAAATGGTAATTTCCACTTCAATCTAACAACAAATAACAAATAACCATTTACTTTTTTCTGCCTTTGCCCTTCTGACAAACTGCATCGGCAAACAAAGCCGCCCCGACAGCCCCGGCGATCTGGGCATCCCATTCGGTTTTCATGCGCTCTAGGCCGATCATCTGCATCAGGCGATCCATCACCCCGCGGTTTTTGGCCATGCCGCCGGTGACGGCAAATTCAGGCTTGATACCGACTTTTTCAACCAGTGCATAAATACTTTCAGCCATGGATTTGCAATAGGCGGCCAGCACTTCTTCCTTGCTCCAACCTTTTCGCAACAGGCCGGCGGCTTCAGATTTGGCGTAGACGACACAGGTGCTGGAAACGGCCTGCGGTTCATCGCCCGGGTATTGAAATGACCTTTCACCGACTTCATTAATCGACACGCCCAGCAAATCTGCGAAGACTTCCATACCACGCCCGGTGCCGGCCGCGCATTTATCGTTCATCACAAAGTTGTTGACCTTGCCCTTTTCATCACACTGAATGGCTTTAATATCCTGCCCGCCAACATCCAGAACCGTGCGCACCTGGTTGCCGTACATGAAGCTGGCGCCGCGGGCATGGCAAGCGATCTCCGTCAGGGAACGATCCGCAAAGGGAACATTGATGCGGCCATAGCCGGTACCGATACAGTAATCCATGCGTTCTTCCGGCATATCAGAGGTCTCCAGGGCATATTTCAGGGCTTTGCGGGCGCTGGCCGGGCTGTCGAATCCGGAGCGCATATTGCCATAGGCAAACACCTGACCGTCTGCCATGATGACCGCTTGAGAACTGACAGATCCCACGTCGATTCCGACGGTGATGAATTGTGCAGCCTTCCAGTCGACGTCAGGATTTTTCCAGTTGGATTCGGTCCAGCGCCAGAATTCTTGGTTTTGTTCTTCGGCCATTTCCAGGTACCCCGTAAAGAAGTCGGAATGTGGAATGCGGAAGTGGGAATTCTTCCTTCCACCTACCCTATGTATGATGTGCCATATTCCCGCAGTTCAGGGACGACGCCGGGTCCGACTATCGTCTTACGAATTCAATTACCCTTTTACCTTTACCAATTTCCGCATTCCGAATTCCGAATTCCGAATTGGCATATACTCTCAAAAATGCGGTAAATCAGGCAAGAACTTATTAAAAATCACCTCACCGGAATCTGCACAATTAGCTTTCTGCCGCCACCACGGCGGCACCGACGGCCGCCCCGAATTCGGGTTTATCCGGAATGTAAATTTTTTCAATCTTTAACGCTTTGAGCAGGGCCGACCTGAACCCCGGATTGTATCCCACGCCGCCGAGCAGGGCCACATCTTTATTGAGCCCGATGCGCCGAATTATGGATACGATGCGGCCGGCCATGGAATCGTGTATCGCTTTGCTGATGTCGGCCTTATCGGTCCCGGCATGAATCAGGCCGACCACCTCCGACTCCGCGAAAATGACGCACTGGGCGTTCATGGGAATTTTCTTTTCAGACATCAGGCCGAGGGCTCCCATTTCCTCGATGGTCACTTCCAGGGCGCGCGCCATGGCTTCGATAAAGGTCCCGGCGCCGGCCGCGCATTTCTCGTTGACGGCAAAATCAACCGGATTGCCTTTTTCATCAATTTTTGCCGCCCGGCCTTCCTCGGCCCCGACATCGGCAACCGTCCTGGCATTGGGGAAGAAAAAGTTCGCCCCTTTTGACATGGCCTTGATATCGTCGACATCCTTATCGGCCATTTTGATGGCATCTTTTCCGGATCCGGTTCCACAAATCCGCTGGATGTCATCGTGGGATATTCCTGCCTCTGCAACAGCCTGATCCAGCGAGTCCGCAACGGCTTTTTGGTGATCAAACCCGCTTAAAATTATTCCCTTGCCGATAATCTCACCATCTTTCAAAAGGATAGTTTTGGTGTTTTTGGCACCACAATCAATTCCTGCCGTTATCAATTTAGGTTCTTCTCCAAGTTAGTTGATATAATTTGATCCAATAGATAGATATGAGTTTTGATTCAATTATATTTAATAGCCGCCCTCTCGCTTCGCTCGTTCGAATGACGCAGACAATATCCGGCCGACGTGGCCGGAAATCATTACCGTTACCCTTCGGGCAAATCCAGAACCATTCATTTTAAATTATCAATCGCGAAGCGATGCTAACTTTAGTCCGGCCAGGTCGGCCGGGCTAAATGTCTGCGGTTGTCTGCGTTTGTCTGCGGCTAATTTATCAAAGATTTTATCGCAAATCACGAGATGCTGCTGTTTTTTACTCCAACTTTTTCGGAGATAATCCTCAATTTAAAAACTCCATATCTTTAAATATCCCTTTTGCATTATTCATGATTTTTTCTTTTAAAGCCGTTACATAGGCCGGTCTGATTTCACTTTTCCAGCGCGGATACCCGCCGCGCCAGACGTATTTTACCAGTTCCTGAAACTGGGTGCGACTGAATTCATACTCACCAATTTTAATCTCGCGGCCCCCGGGCGGCATGACAACGACAACTTCAAGAACCCGGGCATAGCCGTCAATAATTTCCGAAACCTGGGATTGAGTTTCATATCCCCGGGGGTTTTGTTTAAAATCGGCCGGATTTTGCGGAAATGGAAACCGCCGGTAAAGATCACCCATAAATCCAGTATAGCGGACCCCGTGAATCGCTCCCATCAAATCACCAATCGCTTCGGCGGTGTCAATAAACCAGACCTCCCAGAGGGCTTGATAGGCTCTCCCGGCGACATTTTCAACAAGATTCTCCACATAATTGCAAAACACATCCGCGAACAAAAAATACCGATCACACAGCAGCATGTCGGATTCAATATTAAAGTAACCAAAAGCGATACTTCCATGACTGAGCGAATCAAAAGCTAAGGGCATTAGACATTCTCCAAACTTAGAAATAGGCTATCAGTTAGAAACCGTATTGTATTTATTTAATTTCTGGAGGATACCTGA
>Ga0210064_1001211_pt1 | contig 11208 bp, 5 predicted proteins | sample Muzzi_CordC_D2_FD_185531 | JGI IMG/M metagenome (GOLD analysis project Ga0210064, IMG submission 185531) | Wetland microbial communities from San Francisco Bay, California, USA, that impact long-term carbon sequestration - Muzzi_CordC_D2 (SPAdes) | ecosystem: Environmental > Aquatic > Marine >...
CCTTTCCCGCCTCCAGGGAATTTAACGCATAAATATCGACAAACTTATCACAATCCCGTTCGATTTGTTTGCGATAGTCGCTAAGGTCATTCTCGCCATATGAATAGGCGATAATTTCAAAGTCGCTGCGGTCATGACATCCGAAAAGACCGCGCATCAGGTGCGCCGTTGCATGATTCTTAAAATCGGCGGACAGGTATCCGATGGTTATCCTGGATTTATCCTTACTTTTTTTGGCGGCGGAAAACTCAAAAGAAGTTTTAGCAGAATTAGCAAACTCCAATGCCCTGGCACTGATTGTATCAGCCCAGGATTTTGCAACCCTAAAATTATGGCCCGGATCATCCGAAAGGGAAAAAGCTAAAAATGGCATTTCAACTGTTTGCTCAGAGTTGGCGAAAGCCTTTTGGGTGAGTCGCGCCAATCTTGCGCACGGCGCTTCCAACTCATTCCAGGCACAAATTTGCTGCAATTGGCGTATCAAAAGACTGGTTGCGAAAGGGTGATCCGGATTCAAATGGATTGTCTGACGAAAACAGGCAATCGCTTGCCTGGAGTTGCCGTATTCTCCATAGGCGTTACCCAGGTTGTATTTGGCCTCATAAGAATCCGGATTTAAATCTAAGGCCCTTTTATAAAAAGAAATCGCTTTTTCTAAAAGATTTTCCTTTTGGGCAACATTTCCCATATTGATGTAGGCTTCAGGATCCCGGGGCTTCAGATCCGCGCATTTTTTGAAGCTGACCATTGCCGCCTTGAAATTTCCCAATTCCAGGTAGACAGTCCCTAAATCATTGTGAGCTTCCGCATACTCAGGTTTAATTTCCAGTGCTTTCTGGTAGCAGCCGACGGCAGTGCTCAAACGGCCCAGATTTTGCCAGACAGACCCCATGCCCACATATGCTTCGGCGCAATCAGCTTTTTTTTCGATTGCTTTTCGATACCAGTTTAGCGCATCACGAAATTTGCCTTGGTGCTTAATTGCATTACCCATGTTAATATGCGGTTCGAGGTAGTCTGATTTTAGTCTCATTGCCGCTTGATAATGAGAAATTGCCTGCTCTGCTGATCCGGCATCAAATAATGCAATTCCCAGGTTGTTGTGAGCCTCGGCCATTTCCGGCAATATCTTCAGTGCGCTTTGATAGGCGGAAATCGCTTCATGGACGCAATCGTTTTTTTGGTAGGCGTTTCCCAGGTCGAAATAGGCCTCTGCATACTCGGGCCTTAGATCAATAGCCTTTCGATAAAAGTTGATCGCATCATCGAGCTGACCGACTTCTTTGTATGCATTTCCTAAATTCTTGTAATAGGCAGCATTGCCGGGATTGAGAACTAATGCGCGCTTGATTAAATCTACTGCTGTTTGGTAAGTACCCGTTTGATATGCAATCACCCCCAGCAAATGCAGTGCGTCAGGGTGTTGCGGATCACTTTCGTGGATACGGGTGTAGATATCGCATGCGCGGTCGAGGCGACCTGCCTGATGATAGCTTACAGCCTTTTTTAACGCTTTGACTATGTCCATTACAACCGATTGGTTTTAATCCAATACTGTAAACTTCGTTTCAGCATATTGATAGCACCCTCCCAGTCGCCCGGGCTGGGTTGCCGAAATATCCGCATCGTGGGGTACCAGGGCGTATCCGTACGATCCATCAGCCAGCGCCAATCCGGTGCATAGGGAAGTATTAGCCAAACGGGTTTGCCCATGGCCCCTGCAAGGTGAGCCACCGCTGTGTCCACACTGATGACCAAATCCAGACACGCAATCGCACCAGCCGTATCGGCGAAAGTCCCAAACTCATTCCCGAGGTTGACCATATTGGCCGGCAACTCCTTGGGCAGTGAGGCAGGGTTGCCTTTCTGCAGTCCGTAAAATTTAAGCTGGCTGAATTGAAACAACGGAAAGTAATGCTCCAGCGGACAGGATTTTTGATGATCGTATGTGGGTTTTGCAGCCCAGACGAGTCCTATTTTCGGTTTGCTGCCGTTGATGATGTTGAGCCAGTAGGCATGTTTATCGCCGGGAGCACTTATATAAGGCATTGAGCCGGGAATGTTTTCAAGTGTGGTTTCAAATAAACCGGGCAGGCTCATTAGAGGAATATAGAAGTCATATTCTTCTTGCGGGGGATGATCGAACGACATGATAGATAGTTGATCAAATCCTTGAAAATCGCGCAGCAACTCGTAGAGTTCTTCTCTGACTTCAAAGATGATAAAGCCTCCGAATGATTTGACCAGCGGCAGATATCTGATAAACTGAATGGTGTCTCCGAATCCCTGTTCACTGTGAATAAAGAGCCTTTTCCCGCTAAAATCACTTCCGTCCCATCGCCTTCCGACCAGTCGGTGGGGATAGATCTTTTTCCATTTTCCCCGTTTAAATCGCCATTCATATTCCTGCCATCCCTCCTTGAATTTACTAGTGGCCAATAGCGCAAGGGAACGATTAAACCGCGCGTCGGCATGATCGGGTTCAATTTGAAGCGCTTTTTTGTAATGGTCAAGGGCATCATCAAAGCAATTTAGATCCTGATATAATTTTGCCAGATTACTGTGAGCTGACGCAAATGAAGGCTCATATTGGACGGCTTTCTGATAAAACTTAAACGCTTCCTTGCTATCGTGCATTATCTGATAAACGACGCCCAGATTATAGTTGATCAACGGGTTTTCAGGCGTAATGGCATGTGCCTGTCGATAGCACGCAATAGCCGCCTCAAAATTTGACTGATCCCGATAAATATTACCCAGGTTATTGTAAGCCTCGGCATCTGCCGGATTCAATTCAACCGACTTTTTAAAACTATCAACGGCGGCTGGGTAGTTTTGAAATTTATAATGTGCGAGGCCCAGGTTGTTGAAAACTTCGGATCGGTGCGGATTTATTGTGAGGCATTTCTCGTAGCACGCAATAGCTTGCTGCAGGTTTCCCTGCTCTCTCAAAGCATTGCCCATATTACAAAGCGCTTCTATCATTTTCGGATTCAGCCTCAATGCACGCCGATAGACGGCAACGGCTTCAGCATAATCTTCTTGGGCCTGGTAAACATCTCCCAGACTGACGTAGTAAAGCGGCACGCTGCCATCCAGTTGAATCGCCTTTGTGATGATTTGCGTGGCGTTTTGAAATTTTCCCCTTTCACGCCAAATCACGCCTAAAAGGTGCCAGGCATCTGCACAGAGAGGCATAACAGTAAGGATTTGATTATAAATCCGCTCTGCCTCGTTAAGCTGACCGCATCGGTGAAAATGGACGGCTCGTTTCAACTCGTCGGCAACCTTATACCTTTGCTTTTCAGATGCAGCAGGCATTGGCAATTCGCTGATCCTTTATTGCGTTGACCCTGAAAGTTACAAACAGGCTAAAGGGAATTTTGATATAATTAAATGATTTTAATCGATTAGTTGGGCTTTGATGGTAAGGATAATTCTGTCACAATGCTGACGGTGACGCGCCGGCAAATTGACAAAACACCGGCAAACAGATTCGCCCGCTAATCGCTTGGCCGACTATCCGATCGGACATTAACCGGTTGCCATCCTACTCATCTTATTGAAATTAATCAGATATCGTTTACAATCGCATTTTTTGCGCAGCTTAGCCGTACTAAATTCTGCAATACTCATACCAAAAAAAACTGCGCCCCGGGGCGCAGTTTTTTAGATGATGGGTAATGAATCATTGCTGGCTCAATTTACGATATCAAATTGGCTGCATTCTGGTTCCAGTTGAAAAGACAAAAAGGCTGGTCCGGGCCTTATGATGAGACGGGTTCAGGTACAGGATTTTATTGTAAAGCCTGCTGGCCTCCTGATCACGATCCTGCTCATAGTATATATTTGCCAGATTATATGTGGCACCTACATGATCTGGTTGAATATCTATCAATTCTTGATAAACGTGGGCTGACCGCTTCAAATCTGGGCTATCTTTGATGGAGGTCAAATGCCTTCTGATATTGTTCTTTCGGGTCCTGCAATAATGGGTCTCTCGATAACCTCATCTTTCTACTCTGTGATGTAATCCGATGATTTCCTTTGAGCACGGGCCCTATCCATGGCAAGTTCGGCCGTAATCAACATATTGCGAACATTATGGTATTGAGCGGTATTGGAAAACCCGATCATTTCAATGGCCTTTATCTGAAGCGCACAGGTGTCGAGAATTTTTTGATATTTCATAAGGCTTTTGTTGCCGCATTGAGACCGGGCATATTTTGCGGTCGCATCTTTTATTCTGGTCTCAATTGCTTTAAGGGCCTCTAAAACGTCATGAAACATCTCGGCTTGATTGCAATGTTTTTCCATTTGTTTGCTGACCACTGAAGATCTATTAATTATGCATGGCTTTTGTGCGCCAATTCGAGTTAAAAAGTCTGCAAGAGTCATACCAATAAAAAGACCACGCCCATGGACGTGGTCTTTGTGATTATCCCGCAACTAATCGTTTAAGGGATCAATTACATAATACTTCCAAAAATTTGAGGCTTGTTGAAGATTGGTTCTTGGCTAAATGGCATCTCTTCGAAAGTGCACCGTTTCCTGTCTGGCATTGTTATATTTGACCTTAATTTCAGACGCCTGGGGGACAACTTTTAGAACCTGTTCGTAATGCCAGCCGGCACTGGGATAATCCTTTTGAAGCATGCGGATATCACCGATTTTTTCCCTCAGAACGGCTGCCTTTTGGGGATAATTTACAATCAGGCCTTCGATGATCCCGATTGCCTGATCGAATTCCAGTTTCTGAATACATTGTGAAGCATTCGCTAATAATTTATCAAATTGAAGTTGCCCCCTCTTTTGTTGCTGCACAACCGGCGACTCTGCGGCAAGTGTTTCATCCACTTCTTTCAGCACCTCTTTAAGAAGTTTCGCCTGCTCATCATCCGGATAAAGAAGCAAATATCCATTCAGCAAACGCCGGGTGGTCTCTTTATCTCCGGAAACCCAGGAATCCTTGATTTGGGTCATGATTCCTCTAATTTTATCTTCGATGTCCGCTTTTAAATTTATCAGCTCATTGTTATTTGGGAATAAAAAGCATGCTTGTTTGACACTGTCGCGTGCGGGTCGCCAAAGCCCGGAGCAGGCAAACATCTTTACCATTTCGAGCCGGGGAGATGGATCTTCTGGCCTAATATGAGTGGCTTTTAGGTACTCCCTTTCCGCTTGCCAGATTTCCTTTATTTCAGCATAGTGTCTCCCGAGTTGCAGATGATTGTTCCATTGGTCCCAAATGTCATCAGCTTTAACTTCTTGGTTCGGGGATTGGGCTTTTTTCAAATTGGTGGTAATTTTGTTCAGTCTGTCGTAAAAGAAATCAGCCGCTTTGCTGTAAGCCCGATAATGATCTCTAATTAAATCAATTTCATCCCGAAATTTTTGGTTGTGGTCATGGTAATCTTTCGCCGCCAGACATTCACGCTTTTTCAATATTTCATGGATTTCCTCGCCGATAGCGAGCTCGGTAATCCCAAGAATTAAAGCATATTCATGTTGGAAGTTTTCAAAATCACGCTCAATATCACCAGGACGGTTTTCGATCAGCGCCTCTGTCCCTTTATGGTTTTTATTCGCTTCCAGGCATTCATTTATCAATTTTTCGTTGCAGTCGCAGAAGTCCTTAAATTTGATGATTTTTTGCAGCATGTCATTCAATTCCGCAATTGCTTCGATGTCAATGATAGATGACGTCCAGTCTATTTCTGATAGTCTTCTATTTATATCAGCATCGCTTTTTAATTCAGTCGCCAGTATTTCGGTTAACGATTTATTTTCTGTCCCTTTAATCATTGCGCCATCCATACTGGTGTTGATAAATCGTGTATCACTTTTGGCAATTACACCTTCCAGAAAAATTTTATCGGCTACAAGCTTTGGAGAGCTGAATACTTGATACCCATTGACCCCGGAAATTTTAGCCATCTTATTTATATTCAAATCTTCTTGAATAACAGATCCTGCGGAGTGGCTTCTCCCCATATTATATGAGAGGTCCATGCCAACCAAAACAATTGGATCTGCTCCAAGTGCTAAGGCAGAGTAAATTGCCATCTGGCTCACCGATGTCAGAGTCGGTAGGCTGCAATTTAAATCAAATCTTGGATCCAACCAATCAAGTAAAATCTTGCTGCTGGAGCTCACAGCCACTCTTTTATGGCCTAAAAACTTTCTCACATTGTCGGGGTTCGATTCAATTCCGGATATCAAAATCGAATCCCGCAATTGATCTACATAATTTTTTATTTTATCAAAATTTGTCTCAAAAATGTCGGTTGTAACGACGAGGTGAGGAGTAACCCCAGCATTGAGCAACGCATTGACAGAAGAATCGCATGCAATAATTAAAGCATTGTTCTGATATTTTTTTAGTGAGTCTAATGTGCGATCAAGAGACGGTCCGGCGGCAACACAAATGGCAGGAATTGCCTTAAATTGACCGTTGATTGAGTTTAAACCAGATCCGGCAAACAGGCTGGGGAGATTTTGAATTGTATTTGATAGAATCCGTTTACCGTTTTGCTTGGTTGTATGCCAATTATCCCTATATATTCGAATATAATCCTTGAGCGAAGATTCAAATCGATTGCCATCCTTTTCGAAAAGCAATCGATAGGATGGCAGCGTAAAAATACGAACTTTACCAAGGGGAACAAGATACTTGTATTTCTCTGCGACCTTCAGTGCAGAAATGGCAGAATCAACATACAGATCGAGCCGCTGGTAGCTGAAAACCTCAGTAAGATCGACCATTCGAATTGCCATACTAAAAATATCTAAAAAAGGCTCTATGATTACAATCCGCGGCCGGTTTTCAACCTTTTTTATGGTTTCAAGACACTTATACCCCAGTCCCAAACCTATAAAGATTAAAATGTCATAATCTTCTAGATCGCTGGAAAAATCTGTAGTAGTTTCCTTGCTGATCATGTCGGTTGCAAGATGCAACGGTATTTTTTGACCAGATGAAACTTTAACTGTCAAATTAATACATCCATTATCTTCCGGGATGGGTGATATTTTATTAAGGATCTTATTATTGCTCTGGTGTGCATGTTTCAGTGTCAGGAAATCTCTTTTCTTTAATATAGACAAATTTTTTTCGAATATTTCTTTATTGGAAATCATATTCATTTATATTAACTCTGATCCCTGAAATTCTAATAGTTTTATTAGATTTGTGGCCTCCTCAAATCGCATATTCGAATCGCGTTGCCTGCCGTCGAATTGGGTGAGTCGTAATATTATCTGGGACTTCAGCTGCCAGATTCATAATAGCATCGAGATATTCTGGGAACCTTTTCACGGCAGTGGCAAATGATTCCATTGCGTCAGCTTCACGCCCAAGGCGCATTTGAGCAACACCCAAATTATTAACTCCTTCTGCTGTAGGAAGGATTGTTTCAGCCCACCTCAGTTCGTTTGCAGCGGCTTGTTCTTGGCTTCCCAATAGTAAAAGAAGGGTTCCTCTGAAAAACGCACGCCGCCAGCCTTCAGGCAATGGTATAGGACCGTTCGGTTCGAGAACGACTTGCGGATTGACGCTCAAGGGTGAAGCCTGCTCAAGGAAATGAATTGCTTTTACAAATTCCTCCCTGAACACAGCCATATTCACAAGTACCCAGGCTGCAGCATGAGGTGAATATCCGGTGGTCATGCAAAGCCTGCGCACTTTATCATAGCTGTGCTTGCGAAGGGCCATCGCGACAGCAGCACGTGTACGTGGTAAATTACGCGAAACACTGCCGGGATAGGCGTACATCCGATAGCCACTTTCTTTAAGATGAGTAAAGGTAGCGCCTCTGGAAATGACACGAAGCAACACATCGAAGCTCTCAGGGCCAAAAACCAGGGGGTCATATCCTCCGGCAGTCCTAAAAACAGCGGTACGAAATGCGACCTGAGTATCCCCGGGTAAATAATTGCGCTCAAACAGTCTTACTGGAATAGCCTCGAACCGCAGAAAGTGAGGTATTTCAAGATGTCGCAGAAATCGTCCAGTTGGTCCATCATGCAAATCTACAGTATCTGTGACAACGTCACAGCCTTGCCTTAATGCCTTCAGCAGGCGATACGTCCTACCCGGCAGCCACTCATCATCGGCATCCAGCCAGGCCGCATAGGGAGTCTGTACGGCGTCCAGCCCCGCCTGGCGGGCAATGGGAACGCCACCCGGGTCCGGGGCCCGAATGACGTGAATCTTCTGTCCGGCAATGCGTTTGGCCCTGTCAACCGTATCGTCCGTGCTGTGATCGTCAACAAGAAGAACTCCTGCATCTTCGCCGATACAAGAACGGACGGCCCGCTCAATAGTCTCTGCGGCATTGCGGGCGGCGATCATAATGGTCAGCGTATTCTTGTTCTTGCTTACCATTCCACTTTATCTCAACTTCTTCTATATCCGTTAACTATCAAATAGAATACCTATATTCTGGTTTCCTCTTTTAGTTGCATCAAGGCAATTCTCAAATCCCCGGACAACAAAATGCTTATATTCTTTCAATCCCATAAGTTTCAATTGTTCGACAATTTCATTGCTATACATGCTTGCAATTACAATTACTAAGCGATCGTGATCTTCATTTTCTAAATATGATGCCGGGTGAATCGGAAGCCCTTCAAGCATGCAACCGGCTTTTAAAGGATCATTGTCTATAAAATACTCAGGTTCGCAACCGTACTTACGGTATAACATTGTGGTAACTGCGCCATTTTTCCCAGCACCGAAAATTACGATGCGTTTTTCACAAAAAAAGTCGGCAAGGCATTCAGGTCCCGGAACGGTGAATCCTGCCCATGGCGTGCGCTTTCGATAGGTGTAATAGAGATGTTTCCTTGGATTAAGACACATAAAATGCCAAGGTTTTTCAGGTCCGACAAAATGTACAACAGCTGGATTTGAAAAAGCTTCCCAAATTTCTGCTTCTGAGCCACCTTGAGCTAAACCGCATGGGTAATCATCATAATGTATCTGTTGATTCCACCTTAAAGGTAACGGTAGGCGTTTGTCGTAAAGTATTGCATTCATAGCGTCCTGATCCCAGTACTTCAGATTTTCTGGATATTGATTGGCATAATTTAGAACTTGTCTGGAAATATTTTCATGTCGCCAATATACAAGATCAAGCAATATCACACCGGCATTAAAATAGCGAAAGGATGGCGGTATTGATAAAGCAGCTTTACGCTCAAGGTAAAAATCATCAACAGCTGCTATGCATTTGTTTTGAAGCATAAATTCGGCAAGTTTTAAAATATCATCAAGGACTACAAGGTCACTATCAAGATAGAGACACCTTTTAATTGAGTTATCGAGAAGTTCCGGTAAAAATAATCGGCCATAGGTCGCTCTACTAACATGCCGGTCGATCAAAAGGGATTTGTCATCTGATAAATGTGTCTGGAGAAAATCTAAATCGACCCCAACCTCAATGGCCATATCTGAGATCAATATATGTGATTCGGAAGACATTCCAGCATCCAGCACCCACAGATGCAGCCGTTTAAGATCGCTTGCATTATCGACTAACGATCGGATTGCTACCGCTGAATGTTCAGCAAAAGCATCGTCTGAGCATAATGCAATATGGAATGTGTCTTTAGACATTATGATGCATGAACGGCGTGGTAAATATCATAAGGAACAAAACGTGATCTCACAGGAAAATAATACGGCAGGGGGCTATTAATAGTTTTCGCTCCCGGGTACCATGGATGCGTAATCAAGCTATGCGGTACGCCTGTTGATTTTTAATCTTATAGTACCGACTTTGGACCGATTGCCTACAATTTGGGTCTAACATCAGATCCGGGGCATGGCTGTTAAGCAATCACCTGTTATGTCGGATGCCTGCTTGTTTCCAACGGGAAGATCATGGTACAACAAAACGTGCTCGACCGGCAGGTGGCGTAGTCTTGCATACATGGCCAGTTCGTGAACCGCCGAGGAGTATATTATGACGTCAATGTTTTCGGCGCTTACCTCTTTCGGTCCGATGCACGGTAACCCGATGAATTCACCTCGAAAATTCGAGTCAATGAATCCCTTCAAGTATCTCCCAAGCACAGGAATCATACCCAACACCACTTTGCTGTGTTCTCCGGCACCGAACAGCATCACCCGCCTAACTTCGCCGCTGCTCTCCCAACTGCAAACAAGAGGCCAAAGGATCTCCTGAACGTGGTGGAGTGTTTTGCCTTGGCTCGATTCCGTATCTGTTGCTGTAGATGAATTAAAACGAAGATAGGTGGCAAGCGTTTCCGGGCTCAATTTGGCGAAACAATTGTATACACTTGACAAGCCTGAATGGCTGATGGAATAGCCAGAAATGGTCATGCCGGCCGCAAACAGAAGCAAATCCTTCAGGCGTATACGTTGCCTGCCAGATGGAGATGCCAGATGGTCTATTATTCTGCCCAAGCCAACATAATTTTGAGTCTCGGTTTTCTGGTTCCGCCTGCTACCGTTATCATCGCGGTAGAGATACAAAACTTCAGGAATGACGCCGAAACCGAATCCATGGACACAGACCTTGGTAAAAAACTCCCAATCCTCGCGACTATTGTGGTCTTCTGGCCAGCCACCCACTTTTGAGGGGACATCCCTGTGCATGATTGAACAGGAGTCGCCATAAACGTTGAGAAATACCCCCAACTCCATTACCGGACCGATAGGAGTGTAGCAAACGGCGGCATTACTAAGATCCAGCGGTTTCGGATTGTCACGATCATTCTGCTTGATTAAGCGGTTGAAGCACGTCATACAGTCTAAGCCGCTCGCCCGGATAGCACGCACCATGTAAGTCAGCATATGCGGCAATGCTTCGTTGTCAGCATCAAAAAATACCAGATAACGCCCCCGGGCCAAGGTAACCCCATGGTTGCGTGAAGCGGCGGGTCCTTGGTTTGCCGTCATTCGTGTGAGATGCACCCGTGAATCAGCCAGACGTGCCGTCATATGCTCGAGTCGGCTCCAAATACCTTCCTGCGTAGAATGGTCGTCGACCACGATAATTTCGTAATTTTCATCAAAATCTTGTTCGAGAAGGGTTGTCAGCGCCTGCTCCAAATATTTGGGGCTGTTGAAATGCGGAACGATAACCGAAACCACTGGTACCGCATCATCGCTTGGCCAGGACTTCGGTGACAGTAAACTACGGCTGTCCATCATTCGCTCAAGATGTTTAATTTGCAGAT
>Ga0210064_1001212_pt1 | contig 11207 bp, 10 predicted proteins | sample Muzzi_CordC_D2_FD_185531 | JGI IMG/M metagenome (GOLD analysis project Ga0210064, IMG submission 185531) | Wetland microbial communities from San Francisco Bay, California, USA, that impact long-term carbon sequestration - Muzzi_CordC_D2 (SPAdes) | ecosystem: Environmental > Aquatic > Marine >...
TTTACGATGCCGTTTTCCATTTCGACGCGAATGGGGCACCTGACACTACACATGCCGCATATACTGAAAACAGATTCTTTCATATTACTCACCTCTATCCTGAATAAAACTCATTATATCTGGATCATTTCCATGAATCGTCGTATCACCAAGACAAAAATTCACGGTTATAATAAATATTATTGTCCTTTTGTTTCAATCTGCGATAATGACGTAAAGTTCGATGGTATAATTGACGGTGAAAAATCTCCTCCACAAACACAAAAAAGTCAAGGGAGAATTTAAATTTTTTCCATAAAATCCAAAAAGGGTATTGATTTCCATCGCAACAGGGTTTTTAATGAATCATGATCTTTTTTTAAAATTTATTTACGCAATTTTCATCGGGGTTTTCGGCGCTGTATTACTGGTAATGTTTTTTGCCGGTTTGATGACCATTAGGACCATTGAAAGGCTTTTGCCATATATTATCGGATTTAATGCAGCCTTAACCGGATACAACCTGATCAGCAAAATTAGAGAACATTTAAAATATAAACGGATCTGGAGTGTAATTTCCGGAATTATTATGGTAAGTGCCGTCGTTTTAATTTTAAATATCGCCTTTTATCATTTTATAAACGGTTATATTGTTGATATAATTGGTTTTTTAATTTTAGTTCTTATCGGCGGTGTTTTCGGTTGGCTGGGTTCGATATTGGCGATTAAATCCATGGATGCAACCATAACCAAATAGCCACTTAATAAATAACAAATGACAAATTGAATTTTTTAAAACAACTTAATCATATTAAGGAGGTAGTATATGAAAAAATATTTGTTTTCGGTATTACTGCTATCGCTGACACTGATTCTGACAGGTAACACCCCGGTTCTTTGCAGTATGGCTGCAACCATTTCAGCAACCGAATACAAGGCCGGTGATATGGTAACCATAGAAGGAACCATCAATCCCGGCCAAGACCTTTTCATTGCGATTTCGTCTCAAAAAACCTTTGCACCCAAAGACACAAAAGGTGTCCATGAGGTCAAAACATTTAATAAAGATGCAAAGGCAAACGGATTTGCCAAAGAAACATCGATTCCTGATCTATACTACATGTTGACCACCAATCCGGATAAATTCGGCAAGATCACCAAAAAGAAATTCGGCGGGCCGTCCTTTTTTACCGAAAAAGGTAAAAGAGGCCTTTATGAAACCACTTGGTTCAAATTGTCGAAGTTTGATGCACTTGACGCTGAAGCAAAAGCGTCGCTGGCCACCATCAAAACAGAGCAGGAATGGAATTTTTACAAATACGCCCACGAAAGCAGTTATGGCATCAATACGATCGTCAAAGAAAACACCAATGTAGGAAAAGTTACCATTTTTGCCAGAAGTGTATTAGGCGATTACACTGCCAGCAAAAATTACTGGGATAAAGGGACCTCCATTGCGTTGGATAAAACCACCGGAAAATTCAAGGCTACTTTTAAATCCTTTCGACACACACCGCCGGATACAAAATTTGACGTCTATGTCAACAGTGAAAAAGCCGGCAGTTACAATGTGAAGGCCAATGGTTTCTGGCTGAATCTGGGCGGCCGCTATATGCATCCCATCTGGATCATTCTCGGTGCAATCATTGTGGGCACCTATTTTTCCATGATCGGTGCGGCCGGGGGTATGCTCATGGCGGCCTTCCAGGTCATGGTGGTGCAAACCGCCGGCCCTGTGGGAATTAATGCCGCCAATGTCCTCCGCCCCTCCAATATGGCGTTGACCCTGTTTTCTCCGTTAGGGTCCTTCTACCGGTATGCGGTCAAAGAAAGGCGTGTGGCCTGGCCCGTGGGAATTTCATTTGGCGTGGGCATTTTTATCGGTTCCATTTGGCTGGGGAAATATGCCACCAAGTATCTGCCCATGAAAACCTATAAAGAATGGCTGGCCATCCTGGTGGTGATCATGGGTATCAGAACCCTCTACGAGCTCACGCCCAAGGTTATGGAAAAACGTAAAAATATCAAAGCCATGGTGAAAAAATTCAACGAGGCGGTGGCCAAAGCCAAAGCCGAAGGCACCGCCGTCGAGATGGGTAGAATCGAACCGGTTAAAACAGGAATGACCGATTATCGGTTCAAATTCTGGGGCGAAGAGTTTACCATCAATCCGCTGCTGTTCGGTCTTTTAGGCCTCGGCATCGGTGTGGTTTCCAGAAGTTTCGGCATCGGCGGCGGATTTTTGCTGGTACCGGCCATGACCACCTTGGGTGCCCTGCCCATGTATGTTGCGGTACCGATTTCATTGATCGGGACCTGTTTCAGCAGTATCGGGTCGTTTATCGGATATCTGTTAAACGACTACTATCCGGATATGTGGCTGATGATTTCAATTATCATCGGCGGATTTGTGGGCGGCATGCTGGGAAGCCGCGCCCAGAAACTCTTCAGCGAAAAAACGCTGAAGATCGTTCTGGCACTTACGCTGTTCTTTCTGTTCTTCCGTTTTTTCAAGATCGAGATCTGGATATAATAATAACATAGGTTAAGCGGTTCAAGGTTCAAGGTTCAATGGTTCGGTCCTTTTGGGAGTGCGAAGTACAACCTACATGTAACCGAATAGTTTTGCAAAATTGAACGGGGAACCCTGAACCGCTTTTTACTTTTTTATGGAAGATGTTTTTGACATCGTATGGCTGAAGATACTGACGCTTATCCACGCCTTTGCAAAAGGCCTCGACGTTATGTTTACCCCCCTGAATCCCCTGGGACCGGCGGTGGTGATATTGGTGATCGTTTTGTTGACGGTTGTCTCCACCAAGTTGTTAAGCAATATCTACAAAACAAAACGATACCTCAAACTTAAAAAAGAGTTTCAATACTGGTATAATCTCCGGAATGAAGCTCTTACCTGTAAAGACCCTGACAAAGGCAAAACCCTTGCCAAAAATATCGACCAGGCCCAACTCAATAAAGTCTATTACGACTATTTTTTCGAAGGTTTTTTAAACAGCATACCGACAAAATACCTGCCCATTCTCATCATGCTGGCATATGTCAACGAGACGTTTAAGCCGGACAAACTGCTTGAAAATTTCGGGCGGGATTACATTTTTAGATTCGCCGATTTGAACGGAAACGTCATTAAAATCGGTGCGGTTTTCTGGTTTGTTATTTCCATACTGCTGGTTTATCTGGCATGGTTTGTCATCGGAAATATATATTCTAAATTTTCGAATCCAAACAAAACGTAAAATAGTAAAACTTCTTATTACGAAAATACAAAAAAACCTTAAAACTTTTTACAGTTTCGTTTTTTTTGAAAAAAAGTTTATTTTAAAAGCGCTTCAGAAATGATTGTATGTCATTTATGCTTCGATTTTACTTAGTTTCCATTCTTGGTGTGTATGCAATGCTTTTCTTGGGTTGTCATATGACACCTCCTGATAAATCCACCTGTGTGTCGTGTCACCAGGGCCTTGAACCGGCATCCGCCACCCACCTGATTTGCATTGACTGCCATGGCGGAGATTCAAAATCAGAAGATAAGGAAGATTCGCACAAAACCATGCTCGGCCCTAAAAATCCGTCGGATCCAAAATTCTGGGAACAAACCTGCGGTAAATGTCACCCCTATCAATTGCAACGGGTGCAAGCCAATATCATGCTCACCAATACCGGCATGATCAAAAACATCCAGAAAACATGGGAAGGAGAGGACGGCGGGCTTTACAGCACACAACCGGCAGAGGTCTTTTCCGAAAATGGCCGACCGCTTGAATTAAAAGATGTCTCTCAATTGAATCACCTTTCCGGCGAGCTGTATCGCAAATTTTGTTCCCGTTGCCACGTAGGGCGGGAGGACAATCAAAAGTATGCCGCCAGCCACGGCTCCGGGTGTGCAGCATGTCATTTCCCATACAACGACACCGCCATTTATCAGGGGAATGATCTTTCCGTCCAAGGCAAGCGGCCTTATTCGGCAAACCATCGATTAGCGGCCCTTCCCGGAAATGAGGTCTGTTTGCGCTGTCACAACCGCAGCGGCCGTATGGCGCTTACTTATCAGGGACTTCATGACGGAAATAATGCTTTGGTGCCGACCCGAAACGGCCTGCCGGGTCCCAAAATGATCAGCGGCGCTCGCAATCTCACATATATTTCAGAGGACATCCATTTTGTCGGGGGGATGGACTGTATTGACTGTCATACGTCCAGAGACATTATGGGTGACGGCTATGCCTATGAAAACATGTACCGTCAGACAGAGATCAGCTGTGAGGACTGCCATGGCACCGGAAAAAAGCATCCTGATTTTAGAGAAATTACCCGTGAAAACGATGAAGCTATTCGGGAATCAAAAAGCTACTCAATTAAGATGCAGTCCGGTATGAAAATGATCATCACCGGTAAGGGGAGAAAATATTCCAATGTGTTTTTCGAATCCGGCAATGTCTATGTGTTGGGCAAACGGACCGGGAAATTGCATCAAAGCCCGGTGATTACCGGGACACCGGAACACACCATCGCCGGTCATGAGCGGATGGAGTGTTATACATGTCACTCCCGAGCCGTACCCCAGTGTTTTGGCTGTCACACCCGGTATGATCAGACCCAATTGGGTAAAGATTATATTAAGGATCGTGAAACAAAAGGAAAGTTCAGTGAAACCGAGGACTGGCGAACGCTTTATCCATTTCCACTGGCTCTCAACCAGCGCGGCAGGATTTCTCCGGTAACACCAGGGTGTCAGACCTTTGTGACGGTGGTCGATGAACATGGTCGGACAATCAAAAAGGAATATGTGGCAAAGTTTAACGGAAAGAAACGGTTGCGCTTTGCGCCTTTTTATTCTCACAATACCGGTAAATCCGCCGTCGAATGTTCTGAATGCCATGCAAATCCGATGTTTTTAGGTTTTGGACAGCATGTGGTCAACGGAAGCAGCATCCAGGCCACCATGCTCTGCGAAAAATCAAAAGAAAAACCGCTGGATGGATTTTTGAAGATGAAAAACGGAAATGTGAGTGCCTTTTCCGCCATTGTCCGTGAAAATTCCCGGCCGCTGAAGGGTTCGGAAATTAAAAGAGTTCTGGCAGTGAACCAATGTCTTGTGTGCCATAGTGACGCCAAAGATCCGATTTATCAAAAGCCACTCGATGAAACCATGGTCAACATTTGCCTCAACCGATCCGGTCAACCAAACCTTGAGTTGCCGGGAGCACAAAAAATTACAAAGGCTCGCCGCATCGTACCTAAACGAAAAAAAGTTCGGCTTAAAATCAAGGATGTTCCAGATTCAACATACAATGTCATTTTCGATCAAATCATGAGCACACGATCTGTTGAAAAGGCGTTTGTTCAAAAAACCATCGGAAAAAACGACCCGGATTTTTTTCAAGAAAATTGTGAATCATGCCATGTTAGAACCTGTGTTGACTGCCATGAAAGAGATGGGGACACTCTCATCCGACCAACGTCGAGTCAATGTCTGGACTGTCACAATGGATATTTCACCGGATCCGGGTTTTATGGAAGAGCACCCCGTGAAGACAACCTGCGTTATCAGCGGGGCAAAAAGGTTAAAGGAGAAACGTTTCTCAAAATGCTGCCGGATGTTCACGCCCAAGCCGGCATGGAATGCGGTGACTGCCATTCCATGAAGAGCTTGATGGCCGGGGAAAAATCATCGAAAACGTGTGTTGACTGTCATAAGGCAGACCCGACGGTTATTGAACACCGTATCGACGCCCATCGAAAAAATCTCGAGTGTTATGCCTGTCACAGTGCATGGGCGGCCCAGGAGTACGGCACTTTTTTTATCCGATTTAAGGACAGTTCCAACAAACAATATTTTCGGCTGCGCCCGTGGGGTGACAAGAATTATATCAAAAGCGGTTTTTTAAAAAAACAGGATTCGTCGCCTTTAGGGATTAATAATCGCGGAAAGATCAGCCCCATCCGGCCGCAGTTCATCGTCTATTTTACCAACATCGAAAACAACAGACCGGTTGGTGAAGAAAACCGACTGCTTGCAGCCCGGTGGAAGGCTTTTTCCCCGCATACGATTCGCCGGGGAACCGTCATGTGTGACGCTTGCCATAACAATCCCAAAAGATTTCTTCTGGAAAAAGAAGAAGATCGTATGTATCGGCTTCAAAGAAACGGTATGTCACTGGCATCGTTCTGGTCACAAAAGGGACAAACCATGGGCAATGGAACGTTTATGACAACGGAGCGATTTGAAAAAATGACGTCAAAATCCCCTGAATTCAAAAACGCATATGTTAAAAAATGGAAACAACTCATAAAGGCCGTCGAAAACTGATCAAGGCACTGATGTTGTCGGTGATTTCTCTGCCGCTGATCGGAAGGTTTCTGATTCCAAGGATAACGCACCGAAAAGCGCTGTTACGGGTAAAAACAAAAAACGTTCCAGGTGGCGGGGCCTTGATTTTTGGACAAAAAAAGATTGCCGTGATAAGAAAGAATCAAGAAATTTACGCACTCAACCTCACCTGCACCCATCTGGGCTGTACGGTAAATGCGACGCCCAAAGGATTTGTCTGTCCCTGTCACGGCAGTGTATTTAACACCAGCGGCGACGTGGTCAAAGGACCGGCCGATAGGCCTTTGAAAAGACTGACCGTCGAAAAACAGAGTGGTGATGTTTTAATCCTGAGCTGATTTCGGTTTACGGGTGTTCTATTCATTATCAAAGAATCTGAGACGTTTTTATGTTAATTTGTTAACTTAATAATAGCCCGGCCTGCTTCTTACAATGCCTTTTCGCAATATTGGGATGCGAAACTCGAGCAATTAATTTCTCGGCGTGCTTTGCGGTTGCGGTGAAACCTAAAATAAAAAATGCAAAACGAAAACAGCCTGTTTAACGAATTTATCCGTCACCTGTTCCCCCGGATGGTTCGCCGGCAGAACCTTAAGATCACATACACGTTCTGTCTGGGAGGACTGGCGTTTACGGCATTCATGGTGCTTATCGCCACCGGGTTGCTCCTGTTGTTTTATTATCAACCCTCTTCCGAAGGCGCATTCGGCTCGATTCTTTTTTTAGAATCATCGGTTCCGGCCGGGTTATACATTCGAAGCCTTCACCGCCTGGCTTCCCATGTATTTCTGGTACTTATTTTTCTACACACCTTGCGGGTGATTCTCACCGGCGCTTATCGAAAACCACGGGAACTGAACTGGATCATCGGTTTTTTTCTGCTCTGCCTGGCGCTTTTTGAAGCATATACCGGATATCTTCTGCCCATGGATCAACTTGCATTATGGGCGACACAAACCGGAATGGAACTAATCAAAACCATTCCCCTTGGAAAACTGGTTGCGAATATTCTGGCGCCGGATGGTGTTGGGCAGCCGATTTCTCTGCTACGTTTTTACATTCTCCATATTGTCATTATCCCTGTGGCTGTGCTAGTACTCTCATTTTTACATTTCTATCGCATACGCCAGAACAAGGAGGTGTTACCGTACCTGTGAAAGATTTCTTACCAAGCTCACCATATTTTTTTCGAATCGTCAAAATAGCCATGGTATTGCTGGTGGGCATTTTGCTGCTATTGGCCATGGTTATCCCGGCACCGCTGAATGAACCGGCGAATATTACCCAAACGCCGAATCCCGCCAAAGCGGCCTGGTTTTTTCTCTGGGTTCAGGAACTGGCAAGCTACTCGAAATATCTTGTATATATGATGATGTTGATCGGTCTCTTCTTTTTGCTTCTGCCCTTTCAACCGGGAATTTCAGAACCCAAACAGGCTAAATGGCTGCCCAAAGATCAGCAATGGATCAATACCGTTACCTTAATCATTTTCTTCGGAATATCCGCATTAACGATTATCGCCATGTTTTTTAGGGGGGAGAATTGGGCCTTCGTGTCTCTATTTTAACTCTCTTATTGGGGATTTTGTGGTCAACCGGCCCTTATTTTTATAAAGGCCAAAAAGGTTGCAGCGAATGTCATATCCCCCATTACGAAACTGAAGCTTCGTGTGTCGACTGTCACCGGGGAATCCCCGGAACTGACCGGACTCAGATCGCCCATTATCAATTGATTCAAGGGAAATATGCCTGTTTCACACTTCCGGACAGCCCTGTTGTAAAAGACGGTTACCGGTTGATCAACTCATCCGGATGCCGGAGATGTCATCGCATCGGCCGCAAAGGAAACGTGCTCGCATCGGATCTGGATACGTCCTTTGAGAAGACCTTGCCTGAAGCCCTGGCCGATGCCATTAAAAATCCGGCGACATTTATGCCCGATTTTTATTTCCAGGAGTCGGCTGTCACCCGCCTGGTAAACGCCATTCTGGACTCCGGCGCTGTTTATGCATCAACTTCCGGTGAGGATAGTCGGGTGATTCACTTTGAAGAAGACATAAAAGAGATCGATAACATTTTTAATAAGCACTGCGGTTCATGCCACCGGTTGTTAACCCAACAATTCGGCGGCCTGGGTCAAGGCGATATCGGTCCCAATCTTTCCGGAATTTTCAGCCGGTTTTATTTTAAAAATTTTAAAGACAGCAAATCCTGGAATGCAGACAGACTGAAACAATGGCTGAAAAATCCCCGCGATATCCGAATCAAAACACAAATGCCGCCAATCAAACTTACAGAAGATGACCTAGGGCATCTTATACATATCATTAACTCATAAAGTATTAAAAATAACCAAACCTCATGTAAAAAACCCATTTTAATCTCAAGTATCCAAGAATTTTCGTTGTAATATTTTGTACATGTATAATTTAGATCCTATTACAAAACAGCCGTGGCTTCTTTTTAGTCGGGTAAAAAATAACCGTGTTTAAATGTTGTTGATATCTTTTGAATCAGCTCTTGACAAGCATAGGTATTTGGAATAATTTTTTAATTCATAACGCTTCAACATAAATCGGGAAGGAGGTGGTGGTGGTCTCGCAATCGTAGGTTTCTAATATATTACATAATTCTTTTAAGATCAGGAGGTTTTGAAATGAGAAAATCGTTTATTTTTGCAGTTGTTCTTGTATTTGTTCTTGGAACAGGGCTTGCCCTGGCAGCAGACAACCCCTTGAAAGCAGGAGAAAAAGCAGTTCATTCAGAATTTTCCAAAATGATTCCAAAGGATCATATCATTAATGCACAACAGTTTCATAAGATCTACGAAGAAGTCATGGCAGGAAAAAGAAAAGCATATCTGATCGACGTCAGAACTCACCCTGAATTTTACGCCTTTCACATTGAAGGAACCGACCATATCCATGCGGGCCATATGTATACCATCCCAAAAAAGATAACTGATCCCAATGCGGAGATTTATATCTGGTGCCGCACGTCACACCGAGCCAAATATGTGGCTGGCTTTCTTTATAAATATGGTTACAAGAATGTCTGGCTGTATGACGGCGGCGTTGTCGGCTGGGCCAAAGCAGGCTATCCATTTGTGAATGAGTTTACCGGATCTTTCCTAATCAAAGAGTACCGAAAAAGTCCGTCAGATGCAGAAAAATCTTTTCGTATCAGAGAGTTTCATCCCTATTAACAGCTAACAATCATCAAAGGCGAAGGACTCCTCCTTTGCCTTTGATGATTCACCAATCTTACCTCACCATATTACTTCAAATTCCAATGCTCCCCACGAGTTAGTACCCCTTTGTAAGATTTTGTCAAAAAGATCGTTGACAAATGACAATCCATCCATTATATTCCACAAATAGAATATAAGGAGCAGCCATGAAAACATTTGTAAAGGTCATGAAGGCCCTTTCCGATCCCAACAGGGTCAAAATTGTCAAGCTGTTGCAGCAAAAAGTGATGTGCGTTTGCGAACTTCAGGCCGCCTTGAAGATTTCCCAGCCGAGTGTCTCCAAGCACCTTAAAATACTTGAAGAGGCCGGATTGGTCGATTATCATAAAGATGGTTTGTGGGTCAACTATTATCTATCGGACGGTCACCACAGCCCCTATGCCGCCAGCCTGCTGGGGAACATCAAGCACTGGCTGAACGATGATCCTCAAATTGCGAAATTGATCCAAAAAGCGCCGTTTTTAAACCGGAACGAAATATGTAGCACATAATTTTTTTTGCCTTAATATATAGCTAAATAAGCATATTATTATTTATTATTGGGGACACAGACGAACACAGATTTCTCGGATTCTTAAGTTAAAACACAAAAGTTATCTGTAAAAATCTGTTCTCCTTGTAGGACCGGGAAATCGTAATAGGGTTTCCTATTTTATAACTTGTGTCCATCCATAAATTAGGATTTTTGTTCAAGATCAAGGCATGAGAAAAAAATAACCACAGGCATATTAAATTGATATTCCGAGGATTATTTTTAGAGCATAACGCAGAGGTTGGCCAAAAAGACAATTTATGAATAGACACAAATAGGAGGATGAACGATGGCTAATGCAACCATGGCCCAAAAAACACCGGCAGCGGCAATAAACTCTGAAGAAATTAAAGAAGAAGTTCAGCCGAGCCTGATCGACTGGAAAACCATTTGGAAACCGCTGAGTGTTATCGTGAGCGTTTTTATCATATTTTTCTGGCTCCCTGTAGGCAACAGCCGTTTCAACGGTGCCGTGATCGAGGCACTGGCTCTTGCCAAGTGGTATGCTCAGGAACACGTGATTCTCTGCCTGGTCCCTGCTTTTTTCATTGCCGGCGCCATTGCCTGTTTCGTGTCCCAGGCCGCGGTCATGAAATACTTAGGCGCCGGCGCCAAAAAAGTGCTGGCATATGGCGTAGCGTCAGTATCCGGCTCTATCCTGGCGGTCTGTTCCTGTACCGTCTTACCTCTTTTTGCCAGCATATGGAAGCGGGGTGCAGGGCTTGGACCGGCCATCGCGTTTCTCTATTCCGGCCCGGCCATTAATATCCTGGCCATTGTTCTGACCGCCCGGGTTTTAGGGCTTCCCATCGGCATCGCTCGAGCGGTAGGCGCGATCATCTTTAGCATCGTCATCGGGCTGATCATGCATTTTCTCTTTAGAAAAGAAGAAGAAGCCAAAGCCCAGGCAGCCATGCATATGCCCGAACCTGAGGTTGAACGTCCCCTGTGGCAAAATGTCATCTATTTTGCCGTCATGGTGTTTATTCTAATTTCTGCCACTTGGGGTAAACCAGGCGAACCCACCGGCCTGTGGCATGCCATTTACAGTATCAAATGGATGATGACCGGATTTTTTGCGTTAATGCTGGGTGTACT
>Ga0210064_1001213_pt1 | contig 11206 bp, 11 predicted proteins | sample Muzzi_CordC_D2_FD_185531 | JGI IMG/M metagenome (GOLD analysis project Ga0210064, IMG submission 185531) | Wetland microbial communities from San Francisco Bay, California, USA, that impact long-term carbon sequestration - Muzzi_CordC_D2 (SPAdes) | ecosystem: Environmental > Aquatic > Marine >...
GATCGGGGAGCGAAAGGCGGCCCCCGCCTCCCGCGCTTCGGCAACCAGATCAACCCGGCTTCGCCAATCAGGGGGCGCCAGGGAAGCGTATTCATGAGCAAGGGGGTCAGTGGCTCTCGCGCCAGGCGTCCCAGTCTTCGCGGAGCGCGGGCAGCTTGGCCGAATCGCCGATGACCTCGCCGGCCTTCACCAGCGAGACCAGATCCGTGTCGAGAACCGCACCCGCCGCGACCACCCCGCTGCGCAGCACGTTGCCGATGCCGTGACCCGAGGGCGTACTGGCGCCGCACAGGAACAGGCCCGCGACGTCGGTGTTCGGCCCCATTCGCATCGGTCCCATCTGATCGCACGTGAATTCGACTCCGTACGAGGTACCGCCGGTCGAATGCGTGAAGCGCTCCTGGGTCAGCGGCGACGCCGATTCCCGCCAGACGACGTGCTCGCGCAACCCCGGGATCGCCGCCTCGGCGGCCTTGAGAATCGCCTCGACGAGCTCTTGCTTGCTCCGGCGGTAGGCGGGGTCGCGGTGATAGCGGTTGCGCCCCGCTTCGACCGGCCCCTGCTCCTGCTTGAAGAAGCCGTAGTCGCGCGGGACCAACGTCATCACCTGGAGGTTCGTCTGACCGGGTGGAGCGAGGTGCGGATTGCCCGGATCCTTGAGCGAAGCGGTCGAGATGTAGGCGATCGGCGGATCCGGGATCCGGCCCGACTCGAGCTCGTCGTAGTGCCCCTCGATGTCGTAGCCGTTCCAGATCCAGTAGTTCGTGTTCGGCACGCCCAGATCGCGAAGATCGACGTCGATCGAGAGGTAGGCGGTGAACAACGGCAGGGTCATCGTATAGCCTCGGACGCGCTCCACCGTCTCGGCCGAGAAATGCTCCTCGCCGACGATCTCGCCGACGGTTCGCTTCAGATCCGCGTTCGACACCACGCTCTCGGCGTCGATCTCCTCGCCGCTGCGAGCGAGCGTGACGCCGATCGCACGACCGTTCACGACGCGCACCTTCGCGACGCGCGCGCGTGTTCGCACCTCACCTCCATAAGCGCGAATCGCCTCGATCAGACGGCCCGCGATGACCTGGCCGCCCCCTTCCGGGTAGTACGCGCCGTTCATGTAATGCCCCGTCAGACCGGCCGCGAGCGCCACCGGAGTCTTCGACGGGCGCACCGCATAATCACCCTGCTCGCCCAGCAGCACCGCCGCCGCACGCTGCGACAGACCGTGTTCGGCAAACAGCTCGGTCACGGGGCGAAGGCCCCAGGCGAGGAACGTCGGCGCACGCTCCGCGAGCTCGGCCGCGGCGATCTGGCGATCCTGATACAGCCTCGTCTCGGCGTCCACACGCCGCATCGTGTCGACGACCTTGGCGAGCGTCTCCGCCTCCTCCGGAAAGGTCGCGAGCAGTCTCTCGCGATAGCGATCCCAGCCCGCCGGAACCCGGAACTCGAAGTCGGGAAAGATCAACGTCGAATAGCCGTCCGAGTCGAGCGGGCGGAACACGACGCGCTCCGCGAGCCCGACGCTGTTCATGATCTGTGTGATCCCGCCGCTCGGACCGCATTCGCCGATGTAGTGGATGCCGACGTCGAATTCGTATTCGACATCACCGACGCGGCGCCGGAAGACCTGCGAATTGCCGCCCGCGACCGAATGTCCCTCGAGCACGAGTGTCCGGCGTCCGGCCGCACACAGGTAAGCCGCGCAGGCCAGGCCGCCGAGCCCGGATCCAATGACGATCGCGTCCCAACGATCGGAAGCCTTCGAAGTCACCATCCCTCCCTTCGATCCGTCTTCGGGGTCGTTCACTCCGGTTCAGCTCGAGCCGACGAGTCTGCCGGGCGACGCCCCGTCGACCTCGCATTCGGCAACGAGATATTGAACGCTGAAATTCCGCTCGGCGTCACACCAGACTCGCTCGACCCGGAACTCGTCCGCGATCGCGGCAAACTGCTCGAGATCGTACTTGTACGCGGATTCGGTCCGAATCGCTTCGCCTGCCGCGAAATCGAAGCGGCGGCCGGCGATCTCGACGGATTGCTCCACCCGGCTGACCAGGTGCATCTCGATGCGCCCGAGTTCGCGATTCCAGATGCTGCGGTGTTCGAACTGATCCACGACGAAGTCCGCCCCCACCTCGCGATTCAGGCGGTGGAGCGCATTCAGGTTGAACTCCGCCGTGACTCCCATTGCGTCGTCGTAGGCGGCAACCAGGGTCTCCTCGCTCTTGCGCAGATCGACGCCGATCAGCAGGCCTCCCCCGACGCCGACGATGCGCGCGATCCGGCGCAGAAAGTGACGCGCTTCGCGTTCATGGAAGTTCCCGATCGTCGAACCGGGAAAGAACGCGACGCGACGCGCGGGCGGCCGCCGCGGCTCGGGAACGCTGAACGACCCGGTGTAGTCGGCGCACACCGCCTGTACCTGCAGCGACGGATAGGCTCGGTGGATGCGGTCGGCCGACTCCAACAGCTGCTCGCGCGAGATGTCGATCGGCGCGTAGGCGACGGGGTCGCGCAACGCATCGAGCAGGATCCGGGTCTTCTCGCTCGAGCCGCTGCCGAGCTCGACCAGCTGGACGTTCGGCCCGACGACGTCGACGATGGCGGCGATCCGGTCGTGCAGGATTCCGATCTCCGTTCGGGTCGGGTAGTACTCCGGAAGTGTGCAGATCCGATCGAAGAGCTCCGAGCCCCGCTTGTCGTAGAACAGCTTGCACGGCAACGTCTTCGGCGTGGCAACCAGCCCGGCAATGGCGTCGGTGGCCAGGTCGGCGGCCGCTGGCTCGAGATCGATTATTTCGACCGCTCCCGCGCCGACGCTCACGCGTCCGCCGCGAGCCGAAAACCCGAGAACTGCCAGCGCGCCTCGGGGGGGAAGAAGTTGCGGTAGCTCGCGCGCAGGTGACTGTGGGGCGTCGCACACGAGCCGCCGCGCAGGACGAATTGATTGCACATGAACTTCCCGTTGTATTCCCCCACCGCACCCGCCGCAGGCCGGTAGCCCGGATACCCGACGTAGGGGCTCGCGGTCCATTCCCAGACATCGCCGAAGAGCTGCTGCAGGCCCGCCTGCGAAGCACCCGCGGCTTCGACGTGAAAACGGCCGCTCTCGGCCAGATTCCCCGCTACGGGCCGTCGAGCGGCCGCGACCTCCCACTCCGCTTCGGTGGGAAGTCGTCGCCCGCACCAGCGCGCGTAGGCATCGGCCTCGAAGAAGCTCACATGACAGACGGGCTCGGCGTCGGCGAGCGACACCGGCCCCGCGAGCGAATACTGCATCCACACGCCGTCCCGGCGATACCAGTAGAGCGGGTGTTCGCGTCCGTTCGCGGCAACCTCGGCGTAGCCTGCGTCGAGCCAGAATTCCGGCCGCGCGTAACCGCCGTCGTCGATGAAATCCCGAAACTCGCCATTCGTCACCGGACGCGATGCGAGCGCGTGCGGGCGAATCAGCGATTCGTGCCGCGGCAGTTCGTTGTCGAAGCAGAACCCCGCCCCGGCGTGACCCACCTCGCGAAGTCCACCCTCCGATTCAATCCACGAGATACGCTCCGGAGGATTCGAGACGCCGGCTTCCAGCTTCACGTCGTGATAGGCCGGAAGCAACGGGTTGCACGACAGGGTGTACTTGACGTCCGTCAGGATGAGCTCCTGATGTTGCTGTTCGTGGTGGCAGCCGAGTTCGAGCAGCGGCGCGGCCGAGGCGAAACACTCCGCATCACTGTCCACGATGAAATCACACACCCGATCGTCGATCTCGCGGCGGTAGCTGCCGATCTCGGCGACCGTGGGCCGCGTGAGCAGTCCCCGCTTCGCGCGAACGTGCATCGGCCCGATGGCCTGGTAGTAGGAATTGAACAGGAAGCCGAAGTCGGGATGCCACGGAACGTAATCGGGCACGTGTTCCTGCAACACGAAGCGCTCGAAGAACCACGTGGTGTGCGCGAGATGCCATTTCGTCGGACTCGCGTCGGCCATGGACTGGACCACCTGGTCCTCGACTTCCAGCGGCGAAACCAACGACAGGGTGAAGGCTCGGACCGAACGAAAACGGTCGAGCAGGCTCCCGCGGCCGGACGCCGGAACGGGTGCCGGATCGGGTGCCGGATCGGATTCGCCGCGTCGATTCGCCGACACGGAATTGAGGGTCCGGACGTCAGTCATTGCCGCCGCCATGGTAGTGCGGCATCGAAACGAAGCCCACCCGCGTCGCCGTCGTGCGCGACGGCACTCACTCGCGCGGTAGAAGCGCTCCCGTGCCCGCAGCCGGATCGCACGGGAGCGCGAGCATCGCGAGAATCGCCGTGGCACCTATCCTCTCGGTCGGCGACGGCACATCGCGTGGAGACCGGAATGGCTGAGCTCGGCGAACTCTCCCTGAAGCACCGATTGTTCCTGAAGTCCTATCCCTGGCGGCGAATCGATCCGATCCCCCGGACCGAGCTCGCCCGCCCGCTCGCCGAGTGCCGACTCGCGCTCGTGTCGACGGCGGGCTTCGTGCGGTCCGACCAGGAACGCTTCGACCCGCGCGTGCGCGGCGGCGACGCGAGCTGGCGCGCGATCGCGTCCGACACGCCGGTCGCCTCGCTCGTCGACACCCACCGAAGCGAGACCTTCGACCACCGCGCGATGCGCCAGGACCCGAACCTCGCGTTTCCGATCGACCGCGCCCACGAACTCGCGGCAGGTGGGCGAATCGGCAGCGTCAACCGGCGGCATCTGAGCTTCATGGGCAGCATCACGGCTCCGGGACGTTTGATCCGAGACAGCGCCCCCGCAGCGGCGCGCGCATTGCGAACCGACGAGGTCGACGTCGCGTTGCTGGTTCCGGTCTGACCCCTCTGCAACCAGACCGTGAGTCTGGTCGCCGCGGAACTCGAGCGACAAGGAATTGCGACCGTCGCGATCCAGCTGCTGCGCATCGCGGCGGAGAAGGTGCGCCCACCGCGCGCTCTGCTGGTTCCGTATCGCCACGGCTTTCCACTGGGACGCCCGGACGCTCCGGAGCTTCAACACGCCGTCATCGAAGCCGCGCTCCGAATGCTCGAAAGGCGCGATTCCGCGACGCCGACGCTGTCGGAATTCGCCGAAGATCCCGGCTGATCGATCCGACCCGGGCCATCGGCCCGAAACATCACTCGCCGCCGACGAGCGGAGAGAACTCGCAGCCCCGAGGCGCCATGCCCCAGCGCCGCCACCATACGACCGCCGCTGGCCGCGATCTCGCCCCTACCGGCAGACGCCGCAGCTGCTGCGCCGGGGACCTCGCTTGCGGGGTGTCGCTCGCGGCTCGACGAAGCCATCGGTCGGGACGAATCTCATTGACACGCATCGGCCAAACGAGGAATCTAGCCGGGATGCCGCGCACCAACCGGCGCACGTGCTGGACTCTATCGATCTGGGCTTTCGCGTTGCTGGTCGCCGGCCCCGCCGGCGCCGATCTTCCGCTCGAAGCGGTCGGGCGCGTGGCCGTGGTCGAGACGCCATACAGCCCGCATTGGGTCTTCGTCGGAGATGCCCTGGGCCACCGAACGGCGCTCGTCGACATCGAAGACGGGCGCATGCTCGGCACGCTGGACTCCGGCTTCGGAATTCCCCAGACACTCCACCCGACGCGGCGCTCCGAGATCTACGTGATCGAAACCCACTACTCGCGAGGCAGTCGCGGCGAGCGCAGCGACGTGCTGACGATCTACGACAAGGCGTCGCTCGCGCCGACCGCGGAGATCGCGATTCCGCCCAAGCGCGCGCTTTCGGCGACGCCGGTCGCACACGCGGCGCTGTCCGACGACGACCGTTTCGCGGCGATCTTCAACCTGACGCCCGCCAGCTCGCTGTCGATCGTCGATCTCGAACGACGCCGCTTCGTCGGCGAGATCCAGATGCCGGGCTGCAGTCTCGTCTATCCGATCGGGGAACGTCGATTCGCGGCGCTGTGCATGAACGGCAGCTTGCTGGTGGTTCGGATCGACGACTCCGGACGCGAGGCCGGCAAACAGCGCAGCCAGCCCTTCTTCGATCCCGAAACCGATCCCGTCACCGAGAAGGCCGCGCGCTTCGGCGATCGCTGGCTGTTCCCGTCCTTCGACGGTTGGATCCAACCGGTCGACTTCTCGGGCCCGGAGCCGGTATTCGAGGAACGCTGGTCCCTCACGAGCGAGCGCGAACGCGCAGACGGCTGGAAGATCGGCGGCTACCAACACCTCGCCGTCCACGAGAAATCCGGCACCCTCTACGCGTTGATGCACCAGGGCGGGGCCGACTCGCACAAGCGGCCCGGCAGCGAGGTCTGGTTCTTCGATCTCGCGACACGGGAGCGTACGCGCCGCGTCGAGCTGGTGAACCCGGGCTTCACCTACCTGGGCGTGCCGATCGAAGGTGGGCCCACCTGGGGCTGGCTGGTCGATTGGATCGGCGACCGGATCATGCACGCACTCCCGGAGATCGGCATCGACAGCATCGTCGTCACGGCCGACGCCGCCCCGCGGCTCGTCACGTCCGGCATGTTCTCGGGAGGAATCGCATCCTTCGATGCGCTGACGGGCGAGTTCATCGGGCGTGTGTACAGCGGCAACATGACCAACGCGATGCTCCGGACCGCGCTGCCCGCAACGCCGGGCTCGCCGTGAGCGCGGCGGCGACGCTCGATCCGGCGATCCAACTCGCGCTGCGCGGAGCCGCCGCATGTCTCTTCGGCTCCGCAGCAGCGCACAAGCTGCGCGATCCGGCCGGCTTCCGCGCTGCACTCGATGCCTACGGTCTGCTGCCGGAGTCCGCAGTCGCGCCGAGTGTATTCGCGTTGATCGCGACCGAGGCCGCGATCGCGATCGGCTGCGTGCTGCCCGCCTCGGGCGCGACGGCCTGCCTGCTCGGCGCGCTGCTGCTCGCGCTGTACAGCGTCGCGATCGGAATCAACCTCGTACGGGGTCGGCGCGCGATCGATTGCGGCTGCGGCGGACCGGGGGGGGCACGGCCGCTGCGCGCCGATCTGCTGGCGAGGAACGCCGGAGTCGCCGTGTTGCTGTGCGCCGCGGCGCTCGAGTCGGACCCGCGAACCCTGGTCTGGCTCGACGCGGCAACGATCGGAGGCGCGATCGCGATGCTCGCGCTGCTCTACGCCGGAATCGACGTCGCGGCGGCGAATGCTGCGCGGCTGCAGATGGAGGACGCGCCCGCATGGGCTCGGCGCTGATCGTCTCGAATCTCCTGCTCTGGATCGCGGTGCTGAGCCTCGCGGCCGTCGTGGTCGCCCTCTTGCGCCAGATCGGGGTGCTGCACGAGCGGATCTCGCCGGTCGGCGCGCTGGTCGGCAACGAGCAGCCGCGCGTGGGCGAACCGGCACCGGTCCTCGAAGTCGCCGGCTGGCATGGCGAGGCGATCCGGATCGGCGGGCGCGACGCCGCTGCGTCCGCCACGCTGCTGTTCTTCGTCTCGCCGACCTGTCCGGTCTGCAAGACGCTGCTGCCGCATCTCGACTCCGTACGGCGCGCCGAAAGCGGCGGCACCCGAGTGGTGATCGCGAGCGACGGTCCGCGCGAAGATCACGCCGCTTTCGTGAGCACCCACGCGCTCGACCGCGGTCACTACGTGCTGTCGGAAGCGCTCGGACGCGCTTATCAGGTCGGACGCCTGCCGTACGCGATCCTGATCGGCGCGGACGGCGACGTCCGCGCGCGTGGGCTCGTCAACACCCGGGAGCACCTGGAGAGCCTGTTCCAAGCCGGCGAGCTCGGCGTGGCCTCCGTTCAGGAGTACGCGAAACGCGAGAGCGGCCGACAACGTGTCGCCTAGGAGCGCGGACCGAGAATCGGGTGGAATCGCAGCGAGCGAGCTGGCAAGTTCGTGAGGGGGAGACGAACGTGACGCGAATCGACGATTGGATGGCCCGGGCCGCTCGACAGCTCGCGCGGCGCACGTCGCGGCGCAGCCTGCTCGCCGGCCTCGGCGGCGCTTTGCTCGGAGGCGCCGCGATCCCGCTGCTGCCGGTATCGCGCGCGTTCGGACGCGAACCGCGACCGGGTGAACCCGATCCGGAGACACCCGAAGGCCAGCCGAACGCCTGTGAATACTGGCGCTACTGCTCGATCGACGGCTTCCTCTCCAGCTGTTGCGGCGGCACCCACAATTCGTGTCCCCCCGGCACCAGCATGGCGCCGGTCACCTGGATCGGAACCTGCCGCAACCCCGCGGACGGCAAGGAGTACGTGATCTCGTACAACGACTGTTGCGGCAAGGGACCGTGCGGCAAGTGTTTCTGCCGTCGCAATCAGGGCGACAAGCCGGTCTACTACACCCCCAAGAGCAACGACATCGACTGGTGCATGGGCACGGATTCGGTCGTCTACAACTCGACCGTGGCCGTCGTGGTGGGCGTCGCCGTCGAGAAGGGATGAGGAAGCTCGGGCTCGCATGGGGGCTCGCGCTGCTGAGTGCTGCCGCGTCGGCCCACGCCGAGACGCCGCAGGTCGACTACCTGCTGCAGTGCCAGGGTTGCCACCGCGCCGACGGCGGCGAAACGCCGGGTTCCGTCCCCCCGCTCCGCGGCTTCGTCGGACGCTTCCTCGGCGTGCCGGGCGGACGCGAGTACCTGATTCGCGTTCCGGGCAGCGCCCAGTCGCCGCTCGACGACGCCGAACTCGCGGCGGTGCTGAACTTCCTGATCGAGCGATTCGGACCGGCCGAAGTGGCCGCCTCGTTCACACCGTTCACCGCCGAAGAAGTCGCGAGCGTTCGCACGCCGCCTCTCACGGACGTACAGAGCGTCCGGAGCGACCTCGTGAGCCGCATGTCCGCAACGAGAACGCCCCCCGGCGACTGACGAGCGTCCGAGCGAGCGCTGCTCAGCGCAACGACAGCGCCTCGAAGCCCGCGATGGCAGTCATGCGCGCGATCTCCATCGCCTTGACGCCGCGCGGCAGCAATCCGACCGCGTGCGGCAGCCCGAGCAGCACCGGCCCGATCACGTCGGCCTCGCCGAATGCGCGCAGCAGGCGAAAAGCGATGTTGGCCGAAGACAAGTTCGGAAAGATCAGCACGTTTGCAGAGCGCGCGAGATTCTTCTCGGCCGGAATCAGATCCTTGAAGTCTTCCGGATTCACCGCCCAGTCGGCCTGGATCTCACCGATGATCGGCAGGTCGGGCTCGCGAGTCTTCACGATGCGCACGGCTTCGGCCACCTTGCGCGCCTCGGGATGCGCGGAGTCGCCGAAGTTCGAGAACGACAGCATGCCCACGACCGGGTCGACTTCGAAGCGGCGCGCGGCCGCTGCGGCGTCGATCGCGATGCCTGCGAGGGTCTCGGCATCGGGCGAGATGTTGAGCGTGGTGTCGGCGAGCAGCAGCGTGCGATCGCGCAGCCGCACCAGATGCATGCCGGATGCCCGATGTGCGTCGTGCTTGGCCTCGATCACCTTGAGCAGCTTTCGCGCGACCTGCGGGTACGGCGTGTCGGTGCCCCCGATCAATGCGTCGACACCGCCGTGCTGGAGCATCAGCGCGGCGCACACCATGTTGTCGTTGAGAATCTCCTGGCGCGCGGTGTCGTCGTCCTTGCCGTGGCCGAGCAGGCTCTGCTGATAGAGCTTCACCAGCGCGCCGAGGTTGGCCATGCTCTTCGGTTCGATCACCTCGGCTTCGCCGAGCTTCGCGCCGATCTCCTCGGCGCGGCGTTCGACCGTCTCGGGATGCCCGAGCAACTTCACGTCCGCGATCCGCTCTTCGTCGATCAGCTGTACCGCGCGCAGGATCTCGTCATTCATCGACTCGGGGAAGATCACCGTCGGCCGATGGATCCGGGTCTTTGCCGTCGCGAGCAGGACGAACGCACGCTTCGGATCGACGCGATGGGTGAGCTCCTCGCGATACTCGTCGAGGTCGAGTTCACGCCGCGCCACGCCGGACTCGATCGCCGCGCGGGCCACCGCGTGCGCCTCCCAGATCAGCACCCGGGAATCGAACGGCTTCGGAATCAGGTAGTCCCGGCCGAACTGGAACCGCTCACCCGCATAGGCGCGACTCACGGCCTCGGGCACGTTCTCCTTCGCGAGGTCGGCCAGGGCGTGGGTCGCGGCGACCTTCATCTCCGTCGTGATCGCCTTCGCCCGGGTGTCGAGTGCACCGCGGAAGATGAACGGGAAGCCGAGCACGTTGTTGATCTGGTTCGGGAAGTCCGACCGCCCGGTTCCCATGATCAGATCTTCACGCACGGCATTCGCTTCCGCGGGCATGATCTCGGGCCACGGATTCGCCATCGCGAACACGATCGGATCGCGCGCCATGCTGCGAATCATGTCCGGCGTGAACGCACCTGCGGCCGACAGGCCGATCAGGATGTCGCAGTCCTCGGTGATCTCGGCGAGGGTGTGCCGGCCGACATCCGGGTGGGCGTAGCGCTCCTTGTAGGGATTCAGGCGATCGCGCCCCTGGTAGATCACGCCCTGTGAATCGCACATCCAGATGTTTTCGTGCGTGAAGCCGAGCGCCTCGTATAGCTTCGCGCCCGAGATCGCCGCGGCCCCCGCGCCGTTGATCACCACGCGGCAATTCGCCGGATCCTTGTCCACGAGCTCGCACGCGTTCAACAACGCAGCCCCGGAGATGATCGCGGTGCCGTGCTGATCGTCGTGAAAGACCGGGATGTCCATGTCGCGCTCGAGGGTCTCTTCGATCTCGAAGCACTCGGGAGCACGCACGTCTTCGATGTTGATCCCGCCGAAAGTCGGCTCGAGCCGGCGAACGGTGTCGATGAACTCCTCGGGTGTGGGAGCGTCGATCTCGATGTCGAAGACGTCGACATCCGCGAAGCGCTTGAACAGGACCGCCTTCCCCTCCATCACCGGCTTGCTCGCGCGCGGGCCGATGTTGCCGAGCCCGAGCACGGCCGAGCCGTTGGTCACGACCGCAACCAGGTTCGCGCGCGCGGTGTACTCGTCGACCATCTCCGGAATCTTCGCGATGTCGAGGCAGGGCTCCGCGACTCCGGGTGTGTACGCCAGGGAGAGATCGCGCTGCGTCAGCGTCGGCTTGGTGCAACGGATCTCGATCTTGCCGGCGCGACCCTCCCTGTGATAGTCGAGGGCATCCTTGCGGTTGATCATCGCTCGTTCCTTCCTTCCGCTTGCTTCGGTCCAATGGCGGCCGGAGGCGGAAATCGTGGGCGGCCTGCGGCAATTCGGGGCCGGAGGCCCGCTCCCGGCGGGCGCCACCC
>Ga0210064_1001214_pt1 | contig 11204 bp, 12 predicted proteins | sample Muzzi_CordC_D2_FD_185531 | JGI IMG/M metagenome (GOLD analysis project Ga0210064, IMG submission 185531) | Wetland microbial communities from San Francisco Bay, California, USA, that impact long-term carbon sequestration - Muzzi_CordC_D2 (SPAdes) | ecosystem: Environmental > Aquatic > Marine >...
GATCTGAACCGGGCCGGGCTGCAGATTCCCGGGGATCCCCTGGAGCAGGCCGGTGAACCAACGCCCGGGACGACCGTCATCCGGCCGCGCACGCAGCGTGCCCGGGAGCAGCGTGCCCAGGAAAGGCAGCCGAGCGTGCCGGAGAGCAAACCGCCCGCCACCGACAGGATCTTCACCCTGTTTGTCATGGCGCCCAAGGGTGTGCCGTTCCGCGGTCCCATGCTGCTGGGGGCGTTCGGGGACGCACAGCTCGACTACGGCGACATGCAGATCTTCCACCGCAGCGAAGTGATCGATGGCCGGGAGCAGCACCTGTTTTCCGCGGCCAATATCAAGGAGCCGGGTTTCTTCGATCTTTCCGCCATGGAGAATTTCTCCTCGGAGGGCGTCGTGCTCTTCCTGCAGGTCATGTCCGGCATGGACGCGGTGCGTGCCTTCGACGCCATGGTCGAGTCCGCCAGAATCCTCGCGGATGAACTCGGCGGCACGGTGTGTGATGCCACGCGCAGTGTCCTGACAAAGCAGACCATCAGCCACATGCGTGAAGAGGTGATCGACTGCCAGCTGCACCAGCGGGTGATAAAAACGGCGTCATGAGCGTGCCGAAAACGGTGCGCGATCGCGCCCGCGAACTGCACGCCGAACTGCACGAACACAATTACCGCTACTACGTTCTTAACGACCCGACGATCTCCGACGCGCAGTACGACGAGCTGCTGCGCGAACTGCAGGATCTCGAGCAGCGCCACCCCGAGCTGCTGACCCCCGATTCCCCCAGCCAGCGCGTCGGTGCCCCGCCCGTGAAGGCATTCGGCGAGGTGCGCCATGAACAGCGCATGCTGTCGCTGGACAATGCCTTTTCCGACGAGGAACTGGCGGATTTCGACCGCCGCGTGCGCAAGGGCCTCGACATGGAGCAGGTCGACTACGCAGCCGAGCCCAAGCTGGACGGCCTTGCCGTCAGCCTGCTGTACGCGGATGGCAGTCTGGTGCGGGCCGCGACACGCGGCGACGGCACCACCGGCGAGGACGTAACCCGCAATGTCCGTACCATCAACTCGGTGCCCCTGAAACTGGCCGGCAACGGCATCCCCGCGATCCTGGAGGTGCGCGGCGAGGTGTTCCTGTCGCACCAGGGCTTTGCGGAACTGAATGCACAGCAGTCGGTGCAGGGGCACAAGCCGTTCGTCAACCCGCGCAATGCCGCGGCCGGCAGCCTGCGCCAGCTCGACCCGAAGATCACCGCGCAGCGCCCGCTGGAGATGTTCTGCTACGGCGTCGGCAAGGTCGCGGGCGGCCAGCTGCCCGGCAGTCATACCGAAATCCTCGCGCGGCTCGGCGACTGGCACTTGCACATCTACGAGGATGTGCGGCGCGTCAGCGGCCTGGCGGGCTGCACTGACTACTACCGGCACTACGAGCAGTGCCGCGGCGCGCTGCCCTTCGAGATCGACGGCGTGGTGTTCAAGGTGGACCGGCTCGACCAGCAGGATGCGCTGGGCTTCGTCGCACGCGCCCCGCGCTGGGCGATCGCGCGCAAGTTCCCCGCGCAGGAACGCGAGACCGTGGTGCTCGGCATCGATGTGCAGGTCGGGCGCACCGGCGCACTGACGCCGGTGGCGCGGCTGGAGCCGGTGTTCGTCGGCGGCGTCACCGTGACCAACGCCACGTTGCACAACCAGGACGAGGTCGACCGCAAGGACGTGCGCGTCGGCGACACCGTGATCGTGCGCCGCGCCGGCGACGTGATCCCCGAGGTCGTAAAAGTGAACCCGGCGCTGCGCAGGAAAGGCGCGCCACGCTTCAGCATGCCGGAACACTGCCCGGTCTGCGGTTCGCACGTCGAGCGCATCGAGGGCGAGGCCGTGACCCGCTGTAGCGGCGGCCTGTACTGTGCCGCACAGCGCCGCGAGGCCATCAAGCACTTCGCCTCCCGGCGCGCCATGGACATCGAGGGCCTCGGCGACAAGCTGGTCGAGCAACTGGTCGACAGGGGGCTGGTGAACGATGTCAGCGACGTCTACCGCCTGACGGCCGAACAGCTTGCCGGGCTGGAGCGCATGGCGGAGAGGTCGGCGACCAACCTGGTCAACGCGCTGGAGAAAAGCCGCAACACCACGCTGGAGCGCTTTATCTATGCGCTCGGCATCCGCGAGGTGGGGGAGAGCACGGCGCAGATCCTGGCACGTGAATTCGGCGGCATAGAGCCGTTGATGGCCGCGGCAATCGAAACCCTGCAGGCCATCCACGACATCGGCCCGGTGGTGGCGCAGCGCATCGTGGACTTCTTCGCCGAATCGCACAACCGCGACGTCATCGACAAGCTGATTGCGGCCGGCATCCACTGGCCGGCCGTCGAGAAACCCGAACACGCCCCGCTGGCCGGCAAGACCTTCGTGCTCACCGGCACGCTCTCCATGCCGCGTGATACCATGAAGGCCAAACTGCAGGCCGCCGGCGCCAGGGTCAGCGGCAGCGTCTCGAAGAAAACCGACTACGTCGTCGCCGGCGAGGACCCTGGTTCGAAATACGACAAGGCCGTCGAACTCGGCGTCGAGGTCCTGGACGAGGCTGGGTGTCTGAGGCTACTGGGGGAGTAGAAAAAAAGGGGTCGGCAGAAAAAAGGGGTCGGTGACAAATCTCAGAAAAAAGGGGTCGGTGACAAATCTCAATCGTTCTTGTTTGTCACCGACCCCAAAAGAAATATGCATATGACACTGGATCCAACCCCTGTGCTTTTGGAAAACCTGTACTGGATAACCTTGCTCGCGGTTATCGTCTCGTCAGCTTCCGGGGTTCTGAAGGCCGGGTTCAAGCAGTTTGACCTGTTCGGCGTAATTATTATTGCGATTGCCACTGGACTGGGTGGCGGCTCACTCCGGGACATGCTGCTGGATCGGGATGTATTCTGGATTCGTGACCAGGTTTATTTTATTGCTTCACTTGGCAGCGCTGTTGTCATTTTCATTGTTGCCAGGCTGATAGTGGTTCCGCCAAACGTATTCCTGGTTGCTGATGCCGCTGGTCTCGCGACATTCGGCATTGCAGGGACACTGGTTTCGCTGATGATCGGGGCTCCACCGCTTGTTGCCAGTTTTATGGGTGTAATGACCGGGACCATGGGTGGAATTTTCCGTGACGTATTATGTGGAGAGCCGCCTGTGGTGTTTCTTAGTCCACTCTATGCGACAGTGTCGTGGGGTGGCTCCCTGGTGTTTATAGGCCTGTTGCATTTTACCCGGGATATAACCCTGGCCGCTGTCATTTCCGGGTTGATCATATTTATTTCCCGGTTGCTGGCTATTCATTACGATATCAGCTTGCCAAGGTTTCGTTTCAAGTCTTGAGCGGACGCTAAAGAAATAATGGTGTCTGAGCACAATTGTTCCTGATATTAGCGAGCATGGTGCTCTGACACCCTTTGGTCTCGACATAGGTTTCTGGCTTCATTCTCCCAGCAGATCCTGTTTCAGGCTGGCGCTGGCATCCCTGGGCCCGATGACCACCAGGAAATCCCCGGCCTGCAGCAGGGTGTTCTTCACTATCTGACTGTAGACAAAATGCTCTTCCAGTTTGCGATCTACCATGCCCAGCAGAATGAGATTGTACTGGGATTCGAGTTCGAGTTCCGAAACGGGTCTGCCAATGAACGGCGAGCCGGGGGGTATCTGTAACTCTGTCACGTTCAGGTTTGCCTGTCCGAACAGGGTATGATCGAGAATCGCGGTCACGATGGGTCGGGTGATGATGTCCCAGATGCGCAGGCCGCTGATCTCTTCGGTCTCGATAACCTTGTTTGCACCTGCCGCACGCAGGTTGGGCACAGCGCTTCTGCCATGGGCGATGCTGAAGATACGGATGCCGGGTGCCAGGGCCCGCGCTGAAAGGGTGAGAAAGACATTCTCCGCATCATCGGGAAAGAGACAGAATATGGTATCGATGGTCTCGCCGAGACCGAGCTTGGCGAGTTCGGAATCGTCGCGAAAATCCAGCTCTGCGGTCTCGTATCCCGCCTTTTTTGCCTTCTCCAGATTTCCCGGGTCATCATCGATGATGACGACACGATAATCCCCGGTACGCAGGTAGGAGGCCACTTCCACCGCCGAACGGTAATAGCCGAACAGGGCAATGCCCGGGGTTGGGGGCGGCATTTTATCTCAACCCCGTGCGGAACAGGCCCGCGCCCAACTCACGCCGGAAATGCACCAGGCTGAGTTCATAACCGAAAATGATGAGCACGTCTCCCGGCTCAATGCGGAAATCCGGGGCGGGCTTGAAAATGAAGCAGAACTCGTCTTCCAGGGGGTAGAGATTCTGTACATCTTCCACGTTCCACTCCCGTGAAGTAATGATGCCGAACAGCAACAGCTTGCGCCTGGAAAAGTCGATCTCGGAGACCTTTTTTCCACAGACCGGCGTCTCATTGTCGACACGCAGCGCCTCCAGCATGACATCCCGCTCACCCCGCAGGATATTATTGATCGCCTCGAAGGCAACCGGGCGGCCGATATACTCCGCCGCCATGTGACCGACGATTTGCGAGTGTGAGACGACGTGGTTGGCCCCCGCCAGGGTCAGCTTGCGCGCCACTTCCTTTGAGCCGGCACTGGCGATAATCCGCAAGCCCTCATGCATGCGCCTTGAACTCACGGTGATAAAGACATTTTTTACATCATCGTTGGTTGCGCATACCAGCGTGTGGACCCGGTCCTGCACGCCTATGGTTTCCAGTAGTTCGTTGTCTGCGGCATTGCCGCGCATGGCCAGGTAACCACGTTTCGTGGCCAGCCTTACCCGCTCCTCTTCCAGGTCGATGACCATGAAGCGCTGCCGGGTCTCCGCGAGTTTCGCGGCCACCACCTGACCCACCTCGCCGAACCCGCAGATCAGCGTAAAACGCGGGCCACGCTCGAGTTCGGAGATCACGCGGTGTTCGCGCAACTCGCCCAGTTTCTCCTGAAAGGCCGCAACCACGATCGAGGTGGAAAAGGCGAGGACGCCGATACCCGATATGATCAGCGCAATGGCCACCACTCTTCCCTCCGGTGTATGCGGCGTGATATCGCCATATCCCACCGTGGAGAGAGTGACCATGGACCAGTACAGTGCATCGAAGAAACTGTTGATGGTGCTTTCAGGCATGGCGCCTTCGAACACATAGATGGCGCTGGCCGCTGCTATCACCACGAAGATCATGAAGAATGCCAGGGTATAGAATTCGAAACGGCGCTCTGCCAGCACCTCCGTCATGCCATGCACGCTACGGGCGTAACGGAACAGCTTGAACAGCCGGAACAGCAGGAAAACCCGCAGCAGCCGCACCGGTCGATAGCTGGGCAGGATGGCCAGCAGATCGATGATCGCCAGCGGGGTGATGACATAGTTCCACTTCAGCCGCGCGACCTCGAGCAGTGCAGTGTGCAGTCTGAATGGCAGGTGGAGAAATTCGGTCTGTTTGAGGTGTTCGATGACGGTGTGGTGTATGTCGCCGACGATCCATAGTCTTGCGATATATTCGACGATAAACACCGTAACGGCAAAATCTTCCAGCCACAGCATCCAGGGCTTCACGGGATTGCCTACCGAATAGACCAGCAGTGCGACACTCAAGAGAACCAGCAGGATCATCCCCAGGTCAAAGTATCGCTTGTAGGGATATCGCGGATTGTCCAGCAGGTTGCGCGCAAAAGCCTTGGCCTCCCCGTAACCCTGGCTGGCTTCGAGAAAAAAACTGAACCGCACGAACAAGTTTCTGAACAACGTCAAGGATGCTCCGCAGAGTGACAGGGCTGCCAAAAGGAATTAAGTGGTTTATAGTAAGGTAGAAACACGGGTCATACCAACAGGTTGAGTGGCCCAGGGAGATATGGCTGTCGTCTGCAGACCTGATCCACGGCTTATTCAGTAATCCGGCGGACAAGGCATGGCCAGGCCCTGAGCCCGTTCGGGCTTTTTTTCAGCGAACACAGGGATCCACGTCTGGAGAGCGAGACTGAGGGATTCCAGTGAAACCAGGTCCCGGATAAAACTTCAGGTACTGTATCCAGCCCGTTTGTTCTGGTCCCGGTCCTTACAGGGGAAAGACGATGAAGACATTGATTGGTACACTGGTATTACTGTTTACAGTGTCGGGCGTCCTGGCTGAGGACAACCTGAAGGCATTCCCGTCGGCCGGGGAGGGTATGGTTCGACACGTTCTGCAGCTGCCGAAGCAGACAGATGAATCGGATTACAGGGTGGAGCTGATTGTCGGCAAGACGGTCGAGGTTGACGCGCAGAACAGGTACTTTTTTGTTGGCCGGATTGAAGCGGAAACCATCAAGGGCTGGGGATTCACCCGCTACATCGTCAAAAAGCTCGGGCCAATGGGAGGCACACTCATGGCCATCGATCCGAGCATACCGAAAGTGGAACGGTTTATCACACTGGGTGGCGAGCCTTACCTGATCCGCTACAACAGTCGTTTGCCCATCGTGGTCTATGTGCCCGAGGGCGTTGATGTGCGTTACCGGATCTGGTCAGCTGCAGTGGAAGCCAAAGCCATCGAAAAGGGGTAGTCTGAAAAGCTGTCAGGCCGGAGAGAACATCCGGACATTCAGAATGTACTTCACAAGTCGCCTTACGAGCCGCGCGTGGAAAACCTCTCCCCTGTAAAACTGATGGTGTCAGCGCACATTCATGGCCAAAACGGGTGAAACAGTTCCACTGGCGCCCGGATTGTCGATAGCGCTATTTCATACGAAAGGAGGCCTGACATGGGCATGATCGGCGAGTTCAAGCAATTTGCAATGCGCGGCAATGTGGTCGACATGGCCGTGGGCATTATCATCGGCGGTGCGTTTGGCACGATCGTCAAAAGCCTGGTTGCGGATGTCATGATGCCGCCTCTTGGGCTGCTGCTGGGCGGAGTGGACTTCTCGGACCTGTTTATCACCCTGAAGGAAGGAACCACTGCCGGGCCGTACGCCACCCTGGCCGCGGCGCAGGCGGTGGGCGCTGTGACCATTGGTTATGGCGTGTTTATGAACGCCGTGATCAGTTTCCTGATTGTTGCGTTCGCTGTTTTCCTGCTGATCAAGGGGATCAACAAACTGCAACGCGAAAAGGAGGCCCCGGCAGCCAAGCCGACCACGAAGGATTGTCCGAGATGCTTTACTGCCATTCCAGTTAAAGCGACGCGCTGCCCGAACTGTACTTCAGATATAGGCGCAGCATAAGGGGGCGATACCCTGTTCGCACTTCGATCATGGCAGGGTGGTCAGTAACCGGTGTTTGGCATTGTGGATCCGGAAAACGTGGTCTGTCCCCGTTTTTTCAGGGGTTGATCATCGTGGCCGGCACCGCGGCGTCCGGCGGCTGGGGCTGGATGGGGCCGCAGAGTTTCTTGGCCCAGTCGTAGATGCATTGCCGCGCATTTTCGACTTCGGGGAATGCCTGCACGGCACCGGCCGGGTATTCCGTTGCATAGTACAGGCACATCACCGCACCACAGGCATTCATGGGGCTGTACGGGCTGGGTCCCCATACATTCATATCGTGCATGCGGCAGCAGTAGTCCACTCCGTCGAGCGGTTCCTTGCCCCAGAAGCCATCGGCAGGTCGCCCGGCGCCACAGTCATAGCCATATTCCAGGATTGAGCCGGCGCTGCAGTCGAATATGGCGTCCTTGGAGGGCAGGCAGACCGTATCGCCGTTGATCTGCTGTCCGGAGTATGCCGTGCATTCAGCCAGTTTCTTGTCATAGTCGTTTTTCCAGGTGGTGAACGGGGCCCCCTGGTAGGTCAGGGAATGACTTATATTGAGATCATCCAGATCCTGCATGCTCCAGTGGTTATTGAATGTCAGACGCTGCTCCTGCATGGCTGACACGGCCGTTTGCAGGCTGCCGTCGTCGCTGCTGGTGGTCTGCGACACAGTGCTGGCCGTCTGCGTGGAATCGTGACCATTGTTCGAATCGCAGCCGGGCAGCAATAACAGTGCCGACAATAATTCGGGAACGAGACAGGCCCGGGATAGTTTGCGCAACATCGTGTGTTCCCTGTCCGCCATGACGGCTAGTTCTTGTCTCCGACCGGCCAGCTCGGTACATGTTGCCGGCTGTCCAGCACATGGATGCCGGTGAGGATGCGGACTGAACTGCCGGCTGTGGTACAGGCGTTGTCGCGGATCTCCAGCTTCAGGTGATGCTGGTTGAGCATGGCAAAATACACGCCGTTGATCAGTTCCTGTGCGTCCCGCGCAGTCCAGCGGCCACTGAGCGGGATATCGATATAGCCGGTATTGCCGCAACCAGCCGGATCCGCCCACGCACCCTCAGTCGTACCATTCGTGTACACACGCAGTCGCACTACCGGCAAGCCGTCGGAAATCTGGATGGACTCGATGTAAGTGACATCGCTCCACACGCTGGCGCCCGCTGGCTGCAAACCCGCCAGCAACAGGGCAAACCCAAGCCAGTATCTGAATGCCGGGCGTTTCATGGCAGCCGCTGTATCTGCTTCCTAGTAATGAACCCGCACGCCCGTCGCGATACGAATGCTGCTTGATGTCCCCGCAGTGGAACAGCTGGCAGGATCAGCGGCATCATCCAGGATCAAAAAGGCAATCTGACGGCGGGTGATGAACGCCATATTGATTGCGTTCAGCATCTGGCGCTGTTCAGCATCGCTGCGTCCCGGTGCATCCAGCTGGATGTCGATTAAATCGAGGTCCATGCAGTTGGCCGGATTGAAGACAGGGTTGTTGCGGAGTACCTCCAGCCGCACGATGCCTATACTGTCCATGACCTGGACGCTGTCGATGCGGGTGTACGGTGACCAGGATGCCGCATACAGTTTGCCGGAAAATATCAGGACAATGCTGAGTAACAGTATTGACAGGCTGCGCATGGGTTGCACCTCTATTGTGTTCCGGATGAATCTGGGCAACAGTTTTATGCTGGCATCCAGGTGACAGATTAAAAAAAAATACTAGCCGCTGCATTTTTATATTACCAGTGCGGGTGGAAAAAATAGGGGTCAGATTTCATAACCCGCCATCAGCAGAAAGGGGGGTGCTGTCCCAGGCTTCAGCGTCTTTCCATCTCCTGCGGTTTGCGCTGCCACAGGTCGCGGTTGTCCCGGAACAGTGCCAGCATCGACCCGATGCCCGTCACCAGTGCCAGCCCCAGCGCTATCCAGGTGAGCGGCCGCAGCAGGTAGGCGGCGGCCTGCCAGGTGATCCCGGTCATCGTCGTCCCCGTTGCGATCAGCTGGAACACCAGTTTCCACTTGTTCATCTGCCCGGTGCTGATGACCACGCCGAGGCACGGCGCCATGCTGCGGAATCCCTGCACGGCAAACTCGCGTGCGAGCAGCAGGAGCACCGCCCACAGGGGAATCCAGTCCGGATGGCGGCTGGCGAGGTAGATCAGCAGCACATTCGCGAAGATCTTGTCGGCGAGCGGGTCGAGGAAGATCCCGACGTTGCCGGCGCAGTTGAGGCGGCGAGCGGCCCAGCCATCCAGCGCATCCGTGATGCTCGCCACCAGGAACAGGGCGAATGCCCACCACCGTGCCGCCGCTGTCCCGCTCTGGAACAGCAGTATGACCGGCAGCAACAGTACGAGTCGCGAGAGTGTCAGAGAATTGGGGATCCAGCACATCTTCATCAGTCCGGGAATTCTCGTGAAGGATAAAATTGTGTCAGCGAAGATTTTGTGAGAATACAGTTAATTATAATATTAGTGAAAACGATGCTCCGACACATTTTATTTTTCCCCGAGATATCACTGATTCCTAATAATTAATCGCACTGTATCCCGGCTGTTGCAGGGTAATACCGCCTGAAAAACACGCGTAATTACAAGGGATATAGCGCTGTAATTCTGCTGTAATCAGTAGAATTCACAATATACAAACACGACAATACATTGTATTAAGAGGCTGCATGAGTCGATTCTCGCAGGACATGACGTACACCACTCATGCAGACACGTCCCAGGGGGCAGTTCGAAATCTGCAAGGGACATCCGGATTCCGGATTATAAGAAACAGTTCGCAGCAACAATGTATTGACTGTGACAACCTTGGGGTAACATGAGAGAGGAGACACCATGATGGTATCAAGCGGTTTACAGGCAATTGCGAAAAACGGGGCACTGACTATCAGGATCAAGGGCCCGATGGATTTGCTGCTGACCTCGGCGCTGCGGGATTTCTGCCACGGAACCGGTGCTGTCTACCGGCGTTACATCGTCGACTTGCGGGATGTGAGTGTCGTCCGCGATTCCGGGCTCGCACTGTTGCTCATGCTGAAGCGCCTTGCAGGCCGGACCGGCGCAACACTGCACGTGACCAACGGAGACACCGACCTGATGCAACGCTGCCGCAGACTGGGAATCAAGCCAGCCTGACAGATTCAAGCGGCGCCCCGCACCCGGTGCATCAGGTCTGCCGGGTGCGGGGCAGACTGCAAATTCCCGCAAGCCGGCAGGACTTCCGCCGGTAAAAATCCCCCCAGGAAATCCGGCCCTGATCCCTCATCAACTCCGCCGGTCGTCTGAACGAAGCCGCTGTCCGGCGTCTGCTGCAGGATTCCGCTGTGAACACCTTTCGCAAAATCAGGTCAGGTAGCAGATAATAGCGCTTTGAAACGTGTCGTTCTTGAACACCGCCGGTGGAGGCATTCCATGCAACAGGAACTTAAACTGAAGTACCTGAAGGTAGCGCTTGTCGTATTCGGCGTCATATTCATCGCGGGCATCTACCTGATGATGATGTGGATATGGCCATCGGGCTGGGGGTGGACGCCCCGGCAGCCGGAATACGAACAGATGATCATGGGTGTTTACGCCACCCTGGGCGTGTTCCTGATTCGGGCGGCAAAGGATCCCCTGGCCAACGCGAGCCTGATCTGGTTCACGGTCTGGTCGAGTATTGTCCACGGTGGGATCATGCTGGTACAGGCGATCGTCGATGAAACCGAGCGGGCCAATCTTCTGGGCGATATCCCGGCCCTGTTTCTGGTGGCCTTTGTGCTGTGGTATCTCATGCCCCGCGAAGCCGGATCATAAGCCCGGGCACAGGTGATTCCCGTTCCCGCGCCGGCTTTTTCTGCTGCCGGGCGGGGCGGCTTGCCGGGCGTTGTTTAACCACTCCGGCACAGCATGATCAGGGCGGGAACTCCGACAGGCATGAATTGTTTTCCGTGAAGCGCACGACGTT
>Ga0210064_1001215_pt1 | contig 11201 bp, 9 predicted proteins | sample Muzzi_CordC_D2_FD_185531 | JGI IMG/M metagenome (GOLD analysis project Ga0210064, IMG submission 185531) | Wetland microbial communities from San Francisco Bay, California, USA, that impact long-term carbon sequestration - Muzzi_CordC_D2 (SPAdes) | ecosystem: Environmental > Aquatic > Marine >...
GCCGACACGGCCAACGCCAACAACAGGGGCAGCAACAAAGCCGTTCGGATCTGCATAACAGGGCTCCTGGTTGCGATTCGCGGGGCAGGCCGGTCCGGAGCTACGGTCTTTAAGCAGCCCTTCCGGTATTACCCAATACGGATATTCTGGCAGTATTTTGTCACGGAAGTTTCACGCCCATGGCGCTGGTCGAAGCGAAATCCCGCCGGCGGGCGACATCGCGGGATGGCTGATCTAACATTGGCCAATGGTGATTCTTTTATAGCGTGGTGGTCGCAGATTCGCGCTGCCGCGACTTGAAGCCGATCGGGGAGGTTGCCACACGCAACGGTTTATCGACATGAGAGACAATTACTACTTCGATAACGCAGCGACCAGCTGGCCCAAGCCGGAAGTGGTTTACACCACCATGGACCAGTTCTTCAGGAATTTCGGGGTTAACCCGGGCCGTGCCGGCCACGAGCTTGCCGTGGAAGCGGAAAGGATGATCGAGGAAACCCGGCGTTTGCTGGCTGCTTTCTTCGACTATGGCGGCGACCCGCATCGCGTGGTTTTCACCCAGAATGCCACGGATTCGCTGAACATTGCGTTGTTCGGTGTGCTGCAAAGCGGCGATCATGTGGTGACCACTCGCCTCGAGCACAATTCCGTACTGCGTCCGCTTGCTCATCTGAAACGCGACGGCGGTGTTGGCGTTACCCATGTTGCGCGCGATGCTCAGGGATACGTGGATCCGGACGATATCCGCAGCGCCATTACACCAAAGACCCGCATGATCGTGGTCAATCACGCCTCGAACGTTCTCGGCTCGGTTCAGGACTTGGAAGCCATCGGCCGCATTTCCCGCGACGCTGGCACCGTGTTCGTTGTCGACACCTGTCAGAGCGCTGGCGTGTTGCCCATCAGCATGGATGCGTGGGGCATCGATATTTTAACCTTCACCGGCCATAAGTCCTTGTTCGGCCCCATGGGGATTGGAGGGATGATTGTCGCCGAAGGTTTGAATGTCAGGCCCTTACGCGTCGGTGGCACCGGTGTGGATTCCATCGACCCGTTCCAGCCGGAGCTGTATCCTTATCACCTGGAAGCTGGAACGGTCGCTTTGCCAGGGATTGCCGGACTCAACGCTGCGCAGAAATGGTTCGCGTCTCTTGGCCGTGATCAAGCTGGCGACACGGGCGGCACGCTGTCTCACGGTCAAGCCTGTCGGGAGGCGCTCGGTCATATCTACGATCTCGAGCACCGTCATGTCACCCGGTTGGTCAACGCCTTTCGCGATATCGAAGGCGTCAAAGTGTATGGGCCGGCGGGCAACCGGCCGCGAGTGGCAACATTGTCCATCAACATCGGTGACTTACCGGCGGATCAGACCGGAGCGATGCTGGATGGCGATTACAATATCTGTGTGCGCGCGGGGTTGCACTGTGCACCCCTGGTTCATGAGGATGACAAGACGGTCGCACAGAACGGTGCCGTGCGTTTCTCGCCGGGCTATTTTACCGATGACGAGGATGTCGTTCAGGCTGTTAGCGCAGTGACAGAGCTCGCCAGCTTTTCATCCGCTGCTTGACGGCCGGCCGATTGGACCTGCTTCGTTTGCTCATCCGAGTTCTATCTCTCTTGGCCGTCGTAGTTGCCGTTGTCATTGGTGCTGGCTGCACATCGCCGGAAGAAATTCGCCGGCCGTGCTGTTACAAGGGTGTTCTTACGCTGGCGCGTCTTCAGCAAATCAGCTTCGTCATGACGGATAACTCGGTGCAGCCCTTCGACCAGGTGTTCAAAGGCTTTGAACCACAGGATCGCGAGTTTCCAGAGCAATTTCCCTTTCGAAGAATCGGCATCACCGGCCTCGTCTACAATGATTTATCCGTAGTATTTCCAGAGTACGACGCCAACCAGGATGGTTATATCGAGGAGCCGGAGTTGACGGTTTTGTATTTGCGCGAAGGCGCCATCGGCATGGGGCACAAGGTGTCGCATTTGAAACTCGAAGAACAAATCGTCGCGCTTCAAACATCCCTGGCCGACGTAGGCGGACTGGTTAGTTACATCAATGAGAACAAGGGACGGATGTCGAAGGAAGGCCAGTCTTTGTTTCACGAAATCGCCTACTTGAGCACTCAGATCAGACAGCGCGGCGCCGAGGCCGCGGATCAGACCTTTCTCGGCCCTTGATGGCATCGCTTTTTCCCGCAGCCCAACTATTCTTATAGGTCGTGACCGGCATCATCGGTCACCCGGGACTTTCCCCTTCCCCCGGTTAATTCCTTTTTCTATTCCCATTTTCCAATGAGATAGCACCATGGCCGGTATAGAGCAGCATTTCGCGAATTTGGACAAAAGAGTTCGCCGTCTAGAGCAAATCATCGAGCAACACTTCCATGAGACGCCCGCGATCGCGCCAGCAGTCTCAAAGGAGTCGGCGCCTGACGGCAATGCCGGCGCGCCCGCGCCCGCCTTGCCGGCGGGGCTGAGAAGCGCCGTATCCGAACCCCGCCCCCCGGTCAGCCGCGCACGGCCGCGCAATCCCGTCGCCGCCACCCAGGTCCTCGGCTGGAGCGGGGCGGCGGCGCTGGTGCTGGCCGCCGTGTATTTCATTCGCCTGGCCATCGATGCGGGTTGGTTGACGCCGGAACGACAGGTAGGCGTCGCCGCGGCGTGCGGGATGGGGCTGATCTGGTTGGGCTTGGCCTTGCGCAATGCTAATCGCAACTATGCTTCCTTGTTGCCGGCTGCGGGTATCGTCATTCTGTTTGCCGCCGTTTTTGGTGCTCATCTCTACTACGGATTCATCGCCGCGCCGCTCGCCACTGGCTGCATTGCGGCCATTTGTCTCACGACTTTGTGGCTGGGCCGTGTATTCGACAATAATCTTTATGTGTTGTTTGCTGTCATCGGGGCCTACCTCACGCCATTTCTGCTGCCGGTCTGGCACGCGAATTTGCTCGACCTCCTGATCTATTATTCCGCGTGGAGCATGCTGTTTTGCGGCTACGCGATTTGGTTTGGGGGTAGGCAGAGCTACTTACTTGCCATGTATCTCGCTCTGATCGGCTTCGATTTGATATGGCGAGCCAAGGCCGAGTCGCAATGGATGACTGCGGCAATCTTCCAGGCAGCACAGTTCTTGATTTTCGTAGTAGCTGCAGCGATGTACTCTATTCGCCGCAATGAACCGATGAGCAATGACCAGGCTTACGCCCATGCACCGGGCTTGCTGATTTTCTATGTGGTGGAGTACTTCATTCTTGGCACCTATCTCCCTGAGTGGGCCTCTTGGATCGCACTGGCAAGTGTCGCTGTACTGGTGATCGCTTATGTTTTTGCGAATTCCTTTTTGAGCTCATCATCCGAAGCCGGACTCATGCTGGTGACCAGCTACGCTGCGCTGGTGCTGTTTCACGCAGTTTATATCGACCTCATTCCGTTCAAATGGGCGCCGTGGTTTGCACTTGGCATGTTGGCCCTTGTCGGCGCCTTTGCTGCATCCGGCGCTACCATCAGACGATCCATGCTCCCATTCGCGGTGGTCATCGGATTGATGGTGGTTGCCAGTTTTCTGCAGCTCGTCGTCGGTTACAAGATTTCCGATGTGCCGGGAGTGAGTTTGCTAATTGTCTTATTCGCCGGTGCGCTGTACCTGGGCTATGCAATGATTGCCGATGACGACACCATCGGTGGGATACGCATTCCTCTGTTGTATGCAGGACATGTTGCCGCGATGCTGGCAGTCTCGCGGATTGTGGATGCGAGCCTGCTGGTGTCAATTTTCTGGGGAATGATCGCCATCGGCAGTTTGCTCGCAGCGCTGGTGCTTCATGACCGAATACTGGGTCAGTCTTCGCTGCTCATTTTCGCGATCTCCGGGATGAAGGTGTTGCTCTACGACCTCGCCGGATCGCCCATGCCGGTACGCATCGGTACGCTGGTGGTATTGGGAATTACGCTTTATATCGGCGGCTGGCTGTATCAGAAACTGAGCGTGGAAGAGACTGATGAGACGCCGGGGTCCCTTGCCGGTGCCAGCAGCGGTTAACTCAGCGAACTATCTGTTAGCAACCATTGCGCGGATTTCTTGTAGGAGCGAGCTTGCTCGCTCCCACCTAAAGACAATGAGGCGAAGCCTGTTCCCTTTGCGCGCCCCATTGCCATCGCGCGGGCGCGGCCCCTAGAATCGGACTGACCAGTCCGATGTCAAATATTCAACAAAAATTTCACTACATTATCGTTGGCGCCGGCTCGGCGGGTTGTGTTCTCGCTAACCGGCTGTCCGCGGACTCGGCTACGCGAGTGTTGCTCGTCGAGGCAGGTGGCCGGGACTGGAATCCCTGGATTCACGTGCCGGTCGGCTATTTCAAGACCATGCACGATCCGCGTTATGACTGGTGTTACAAGACTGAACCCGACCCCGGACTTAACAATCGCTCTATCGATTGGCCGCGCGGCAAGGTTTTGGGCGGTTCGAGCGCCATTAACGGCTTGCTCTATGTTCGTGGCCAGCCTCAGGACTACGATCACTGGCGTCAACTCGGAAATGCCGGTTGGACCTGGGACGAAGTGTTGCCGTACTTCATGCGCGCCGAGGATCAGGAGCGCGGTGCTGATTCGTACCACGGAGTAGGTGGCCCGTTGAGCGTATCCGACATGCGTGCGCGGCGCGATGTTTGTGATGCGTTCATCGTTGGCGCCGCCGAGTGCGGTATCCCTACCCGCAATGATTTCAATCGTGACGACAACGAAGGCGCCGGATATTTCCAACTGACGGCGCGAAAGGGTTTCCGGTGCAGTACGGCCGTCGGTTATCTGAAAAGCGCCCGGCGGCGTTCCAACCTCACTATCATGACCAGGGCTCAGGTGGAGAGAATCAGCTTCGACTCAGGACGGGCGGCGGGGGTCGTATTACGCAGGGCCGGAGTCCGAACCGAGGTGGATGCCGAACGTGAAATCATCCTGAGTGCGGGTGCGATCGGTTCGCCGCAGTTGCTGCAGCTCTCTGGAGTTGGTCCGGGCGAGCTACTGCAAAGTTTTGGAATACCGGTCGTGCGTGATCTGCAAGGGGTCGGCCGCAACCTGCAGGATCATCTTCAAATTCGATCGGTATACAAATGTCTGCGCCCGACTCTCAATGACGAAGTGAATAATCCGTTGCGGAAAATGCTCATCGGTCTTCAGTACATTGTTTTTCGCACGGGGCCGATGAGCATGGGCGCGAGTCAAGTCGCTGCTTTCGCCAAGACGGATTCTGCGCTCGAGACCCCGGATATTCAGTTTCATTTTCAGCCCTTGAGCGCGGATAAGCCCGGTAATGGTCTTCATCACTTTTCCGCATTCACGTCTTCCATCTGTCAGCTGCGGCCTGAGAGCCGCGGCCACATAGAGATTCGGTCGCCTGATGCCAGCGATAAGCCGAGAATTCATCCTAATTACTTGTCCACACTGACCGATCGGAAGGTCACCGTAGCGGGCATGAAGCTCTCGCGTCGAATCTGCAACAGTGCCGCCATGGCGCCGTTCGTGGCCGAAGAGCTGCTTCCCGGAGTCGATGCGCAGAGCGACGAGGCCTTGCTCGAATGTGCGCGCAATATCGGGCAGACCATTTATCATCCCGTGGGAACCTGCAAGATGGGTTCAGATGATGGCGCGGTTGTGGATGAGCGATTGAGGGTGCGGGGCGTCGGCGGATTGCGCGTTGTCGATGCGTCGGTCATGCCGACGATCACATCCGGTAATACCAACGCACCCACCATCATGGTCGCGGAGAAGGCGGCGGATATGATATTGGATGATTTCGGGGATGCTGCCGTCTGAGCGTGGGCGGTGGGCTTCTACAGTTGATTTGACAACCGTATAGTCAATACTTGCCGGTCCGGATTGCCACGGTCTCCATTTCATCGAGGTCACAAAATCATAGACGTTTCCATTGCCGAGCTAAGCGCGGTGCTTCAAGTAATTTTCGTCGACCTGGTTCTGGCCGGAGACAATGCGATTGTCGTCGGCATGGTTGCCGCCGGCCTGCCCGTGGCCGACCGCCGCCGGGTCATTATCATCGGCATTGTAGCGGCGACAGTGATGCGCGTACTGTTCGCCGTCGTTACAGTAGAGCTGATGAAAGTGGTGGGCCTCGTGCTCGCCGGTGGATTGCTGCTGCTCTGGGTCTGCTGGAAATTGTGGCGGGAAATTGAAGATCGGGGCAAAGAGTCCATTGCCGCTAATGCCAAAATCGATATGGCTCATGACCCGGAAGGCTTGGAGCTGGCAGCAGTCCCAGCTGAAGCTACCGGCCAGGCGGAGTCTGGAAAACGCTTACGCCGGGCAATCGTCCAAATCGTCATCGCAGATCTGTCGATGTCTTTGGACAACGTGCTGGCGGTGGCTGGCATCGCGCGCGAACATACCTGGATACTCGTCACAGGTCTTATATTCTCAGTGGCCTTCATGGGGCTCGCGGCAGCCTACATCGCGCGCCTGCTCGGGCGGCATCACTGGATCGCCTATATCGGCCTGATTGTCATCTTCTATGTAGCCGTCGATATGATTGCCTCCGGCGCACTGGATGTGGCGCTGATTTCGCAGTGATTCGGCCAAGGCGGCTGTAGTTAAAATGGGGACGGATCTATTTTTCTTGTCCCGCAGGACGAGTTTGAGATTGTCGTAGCGAAAAATAGATCTGTCCCCATTTTAACTGGCTGCGCTCAGCCCTACGTACAGGCTGTAGGAGGCTCCGATGTCTTTTCGTGATCCGGCTATCGCTCGAGAACCTTCTTGAGTTTGGCGATCACAGTATCAATCTCGTCCCGGTTGATGGTCAGCGGCGGCAATAATCGTATTACCGTCGGACCGGCGGACAGGGCCAGCACGCCCTCATCCATCAACGCCATAAGATAGGGCGTTGCCTTTTCCTTCAACTCGATGCCAATCATCAGACCCAATTGCCGGAGTTCACGGATCTTGACTGACTGATCGGCCCGGAAGTTTTCCGCGAAGTAATCGCCCATCTCACGGGCGCGATCGTGCAACTTGTTCTCTTCCATGAAATCGATGGTCGCCAACGCCGCCGCGCAGGCCAGTGGGTTACCTCCGAAGGTCGAGCCGTGCAAACCCACGACAGGTTTGACCCTTTCGCTCGTCAGCACCGCCCCTATGGGCACGCCGCCACCCAACGCCTTCGCCAGGCACAGTATGTCGGGATTGATATGGAAGTGGTCGCTGGCAAACATGGCGCCGGTGCGGCACATGCCGGTCTGGATTTCATCGACGATGAGCAGAATCTTGCGCTCGTCGCACAATGCCTGCACGGCACTCATGTATTCGGGATCCGCCGGGCGCACGCCGCCCTCGCCCTGCACGGGTTCAAGAACCACTGCCGCGGTCGTATCGCTCACTGCATTGCGCAATTTGTCGATATTGTTGAAAGGTACAAAACAAAATCCCTGCAAAAGTGGCTCGAACTGATCGCGATACTTGAAGGTCGCACTGAGCGCGCCCATGGTTCTGCCGTGAAATCCGCGCATGGCGCAAACGAATTCGGACTTTCCACTGGCGTGGCGAGCAAACTTGATGGCCGCTTCCATGCTTTCGGTGCCGGAGTTGCAGAGAAAGGCGCGCGTAATCCCCGGCGGTGCGATTGCGATGAGTTTCTCGAGCAGGCGCGCCCTTTTGTCGTTGTAGAAAATGCCGCCACAGGTAATTAACGTGCTGGCCTGGTCGCTGATTGCCTTGGCAACCTGAGGATTGGCGTGTCCGACGCTGGCAACGCCAACGCCAGCCGTGCAGTCGATATAGGATTTGCCCGCGTCGTCCCACACCGTTGCGCCCAGACCGCGTACTAGTGTCAGCTCGCGCTTGGGATATACCTCAAAGGCGAATTTTTTCTCGATATTCGCGTAATTCATTGAATTAGTGTGCCTTTTCCAGCGAGCGCGTCGCTGATGGGAGTTTGCGTACGGCCGTCGGCAATGATGACTCTCGAAGCGCCCGACTCGAACAGCTGCCTGAGTGCCAGCATTTTACGCTTCATGCGGCCTTCCACCTGCTGCTCCCGGCGCTCGAGTTCCCCGCGCGTCAGTTCGGCTACCACAGAAGCAGGGTTGTTCTTGTCATCAAGAAAGCCTGGTGCCTCGATGAGTTGGAGGATTTGGTCGGCACCCAGCGCCTGCTGGAGAACATTGACGATATCGTCGTTCTCGGAATTGATGGCATGACCGTTCTCATCGATGATGGGAATGGTGAGCACCGGGAGGTATCCGCAATCGAGCAGCATTTTGATGAGAGGCTTGTTAACGCTTTTCGGTTTTCCCGAGAAATCCCGCTTGAGAATGGTTTTGCCATTTTCACGCACCCTGATCCCACGATTGCGCTGCCCCTGCACCGCGCGCCCATCGATTCCCGAAAGGCCAATGGCGTTCACATCGTTCTTTTGACATAGTTCCACAAAGCGGCTGCAACGCAAACCTGCATAGCTCATCATGATCGCGTCCATGGCTTGCTCGTCAGAGAAGACACTGTCATAGCCCGATACAGAGGTAAGGGTCTTTTTCGGCGTGCCCAGCCGTTCAGCAACGTCATCGCGGACCGCATTGGCTCCGAGAACCACCAGTGCGGGCGCGTCGAGTTGTTTGAGGTCCTGGACAATGCCTTCCAAATTGATGGCGGCGCCGCCGCCGATTTTGATGATATACACCTTGTCGGTTCCGTGCTCTTTCAAAGGGCCATAACAGTATTGTTGTCGATGCGCTGCCAGTTCTGCTCACCAGGATAAGCGACTGAGCAGACGATGTCCGAATCCCCCTGGTGGCGGCGGTACAGTTGAAAGTAATCGGGATTTTCGCCGAATACCGTGGTCAGATAGGTTGAATCGAGGCTTGCCATGACGAAATTCATCGCGCGGACGTAGCGGGTGCGTTTCTCGATGACACTTACGCCGCGCTGGATGGATCTGAATATGTCATTTTCGTCGAAACGCTTCAGGTAGTTGAAAATCTTCTCCGCGCCAATGCGTCCTTGCTCGCGAATGCGCACGCCTTGGAGTTCACCGTTGAAAATAAACACATAGCGGCCATCGAAGAAAGGCATGTTGTTCTCGACGCAAATCCCCTCATTGCGAAAGGCGCTGCGTGCATGGGCTAGCAATAGTGTGGTGGTGCCAAAACCGGTTAGATCGGCTTCCCATATGGGCTGGATAGCGTGATGGAATTGCCAATCTCCATCCCTCACCCAGGCACAGCCCCAACCATGTCCTTGAAATTCGGGGCTGGTCCTGGCGATTTCCGCGAACTGTTTAAGATGGTCGTGAATGGAGAAGGGCGATTCGGCCCGGACATATAGCAAACGGCACATAGATTTTTGCCAGGCTAAACAGGGTGAAGTCCGGGGAATTCCAGGCCGGTGGATTCGGAGATTCCAAGCATGAGATTAAGGCATTGAACGGCCTGTCCCGCGGCGCCTTTCATGAGATTGTCGATGGCGCTGATGACCACAAGGCGGTTCGAGCCAGCATCCCGCTCGAAGCCGATGTCACAATAGTTCGTTCCGGCGAGCAGTTTTGGTTCGGGATAACGATGAATGCCCGTGCGTTCCTTGACGATGCGGATGAACCGTTCTTCAGCGTAAGCTTCCCTGTAGATCTTCCAGATGTCCTTTTCCGCGACGTCGGAATTCAAGAACACGTGGCTGGTTGCAAGAATGCCCCGCACCATTTCGATGGATGTGGCGGAAAAATGAATGGTAATATCCGGCAGTTCCTGCATCATCTCCGCCACATGCCGATGCCCTGTCGGCTTATAGGAGCGTACGGCGCCACTTCTTTCCGGATGATGACTGGCATCACTGGCTGCATTGCCACCCTCGCTGGAACCGGCCTTTACTTCGACGACCGCTGATTCGATCAATGCGCGCCGGTGCAGCGGCGACAAGGCCAGAATGGTGGCCGTCGCATTGCAACCCGGGCATGCGACCAGGTCGGCCTGTTTTATTGCATCGCGATGTAGTTCCGGCAGTCCGTAGACGAATCCATCCAGGAGATCTGTACGAGCGTGCTCGCGGCCGTAATAAGTTGCATAGAGGCGCGGATCCTTCAGGCGAAAATCGGCGCTCAGGTCGATAATTTTCGGTGCAATGGCGCAAAATTCGTCGATGCGGCCCATGGATTGCCCGTGAGGCAGGCACAGGAACAGCAGATCGCAGGGCTCGAGCTCGGCGACGGCGCAGAATTTGAGCTGGGAGGTCTTGCGTAAGTTGGGATGGGCATTGTGCACGAACTTTCCGGCAAATCGCTCGGAAGTCACCTGTTGCACGGTGCAGCGGGGATGAAAAAGCAGGATGCGCAGCAATTCTCCGCCGGTATAGCCGGATCCGCCGACGATGGAAACCGACGTCACCTGGAAGACTCCACGACATAGTCAGCGATCTTGGCTGGTATGTTCACGCCGGTGGTGGCGATGCTGTTTTTGAACTCCATCGTGTAGTTGACTTCGTTGACCAGCAAGCCGCGGGGTGTTTCGAACAAATCGATGGCAACAATGCCCCCGCCGACGGCCTTTGCGGCGCGCAGGGACATCTCCGCGAGCTCATCGTTGATTGGGCAGCCCGTTGCAACACCGCCCAACGCGGTATTGGTGATCCAGTGCTCGGAAGTGCGGTAGATGGCGGCGATGCAGGTATCGCCGACGACGAAGCTGCGAATGTCGCGCCCCTTTTTCTCCACATACTTCTGAATGTAAAAAATCGAATGGTGGTAGCTGCCCAGAATCGCCTTGTGCTCGAGTATCGATTCCGCCGCCTCCCGATCGTTGACCTTGGATAACAACCGGCCCCAGGAACCGACGGCTGGCTTGAGCACCGCCGGATAACCCAGCTCTTCGATGGCATCCAGGGCGGATGCTTCGGTGAAGGCAATGCGCAGTTCCGGCTGTGGGACGCCAGCCTCTTTCAACGCCAGTGAAGTGAGAATTTTGTCGCCGCAGATTCTCGCCACTTCGGAAGTGTTAATGCAATGAATACCGGCGCTCTCCAGCAGGCGCAGGCCATGCATGGCGCGGGAGTGATTGATGCAGCGCTCCAGCACCACATCGACATCGGGCCTGCTTTGCAGATCGAAAATGAGCTTGCGGTCATCGAGCATGACCAGCTCGACGCCGTCCCGATCGCGAAACTCGTCCAGCAGCAGCTTTTCGTCCTTCCTGACGAGTGAATGCAGGAAACCG
>Ga0210064_1001216_pt1 | contig 11193 bp, 6 predicted proteins | sample Muzzi_CordC_D2_FD_185531 | JGI IMG/M metagenome (GOLD analysis project Ga0210064, IMG submission 185531) | Wetland microbial communities from San Francisco Bay, California, USA, that impact long-term carbon sequestration - Muzzi_CordC_D2 (SPAdes) | ecosystem: Environmental > Aquatic > Marine >...
CGCTCGCGGCGGTGTGACGGCCCGGGCGACGGGGCGATCGTACGAGGATCCGCTGCGCGCGGCGACGCGGCTGCGGGGTCGCTCGATCGGCAGCAGCGCCTGGGTGATCGGGGGCAGCGAAACCGACAGCGGTGCGCCGATTCTCTCCGCGGACCACCACCTCGAGCCGACCGTGCCGTCGCTCGTCTACGTCGCGCATTTCCACGGTCGTGACATCGACGTCGCGGGCTCGACGATACCGGGCATTCCCGTGGTCTGGACCGGCCGCAACGACCGACTGGCCTGGGCCTCGACCCACGCGCGCGCGGTCACGACCGATCTCTACGAAGAAAAGCTCGGGCTCGCGGACGCGAACGTCTACTACGACGGCATCAAATGGCGCGAGTTGTCGCGGCGCAGCGAAGTCATCGAGGTTCGCGGCAGCGAGGCCGAGGTCATCGAGGTTCGCGGGACGCGGCACGGCCCGTTGGTCGACAGCTTGATTCCGGGCAAGTCGAAGCCGCTGGCGCTCGCGTGGTCGGGCGCGCGACGCGACGGAGTGCCGGGCCTGGAGAGCCTGCTCGAGGTCGCGCGCGCGCGCGACGTGGAGGCGCTGCAGCGCGCCTTCGAGCGCCACGAGGAGCCGCCGCTCGCGTTCGTGTACGCCGCCCGCGAGGGCAGTGCGGGAATGCAGGTGGCGGGCTGGATCCCGCAGCGTGCGCTCCTGTCGGGCATGGCGCCGTTGCCGGGCCGCGCCCGCTACTACGATTGGGGCGGAAGAATCCCGTTCGACGCGCTGCCGCGGCGACGGGTCGGCCCGCGCAGGCGCTGGGTGGTGGTGGCCGACAACCCCTTCGCCTCGCGACGGGCGGAGCCGAAGATCGAGTGGATGTGGCGAACGGGCGCTCGCGCCGATCGCATCGAGGCGCTGATCGCCGAGGCCGCGAGCAAGGGCAAGCTCGACGCTCGTGAGGTTTCCGGCCTTCAGGTCGACGTCGGAATCGCCCGTGCGCGGGCGTTGGTCACGGCGGTGTTGGAGCTGGCGGCGCTCGGCGAGACGCCGAGCCCGGAAGGGCGGGAGATCATCGGGCTGTTGCGGAATTGGGACGGTCGAGCGGGCCCCCGCGATCCGGGGGCGGCGGTCTACCATCTCTTTCTCGGAGACCTGACCCGGAAGCTGCTGGAGCCGGTACTCGGCGCTTCGTTGACCGAGCGCTATCTGGCGCTGCGGCAGACCGACCCCGACCAGGTCGTCTACGAGATCGTGGCCGAAGCGTTGGCGGGAACGTCGGAGGACTCGCGTTGGCCGCCCGAAGAAGTCGCTCTCGCGGTTCGCGAGAGCCTGCGTGAAACCTGGTTCCAGCTGTCCTATCAGCTGGGTCCGAACCGCCGACGCTGGTACTGGGGGCGGTTGCACTCGCTGTCCTTCGCGGCGTTCCAACCCGGAGGCCCGCTCGGCAATGTGCGCTCGAGACTCGGTCCGTTCGAATCCGGCGGTAGCGGCGCCACCGTGAACACCGCCGAGTACGACCGAGCCGACCCGTTCGAAGTGCGCGTCGCGTCGACGTTCCGGCTGACGGTCGATGCCGGTGCCCTCGATCAGGCGCTGGTATCCCTCGCTCCCGGGCAGAGCGAGCATCCGGGGCACCCGCACTTCGCGGACGGAGTGTCGGGGTGGCTCGCCGGCCGCGCCCAGCTGCTGCCGACCGCACCCCTGGTGATCGAAGAGTCGAGCCACGCGCTGCTGGTGCTGGAGCCGATCCAGCGGGGAACGGCGCAGTGACGCGGACGGTGCTCTTCGTCGAGATGCCCAACTTCTACGCCAACATCGAACGCGCCGATCACCCGGAGCTGGTCGACCGGCCGATCATCGTCGGGGGCGACCCGCGCAAACGCGGGCTCGTGCAGAGTGCGACCGCGGACGCGATCGCAGCCGGCGTGAAGCTCGAAATGCCGGTGATGGATGCGATGCGGCTCTGTCCCGAGGCGCGCGCGTTTCGCACCAACATGGTGCGCTACCGCGAGGTGTCGCGGCAGTTGTTCGCGTGGCTGCGGCGCGGTGTCGAGCGGCTCGAGCCCTTCGGGCTCGCGGCGGCCTTCATCGATCTCACGGGGCGCGCGGAGCCGCCCGACGAGATCGCGAAGCACCTGCAGGGGCTGGTCCAGCGCGAACTCGGATTGCCGATCCGTGCGGGTCTGGGCTCGGGAAAGTTGATCGCCCGGTTGGCCTGCGAGGAAGCGGGCGATGGTGCGATTCGTCGGATCGCCGCGGGGGACGAACGGGCCTTCCTCGCGCCATTCCCGGTCGTTCGTCTGGAGGGGGTCGGCGAGAAGACCGCCCGCACCCTGGCCGAACTCGGCGCGCGCACGATCGGCGAGGTCGCGGCGATCGATCGCGTGAAGCTCGAGGCGGAACTGGGCAGCCGCGGCCTGCAGATCGCCGCGCTCGCGGCCGGCTGGGACGACCGCCGTGTGCGCGCGAGTGGCCGTGCGCAGAGCGTCAGCCGCGAAACCAGGGTGCGCGAGGGCACCCGCGACGGCGCCGTGCTGAGCGAGTGCATCCAGGAACTCGCCCAGGGGCTCGCGGCCGAACTCGGGCGACAGGGGCTGACGGCGCTCAAGGTCGCTCTCAAGCTCGATTTCGTCGATCAGGCGGCCGTCAATCGCAGTCTGACCCTCTCCGAGCCGACGGCCGCGGCTTCGGAGATCCTGGCCGCCGGGATGCGGCTGCTCGATCGCAGCGACGCCGGCAGCCGCTCCATCACCCGCCTGCGGCTGCAGCTCGCCGAGCTTGCGCTGCCGGGAGCAGAAGACCGGCAACTCGAGCTGTTTTCCGCCTCGTCCTGAGGAGCTTTTTCCACCCGGGCTCAAGCGTCGCGCGCCGTCTGCCGAAACGCGCAGACAAGCAGGTTCGATCCATTAGCCGGGGTGGATACGCATGGGTGAGCGTCGGAAGTACTCTCGCATTGCAACCGATCAGGTGATTTCGTTCGCTCCGGTGGAGACGCGCGATCTGCTCGGCGTGAGCCGAAACCTGTCGACGGGCGGCATCCGCTTCGAGGCGGTCGGTTGTGAGATCAACTTCGGCGACGTCCTCCGCGTGACTTTCAACATCGGCGACCACACCGTCGTGGCGGTCGGCAAGGTCGCCTGGGCGACCGAGATGGATCCGATCACGACCGATGTCGGGCTCGAATTCATCGAAATCGACCCCGCCGCCGTGGGGTTGCTCGACGAGATCATCGCGATCGAGCCGCCCGTCTAGCCGAGTGCTGAAGAAGTCCCGCGATGGTTGCGAGAGGTCGGGGCGGGCTTGCCGCTTCGCCGTCTCACGCAGCCCATGGGTTTCGTATCCGCAGCAAGCGTCACGCGGGCTCCAACCGGAAGCTCCCCGAGCCTGCAGCTCGGCGATTGCGCTCGAACGGCTCCGAGGAGCGCGAGCTCGGGGGGCGCCTGCCGCTCCCTGGTCGGCTGACGGTCGCGGCAGGCGCCCCCCGAGCTCGCGCGGATAGAACCGAACCGGCCTCTTCAGCACCCGGCCAGCGCGAACGCGCGTATCGCCGCTGTGGCGGCGCTCGCCGCGCGCGGGTTGACACCAACGGCGAGAGGGTGTCCACTCCTCTCCATGGCGGACTTTCATCAGACCGGGGTGATTACCACCCTGCACCGTCTGGGCCAGCTCAATGTGACCCGGCTCGAGACGGACCTGTTGCGGTACTCGAGCCGGCGACCGATTGCGCTGGTGTTGCCGTGCCTGATCTCGGAGCTTCACGGGCCCGGGTTGAAGGGCATCGTCGACGTTCTCCGGGGCGTGAAGTATCTGCGGCAGATCGTGGTCAGCATCTCGGGGACCGAAGACCGCGGCGGGTACGAAGAGATGCGAGACATGTTCGACGGCGTGACCACGCTCGACGGCGAGGCGCCGGTGCTGCTGTGGAATTCGGGCCCGCGCGTGCAGGTCCTCTACGAGACACTGCGCGGCGAGGGGCTGGCGCCGGTCTCGGACGGCAAGGGGCAGAGCACCTGGCTCGCCTCCGGGTACGTGCTCGCGACCGACGTTTCGCGCGTGATCGCGATCCACGACTGCGACATCCGCGACTACAGCCGTGAGCTGCTGGCGCGGCTGTGCTTTCCGACCGCGAATCCGAACCTTCACTACGAGTTCGCGAAGGGTTATTACGGGCGGGTCGCCGACCGCCTCTACGGTCGCGTGACGCGGCTGTTCGTGACGCCCTTGCTGCGCGCGATGAAGGCCGTGCTCGGTACCCACCCGCTGCTCGAGTACCTGGACTCCTTCCGCTATCCGCTCGCGGGCGAGTGCTCGATGACGACCGAACTCGCGCGCATCAATCGCATCCCGAGCGATTGGGGCCTCGAGATCGGAACGCTCGCCGAGGTGTACCGCAACTGCTCGCTCAAGCGTGTCTGCCAGGTCGAGCTGGTCGAGAACTACGATCATCGGCATCAGAACCTGTCGGTCGAGGACGCGAGCAAGGGGCTGCACCGGATGGTGGTCGACATCGCGTCGTCGGCGATTCGGAACCTCGCGAGCTACGGCGTCGAGTTCGATTCGGGCTTCCTCAATACGCTGGTGGCCGCGTACAAGCGCACGGCGCAGGATGCGATCGCGTCCTACAGCGACGACGCGCTGCTGAACGGTCTCGCGTTCGATCGACACGAAGAGGAGCTCGCGGTCGACACCTTCGCGCGTGCGCTCAACGCCGCCGGCCTCGGCTTCGTACGCGATCCGATGGGCATGCCGCAGATCCCGAACTGGAATCGCGTGACCTCCGCGCTCCCCGATTTTCTCGACGAGCTGCGCGATGCCGTCGAGGCCGACGCCTCCGAGTCGGGCTAGTCGACGGGTTCGAGGGCGATCTCGAGCACTTCGTCGATATTCTCGACGAGCTTCAGCTCGATCTTCTCGAGGATCTCGGGCGGAATCTCGACCAGATCCTTCTGGTTGCGCTTCGGCAGGATCACCGTCTCGATGCCGGCGCGCGCTGCGGCGAGCACCTTCGCCTTGACGCCGCCGATCGGCAGCACGCGACCGCGCAGCGAGATCTCGCCCGTCATCGCGACATGGCCGCGCGCGCGCCGGTTCGCGAGCGCCGAGACCAGTGCGGTCACCATGGCGACGCCGGCCGAGGGTCCGTCCTTCGGCACCGCGCCCGCCGGCACGTGCAGATGGATTTCGGAGGCCTTGAGCGCCGGGGATTCGTCGAGCCCCAGGTGTTCGGCATTCGACCGCACCCACGACAGTGCGGCCTCGGCCGACTCCTTCATCACGTCGCCGAGCTGGCCCGTGAGTCGCAGGCGCACTCCCTTGCCGCCGGGCATGACGGTGCTTTCGAGGAAGAGGATGTCGCCGCCGTGGCTGGTGTAGGCGAGGCCGACCACGACTCCGGGCAGCGTGGTGCGCTCGGCGGTTTCCGAGAGGTGGGGCGGGGCGCCGAGTGCAGCTGCGACGAATTCGGGATCGACTTCGATCCGGGTGTCCGGACCTCCGCTCGCAACCCGGCGCGCGACCTTTCGCATCAGGGACGCGATCTGTCGGTCGAGACTGCGCACGCCCGCCTCGCGCGTGAATTCCTGCACGATCTTGTCGATCGCCGCATCGGTGATGCTGACCTGCTCGACCTTCAAGCCGTGGTTCTCGCGCTGCTTCGGCACCAGATGGCGCTTGGCGATGATCTTCTTGTCGTTCTCGGTGTAGCCGGGGAGCTCGATCACCTCCATCCGGTCGAGCAGCGCGGGCGGAATCGTCGACAGCGTGTTCGCGGTGGCGATGAACATCACCTTCGAGAGATCGAACGGAATTTCGATGTAGTGATCGCTGAACTCGGAGTTCTGCTCGGGATCGAGTACTTCGAGCAGTGCGGATGACGGGTCGCCGCGGAAGTCGGCGCCGAGCTTGTCGATCTCGTCGAGCAGGAAGACCGGGTTGCGCGATGCCGCTCGACGCAGGCTCTGCACGATCCGTCCCGGCATCGCGCCCACGTAGGTGCGACGGTGACCGCGGATCTCGGCCTCGTCCCGGACACCGCCGAGCGAGGCGCGCGCGAAGTTGCGCCCCATGGCTCGCGCGATCGAGTGGCCGAGTGAGGTCTTGCCGACGCCGGGGGGGCCCACGAAGCACAGGATCGGGCTCTTGGTATCCGGCGCCAGTTTGCGCACCGCAAGGAATTCGAGGATGCGGTCCTTGACCTTCTCGAGGTCGTGGTGGTCGGCGTCGAGGATCTCGCGCGCGGCCTTCAGGTCGAGCTTGTCCTCGGTCTCCTTGGACCACGGCAGATCCGCCATCCACTCGATGTAGGTGCGGATCAGGTGCCGGTCGGGTGCGTGCTGGGGCAGTGCGGCGAGCCGTTTCAGCTCCCGGTCGGCCTGGGACTGCGCGGCTTCCGGCAGCTTGGCCTCTTCGATCCGTTCGCGCAGATCTTCGACCTCGCGGATGCCCGGGTCGCCCTCGCCGAGCTCCTCCTCGATTTCGCGCATCCGCCGCCGCAGCAGGCGTTCGCGCCGTTCGGGGTCCATCGTGTCGCTCTCGCTCTTGTCGCTGAGCGCGCGTTGCGTCTCGGCGATCGTCACCTCGCGTTCGAGGTGCATCGCGACGCGCCGGAGGCGTTCGGTCGGGTCGGTCTCCGTCAGCAGCGCGATCTTCTCTTCGGGCGAGAGCGGGAGCGTCGAGGCGATCACGTCCGCCATCAGGCCCGGCGTCGCGATGCCGGCGACGAAGTTCTTCCACTCGTCCGGATAATCGTCGTGGAGGTCGATCACGCGCTCGGCCAGTGCGGTTACGCGGGCCCAGATCTCGTCGCGCTCGACCGAATCGTTCTCGAGGTCCATCAACGGCTCGAGCCGCATCGTGACCGCCGGCTCGGTCTCGATCGGCTCGCCGAGTCGGGCGCGAACCACGCCGACCACGATGGCCTGCTTGCCGCCGAGCCGGGAGTCGATCACCCGCAGCACCCGAACCACGCATGCGACCGGGAACAGCTCCTGGTCGGTCGGATCTTCGGTGCCGGCGTCGCGTTGGGTCGCGACCAGCATGAAGCCGCCTTCGCCGGCTCGTTCGAGAGCCGCCAGAGACTTCGTGCGTCCGATTGAGAGTGGGAATGTAACCCCTGGGAATATAACGACATCTCGAACAGGGAGAACCGGCAGGAGACTCGGGATTTCGACCCGCTCGTGCTCCGAGATTCTCAGGCTCTGTTCGTCCTCTCGATCGGCGTCGGACACACGACTCCCTTTCAGGCGGAATCGCGCAAGCCTAGACACCGCCGCAGTCGGGTCAACCTCTGCTGAAGCGCAGCGAGCCGCCCTCACCCCGGATGGTCAACTCGTCGGCGTCGATCGAGTAGCTGGCGGCACTCCCGAGAGACATCATCAGGGCGTTCTCGACCTCCTTTATGGGATCGGGACACGCCACCTTCGTCATTGCGATCGGGGCCGGCATGGACAGGCTGCCGTGGCTGTCCGTCGAGTAGTTGCCGATGAATTGATTGCAACCGCTGAAGCCGACCACTCGCAACACGCCGTCGGCGCCCGGCTCGGCATTGAAGCGGAGCGTCGGCGTGGCCGCGGAATCCGGTGTGATCGCGTCACCGCGGCTCGGCTCGATCGCCACGAGCTTCCAGTCGATCTCGGCAAATTCGGGGCCGGAGGGGGTTTTCGGCGCCGTGGCCGGCGCCGCCGCCGGCGTCCGGGCCGGGGCGTTGGCCGCCGAAGGGGGCGCGCCCTGGGAGGGGTCCGGCGTGGCGGTTTTCGGTGTCTCACTGTCGCCGCATGCGGCCAGGATCAGCGGGAGTGCGCACAACAGCGTCGAGGCGATGCGGAGCGATCGGATCGTCATCGGACTTCCTTCCAGTATTCGTTCAGGAGGTTTCGTTCAGGGGCTCTTGTTTCGGCCGCCGGTCGCCGTGAATCGCCGGTGAACCGGTGCAATCGATTGCAGCTGTGACCCCGCTCCGCGGGCTTTCGTTCGCGCGCTGCGGTCGGGAATCCGGCTTGGGGCGGGCCTTCGGCGGATTCCCCGCTGCTTTCCGGAGGAGTCGATGGTGCCCGGGACTGGAGTCGAACCAGCACGTCCTTGCGAACACCAGGTCCTGAACCTGGCGCGTCTACCAATTCCGCCACCCGGGCAATCGCGTCGGAGACTACGGTGACGAGTGCGGCGCGTCAATCGTCCGGGTGGCGTAAGGTTGCTGCGCTCCGTTCGAGCGATCCTTCGTGGATCGTGGAGTGCGATTTCGTGGGGGTGAAGGTGAAACGTCGAGGTGGGGGGCGCGAAAGCGGCGGAAAGGGCGGAGCCGGCGGCCGGCGCGGCGCGGGTCGCTCGTCCCGCAAGGATCGCTCGCGGGGTACGGCTTCACGCGGTCGCCCGGCGCGTTCGGGCACGCGTTCGCGCCCGTCGAAGCTCGCAGCCGAAGGTGTGCTCGCGGCGCTGCGCGGAAAACACCGCCCGTTGCTGTCGGCGCCGGCGATCCTGCGCGAGCTCGGCGCGGGCCGCGACGCGATTCGCGCGCTGCGGCCGATCTTGAAAGAGCTCGAGCAGACGGGGAAGATCGAGCGCGTCGAACGGCGCTACCGCCTGCGGCGACGCGACGGCCGCGTCGAGGGCCGCTTCGCCGCCGCCACCGGGCCGGGCGCAAGCGGCGGCAGCGTGACGGAAGAATCGGGCGCGGTCTGGCGGGTCGAGGGTTCGGGCGGCGCCGAGCCCGGCGCGCGGGTGTTGCTGCAGCCGATCGGCGACCCGGCGCGTCTGCGCGGTGAAATCGTCGATGTGCTCGGCGGCGACCGATCGAATTGGGTGGGCATCTTCCATCGCGGCGCCGGCAAGGCCTTCGTGACGCCGTACCGCGACGATGGCGACTGGCTGGTGGCGATTGCTCGCGGGGCGAGCGGCGGGGCGCAGGAGGGCGAGGTGGTGGTGGTCGAGCCGGTGCGGCCACCGCAGCAGCGCGAGCGCAAGCCGCGCCGCGCGCGGGCCGCGCCGCCGGCGCCGCCGCGCGGTCGCGTCAGCGAACGACTCGGCCCCCCCGGTCACCCGGATGCCGACTTTCGCGCGATCGTCTGGCGTCGGCGGCTGCGGGTCGATTTCCCGCATGCGGTGCGCGAAGAGGCGGATGCGCTCGCAGAAGAGTGGTCGCCGGCGGAGATCGCGCGTCGCACGGACCTGCGCGACCGGCCGTTCGTCACCATCGACCCCGCGACGGCCCGCGATCACGACGACGCGCTGTGCGTCGAGCCCGTCGGCTCCGGTGGTTTTCGACTCTGGGTGGCGATCGCGGACGTCGCCGCCTTCGTGCCGGAAGGATCGGCGATCGACCGCGAGGCGCTTCGACGCGGCAACAGCATCTACTTCCCGGATCGCGCCATCCCGATGCTGCCGGAACGCCTGTCCGGCGACCTCTGCTCGCTGCGCCCCGACGTCGATCGCCTCGCCTGGGTGGCCGAGCTGGTGGTGGCGGCCGGCGGCAAGGTCCGGGAGAAGGATTTCTACCCCGCGGTGATCCGCAGCCGGGCCCGACTCGTCTACGAGGAGGTGGCGGACGTGATGGAAGGCCGCTCCGACGGGGGCTTCGCGCGTGAGATCGTCGAGCAGTTGCGGGAGCTCGCACGTGCGACGGCCGTGCTGCGGCGGCACCGTGAAGCGGCGGGAGCGCTCGAGCTCGATCTCCCGGAGCCCGACATCGTCTTCGGTCCGGATGGCGGCGTCGCGGACATCGTGGCGCATCCGCGAACGCTCGCGCACCGCGCGGTCGAAGATGCGATGTTGGCCGCAAATCGCGCCGTCGCCGAAGCGCTCGCGGCGAGCGGGCTGCCGGCGATCTACCGCAACCACGAACCGCCGCTGCCACAGGACGAGGCGGCGCTGCGCGAGCTGTTCGAGACGTTCGGTCTCAGCGCCGACGCTTCGCGCGGGCGTCGTCGCGCACGTGGTTCCGCGACCGCCGGCGACGCGGCGGAGGCGGGGCCGGGTTGGATCGCGGCGGCGCTGAAGCAGGCGCACGGTCGGAGCTTCGAGCGTCTCGTGAATCAGACCGTGTTGCGCGCGATGACCCAGGCGCGCTACGGCGCCGACTGTCGCGGGCACTTCGCGCTCGCGTTCAGCCACTACACGCATTTCACGTCGCCGATCCGGCGCTACTCGGACCTCGTCGTGCATCGCGCGTTGCAGCAGCTGGTCGCGACCGATCCGGGCCGCCGCGGTCGGCCCGCGAAGCCGGACCGGCTCGGGCTCGAGCGAATGCAACGCATTGCGGCTCGAACCTCGTGGCGCGAGCGTGTGGCCGTCGATGCCGAACGCGAGGCCGTCGATCTGCAGAAGTGCGCCTTTCTGGCCTCGCGCGTCGGTGAGGAGTACTCGGCCACGATGACGGGGGCGGCGCCATTCGGTCTCTGGCTCACTCTCGACGATCATTTCGTCGAAGGACTGGTGCACGTGTCGACCCTGAGCGAGTTCGTCGAGTACGACGAGCGGCGGCACTCCTTCACCGCACAGCGCTCGGGCGAGCGCTTCGAGCTCGGCGATCGTTTCGACGTGAGAGTGGAGTCGGTCGACCAGATTCGCGCGCGCATCGACTTCCGCATCCTCGGCCGACACCCGCGCAGCGGCGAGTCCGCCGACTAGCCGTCGCGCGCGTTCGCCGCTCGCTCGCCTTCTCCAACCATTTCCTGAAACGCCATGATTTGCAACAGCTTGGCTATAGAGCGTTGAGCAATCGGTCGAGGTCGCCTGCATCGTTGTAGAAGTGCGGCGAGGCGCGCACGCCGCCGCGCCGCTCGATCGCGAACACGCCTTCGGCCTGGAGGCGCCGGGCCGTATCGGCCGGCGCCTCGTGCGGCAGTCGGAACGACACGATGCCGGAGGCGGATCCGCCGTCGCGCGGGCTCAGCAGCTCGGCTCCGCGCTCGCAGAGCCCGCGCACGAGCCGATCGGTGAGTTCGAGCACGCGTGCGCCGATCGCCTCGACGCCGATCTCGAGCAGCAGATCGATCGCGGCTCCGAGCGCGAAGATGCCGGGGACGTTCGGGGTTCCCTCCTCGAAGCGACCCGCGCTCGGCTGGAGCTCCATGTGGTAGCGGTCGAAGTCGTGGTTGTCGGCCACGCTGCGCCAGCCGATCACGCGCGGTGTGAGCAGGTCGAGCGAGCGGCGCGCACAGAAGAACAGGCCGCAGCCCTCGACCGACAGCAGCCACTTGTGGCCATCG
>Ga0210064_1001217_pt1 | contig 11179 bp, 5 predicted proteins | sample Muzzi_CordC_D2_FD_185531 | JGI IMG/M metagenome (GOLD analysis project Ga0210064, IMG submission 185531) | Wetland microbial communities from San Francisco Bay, California, USA, that impact long-term carbon sequestration - Muzzi_CordC_D2 (SPAdes) | ecosystem: Environmental > Aquatic > Marine >...
GAACCTCGTCTGGGCGCTCGGCGTCCACGGCTTGAATGGCACTCACACCGTTCCGCAGCTCGAATTGTGGCGCGCGCTCGACCCGTCCGGACGCTTCGAAGACGTCTACAACCGCTACGCGCACGTCCGGTTCGAAATCGGGTCCGGCGACGTCGCGCGTTTCCAGCGCGTCCGCCACGACAGCATCCGCGTGCTGCTCAACCCGCTCGCACCCGTGCTGCGACGCGAGCTCGGCGCGACCCATCTGCTGCTGCGCGCAACGCCCGGGGATCGCGCGGCGTTCGAGCGCAGGACCGGGCTTGCGCCGGTGTTCGCCCAGCAGCGAAACGCGATCTACGCACTGCCGCCGCTCGACTGATCGCACACGGTTGGCTGCTATTCGGCGCCGAGCTCTCAGCGGACTTCGTAGATTTCGAAGACCTCGAGCGGAACACCGGATTGGAAGCGGTAGGGCACGCGCCCCTGCTTGGTGAACAGCGCGTAGAAATGCGCGCCGGTGGGGTGGAGGGTGCGGACCGGCAGGGGCTCGGAGTAGACGACCTGATCGAGCTTGTGCAGACGTGAAGTCAGCTGCGGCACGCGCGCGAGCACGCTGCCCTTGTCCACGTAGACGGGCTCGATCAGGATGTCGCCCGCTTCGGGTTGGGGGCCGCGCACGTGCAATTGCCGGAAGCCCGCCCGCTCGGCGTAGTGGAGCCAGCCCCAGTGGCCGACGAACCAGATCGGTGCGTCGGCGCGTTCGGGCGGCAGGTGCGTGCGCGCGGTTGCGGCGAAGTCGCGGTAGCACTCGGCGTAGTCGGCGTCGACACGCGCGACCGCCCAGGCGACGCCCGCCTGCACGGCGAGCAGCGCGCCGAGCAGCACGCGCGCGGCCGTGCCCGGCCGGAAGCCCGGCGGCGCCAGGTAGCGGAAGGCGAGCAGCACCAGCGGCGCGAGCGCGGGCAGCAGATGCCGCACGGCCTGGAAGGGCACGGACAACGTGCTGAAGACCAGCGGCAGCAGCAGCCACAGCAACAGGAACAGCGAGTCCGAGGCCTGCGAATCGGCGGGGTCGCGCAACAGCGGACGCGCGCCGCGGAGGCCTTCGACCGCGCACACCAGCAGCAGCGCCGCACCCGAGAGCGCCCAGAACAGCAGCTGCCCCGCCGCCGCGCCGTCCGCCAGGTAATGCGCGATCGCGACGGCGAGTGCGGCCGTCGCCGCGGCGGTGCCCGCGAGCAGTGCGCCGTCGCGGCGCGTCGCGGCGCGCCACAGCAACGCGGGCAACAGATAGAGCAGGCTGCCCGCAACGACGGGCAGCCCGAAGGCGTTGTCGGCCCAGCCGTGGCCGGGGCGGTTGAAGCCGCGCCCGAGCTGGGCGACCAGGTGCGGCTCGCCGTAGACGAGCTGGCCGTGCAGGCACCACGCCCCGAACATCGCGAGCGGAACCAGCGCGTAGAGCAGGTCGCGCGGCCGCCGCTTCAGCAGCGGGTAGGCGTAGATCACCGGCAGCAGCACCAGTCCGGAGTACTTGGTCAGGATCCCGAAGCCCGCGAGCAGCGACCCGAGCAGCAGCAGACCCGCGCGACGCCGGTCGCTGCCGATCACCACCGCGGCGACGGCCGCCGTCCCGAGCGCCGCCGCGGGCACGTCGCGCATCACGTTGCCCGACACCACCACCCCCGCACTCGTCATCGCGAACGCGGTCACCAGCAGCGGGTTCGAGCTGAAGCGGCGACCGAGCACGAGCAACGCCGCCGCGAACAACGCCGCGAACGGCAGCATCGCGACGTGGAGGGCGAGCTCCGGATTCGCGCGGCCGGCCGCGAACGGCGCGAGGTAGTAGTTGAGCCCCGGCGGATTGCTGTCGCCCCGGAACAACGAGCCGGGCCGATGCCACCAGTCGATCTCGCCCGCGTACGGATCGAGCGGATCCGCGAGGATGTTCAGCGTGACGTGGTGAAAGAAGACATCGTCGATGTGGAAGGCCTTGTCGAGGAACGGCAGCGTGACCGCCGCCGCGAGCAGGGCCGCAACGCACCATTCGAGCGCGCGCCGCTCGCGCGTGACTTCAGCGCCCACGCGACACCGCAGCGCGCGCGGCACCGACGCGACCGAGCCGTTCGAGGCCGACCCGGCGCCGCCGAGAGCGCGGCACGCGCGCGGACGCGGAGCACGGTTTCGCCGCTGCGCGCGAAACCGTGCCGGACAGTTGGTGCCGGGGACAGGACTCGAACCTGCACGCCCAAAGGACTGTGGCTCCTAAGGCCACCGCGTCTACCAGTTCCGCCACCCCGGCACTCACGAGCGGGCCGCCGGCGGCCCGGCCCTCGCGAGAAGTGATCGTGTGTACCGCGAACTCCCTGCGACCCCACGGCCCGCGCGCATGCTCGATTCGACGACCTCGCCCCGCAGGCGCCCACGTCGCGGCGCGGGCGCGCGGCCGGCCCGACTATAGCAACGCGCTCCCCGACCGTCTTCGCAACGATCGTCGCGAGTGAATCCACATCGAGGCTTGTGTCCGAGGCGGCGCCGGTTCAGAATGGCGTCCAACACTCAGGACTCCTCCCGATGCCTTGCAGATCCGTTCGATCCGGCCCGACGCTTCCGATCCTGCTCGGACTGATCGGCGCGCTGTCGTTCGGCGTCCCGCCGGCCAACGCGAAGCTGCTCGTTTCGAGCGAGAGCAGCGGACGGGTGCTCGAGTACGACGCCGACAACGGCAGCTTCGTCGCAGCGTTCGTCGAGCCGGTCGCCGCGGGCTTCGCACTGCCGGGCGGCATCGCGGTGAGCCCCTCGGACGGCCGGCTCTACGTCGCGAGTACCGCGTCGGGCGAGATCTGGAGCTACGACGCGACCACGGGCCTGGCGATGGCGCCGCCCGTCGCGACCGGACTGCTGGCGCCCGGACCGCTCGCCTTCGATGCCGCCGGAACGTCTCTATACTTCCTCGCGGACGTTCCGAACGGCCCCGGCAGCGACGCGGCGATTCGACGCCTCGCACTTCCGGGTGGCGCCGTCACGACGCTCGCGAGCGATGCCGCCGCGAGCTTCAGCGGGATCGCGGTCGCGGGCGGCGACCTGTACGTGAGCGACTCCGCTGGCGGCGAGGTCGTGCGCTACCCGGTAGCGGGCGGCAGCGGCACGACGGTGGTGAGCGGGCTCGCATCGCCCGCCGGCATCCTGCTGCTCTCGCCGACGGAGATGCTGATTGCGGAGTCCGGCGCCGATCGCGTCGTGGAGTACCACGAGAGTGGGGGGAGCTTTGGCTTCGACCGCGAGGTGCTCGCGCCGAGCGCCGGCGTCGACGGCCCCTACGGTCTCGCACTCGCACCGGACGGTCGACTCAGCGTGTCGGGCGGCTTCTCGAACGACGTCACCGCGGTCGACCTGACGACGCTCGTCGCGGGCCCACTCGTCGCGCCGGGCAACGGCCTCGCCGTGCCGGGGCAGATCGTCTGGAACGGCAACAGCCTGCTCGTCGCCAGCCGGTCGAGCAACAGCGTGAACTACTTCGACCCGAACGGCGCAGCGACCGGCGTCGTCGCACTCGGCCTCACGGCACCCGCCGATGCGGGTCTGACCGCGGCGGCGAACGGCAATCTGTTGGCCGCGAGCGCCGCAGCGAACAACGTGGTCGAGTACGACGGCGCTGCGGGCGGAATCGTGCGCAGCCTGCCGAACGCGTGCACGATCTCGTTCACGCAGCCCTTCGACGTCGCGGTCGACGCTGCCGGTGACGTCTACGTCAGCTGTCCGCCGACCGACGGCATCCGGCGCTTCGACGCGATCGGCATCTCGGTGCCGTTCGTCGGCGCGGGAAGCGGCGGCCTCGGCAGCCCGCGCGGGCTCGCGTTCGGACCGAACGGCAACCTCTTCGTCGCGAGCCTGACCGGCGAAGTGCTCGAGTACGACGGCACGACCGGCGGCTTCGTCGGCGTCTTCGTCGACACCAGCGGAAACGGCGGTGGGCCGATCGATCCCTACGGGCTCGTCTTCCACGCGGGCAGTCTCTTCGTCGCATCGTTCTATCCGGACGAAGTGCGGGAGTTCGACGCGACGACCGGCGCCTTCGTCCAGACCTTCGTGACGTCGGGCGCGGGCGGGTTGTCGGGCCCGCGTGGGCTCGCATTCGGTCCGGACGGCGACCTCTACGTCACCAGCCAGAACGACGATTCGGTGAAGCGCTACGACGGAGCCAGCGGAAGTTTCGTCGAGAGCTTCGTCCCATCGGCGAGCGGCGGACTCGACGCACCCTTCGACCTGCACTTCCTTTCGCCGCTCGCCGCCCAGCCCGTCCCGTCACTGTCGCCGACCGGCCGGGCCGCGCTGGCGCTGCTACTGCTGCTCATCGCAGTCACCCGCAGTCGGAGAAGAGCCCCATGAAGCGAATCGCCGCGGCCGCCCTATTCGCGGCCCTGATCGTCGCCGGTACCTGGTGGGCACTGCGCGACGACCCGTCGCCGAGCGTGGGCCCCGCCCCGGTGCCGACGGGAGAGACCACCCGACAGCTCCTGCCCGGCCCGGACGGAGAGCCCGAAGTCTGGACCCTGACCCGCCGCGAGGCCGAGCGCGAGGAGATCGTGGCGGAGCTGCTGCCCGACGCCGAACCGCGGGACGACGCGCCCGACGCGCGCACCGACTCCGCGCGCGCGCTCGACGCACAGGCCTTGGAAGCCTGGAAGACCGGGGACTTGCGCGAAGCCATCGAACTCTTCGAAGCGGCGATCGAGGCCGATCCGGACGACTGGCTGCCGCGCGCCGACTACGGGCGACTGCTGGTCATGCTGACCGATTACGAGCAGGCGGGCCCGCATTTGGAGCGGGCCGCCGCGCTGAAGCCGGATTCTCCTCGGGTCTGGCTCGACCTCTACTCCTACTATCAGCGCAGCATGCAGCTCGAGCGCGGCTTCCACGCCCACGCGCGCGCCAAGGAGCTGGCCGGCGACCGACCGATCGTTCAGGACGACACCGGCCTGTGGCGTCTCGGAGACGATTCCATCTATCCGTGACGCTTTTTCGCCATTCTGTTGCCCGTTCGCGTAGGATGGCTTCCGTCCATTTTTCGTCCGTCGGGCCGGTATCGGCCCCCCACGTCGGGGGACCTGCGAGGCCCTTCCAGCAGGAGGAACCCATGCATCGAATGATTCGAACGGCGCTGTTAGCGACGCTTTCGCTGGCACTGATCGCAACCACCGCACAGGCCGACACCGTCCTCGAGGGCGCCACCGACGGCGGTGCGCTGATCAAGATCCAGGTGCCGGACACCTGGAACGGCTCACTCGTCATCTACAACCACGGCTTCGACCTCGGCGCGATCGTGCCGAGCACGCCGGACCTCGGGCCGCTCGCGGGGCTGATGCTCGCCCAGGGCTATGCGGTCGCCGCGTCGAGCTACCAGCAGAACGGCTGGGCGCTCTACAAGACGAAGAACGATCTGCAGAACCTCGTCGCCGTATTCAATGCGAACTTCGGAACGCCCGCCGAAGTCCTGGTGCACGGCTTTTCGCTCGGCGGCATCGTGACCGCGCAGGCGATCGAGAAGGCGAACCTCGGCAACGTGGTCGGCGCCTATCCCGCATGCGGCGCAGTGGCGGGTAGCCGCAGTTGGGACGGCGGCCTCGACGTGCGGCTGATCTACGACGCCATCTGCGGCGACGTTCCGGGCGCCGCGATTCCAGGCGGCGGCACGGGCCTGCCCGCGCGCTTCACCCAGTATCCGTTCAGCGAAATCGACATGGCACTCGCGGTCCACGCCTGCACGGGCATCCTGGCACCGCCGCCGTTCCGGTCTCCGGCTCAGCAGGCACGCCTCGCGCTGTTCCTGGACGAGACCGACCTGCCCGAGAACTTCATCCTCACGGACATGGGCTTCGCGGTGTTCGCACTCTCGGACCTGATCTTCGACCCGGCCAAGCTGGACGGAAAACAGGGTGTGGGCAACATCGGCGTGGCCTACGAAGACGCCACGATCGACAGCACGATCGAGCGCGTCGCCGCGCATCCGGGCGGCGCGGTCCGACACCGGATGAACTACACGCCGAACGGCAAGGTCGGCGACGTGAAGATCGTGTCCACCCACACCTCGGGAGACGGCCTCGTGATCGTCGAGCAGGAACAGACGTACCGCGACCTGATCGATCCCGACAACCTCACGGTCGCGATCGCGAACGAGGCCGGGAACACGCACTGCGGCTTCTCGGGTGCCGAGCTGGCGGCCGGCTGGGAGTCGCTGCGCGGTTGGGTTGCGGGTGGACCGCAGCCGACGGTCGCTTCGATCCAGGTCGCGTGTCAGGTGCTCCAGCCCTTCTTCGGCGGCCCGTGCCGCTACGACCCGGGCTTCGTGATCCCGAACATGGACATCCGCGTCCCGCCGCGCTGAGCGACGAGCGGCAATTGCGACACCGGGGAGTCGGCTCGCGCCGGCTTCCCGGTGCAACGCACCCCGGGGCCCGCCTGGGCGTGGCACTCCGCTCGAAGCCTTCTCAGGCGGATCGACTCATGCGGAAGACGATCCGGTCCGGACCCGTGCGTTCGTGATTCCAGAGGTTCGCGAGCCCGTGGGTCGCGGCCATCGACTCGATCAATCCCTGCGTCGCCCAGGCGAGCGCATCGGGATAGTCGGCGGCCTCGCTCACGACGATCAGGTAACGATCCGCGTGGTCGGGATCGGGGATCGGCGACCAGCGGGTGAAGTTCAGCAGGCTCTGGCTCAGCGTGACGATCAGCCGCAGGTCGCGACCGTAGGCGGCGTAGCGCGCCTCCGGACTCACCTCGGCTTGAACCCTGGCGCGGGTGGCGTATTCCATCTGTTGGTAGAGGCCCGCCTCGATGAGCTTCTCTCCCTTCGCGAGCCCGCGCTCCATCAGGTATTCGTTGCGCCCGCCCCCAACCACATCTCGCAGCAGCTCCGCGGAGCGCTGGTAGAACTTGACGCTGTACCACTGCGAGACGACGATCTCCGACTCGAGAATCGCGATGTCCTCGGCCGTGAGGCGTCGCTCGAGCTCCGAACACGACAGCGCGCCGTCGACGACCAGCTTGTTGAGGTCTTCGGCGAGCTCCGTGATCACGCTGCCCTTGAGCGAAGGTTCGCTGGCCATGGAATGTCACTCCTCGACGTCGTCGGTTCCCGACCTTATCGACCCCATCGCCGGCAAGCATTAGCGGGCTGCGGGAGAAGTGCGGAGAGGGCGGCCGGAGACCGTTGCGGCGACTCGAGACCGAGCGAGGCGCGCGAAGACTCGACGAAGCGCGCGATCGAGCACGCCGACGCCAGCACGCCGACGGTTTCCACCCGTCGGGAACGACCGCCAAGGCGGCGGGACCCGAACTCGCAAGAGAAGTCGGGTGGTGAGCGCGGAAGGAATCGAACCTTCAACCTAGGGATTAAGAGTCCCTTGCTCTGCCAATTGAGCTACGCGCCCGCCGGGCCGGAAAGTAAGAGCGGCGGCGGTGAGTTGCAAGGGCTTGGGGCTCATTCGCGCGGGCCGAAGCCGCCGCCGCCGGGGGTTTCGATTCGCAAACGCTGTCCCGATTCCAGCCGCAAGGTCGCGCGGCCCGCGACCGGGCGCAGCGAGCCGTCGGGATTCTCGACGGCGTTGCGGCCCATCGCTCCGCATTCGCCGCCAGCCGCGCCGTAGGGCGCCGTGGTTCGGCGTTCGCACAAGAGCGAGACGGTGACGGGGGCGAGGAACTCGTAGCGGCGTACCAGGCCGTCGCCGCCGCGGTGGCGGCCCGCGCCGCCCGAGCCGCGCCGGCGCGAGAATTCGAGCAGGCGCACGGGGTGGCGCGCTTCGAGCACCTCGGCGTCGGTGATCCGGGTGTTGGTCATGTGGCTGTGGACCGCGGAGGCGCCGTCCCAGTCCGGGCCCGCGCCGGCGCCGCCGCCGATGGTTTCGTAGTAGCCGTAGTGCGCGTCGCCGAAGGCGACGTTGTTCATGGTGCCCTGGCTGGCCGCGACCGAGCCGATGGCGCCGAGCAGCACGTCGACGATGCGCTGCGAGGTCTCGACATTGCCGCCCACCACGGCGGCGCCCGGCGGCGGGTCGAGCAGCGAGCCCGCTGGAATGCGGATCTCGACCGGGTCGAGGCAGCCGCCGTTGAGCGGAATCCGCTCGGCCACGAGCGAACGCAGCACGTAGATGACCGCCGCCTGCACCACCGCGCGCGGTGCGTTCAGGTTGCCCGGCACCGCGGCGTCGGTGCCCGCGAAGTCGATCGTCATGCGGTCGCCTTCGATCGCGAGCGCGACGCGGATCTTCGTGCCGTCGTCGAGACGATCCTCGAAGCGGTGCACGCCGTCCGCGAGCTTGGCGATCTCGCGCGCGACCTTGGCCGCGGCCGCCTGCTGCAATTGCCGCATCGTCGTCGCGAGCACGGTGACGCCGTGCTCCGCCACCAGCGCGGTCAGCAGCGCCTCGCCGCTCCGGTTCGCGGCCACCATCGCCTCGAGCTCGGCGACGTTGTCGTCCGGGTTGCGCGCGGGGTGGCGCGCGCCGGTCAGCAGCTCGCGCAGCCGCGCTTCGTCGAAGCGCCCGCGGCGCACCAGCACGAACGGGCGCAGCAACACGCCCTCGTCTTCGAGGCTCGCGCTCTCGGCCGGCATCGAGCCCGGGGTGATGCCGCCGATGTCCGCGTGGTGGCCGCGGCTCGCGACGAAGAACGCGGGCGCATCGGCGCCCGCGAACACGGGCGTCACCGCGGTCACGTCGGGCAGGTGCGAGCCGCCCGCGCTCGGGTCGTTGGTGGCGACGACGTCGCCGTCCGCGAGCTCGGGGAAGCGTTCACGCACCGCGCGCACCGTCTCCGCCATGGCGCCGAGGTGCACCGGAATGTGCGGCGCGTTCGCGACCAGGCCGCCGGCGGCGTCGAAGACCGCACACGAGTAGTCGAGCCGCTCCTTGATGTTGGTCGAGACCGAGGTGTTGCGCAGCACCGCGCCCATCTGCTCGGCGATGCCCATGAAGCGGTTGCCGAAGACTTCGAGCCGGATCGGGTCGGCGCTGCTGAGATCGACCGCCGCCGCGCGGCGCGGGCCCGTGCCGTCGTGCAGGAACAGCGTGCCGTCCGCGCCGACGCGCGCGCGAAAGCCGGGCTCGAGCACCACGCTGCCGGTGGCTTCGAGGATCAACGCGGGGCCGTCGATCCGCGCGCCCGCGCCGAGCGCGTCGCGCTCGTAGACGGGCGCCGACACGCGCCCCACTTCCGGGAACCAGACGCTCTCGCGGCGCAGCACCGGCGCGGCCGCGTCCGAATCGACGGCTGCGTCGTCGGGTGCAGGTGCGTTCGCGAGCGCAGCCTCGGACGCGCCGCCGGCCGACGTCGACGCGCGCGCAGCGGCGCCGGAGACGGCGCCCGGCGGCGAGCCGACTCCGACCGAGAAGGCGGCGGCGTCCGACGCTTCCCCCCAGGCCCGCAGCCGCGCCGTCACGATCTCGATCGCGCGACCCTCGCGCAGGTAGCCGAAACGCGCGCGGTGCTCGGCCTCGAACGCGGCGGCGAAGTCGCCCGTCGCGGGCTCGGGAATCGCGAGCGCGGTCTCGCTGCCGACGTAGCGCAGGTCGAGTCGGCGCTCGCGGCGCACGCGCTCGGGCGCGAGGCCCTCGTGCGCGAGCGCGGCGTCGCCCGCGCGCTCGAGCTCCGCGAACGCGGCGAGAACGGACGCGGGCAGCGGCTCGCCCGCGAGCGGCAGCGGCAGTCGGCCCGCGTCGCGCTGGCCGTCCCAGCTCACCGCCGCGGCGCCGATTCCGACGGCCGACAGGATGCCCGCGAGCGGGTGCAGCAGCACCGTCTCGATGCCGAGCTCGCGCGCGATCGCGCAGACGTGCTGACCCGCGGCGCCGCCGAAGCCCACCAGCGCGCAGTCGCGCGGGTCGATGCCGCGCGCGACCGAGACCTCGGCGATCGCCTTGGCCATGCTCGCGTTCGCGACGAGGACGAAGCCCGCCGCGATGCGGTCGCGGTCGTAGTCGTGACCGGCCGCGCGCAGCTCCGCCCGCACGGTGTCGAGCGCGCGCTCGACCCGCGCGCGCTCGAGCGCGAACGGGAAGTGGTCGCCCTGGATGCGGCCGAGCGCGAAGTTCACGTCGGTGACCGCGAGCTCGCGCGCCTGCGCGCGCCCGTAGCAGAGCGGCCCGGGGTCGGAGCCCGCGCTCTCGGGGCCGACCACGAAGCGGAAGCCGTCGAAGCGGCACAGCGAGCCGCCGCCCGCGGCCACGGTGTGGATCCGCAGCATCGGCGCCTTGACCCGCACGCCGCCGATCGCGGTCTCGAAGCTGCGGTCCACGTCGCCGTCCGCGATGAAGCAGACGTCGGTCGAGGTGCCGCCCATGTCGAATCCGAGCGCGCGCGCGAAGCCCGCCGCGGCCGCGACGCGCGCCGCGCCCACGACGCCGCCCGCCGGTCCGGAGAGCAGCGCGTTCGGCCCGCGGAAACGCGCCGACTCGGTCAGGCCGCCGCTGCTCTGCATGAAGCGCAGCGGCGAGCCCGGCAGTGCGGCGGCGAGCGCGGCGACGTGGCTCTGCAGCATCGGCGTCAGGTAGGCATCGACCACGGTGGTCTCGCCGCGCGCGAGCAGACCGAGCTCGCCCGAGACTTCGTGCGAGACGCCGACGTGCGCGAAGCCGAGCTCGACCGCGATGTCGCGCACGCGGCGCTCGAACGCGGGATGCGCGTAGGCGTGGATCAGGTTGATCGCGACGGAATCGATGCCGGCGGCGCGCGCGGCCGCGAGCTCGCGGCGGGCCGCGGCTTCGTCGAATTCCTCCACGACCGCGCCGTCGACCGCGACGCGGCCCGGCACCTCGACCACGCGGCGCGCGAGCGGCTCGGGCTTGCGCACCGCGAGGTCGAACAGCAGCGGCCGCTCCTGGGTGCCGATCTCGAGCACGTCGCCGAGGCCAAGGTTCGCGACCAGCACGACGTCGGCGCCGCGGCGCTCGAGCAGCGCGTTGGTCGCGACCGTGGTGCCGATGCGCACGCGACAGGCGGGCAAGGCGGCGCCCGGCTCGAGCGCACCCGCGCGTTCGAGGATGGCGCGGATGCCTTCGATCGCGGCGGTGTCGGACGACAGCGGCTTGGCGACGTGGCGCGAGCCGTCGGGTGCGACGCCGATGCAGTCGGTGAACGTGCCGCCGCGGTCGATCGCGAATTCCCAGGTCACGCGCGCCCCCGGCTCGGAGTCGCGGCGCGGGGCCGC
>Ga0210064_1001218_pt1 | contig 11179 bp, 6 predicted proteins | sample Muzzi_CordC_D2_FD_185531 | JGI IMG/M metagenome (GOLD analysis project Ga0210064, IMG submission 185531) | Wetland microbial communities from San Francisco Bay, California, USA, that impact long-term carbon sequestration - Muzzi_CordC_D2 (SPAdes) | ecosystem: Environmental > Aquatic > Marine >...
CCATACTCGACTTCATCCACCTGCGAAAGCGATTCCAGTCGAGCTGCGAGCGTTTCGACTTTATCCTGGTTTTGGAAATCGTCTGTAAGCCGAACTTCAAAGGCATCCGGTAGAGGATTTTCTTGTAAGTCGTCCAGCAACGAGGACTGCCGTTTCATCTGATTTTTTAATCGTTCCAACCCCTCTTTGCTTGAAATAAATTGAACATTCTTTACACCTTTCATGCCCTCAATTTTACTTTTGATATCAGCAATTTTTATTTCAGAGGGATTGGGCTTAAGATAGACCATTATCCGGATTCCCTTTTTCCAGGAGTTCACAATGGCGTTTGCATTGATAAAAAAAAGAGCAAAAGCACTGGCAATAAGTATGGCAATCGAAATGGTGACGATGGTCACCGTACTCAAAAACCTGTGATCAAGAATATCCTTTATGGCCCGCTTATAATAAATAATCATCAGAACACGTTCTCTAATGCATTGATATTGTTTGGATTCGACCCTGCTTCAGATGAATGACTCGGCCCCCTGTTTTGCGGATAAGTTCTTTATCGTGGGTTGCAATAATCACCGTAGCACCTCGAATATGAAATCTTTTTAGAAGGTTAAGGATAATATCGGCAGATTCATCGTCCAGGTTGCCGGTGGGTTCATCTGCAAGTATAATCTTTGGGTCTCCGACGATGGCTCTGGCAACGGCGATTCTTTGCTGCTCACCACCGGACAGGGTCGGGGGCAAGGAATGGATGCTGTTTTCCATTCCAACAGTTCTGAGCACACTCTTTACTTTTTTTTCGACAAATCGCCGTTTTTTTCCCATGGCTTCAAGTACGATGGCAATATTATCAAATACCGTCTTTGTACGAATCAGCTTGTAATCCTGAAATATTACACCAAACTTTCGTCGTAGAATCGGTATTCGATGATGGGATATTCTTAATAGGTTCATACCATCGATCAATACCTGTCCTTCTGAGGCAGCTTCTCCAAAATACAAAAGCTTCAGCAGAGAAGTTTTGCCTGCCCCGCTGGGGCCGCTGATAAAAAGGAGTTCGTTTTTTGGAATATCAAGTGTGATATCGATGAGCGCTTTAGCAGCGCCGTAATTTTTGTGGACGTGAAACATCCGAATGATAAAGCTTTTATTCTGTTTCTCAATCATTCAATAACTTCCTGGCCAATAGATCGATACAGCCTCGCCTTAGAAATTTTAAATGCGTACAATGCATTGTAATAATTTGTCATGGTTCTAGAAAGAAGTGTTTGAGCAATGAGCACGTCAGTTTGCGTGGAGATTTGTTCTTTATAACGTTCCTGGTTGATTCTGAAATTTTCTTTTGCCTGCTCAATGGCTGTTTCCACCGTTTTGATCGCCCTTTCCGCTTCCTGGGTCCTCAAATATGCCGTCTTTACCTCCAAGTGGATATTATCAAGAATTTCTGTTTTTTTTAGCTGTGACTGGGACAATCGGGATTGTTTTTCTTTAACGCCATATGAGGTTCGACCCCATTCCCAGAAATTCCATTTTGCCACAGCTTTTATGTTCCACCCCTCAGGATCATATATGCCTTGGCCCCCATCTACATCCCATTGTGATCCGTATTTAAAATAATTCCCTTGCAGATCAATTGATGGGAAATAGTCTTTTTTTGTAAGATCTAATTCCTTTTGTGCAATTTCAACTTCCGTGTCGGCAATTTTTATTTCAAACCGATTTTTCTCAGCTTCGGCAAGGCAATACTCAAGGTTTTCTTCAAAAGGAGAATAATCAAGAATGTCTTTCAGAACCACAGGTGCATTTATGGGTCTGCGAAGCAGTGTATTAAAATTCGACTCGGCATTGTCAAAATTGTTTTTTGCAATAATAAGCTCCTGTTTGGCATTGGCCAATTCAACCTGTGCCTGAAGCAGATCGTTCAGCGGCGTCATACCGACCTGGTAAAAATTATCGGCCACTTCTTTTTGAGCATTGATCTGGACAACGGTCTTTTGAGCGATGTCATACAGTTTTTGCGTCTGTAACAGTTGAAAGAATGCATTTTTTGCATCCAGAATAATATTCTGTCGGGTCAGTTGTTCATTAACTTTGGCTTTATCAAGACCGAGGTTGGCGATATCATATTGTCTCAGCAAAGAGAAACCCGCGAATATCGGTTGACTGAATGAGGTTACAAAACTGTATTCTTCTTTTGGAACCGCCGTAAAGCCGCCTGTTACGGTTTCGGCGTCAAACCGATTGTATCCATAGGATGCGCTCAGTGTAGGAAAAAATTGCGTCCGACTGGCTTTTTTCACAGCCGAGGCCGCAGCTGTTTCTTCTTTGGATGATTTTAGGCCGAGATTCGCTTTTATGGCACTTTCAATGGTTTGTTTGAGGGTAAAAATTTCAACCGGCTCCTGGGCTTTAGATTTAGCGGGAAATAGTATCGGTTGAATGAAGATAAAACACAAAAATAGTCCAATCCATTTAATTTTAAACATCATATTATCTTGTCCTTACTTTGTTAAAATTATTCATTCCTAAATTTAAAACGCTCAGCTTGGGTTTTAGTAACTCCATTCTTAAATAGCAAATAACAATCAATCTTTCAATTAAGCGTTTTCGATAACTATGAGCATAAAATTTCAAGGGTTTTCGGTTGACCAACACGGGGTTTATTGATATTTATTTTTTTGAGTTGAAGGAGTGCTGTCACCAGTTTTCCTTACTCAAGGCCTCCACTGAATCCCATTAAACAGGCTTCTTCCATTTCGGTGGAGGCTTTTTTATATCGAATCAACACTTTAAAATCAATAGTTTCGTATCAATTATGGAATCCCTCGATCTCCTCAAGGGTTTTTTGAAATACGGAACGCATCGGACCACCCAAAGAAACCGCCTTTTTTGCAGCTTCCAAGGCTTCCTGTTTTCGCCCCTGCTCAAAGAAAATCTGTGCAAGATTGTTAAACGCCGGACCCGAGTTGGGATGGTAATGGATGGCTTTTGTGAGAACCTTTTCGGCATTTTCAAGTTCTCCAAGAGCATAATAGCAATTGCCAATACCGATAAGCGCAGTTAGATTCTTCGGCCATTGCGTCAGTGCCATATGATATCCATCGATGGCAGCCCGAAACTGACGGGCTTCTTCAAGCCCCAATAACGCTTTTAGAAACAGATCCTCTTTTACCGAGGCGGGCAGTTGATTTGATTGTAGAATTAAAAGCCCCCAATAATTGCTCCGAGCCCAGGTTTTTTCAAAAACCTGAAAAGACATGAGTTTCCGGCGAATATTTCCTGAGCGAAGAATAACAACTTTTTCAGGCAAATCATAGCCGATCACCACCGCATAATGCCAGACAGGATACCAGGAAAGCCCGAGATTTTGTAGAACGATCACCGGATGTCCGGCAGCCACTTCAGCGAACAGATCACTCAATCCCGCAAACACATATGCGATTCTGCCATTCCGACGGGCCGCGCTGATCATTGCCGATTGAAGACTCCCTTTGCGTTCAGGGGTAAAGACTTCGGCGGTCAGAGCTTCGAGAGAAATCGGAAGGCCGCTCCAGTTAAGTACCATGGCAAGAGCCGCAGGACCGCATTGATATGCTTTCTGGTAATAAAACGGAATCGTTTCATTTTCAACTCGAGGGGGCACATTGCCTGCTTTTTCCAACATGACAGATTTATTAAGGCCGGTACAGCTTGAAAGCAGAATACCGGCGCAAGAAAGCAGTACAATGCAGTAAAATCGCAAACATTTCTGGCAATTCGCCATACTATTTGCTGGAGGGATGTTTCACAAATGGAAAAATGTCGGTAAAGCCCAAAATATCCGTGATCAGAAGGACAATAAAAATAATCACCGAAGCAGTCACAATAACACCAATTGCGCTGCCACCGGCAGGAAGGTGATCCATTTTATCGGCAATCTGCATGATTTCGGCATCGGACAGGCTGTCGACGCGGGCTTTTGCTTCTTGAGGACTGATCCCCTGGGCCATCATTATGGCCTTGACATCTTCCCTTTTTAAAAATTGGTTGATGTTTTCACGTACGTTTTTTGCCGTCGACAGTGTCAACACTGTTTCCGTTCTTACCATAGCTGCCTGAACCGTCTGCACCGGCAGGCTCATCAACAACATGGTCATCGTAACTAAATAACAGACATACCTGGCAAAGCGACGGTCTCCAAACATATTACACCTCCGAATAAAAGTTTTTATTGATGTCCTTTTGGAATCTTTAAGTTTATTCTAACTGAAGTTTATACCGAACTGAATTCAAAAGCAAGTGGTTATCATTGAGTCTGTTTAAAATCTAAACCCTATTGTAAAATGAAACCGGCCCGCACTTTCGCCAGTTTTTCTATCCAGTTTATGACCGTAATAAACACCGATGGGGCCGATGGGCGTAAAATAGTGCAACCCTACCCCGACTGAAGAACGAAATCCATCCGAACCTTTGTCGACAGGAGCGTTTCTGACCCTGCCGATGTCGTAAAATAAAGAAAGTTCAAAATCAGATCCTAAGTCAACCCGGGCCTCTATATTACCCAAAGTCGAAGTTAACCCCCCTATAGCCTTGCCGGCCGAATCAGATCGAAGCAGGTTTTCGTCAAAACCCCGAACAGTGGATGTACCGCCTAGAAAAAAAAGCTGGTCTTCCGGTATGGTACCGGCATCATCAAAGGGAGTAATATCTCCCACCCGTCCCCTCAGGGCAAAACTTAAGTTTTCTATGGGGGTATAATATTTTCGAACCTCGAAACGATATCTAAAAAAATCATCCAGAGAGTTATTGATCCCTTTAGAAATATCCAGAAGTAAAGAAGAAAAAAGCCCTTTTCTGGGCCGTATATAGGAATCTATGTTGTTATATATAAGGGAAGGACTTATCGTCAGAATCTCTCTGGACCCAAAGTTAATTTCTTCATTTACAGAAATGGGTTCCAAATCACGCGGGTAGTTCTTCTTATATGAATAAACAAAAGAGAGATCTGCGTTGAATTTCTGAAATAACTTCCGGTTAAATGATAGTGAAACGCCTCTCTCCCTGGTGCCGAAGTTTGTATTAAACTCTTCCCTGGTTTCGGTAAACATGTTTACTGACGATTTGATTCGAGTTCCCAGAAACCTGGGCTCAGAGATGCCCAGGTCTCCCCGGTACCCTATCTGGCTGATTTCACCACCCGCATAAATATTCTTGTTTAATCCAAAAAGGTTTCGGTCGCCGGACAGAATGTTTGCGTAAAATCTTCGTTCGGTATCATATCCTACGCCGGACTGAATATAGTAAGGCTTTTTCTCTTCCAATTCCAAAAGCAGATTTACCTTGTCCGCCTTTTCTTTTAACCCGAAAGTGTTAAAACGAACCGAATCAAATGCTTCGATGTCGCGGATATTTCGCTGGGATCTCAAAAACTTCTTCAGAGAAAACGGCTCTCCGGGATCGAGTTCAAGTTCATTATTTATAACACGTTTTTTGGTGAGAAAATTACCTGTCAAACCCACCTGACCCATTTTCACAAAAGGCCCTTCGTCAACGTCATACGTTACTGAAGCTCCGGTTTTATCCTTGCTGATGGTCGCGGACCCCTTCACTTTGACATGGGGATAACCCTTTTCAGATATCAGGGATGACAGCGTGTTTTCATCGCTGCGAATCATATAGTCGCGAAAAACGGACCCTTTTTTCAAAGTGATGGCCTCACGGGCCTGAGCGTCTGAGAGCACATTCAAGCCATGAATGGTTAAGGATTTTACGTTTGTCTGAATCCCCTCTTCAATTTCCATCGTAATGTCAACATTGTGTTTTTTTTCTTTAATATCTTTATCCGATTTTACCTGATCCTTTACGTCCGTGTTCATATAACCTTGCTCGAGATAAAGAGACGTAATGGCGCGTTTATCCTCTTCCAAGGTTTCCTGAACGAACGCACCGTTGGCGATAATTCCCGGGGTTCGGGTCAACATCTGTTTTTTGATCTTTTTTGAATCAAACGCACTATTTCCCTTAAAATCGAGGGAATTTACAATGTATTGCGGCCCCTCATCAATCATCAGACGGATGTCGCGAACCGGTTGACCTGCTTCTTGTTTTCTTTTAGACGCCATCTCTATCCGGCAATTCTTATACCCTGCCTTGAGGTAACGTTTCTTTATCAGGTGTATGCTTTTTTTTAGACCAAAATCCCTTTTATTCCCCTCCTTAAACAGGATGAGATCTTTCTTTAGCGTAAAATTCCAAAACGCTTTGTTGCCTTCAAATTCAATGTCATACCTGGGCCCTTCATCAATGTTTAAAGAAATTGAAATATTTTGTGTGTTGGCATCTTTTTGGACAACGCTGCTCACGACAACGTCCGGATACCCCTCCTTCCGATAAAACCGGATTAGATTTTTGACGTCTTTATCAAATTCTTTTCTCTTAAAACGCCTCATAAAATCCGGAATCAACCACGATTTATACGTTTTGATTCGCAATTTAAGTCGTGTCTTTGAAAACGCCCGGTTTCCTTTGATTTCAAATCGCCGGATATGAAAAAAATCACCTTTGTCGATATTGACAAAAACCACCACGTCTCCGCCAGCAGGATCTTCTTTGGCGCCTAAATCAACAACCGGTGCGATATAACCTTCATTCTTGAAAAGCTGGACAATGGCAGACTCCTTGGCGGGAAACGCATCCGGATCGTATGCATCCCCTGTTCGGAGTTGCATGGCGTTGAGGATTTCTCGTTCCAACAGGGGGAATCCACCCTTGATTTTAATATCTTTAATCCGGGAATAGGGCGTTACCTGAAAATGAAGGTCAAATTGATCTTCTTTTACAGATTTTTCGAAAACATGGATGGCTTTAAATATTTTCGACGATTTCAAAGCGTCAAGGGAATCCTGGAACTGTTTCGTTGAAAAGGGTTCCCCTTCCCGGATGAAAATGAGATTCTTTACCAAATCAACCCATCGGCTCACATCCCCGTTTACCCCCTGAACATCCACAATAACCTGTGACACTATGGGATCTGGTCTATCTGCTTTCTCCTTTTGTGCATATGCGGTATTTTTGGCAATACACATCATGAGAATCCACAACAATATTGCAATTTTTATCCAGTCTTTTTGCTTGGGTTTTGCCATCTGAATCCATCTTTTCTATCGAAATTCAAGTCTGAATTGAATCCCGCCGCCATAATGTCCCTCGGAATCTTGAAAGGCGTTCATTATCAGTTTTTCAAGAAATTTATATTCCGTGATCACTTTCCGGATGACCTGGGCATTTTTTGTCTGCACGTCGTATTTGACCGTTACCCTTCTGGAAAGTTCTTTGCCCAGAGTAACTTTTACGTCATCCGACGCATCAGCATCTTTTGCTTCATTATATTCCAGGGCCACAACATCCAGACCGGTGGCATCCTTGATATCTTTTTGAACCTTTTCAGCTAAAACATCGGCAAGCATTTGTTTTGGAGATAACGATGAACCGCCTTCTCTTGCAATCAGCTCCTGTGTGGTTTTTCCTGAAATCAACAAGGAGAGAATATCCTCCTCCCTCTCCGGAGGATCGGAAGTCATATCAAACCTCAAGGTATCCGGTGTGCCGGAAATCTTTAAAAATACGGTCCATTCTCGAATCTTTACGTCACTTTGGATATCAATGGTCGGTTCAATTTTATATGGGTTTATAAAATCAAAGACCCCTTTTTTGACATTAAATTCATTTCTTTGGAAATATACGGTTCCGGATTCGACTTCTGCCCTTCCGCTGATAAGGGGTTGGCTCACCGTTCCATGTATATTAAGATCGGGCTTGATCGTCAATAAAGCGATATTATTATCAACCACAAAAGGATCTCTGTACCTGATGTTGCAATCAAGGGCCATGTTGTTAAAAATGGGCCAGGGGGTCTTCGATGCCACCAAAGGTTCCTCCCGTGATCCTTGACCAATGCTTTCCATGAGATTCAAACGGACATCTTTCTCATATGTCCCCTCAAGAAGAACAACGTCTCCTTTTATGAGAGACTTTTCCGGCGACCCTCGAACATCCAGTTCAGAGCTCAACCGGACGTCTAATACGTCAGGAATCGAAATGGGAAGGTTATCAAGTTTCAACTTGAGTCCGATGTTTGACGGTTGATATCGTTCAAGATCAATGGCACCCTTAAGTTCAAATGTTCCAGTATCCAGCATCCCCTTGATACCGTCCAGAACCATAGCGTCGGATGTTATCCGAACACCTCCGTTTATGTCGTGCAGTTTTTGAAATAAACCCGGAATGGTCATTCCCCCGTCCTTGATATTTGCTTGAATGATAAGGTTCGGTGTTGACAGGGTTCCATTCACTTTGAGCGAAAAGCGTGTTTCACCGGTGGCGTCGGAAATATCTTCCGTAAACATCGGAAGTATTTCAAAAGGAATGTTTCCATCGGCTTCTAAGTTAAGATCTTTGTTTAATTTTCCGGAACCCTTGATGGTCAAATAGCCTCGATCGACCAGAGACAGCCGCATTCCGGGAATCGATATGTCATCATTGTGGACCAAAAGCATAAGATCGTTGCCTTTTATCAATGGTCTATCTTTCCAAAAAAGCGCCAGTTGAGAAATACGGGTTGCCCCTTCTATCTGGATCGGTGTACCGAAATTACCCTTTAATTCAATACTTCCGGTAATGGCGCCGTTTAAATCGTTTTTGCCGACAAGTTGCAAATAAGGCGTCAAATCCGTGTTATCAAAACGAGCGGATGTTGAGAAAGAATGGGATTCAAGACCGTATGTTGCATCCAGGGTAAAGTTCAGTCCCCCGGAAAGATGCGCCATCTGATCCTCGACGTTAATTTCAAAGGGAACTTTTTTCAGACGCTGATTGTTGAAGCTTAAATCACTGAGCACTACTTTTCCTTGGAGCTGGGGATTCTCAAATCGGCCCTTTCCTGAAATATCTAAAGAAATTTTTCCGCTGTCGATGTTCAATGACGCCATTTTTTTTATGTTTTTTAAGGAAATATCATTTGAGATCATGCTGAAATCATAACTCTTGTCCAAAGAAACCCAGCCCTTCAATACGATCTTCTCACCCGGTACGATGACAAGAGACAAAGGATCGAGATGAATTTGACGACCGTCAATGGTTGATGCAAGCTTAATTTCATTAAGTTTCTGTATGTTAAGATCCACATTTTTTCCACTAAGATCAAGTTGCCCTTTGGGATGGTTTGCACTTCCTTTAACATGGCCATTCAAGACAAATTTGCCCTTCATCCCTTGGACAAAATCTTCCAGGAGCAAGGTGTCTCCTTTTAATTCAACATCAACATCTGGGTTTTCTATAAGTTTATAATCTCCCGGATCAAATATTCGAGCAAAACCGGAAATATCGAGTTTGGAATTGCCGTTAAGGATTTTTCCATGTTCCAGGGAAAGACGACCCTTTGAAAACCGGATATTTGCATCAGCCTTGCCCAACCTGATGTTCCCGAATCCCAGGTTTTCCCCGTTCAATCGAGCATCCAGAGACGGCTCTCTCAACGTTCCGGAGACTTCTCCATTTATATTCATCTTTCCCAATACACCGTTTATTCCCAGGCTCGTCATGATTTGGGTCAAATCGGGATTTTCCAGTTTAAAATGAGCAGCCATCTGGTGGGAAGAAACATCATAATTGCCGTTCATCTCAAACCGGGACCCACCTGCACCGGCGGTCAGATTCCGAATAGTAACCCCCCCTTTTTTCATATCTGCCTGTGCACTCACATGAACATCAAGGGGCGAACCTCCTTGTCCGGCGGACAGTTTGTTTATATAAAGTTCAAGTGAAGTTTTAGCCCAAAGTGTATCTGGATTAGCACCTTTGCCTTCAAGCTCAATGTTTGCGCTCGCGACGCCGTTTAAACCGGATATACCTGGTTGTAAAGCAGCAAGCTTCGAGTCTTTCTGATGAATGGAAAATTTGTAGGAAATGGCATCTAAATCTGGATTTGAAGTGAACAACCCCTCGGCAAAGGCCTTTTCAAAGTTTACATCACCTTTGATATTGAATCCACCCCAGGGAGTATCTAAAGATACGTCGTCAATGTTCAGAATTTTTTCTTTTAAACGGCAATTCAAATGAATCTGACCGATCCTGTATCCGGCAATCTTTCCTCCTTCGTTGTTAAGTATTAAATCGATATCGGGATTGTCCAACGTCCCCTTTAGGGTCGAGTTTACCTGGACTGCTCCTGAAAAATCGGGTCCAAGCGTCATTAAATCCTTGATATTTGAAAGAGAGACCCGGCTTTTTAAACGAAGATCCAAAATGGGGTTTTCTGTAAAAAGATTGTCGACAGCTCCGGTGATGCTGGCATAAGTATCGTCCGAATTCACCTCAAAAAACAGCGCATCGATTCGGTCTTTTTGAACATCTGCGTTTAAGGACAGTTGATCGATGAAGGTGTGAACCCCTTTGCTTTGAATCTTCCCCTTTTCAATCTGACAAACAAGCCGGCCGCTCTGTTTTAATAGATCCCCATCCGTAATCGTGAGGTTCACGTTTTGAAGTACGACCTGATTTTTTTGGTTCTCGGCAGTCTCTTCGTCTGTACTGTACTGAACGAAACCATTCAGCACTCTTAGTTGACGGAGAAGAATATTAAACGGAAGACCGCCATTTTTCCCGGATTCTGATGGTTTATCTCCCGGCGTGTAAAGTGTCTGAATCAGATTTAGGTTTCCGGAACGATCTTTAACCAAAGATACTTTCGGATTTTCCAGAAACAGGTCATGAACGATCAATTCCCCTTTTAAAAGCCCGATCCAGGAAATGCGTATTGAAAATCGCTCCAATTCGACCAATTTATCATTTTCAGGTCCCGTTAACAGCACATGGTTTAATTCCATTTTTCCGCCTAAAACGGAATACCTGTTTTGGCGCCATGTTAACGTGCCGGGAATCTCCTGGTTCACCTTTGCCTGAATCCGTTGCCCAACCTGTTCTGTATTCAGGTAAAGCTGAATCCCGAAAACCGCGATCAACACAACGGCAATTACCGAACCGATGCCGATTGAGACCCATTTAAAGTATTTCATAATGATTGTTCACACATCGCGTAATTTAAAAAATCAGTCTATATATACATATTTTCATAAAAAGGTCCAAGTTCTAAGTCTGTTTTATCATAGCTGAACATTTCAAATCTTCTGTTGATTAACGCCGGGATGCT
>Ga0210064_1001220_pt1 | contig 11175 bp, 9 predicted proteins | sample Muzzi_CordC_D2_FD_185531 | JGI IMG/M metagenome (GOLD analysis project Ga0210064, IMG submission 185531) | Wetland microbial communities from San Francisco Bay, California, USA, that impact long-term carbon sequestration - Muzzi_CordC_D2 (SPAdes) | ecosystem: Environmental > Aquatic > Marine >...
ACCGGGACTCTCCGACGGCGCAGACCGCTGTGGCCGCCTGCACCCAGGCGTGCACGGCGGCGTCGATTCACCGGAGTTCGTATTGCCGACGAGGCGCCGAGCCACTCACCGAGTGCGGCTGCGAGACAAAGGGGATGTGACGAAAGAAGCCCCCGTGCCTGGGGGGCTACCAGCGTGATCACGCTCTCTAGCCCGCCAGGGGAAAACCTTTATATCCCAGATTGTTATCACTGATTGTTGTGTTCTGACCGGCCCATCGGGGAGGTGAGACGGCAAGGTGTACGGATAATTTACACGTGGAAAAGCTCAATTTTTGCAACAGGATACGACGCCCTTGATGCGGATTTCCGCTGTGAACTGTCCAAGTGTTTTACAAATTTCCAAGACCCCCCGCTTCATTTCCGGGATCCCAACCCCCCCGGGGCTGGCATCGGATGCCTCACAGACTACGAGAAACGTCTAATAAAACAATATGTTCATGACGTCGTGATCGAGGTCGCCGCGGTTTTCTCCGAGGCTGGCATGAATTCTGCTATCGGTTCCGTAACCAGCAGATTTGCGCGGGAGTTCATTCCTCGTCGCCACCTAAGGAGATTCAACATGAAAACCACCCCCATCCTCTCGGCGGTCGCAGCGGCATCGCTGTTTGCCGTCGCCCAGCAGGCCAGCGCCCTGGTCCTGGCCCCCTCGGGCAACTACGAGGGCGTCTTCTTCCGGAACTCGGAGGTGCTGCTCAACAACGACGGCAGCGTGGACCCAATCACCGGCCTGCCGACCCTCACCCCGGGCGATCAGATCTGGGGCGTCATCAACCTCAACGAGCTCACCGACGCGGGCGCCGATTCCTCCGGGCAGACCGGCCCGCAGATCTGGCCCCTCGGTGGCGCCGCCGCGCCCCCGGAGGTGACCGGCTACTTCGCCATCGAGGTCGCCTTCGCCGTCGCGCCGGGCACCCCGGCCCCGCCGAATCACCCGCTCTCGGCCGCCAGTGCCAACATCGGCACCCTGGTCTTCGTCCCGACCGTCGATCCCAACGGCATCCTCGCCGCGGGCGACGTGATGAACATCTACGAGGACGGCAACATCGACTACAACGACGCCACCCAGGGCTCCGCCCTGGCCACCGCCACCGACGGCAACCTGCTGGGCTCGTTCATGATGCCCAACGGCTTCGACCCGGGGGCGGACAGCTACTGGTACAGCCTCAGCCCGCTGGTTCTCCCGGGCTCGGGTGACGTGGGCGAGAGCTTCGCCGGGCTGGTGGAAGGGTCCGTGGCGTTCCCGTTCGATCTCGGCCTGGTCAACGACCCGAACGAGGACTACTCCTCCAACGCGCAGGTCGCCGGCGGCGTCGACGTGAACTTCTGGTTCAACTCGGAGTTCTTCGTCCTGCCCGGCGGCGCGGCGACCGGTTTCGCCATCGGCGATAACCTCTCCATGCACATCGGCAGCAACGACCCCGGCGTGTTCATGCCGGTGAGCGTGATCCCCGAGCCGTCGACCATCATCCTGCTCGGCATGGGCCTCGTCGGCATGGCCGCCTACGGCCGCAAGCGCCTGTCGTAGGATACAGGAGGAAAGTCAACCCAATGAAGAATAAGGAGAGGCGCTCGGTGGAGCGCCTCTCCTTTTTTCTCACCCAGCCCGCGCGTTGCTCACTCTACATTCGGAACTACTCTGGGTAAGTTAGCGACGGCCGGGGAAGATATAATTTCAGGTACGGAGCGTAGACAACCGTCGGTTCAGAAAGGGGGAAAGCGATGAGCACAAAAGCGAAAAAATCGATCCCTATTACAGTTGGCTCGGTGTTGTTATTTTGTCTGATGGTCCTGCAAGCGCCGTTGGCGTTTGCGTTGCCCCAGGTGATCGGGGCGTTCAACGGTCTGTTCTTCCGGAACAGCGAGGTGTTGCTCGACAACGACGGCGACGGTTTGGTCAGCGTCGGCGATGTGTTCTGGGGGACCGTGAACCTGAACCAGATTGTGGCGCCGACCACCGCGGATGGCCAGACCGGCCCGCAGATCTGGCCCGGGGTAGCACCCTTGGAGGTCACCGCCTATTTCGCCATCGAGGTGGTCGACGTCCATCTGCCCGGCACACCGGCACCGCCCAACCACCCCATCTCGGCAGCGAGCGCAACGATTGGCACGATCATTTACGGTGCGGTGGAAGCGGGCGATCCGAATGGGATCTTGGCACCCGGAGAGGTGATGCGCGTCTATGAGGACGCCAACATCGACTACAATGACGCCACCCAGGGCTCGGCCCTGGCCACGGCCACGGATGGCGCCCTGCGCTGGTCCCTGGGCGTCGATGCCGGCTATTGGTACACCTTGTCGCCGCTCGTCCCCCTGGGCTCGGGCGACGTGGGCGAGACCTTCAGCGGGCTCCACGTGATCATCGACGGCGGTGACATCTTCGGCCTCGTCAACGATCCGAACGAGGACTACTCGAGCGATGCCGGCGTCGCCGGCGGTCTGAATGTCAGCTTCTGGTTCAACACCGAGATCTTCGGCCTGCCCCTCAATCCCACCCGGACCGTGGGCCCGAATGAGCCGATGCACTTCGGCAGCAACGACCCTGGGGTCTACTTCCCCCGGAGCGAGGAGGAAGTGGGGGCCTGCCGCATGACCGGCGGTAACGCCACCGTGAGCCCGGCGATCGGGTTTGATGGCACCGATACGTGGGCCTATGACTTCGATGCGACGGCCGAGAACTTCGCTACCGGCTACTGGATCACTACCGGCGGCCAGATCAACGCGCCGTCCGGGAACACTCCGCCCGCCGGCCACTGGGTGCACGCCCAGCACGGTGGCGCCGAAGGCAACTTCTCGTTCCACGCCGGCACTTCGTCCGCCCCGGACGGGACCGAGATCAGCACCGTCGAATGTGCCGATCCGGGCTGGTGCGTCCAGGCCCGGTGTGCGGGCTTCAAGCAGCTCTTCTGGACCGGCATCGGTAACTTCGCCAACCAGCACTTCGACGCCGTGTTCCCCGGCTGTGAGGTCGTCCCCACGCGAGGCAACGTAGGGACCCAGCACTTCGTCAGGGTCATGATCGGCGACTTCGGCGAGAATGACCGGCCGACGAGAGAGGCCGCGTTGCAGGATGCCGATCCGGCTACCTGCAACTGGTTCGACAAGCTGCAGGGCGCCGGCTACCCAGGACCCCCGGGACCGTACACGGCCGCCGACGCGGTATTCCTGGATAGCGCAGCCGATCCGAAGTTCGGTGACAAGGGTGGCCAAGTCTGTGACAAGTGCCCAGACTACTATCAGATCGAGATCCACTGCACGACAGACCCGGCGAGCGCCGTCATCTACGACTTCCAAGGGTTCCTGGAGAGCGGCAACTACCAGATCCACCCGGAGACCGGCACGCAATGCCCGGTGACCGAGGAGCTGGTTCCGGAGCTCTTCCAGACGACCACTACGAAAGGAAAGGGTCACAATAAGTAGCAAAGCCGTCGTCCAACGGCTGGAGTAGCCAAGGCGGCTCCCTTCTCGGGAGCCGCCTTTTTCATTCGCCGCCGATCGCCACCAACACGGCCACGTTGCGCACCTCGCCAGCCCCGCTGCGCTTCAGCTACACCCAGCCCAGGTAGGCGGTGGGATGCTTATCCTGGCCACCCATAAGCCATCCTCGATGAGAGGAAGGAGGTGGACGGATGACTGCGGAGATTCCCGAACAAGCCCGGCGTCGGACGGCGAAGCGGCGCTCCGCACTGGTGCTGAGGCTCCTCGAGGGTGAGACCTCGGTGGCGGAGGCGGCGCGCGCCAGCATGGGCTGAGGGTAGCCGCAGTGGAGGACTGGCAGGACCAGTTCTCGCTGAGCGTGGAGAACGCCCTTCGGTCTCGGCCCCAAACGAGGACCACCACCTCGCACCCCCAAAGTGCGAAAGAAGCCGTACGTCATCCTACGATTCCGTTTGGCCCGGGCAGTTCCGGTCGATAAGAATGTTGGCGACAGATGACGTTGCATTGGCCCACCGGCGCCGGAAAGGGTGCCCGCGACCTAAAGGCGCGTTGTAGTGGCCTACCGCTGGTTAGGTATTGTCGGCCAGAGGCCACGGTGACGGGCCAAGTCTGTCGGACTACCTTGCGGGCAGGCACATCGAGCGGGGCCCATGGAGATGAGAGATTGAGTCGTTTGATCGCGATGCTGTCGATGCTGATCCGGGAGAACCTGATCCCTGGGGAGCTTGCGCGAAGGCCCGAAGCGAATCTGATCATGAACGCTGAGGGTCAGGCCGCCGCGTGGCACAAACAGGGGGCAGACGACGGCCCGATTGCGCCCGTATATCACCTAAACGCGCTTGCCTGCAGCCGTCTGGTGCCGCTTGGCGGTACGGTCGTCGACCTTGGCTGTGGAAGCGGCCAGTTTGCGGCCTATCTGGCCCGTTGCCGGCCCGACCTGCGCATAGTCGGGTTCGACCTGTCGGCGCCGATGATCGACGTGGGAAATACAGCCCTCCATGCGGAGGGTCTAGGGGGCCGAGTGGAACTGCGTCAAGGGGACATGACCGCATTTGCGCGAGAGATCCCACCGGAGACGGCGCTGATCAACTGTCTGTTCGCAATCCATCACCTACCCGGGTTGCGCGAGGTCGAGCGATGCTTGACCGAGATTCGGACCGCAGTCGAGGAGAGCGGCTGTAGCTTCTTGATCTTCGATCTGGTGCGCCCGCGTCACGCCAGCACCACGAGGGACTATCCGCGAGCCTTCACGCCCGATGCGCCGGAGGTGTTCCAACTCGACTCGACCCACTCCCTTATCGCGGCCTATTCGCACCGGGAGCTCAAACACGCAGTCGATCATCTTTTCCGGGACGGGACGGTCAAGATGACTCGTTCACGCGTCTTGCCCCTCTATCAGGCCTTCTGGCACGTCGGCGCGTTGCGGGGCGATGGTCCGCCTGTGCCGCTGTCAGCGGATCGCTGGGACGCCCTAAACGCACGGGCTCGGGGCCAGTACCGTGCATTGCGAGCCATCCTGCCAGAGATGACACGCTGAGAAGAAAATGGCCTTCCAACGGAGGCCCTTTGATTGAATGTGCCTCTCCCGTTAGGGCTGGGCGCCCTGATAGCCTGCTAGCGTGGCGAGCGATCGTCATGCCGGCAGCACAGCCATCGTCTCTTCCCCCCTCTGACGGCTACCTCCACCATCGTCCCGGCCATCGTCGTGGCAGACTCGTCGACCCTCGTCAGGACCGCGCGCCAGTTCGAATTCTACGCACGATACGTGTGGCCACTGCACCGGCTGGTGGTGCGCAAGCGGATCGCCAAGCGGTGTGGCCGGTGCGCACTCTCCGAAAGGTGCTCGCCCCTGGACGGCGACGGAATCTGCCGGTTGTGCCGGGAGCACGAAGCGACCGGGCCTCAGCCCCCGTCCCCCCCCACCTCAGGCAACGTGGAGGCGGAGCTGAATCACATCCTTGCCGCACACCAGGGGCGGGGCGAGGGGGCATACGACGCCCTGCTGCTGTTCAGTGGCGGCAAGGATAGCGTCTACATGCTGAAACGGATTCGGGACGAGTTCCCGGGTCTCCGCATCTTGGCACTCACCGTGGACAACACCTTCATGAGCCCGGTGGCACGAGACAATGTGACCTACCTCATCCGCGAGCTCGATGTCGACCATCTGTTCTATCGTGCAAGCCGTTCGTTCATGAAGACGCTCTTTCGATACTGCCTCACCCACCTCAACGAAGATGGTGGCTACGGCACCGTCGACTTCAGTGACGGGGAGTTCCTGCTGGACACTGCGCGGCGGACGGCAGCGGAGAAACACATCCCGTTGATTCTGTGTGGCTACTCCCGGTACCAGCTCATCAATGGCCTGAAGCTGAACCACTTCGAGTCGCCGCGCGAGAGGGAGCTGAGCGACCGGCGCGAGACCGCCGGCATCCCCCTCGATGAGATCTTTTCCGCGAACGAGGCGGCGCGATGGTGGCGGGGTTCGGCGTGGCCCGAAGAACAGGTGGCACGGCTGCTCTTCCCGCTCTTTGCATGGGATCTTGAGGAGGGTTACATCAAGGAGTGCGTTGTGCGGTGGGGGCTGGTGCGAAAGGGCTACGACAGCCCCATCGTCACCAACCACGAGCTCATCCCCGTGGTAGGGGTAGTGGACGTGCACCAGATGGGCTACAGCAGCTTCGAGGTCGAGTTTTGTCGCATGATCCGCGAAGGCAAGGCGGACAAGGGGACGTGGCAAGGCGTCTTTGAGCTACTCGAGCACACGTCGCGAACCGGTCTGTTTGTACGACCGACGGTGCTGGCGGGGCTACACAACCTCGACCTGACATTGGCCGATGTCGGGATCCGATTTGACCGCTGACCTGCGTCGATTGGTTACGGTTGGGAGCCACCCGCTGTGGCGCTGTCACAGCGGCGAGAGACCCAACCACCTCGACCATCGGAGGAGTGGTTACGCTCGAGTCACGCCCACCTCACGCCTTGCTCGGCGGCGGCAACTGCCCCACGTCGACCATCCACCGGTAGCAATCGAGGAGCATCTCTTCCAGGGAAGAAGGCTGGTAACCGAGCTCGCGAATCGCCTTGCTGGTGTCAGAGAAGACTGTGTCGCATAGCACATCCGCGACCTGAGGTGTGAAGGTCGGCTTGCGGCCGAGCAGCTTCGATATGGCGTACTCGGCCCGGCCGTATAGCCGAAACAACCATACCGGGACGACATATCGCGGGAGGGGACGGTTGAGGATCTTCGCAATCGTCTGGCCAACCTCCAGCCACGTGGCGTCGGGGCCGCCCAAGATATAGTGTTCGCCGCGACCTCCGCGGTGGAAGGCGCTGACATGGGCCTTGGCCACCGGGGCCATGTGGCACACGCTGCCGCCCCCGGGCGGCGCCAGCGGCAACGGCAGCCCCCGTTGGATTTCCCGAAACATCGTTGACCAGGAGCCCTTGTCGTACGCGCCGAAGACGGCCGACGGGTGCAGAAAGACCGCGTCGAGCCCCTGCGATACACCTCGGTCGACTTCCAATTCGGCGAGGTACTTGGAGTGGCCGTATATCTCATGGGTGTCCGTGTTCGGTCCCGCCTCCTCCGTCACCCGTTTCCCGGTGTGGAAGTTATAGGTCAGCACCGTGGAGGTGTAGATGAACCGCTTCGCATGCTTTCCCAGCGCCGTTTCTACGACGTTACGCGTACCGATTTGATTGACCTCGTATCGCAGATGCTCGTCCTTGGGGTCCAGCACACTGACCAGGCCTGCCGCGTGAAACACCGCGTCGGCCCCCTCGGGCATGGCGTCTCGGAGGCTCTGGATATCCGTAACATCGCCGACGACGAACCGCACTCCGGGAATCCCTTGCACGTCCGTCAAGTCAGACGTGGGGCGACGCAGGGCGATGATCTCCCACCCTTCGGCGGACAACTCCCGGAGTAGATGGATACCGAGAAAACCCGTCGCGCCCGTTACAAATGCTTGCATCGCTCTCCCATCCTGGCCGATGGCGTCCGTTCGCTCTTTCTAGTAACACGACTCACAGGGAATTGCTTATCGTGGGCTGGCCGGAAAGGCGACGGTAGGCGTTCGCGATGGTGAGATCCCACGGCAACTGTGGCAATGGGAACTCTGCCAATGGCCGGCGGCGCTTCGGCAGCCGACGCCCGGATCCCGGCCGATAATGATCCGATCCAAGCCCACGCGGGACAGCCACGAATCTACAGCCATGGAGCACGCACCTCACAGATACCGTCGGCGCCCGAGCCAAAGTTTGAGTCGTTGGATAGGATTGCGGTTTCCCCAGGGCATCACGCCCCGCCGATAGATGCCCCGACGAGTGTCAAACTGGGTATAACGGGGCGCGCAGCGCGGGTTGCCGTGCTCGAGGAGGATAGTGACCGCCTCGGTGGCGGCCATCGCGGCGCAGAGGTTGATGGCCACACTGACCGATGGTCCCCTGCGCTCCTCAACGCTCACGTGTCTAAGGTCGGTGTAGGGAAGATGGGTAGGCCAGGGCGCGAGGCCGATCCCGAAGTGCAAGATCTGGGAGATTTCATCTTGCCCGTCGTAGAGATCGAAATACTCGTCGAAGCTCATCCCATCGGGGCCGAAGGTCAGCATAGCAGCGGAAAATCCCATGGGCCCAGCGGTGATCGCGTGTAGGCCGCGCCGTGCCGCCTCCCGGAACACAACTCGCCGAGCCTCCACGGCGCACATGTCGAGTCCATCCAGCACCAAGTCTGCACCGTCGAGGAATCGGTCGACATTGTCACCCGTGACTGCCTCCTCGAAGACGCGCAGATCCAATTCTGGATTTACCTCCAGCGCTCGCTCCGCCATCGTCTGCACCTTGGAACATCCAACGGACGAAGTCGTTGCGCCATACTGGCGGTTGAAGTTGGCGACCTCAAATGTGTCGGGATCGGCGATGCTAAAATTTCCGACGCCGAGTCGCGCCAAGGTCATTAAATGGACTCCGCCTACACCTCCCATCCCCGGAATGGCGACCCTCGCCCGTCGCAAGTGTTCCTGTTCGGCCATGGAGATTAGGCCGATGTTCCGCGAGAACGCCTCACTATATGCCCAATCCACGCCGCCAACCCTTGACATCACAGCTTGTGCTCGTCGGGGACTGGATCCGGTGGAACCATCCTCTGGCGAAGCTCTCACGCCATTCTCTCGCATCGCCGTATTGTTGTGCTTCAATACCAGTTATCTGCCAGTCGTTAAAGAAACGTCTCTCGAAGTTGTGTCTGCATAATCTTCCGCCGAGGATCCCGAATCGACGACCGTGGCCACGTTATGGACGCTTTCGTCTACAGGGAAGACATACCCTCCGTCGACCCAACCTTTGCTGAAAACAAAGTGCCACACCAGCGCTTTGCCCACAAGAAAGCCGGCGGAAGTCGCTAGGAGATAGTACCGCCATGTCCGAAAGAAACGCTCGTCATATTTCTCTGGGTTGCGAGATTGAAGGTCAGCCCAGTTCTTTTCAAGGTTATCGAACCAGCACAGTAATGTCTGAGCGTAATCATAGCCGATGTTTTCTACATGTTCTGTCGAAAAAAGCCCTTCATGCGCCTGCGCGATATGCCGTAATGATGGAATAAACCCGCCAGGAAAAATATACTTTTGCAACCACGGGTTCTTGTAGTCCGACGTATTAAATCCAAGGGTATGTAATACAAATATCCCGCCATCAACAAGACTAGACTCCACCTTTTCCATGAAAGGTCTGTAATACCTGGGACCAACATGTTCAATCATTCCGATGGTCGTAACCCTGTCAAACGTGCCGCTCAGATACCTGTAGTCAAGGTAACGAAAATCTACGTTTAGACCTTTGCAAAGTCTGCGTGCATGTTTCAGCTGTTCCTCGCTGATCGATATTCCCGTGACATGTACGCCATATCTCTCTGCCGCAAACTTCGCAAAGCCTCCCCAGCCACACCCTATGTCTAATAGCTTCATTCCCGGCTTCAATTTTAACTTACGACAGATGCGATCCATTTTCGAGATCTGCGCATCATCGAGCGTCTTTGCTGCGCCCCCCCAGTAACCACAGGTATAGTTGAAATAGGGGTCGAGTATTGCCTCGTAGAAATCGTTCCCAATGTCGTAATGGAACTTTCCGATCTCCTTTGAACGCCATTTGCTTCCATGCGGCAGGAACTTGCTGAACAGTGTCTTTATAAGGGTAGAGGGCGTATGGAGATGGTCAACGATTAGCTTTTCCGCAGTGTAAACCCGGAGCATCATCTCATCGATTCGCTCGCAGTCCCACCACCCGTCCATATAGGATTCGCCCAGTCCGAGCCGGCCATCGGTCAGGAATCGGCGATAGAATCGTGGATCGTGGACGGTAATATCGTGTCTCTCGGTACCACCGATTTTCACGCCGGCGAGGGAAAATAAGTCGGTCACCTTGCGTTCGAAGAAGTTCATAGCGGCCTCATGTCATCAATCGCAAAATGCGGTGCGTCGCCTTGGAGCTGCTACCCTCGCCGAGCGACGCACAAGGCAGCGAATTACCGGTTACGCGGTCCCTGGCCGATAGGCGGTGAACTTGCGAGTGCGTTGTGGCAGTCAATATTCGGGTCCGCCTCTCGGTAGAGGTGGACGAGCAATCGTGATTGGTCTGCATCTAGCGCGACAGGCAACGTGCCAATAAGAAAGCGCAGAGTAGTGTCGTCGGGAGGTCTACCGGGCCCCGGTAACACGTGGCCACCCTTCCAGGGACCGGAGAAGAAGTCGTACAGGTCTTGCTCGACCTTACCTCCAGTGTAGATCCGATGTCCCTCGGAGAGGGTTCGTTCGATGTTCATACGGAATGGCACGCCGGGAGCGCCGGAGACTGCACCATAGGACCGCTCCGGACCAATCTGCTCGAATAGAAGGATATCCCGGTAGAACCGCACGTGCTTGGGGTTGACGACCAGGACGAAGTCTGTCAGGCCCTTGCTCCGCCCGATGAGCAATAGCAGCCGGTACAGATACATGAATAGGCTCAGGCGGCGGTACTCCGCAAGGGTGGCGAGGCTGGTGATTTCCGCAAGACGCGCGCCTTGGTCCCGCAACGGCCGGAGGCTGTCTTCGAACTCATGCTCCATAGGTAGACCGAATGGCCCGTCGGGCACCATCGTAAGGGTTGAGTGAATATCGTTTTCCTTTCTTGCGATCAGTATCCGTGTGTCCGGCAGGATGTGGTGGAACGTCACACGGACACCTGGCGGCGAAGCGTCTACCAAGCCGAACTGCCGGTAACAAGTGTAGACAACCCGCAAGGCACTCTCGACCTCCTCGCAGGTCTCGGTGACCTTGAAGATGTAACCAGCGGCCTTCGAGGTATCGATGAGGTTTCCCCGCCTTAGCCGGCGACGGCGGCGTCCATCGACTTCACTATGACAATCCTTGCCCGTGATCGCTCCCACGTCGTTGCTCTCCGATGGGGCTACGGGAAGTACCGTTTGCTTCGCGAAGCGAAGCCATTCTGACTATTCACCAGATGGTTCCCAACGAGGCCCCAGTGACGGCCTAGCTGCCGTCCCCCACTGCGAAAGGGAGGATGGGGCGACTGCATCACTCGACTCCACCGAGAATAGGAGGCGGCAGGAAGGATCAAAAAAGGTCCCACGCGACAACCGAGAAACCCCTTCGCGTCACCGGCTGACGCCGCCTCAGTGACTGTTAAACTTCGTACCGGTTGCTTA
>Ga0210064_1001221_pt1 | contig 11170 bp, 10 predicted proteins | sample Muzzi_CordC_D2_FD_185531 | JGI IMG/M metagenome (GOLD analysis project Ga0210064, IMG submission 185531) | Wetland microbial communities from San Francisco Bay, California, USA, that impact long-term carbon sequestration - Muzzi_CordC_D2 (SPAdes) | ecosystem: Environmental > Aquatic > Marine >...
GGATCATTACCAGCAGGTACGCGGCCGCGACGGGTCCGCCGAACGCGACGGCCGGATTCACGCCGCGATCCATGATCGCGATCGTGGCCGCGATCGCGCCGCAGAGCACGACCGGGAAGATCGTCGTGGCGAACAGGTTGCGGGCGGCCGCGGTCACGCAGATCCGCCGCCGCGTTCGAACGGCAGGCGATCGAGGATCTGGAAGCGGACCTGGCCGCGTGCGACCGCCTTGCCGTCCGAGGTTCGCGAGATCTCGACCCGCCAGATCTGCTGCGTGCGGCTCTGGTGGATCGGTTCTGCGACCGCGCGAAGCTCGCCCTCGCCGTGCGAGCGCAGGAAGTCGGTCGAGTTCGCGACGCCGACGACTCCGACGCCACCGCGTTCGAGCACGGATTTTCCCGCGCCACGGCTCGCCACGTCTTCTACGATCGAGCAGTAGACGCCGCCGTGCACGATGCCGTAGGGCTGATGGTGGCGCGGCCCGGCCTCGAGACGCCCGACGACACGCTCGGCCGACTCCTCGAGGATCTCGAGGCGGAGCTGCTCTTCGCCCCAGTGGTTGACTCCAACGCCCGGTCGCCGCGGTTCTTCCGACATGGAGCGGGATGCTACCTCACTCGCGGGCCGATCACGGCCGCGACGCGCGTTCCCGTCGCAGGGCGTCGCGGAAGTCGGGGTGTGCGATCTCGATCAGCGCATCCGCGCGCTCGTCGACACTGCGACCGCGCAGCTCCGCGATGCCGAACTCGCTGATCACGATGTCGAGCTGGTGGCGCGGAGTCGTCACGATCGATCCGAGCGGCAGCATCCCCTGGATGCGCGAGATCGTCCGGTCGCCGACCGTTGCGGTCGAGGGCAGGCAGACGATCGAGTGTCCGCCCGTGGCGAACGAGGCGCCGCCGACGAAGTCCTCGTGGCCGCCGATGCCCGAGAACTGTCGGCCTTCGATCGTGTCGGCGACGACCTGGGAGGCGAGGTCGACCGACAGCGCCCCGTTGATCGAGATCATGTGGCGGTTGCGGCCGATCAGCGCGGGGTCGTTGATCCGGTGGACGGGCAGGAAGCGCACCTGTTCGTTTTCGTCGAGCCAGTCGTGGAGCTCGCGGGTGCCGAGCGCGAAGGTCGAGGCCGAGAAGCCGTCGTAGATCCCCTTGCGGTTGCTGACCTTGCCCGCCTCGTGGAGGTGCATCAGGCCGGTGGTGAACATCTCGCTGTGAATGCCGTAGTCGCCGCCGTCGCGTTCTGCGAGCAGCTGCGCGACTCGGCTCGGTACCGCGCCGATACCGGTCTGGAGCGTGGCGCCGTCCGGAACGAAGCGCGCGACGTACTCGGCAATGGCGCGGTCGACATCGCTCGCTGCGGCGTCGGCGAGCGTGGGGGCGTCGCGATCGCTTTCGATCACGAAATCCACGTCTTCGGCGCGCAGCATGTGCGGGTGATGAGGCGGCAGCCCCAGCGTTCGTGGCAGCTGTTCGTTCACTTCGACGATCAGCACGCGTTCCGGGTCGCGACCGCATTGCTCGAGGGCGCCGACGGTGGCGCCGGCGTGCAGCGACAAGCTGAAGTTTCCGTCGGCGTCGGGAGGCGCGACGGCGGTGACCATCACGCGCGGGCTCAGCGTTTCGACGATGGCGGCGAAGCCACGGAAGTCGCTCGGAACGAATTGCACGGCGTGGCCGGCCGCTACGAGTGCGCGTTCGACGATCCCGTAGAAACCGCTGCGCAGCTCGACACCGCTGTGGGCGAAGAGCGGGTAGAGGTCGAGCAGCAGAGCAGCGAAGACCTGGAGGCGCTCCCAGTCGTCGCGCCTGCCGAGCGCATGGAGGAATGCGGCGGGCTGGCCGGGACCGAGCGGAAGGGCCAGGGTGTCGCTCGGGCGGACGACGCCGGCGGCTTCCTCGATGCTGAGAGCTTTCATTCCGGTGGCTTCCGACTGGCTGGCTGCGGCTTCGGCATCGGCATCGGGCACGATACGACAGGCCGCGCCGGAACGCAGCCGTGGAGCCCCGTGCTCTTGTGCAGCGCGGCTCTCCGCGTGATATTCAGCCCTTCCCTGAAGCGGCCCCGTCCGCACCGAAACGAATTGGAGACAAGATGGATCTGGTACTGCGCGAAGGCGCCTTCGAGGGCGAAACCCATATCGTCACCGGCGCGAGCCAGGGAATCGGCAATGCGATCGCGACGGCGCTGGCCGCCCACGGCGCCTGCGTGGCGCTGGTCGACCTCGACGCTGAAAAGCTGTCGGCGGTGCGGGACGAGATCGCGCGCGAGGCGCCGGTCGCCCCGCTGGTGGTGCCCGCAAACGTGACGGACGAGCAACAGGTTGCGGACGCGGTGTCGGCGGTGCTCGACTCGACGGGTTGCATCAACGGTGTCGTCAACGTCGCCGGGATCACGCGCGACTCGCGCATCACCAAGAAGACCTTCGACGAATTCAAGGCCGTGCTCGCGGTGCATCTGCACGGAACCTTCCTGTTCACGCGCGAAGTCGCGAACCAGCACTGGCACCCGATGTTCAAGGAGAACGGCAACGCGCCGCTCGACGACGGCGTCAATCGCAGCATCGTGAACTTCTCATCGGTCAGCGCGCGCAACGGCAACATCGGCCAGGTGGACTACACGGCCGCCAAGGGTGCGATCGAGGCCGTGACGCGCACCACCGCGCGCGAGTTCTCGAGCTACCGCGCGCGCGTGAACGCGATCGCGCCGGGCCCGGTGAACACGCCGATGCTCGAAGCGATCGGCGAAGACGGCGTTGCGGCGATGGCGCGCGCCACGCTCGTGGGCCGCATCGCCGAGCCCTACGAGATGGCGGCCACGGTCTGCGCGATTCAGGACCCGCGACTCTTCGGTTTCACGACCGGGCAGGTCTTCGCGTGCAACGGCGGCATGTACATGGCCTAGGGGGCGATCGCGAACTCCTCGGAATCGAGCAGTCGATCGGCGAGCTCTCGCGCGCCGGGCGGATCGCAGGGTCTGCGTCCGCAAACTCATACGCAGCCCCTTGTATCGTGCGGCCGGATGTTCCGAGTGCCCTCGGAGGGCGCGAAAAGAGATCCTTTTCGTATGGCTTGCAAGCGCGCTCGTGTATCCTCGGGGCGAACCGGGCATCCGGCCCGGTCGACGATCGGAATTTGGACGTCGGATCTTGGCTGGACGGGAAGAGCTCAGTCTCATCGCGGAGCTCGGAATCGGGTTCGCCGGTTTCGTTTCCATCTTCCTCATCTTCGCTCGTGGTGAAGGACGCTTCTCTCCGTCCGACAGCCTCCTCGTGCGCTCCATCATCCTCAGCAGCTTTTCAGCGGTATTCGGCGCGCTTTTTCCGCTGGTTGCGAACCTCTACGGTGTGGAAGCTTCGGTCCTGTGGCGCGTCTCGAGCCTGGCGAGCCTGATTCTCGGCTCCATCGCCTCGTTTCACGCGGCTTTCAAGCACTTCGCGCTTTCACGTGAATGGCGAGCAGGCGTCGGCCTCACGCACAGCGCGATTGCGTGGGGCCTGGTGGTGGCGGGGTTGGTATTGCTGGCATCGAACGCGTCGGGTGCCCTCGGCGAACCGTCGGCGGCGCCCTACGTGGCGGCGCTCATGTTGACTCTCGTGAACTCCGCGACCAATTTCATCACGATCGCGTTCCGAAAGCTGCTCTGACGGCGTGATCGCACAGCGAGCGACCGAGATCGAATGGCGGCTCCGCCGGTGATCCGTTCCTCCCGGACAGGGCTCCACGAGACGTGTGCGCAGGTCCCGAGGCTGGTTGACCCGGCCGCATTCGGGTGATATCCGTCCAATCTCACGTGGCCGATCGATGTATGTTCCGTTCGAAGCGGACCGGCTGCCTGCCTTGCCCGAACGGCATCGCGGAGGGCGGGAGGGTAGGCCGATCGCTCCCACTCCTGATCGCGAGAATGCCGCCATGACCCTGACCGCTCCGATCTCCACCATCATGACTCGCAGCGTCCGCACCCTCGATGTGAACTCGAGACTCTCGGAGGTGCGGCGGGCCCTGATCGCCAACGAGTTCCACCACATGCCCATCGTCGACGGGAGCCGGCTCGTGGGCATCGTCAGCTGGCGCGATCTGGTGCGCGCCTATCGGAACGCGCGCGACGCCGATTCGTCCGATCCGTTCGGGATCGACGACGTACTCGATCGAAGTGCGCGGATCGAAGATTCGATGACGCGCAAGCTCGTCACCGTTCGCGACGACGACTCGATCGATCGCGCCATCGATCTGATCGCCGACGCGCACGTCCATTCGGTGCTGGTGCTCGATGCGCAGCAACGACTCGTCGGCATCGTGACCGACAAGGACATCGTCGAGTACCTTTCGAGCTAGCGACGTCGAACGCCGCTTCGATCCGCGAATTCGGCCGCTCGCGAGCAGCCTCAGTTCGGCGTGTACCATGTCGGCGAGGTCTAGGCGCGCTGCTGTAGCTGCATCGGAACCTCCTCGCCCGGCTTCGTTCCGAACCACTTTGCGTCGTAGGCGGTCCAGCGCGGGGTGGGAATTTCGAGAACGCGAACGTAGTAGAAGGCCTGCTCGTTGGCGTCGAAGTCCGGATCCCGCCAGATCGCCGCGAGCGAGGCGTCTCCGATGCTGTCGATCCATGTCGCGTTCGCGACGTCCACCGTGCTACCGACCGGCGGCAGCTTGCCGTCCGCCCCCGGCGTGCGGGTCGCTGCGTCGCTCCAGGCGACGTCGTGAACCTTCTCGTGCAATTCGCCGTCGGCATCGTGCCAGCCCTCGACGATCTGGATGCGGTCGAGGTTCGCGCCGATCGGATCGCGCAGCGCGGCGACGAGGAATCTGGGCGACTTTCCGCGCGGCGCCTGCGGGAGCGTCGCCCCCATCGGAACGCCCTTCGCGTAGCCGACCTCGGCGGAATCGCGAGCACGCGGCCGCCGGTCTTGCTCTCGTAGGCCTCTAGCGCCGCCCGGAAATCCTCCGGATCGGAGCCGTCTTCGTTGGTATAGGGGAGTGTCTGGATGGCCTCGGCGCCGCCGGGCCTCGCCTCCGATCCGTTCGAAAAAATATTGAAACAACCGTTCTGATCGTTTAGAACAACTATTACCCGAAATGACTTCGTCTACCGCTCCGACCAAGCGCCGCACTCCGCCGACTCCGCTCCGGCGACGCCTGAAAGAGGAGCGTCAGTCGCTGTACCGAAAGGCGATTTCCGCGGCGGCCGAGCGGGTATTCGCCGAGAAGGGCACGGATCGTTCGCGCATGCGCGAAATCGCGGCCGAGGCCGGGATCTCGCTGGGCACCCTCTACGCGGTGATCGACGGCAAGCAGTCGCTGTTCTTCGAGATCCACCTGGCCCGCATGCGCGAGTTCCTGGAGTGCATCCGGGCCGCTCGAGACGGCTGCAGCGGCACTCTCGAGAGCCATCTCGCGGTTCTCAGGCAGGGCGGCGCCTACTTCCTCGAGCGACCCGACTTCCTGCGCATGTGCTGCCGCGATGGATACGGCTGGGCGGCCGGCTTCCCCGCGTCCGCGAGCGGCAGCGACATCTGGAACGAAGGAGCTTCCATCCCGCGCGATCTGTTCGCGCGCGGCATCGCAGAGGGACTCTACGTCGAAGACGATCCCGACCTGCTGGTGCGCAAGATGCTGGCTCTGAAACAGGTCGAGCTCACCTACTGGGTCGACAATGGAATGGCGGCGGAGCACGAGGTCGTGCTCGACCGGCTCGAGAGCCAGTTCGTTCGGGCCTTCTGTACCCGCGACGGCTAGCTCCGCAGCCGCCGTTCCGGTCGACCGCTGGGAGGATCGCAATGCAACACAGCTGGCAGAACGAATACTTGCCGAAGCTCGAGGTCGGAAACCTGACGGGTGGCGATGTCGCGATCTGCGGGCGCTTTTCGTGGCCCGATCGGAGCGCGTCGCACCCGGCTGGGGATCGGGTCAGCTTCGTCGCGCCGCTCGGCAGCCGTTCGGATCTGGAATGGCTGCTTCGCGGGCTCGCCCTGCAGCCGCAGATCCGCCACCTGATCCTCTGCGGTGACGACCCGGATTCGACGGGTGAGTCGCTGGTTGCGCTCTGGGAAAAGGGGCTCGACGAGCACGGCCGGATCGCCGGCTCACGCGGCTTCCTGTCTGCCGAGATCGATGCGGAGTTCGTGGATTCGCTTCGGAGTTGCGTCGGATTGTGCGATTTTCGCGAGCGATCGCCCGAAGAAGTCGCGAGCGCGGTGGCCGGGCTTGCCGTGCTTCCACCGGAGCGGGAGGCGGGCGAAGAGCTCGAAGTCGCGATTCCCACGCGAACGACCTTTCTCTCCAGGAAGACGACTTTCCCGATCTTTACCGGCGACGTCGGCGATGGCTGGTTGCAGCTCCTGAACCTCGCGATGCGCATCGGAACCGAGAAGACGACCGCGGACGGACAGCGGATCGCCGAGGCGCTGAACGCGGTCGTTACGATCGAGCTCCCCGACGCGGAGAGCGAGCATCCGTCGTTCTTCGACTTCAACGCCGACGACTTCGAGCGAAGCTGCCGCCGCCTCGTGTCCAATGCGACGTCGGAGCGGTCGCGTCTCGGTCGTTGCGCGCGTCTGCACGACCGGGCCGGGCTCGCCCAGCTCGAAGCCGCGGTCGAGCGGTTGAAGGCGTCTCCCGACACGCGATCGGGCACCGTCGTTCTGCTCGACGCCGACGACATGTTCACTCCCGGCGACGCGCCGACCGTGGTGTCCGCGAGCTTCAACGTCGTCGAGGCCAGGCTCTACGGCTCCTTCGTGCTCCGGAGTGCGGACGTCTACAGCGACTGGCCGCTGCTGGCGTTGGCGCTGGTCCGACTGCAACGCCAGCTGGCCGAGCGCCTCGGCGTCGCTGCGGGAACCGCCACCTTCATCATCCATTCCGCCCATCTCTACGATCGCGATTGGGATCGGGCTTTGCGCGTCCTGGCGAGCTCATTCGAGCGCCCGCTGCCGCTCCAGGTCGATCCCTCGGGCATCTTCCTCTTCGGCAACGACGGCGGCGAGGCCAGGGCGATGCTGCTCGACCACGATGCCAGCACGATCTTCTGGGAGCAGGCCTTCAGCGATCCGGAGGATCTCTCCTGGTACATCATCGACACCATGCCCTGGCTGCTGCCCCAGCACATCCGATACGTCGGACAGGAATGCGCTTCATTGATGCGCGCCATTCGCGAGAGCGAGTGTTACGTGCAGGGCTGAACGCCCGGTAGCCGGTAGCCGGTAGCCGGTAGGCGGTAGCCGAAGCGAGAATCGGGAGGGAGTTCGAATCATGGGCAGGCTCTTGTGGGAAGCGATCCAACGTTCGACCACCGGCCCGATCATGTCGGAGGAAGCGTTCGAGACGGAGCTGTTTCCGACCGTGCTCGCCGACCTGCAGTCCAAGTACAAGATCGAGTGGAATCCCGACGATCCGGTCATGATCGATCCCGGCATGGCGGATGCCGTCTTCCAGGCGGGCATGGAGCTGCTGCTCGAGGTCGGTCTGTACTGCAAGGACACCAAGCGAATCGTCAAGTTCACGCAGGAAGAAATTCAAGAGGCGATCGCCACCGCGAAGCACGAGGTCACGCTCGGGCACGGCCGGCAGGCCATCACTCTCTCGCCGAGGGCGCCGGGTGACGAACGGCACCCCTATACATTCTTTCCGGCGGGCGCACTGACGAAGGACGTCGAGCTCTACAAGAACTACGCGCTGACGGTCGTGCAGGAGCCGACCTGCGACGGCGTGATTCCGATTCCGCTGTTCGGCGTCGGCGACATGAAGCTGGTCGCCGACACCCCGGCGCAGACGCTGGTGTGCCTGACCGAAGCGCGGTTGATGAACGAGGTGGCGACCTGGGCGGGCAAGCCCGGTCTCTTTCTCGGAATCCCGATGAGCGCCACGACGCCGCTGACGCTGATGAGCTGCTTCGGCTCCGGTCTCTACAACAAGCACAACTGCACGCTTCCGGTACAGATCCTCCAGGACATGCGGATCAACTTCGACCGCTTCAACCTGGCCTTCTTCGCCGAGCAGCACGGGATCGAGCCGTGGATGAGCAGCTCGCCCACTCTCTATGCGTATCTCACGGGGCCCGAGCAGGGCGCGATGGAGATCATCGCGCATACGCTCGGCATGCTCGCCTACTCGGGGGGAACGCTCACGCAGGCGATGTCGCTGTCGGTGCACGGGACCTACGTGGGAAACGACATCACGTGGTGCAACTCGGCGGCGGCGCTCGCCGCCGAGCGGAATCTGAAGCTTCCCTGGCTCTCCTTCGGCAGCACCGCGAACCCGGCCGGAGCGCTGAGCGACGATGCCTGGTACGGAACGGCCGTCGCGTGCATCAATGCCTGCATTTCCGGCATGGAGGGGTTGTGGCTCGCGGGCGGGTCCACGGGCATGGAGTCCCGTTGGGCGGGCGAGATCACCCGCGCCGCGGCCGGGCTCCGCCCGCAAGAGGGCGTCGAGATGATCAACAAGATCAACGCGGCCCGTCGCGAGCCGAACCCGCCGGTCATGCCGCTCGACAAGCTGTACGACATGAAGACCCTCCGGCCCGGGCCGGAGCTCCTCGGTCAATACCGGAAGTTCACGCGGATCTTCCGGGAGCTGGGGCTCGAGTATCCGAGCTGGGTCGACTGACGAAGAAGAGGAACGAAATGGCGACGATTGCAGATCTGAGACGGGTGGTGGGCGAGACGAAGACGGACGCGGCCGCCGAGATGACGCGCGAGCTGCTGGCTGCCGGTCTCGATCCGATGGAGATTCTCGAAGACGGCGTAATGAACGGTTTGAACGACGTCGGCAATCGTTTCGCGGCCAAGCAGGCGATCGTGCTCGATCTGGTGCGCGCCGGCGTCACCGCCAAGGCGTGCATTCCGTTGATCCAGGCGGCCTTCCCGGTGGGCGAGGGGAAGAAGACCGACAAGAAGATCGTGCTCGGGACGATGCTGAGTCAGCACAACATCGGCAAGAACCTCGTCAACACGCTGCTGTCGATCGGCGGCTTCGAGGTGATCGACATCGGCGAGAAGAACTCGCCTTGGGATTTCTACGAGACGGCCGAGAATTCGGGTGCGGACATGATCGCCGTCTCGGTGGTCTTCGCACCGGCGATGGAGAAGTTCACCGAGTTCATCGATCTCCTGAAGGAGATGAAGGTGCGCGACAAGTATCCGGTGATCGTCGGCGGCGCGGTGACGACACAAAAGTGGGCCGCCGACGAGGGTGCGGACGGCTGGGGCGCCCAGGCGAAGGACGGCGTCGACCTCGCCAGGAACCTGTTGGGAGTTGCGTAGCGCGTCCGCGGCGACGTTCAGCGCCAGTTCACCGGAAACAGCCGGTGCGAGCCCGAGAATCCCTTGAGTTCGACCTCGCGCGATTCGGTGAAGTGCACGTCGCCGACGCTATCGGTCAACTCCTTCAGGATGTTCGACGCCAGGATCTCGCCACCGTCCGCCGCCGACGCGATGCGGGCGGCGAGAATCACCGTCTTGCCGAAGAATTTGTCGGCATTGCGCAGCGCCTCACCGGTGTGGACTCCGATGCGCACCCGAATCGGTTGCTCGGGGTGTTGTGTGGCGTCCGCTTCGAAGGCTCGTTGAATCGCTATTGCACAGTGCAGCGCCTGGCGTGCACTGCCGAATGCCAGCAGGAAGCCGTCGCCCTGGAGCTCGACTTCGTAGCCATCATGGCTCAAGCAGGCGCCGCGCACGATCGCGTTGTGTCGGCGGATGACGTCCCGCGCGGCGAGGTCACCCAGGCGTTGCGTCATTTCCGTGAAGCCCTCCATGTCGCTGAACATCAGCGTCACGGTACCGTCGGGCGCGGTGTGGGGCGTGAAGTCGGGGCGACGTGAATCGATCGATGCAGCCACGACGTCGATGGTATGCGTGACTGCGCGCGAGGCCGAGCTGCCCTGCGCGCGAAGCTTGTCGGCGAGAACGTTCTCGAGCCAGGGAGTTCCGAGGTTCGCTTCGCGGTAGATCGCGAGCGCGGCGTCGAGCTTCTCGGCGGCTGCGCGACGATCTCCGGATTCGAGCAGGCGCTGTCCCCAGACCTGATGCGTTTCGGCTTCCGCCAATAGGTCGCCGTATTCGCGCGAAGTCGCAATCGACGCAGCGAAGAGCGTCTCGGACGTATCGCGTTCGCCGCGCGCGGACGCCACGCAGGCGGTCGCGCGATCGACCAGCGCGCGTGATCCCGCCCAATCCTCGCCGTTGTCCGTCAGCTGCTGTGCGACGCCGACGTGTTGCGCAGCCTCATCGACACACCGAAGCCGAACCAGGGTGATCGCCAGGCCGCAGCGAACGTATACTTCGTTGGCCACGGCTTTGCGTTCGCGACAGATGGCCAGGATCTCCTGCCAGATCGGCACGGCGTTCTCGAGGTCGCCCCGCTCGTAGCGTGCGCGGCCGATGTCGGCCAAGTCGAGGATGACGCTCTGCGTGACGCCGTTGGCGCGGTGGATTTCGAGCTGCTGGAGCGCGATCCGCTCGCAGCTTTCCCATTCGCCCGCGTAGAAATGCAGCAGTATTCGGCTGGGGACGTCGTCGTTGTCTTTCAGCAGTGGGCGCGCCTCGTCGACGCGGCCCATTCGCACCAGGCAATTGGCGTAGAGTCGCTGCACCATCGAGCGCTGTGCGGTGGCCTGCGCCATGCGGCGGGTTTCGAGCTCGGCCTGTGTCCACTCGATGGCGGCAGGCCAGTTGCAGGTCAGGAACCCGGAAAACGCCCCGAAGGTCGAGACGAAGAATCCCAGCGCGCCCTGGTCGAGTTTTTCATTGAGTTCGCGCGCGCGCTCGAGCAGCTCGAGCGCTTCCGCGAATCGACCCGAAAGCGTGAGATGCCCCGATCTGACGGCGGCGGCGTTGGCCCACACGGCTTCGGAGTCGACGCGTTCAGCGATCTCGAGCGCCTGCTGGGTGTAGGCGAGGCCGCTTTGCGGCAACAGCGCCTGGAAATCGACTGTGGCTGCGACGATCCGCAGCGCGGCGCCGCCGGCACTGTCTCCGAGTTCGTCGACGAGGGCGAGCGCGGCCTCGACGTGCTTGCGCGCGCGGGGGACGTCGGATCGATCGGGGTAGGTGGAAAGGTCGCGCGCGAGTCGCGAGTGGATCTGGGCGGCGCGGCCGGTCTTTCCCATCTCTTCATAGATCGAGAGCGCTTCTTCGAGGTACGCGACACCGCGCTCCCAGTCTTCGCCC
>Ga0210064_1001222_pt1 | contig 11157 bp, 8 predicted proteins | sample Muzzi_CordC_D2_FD_185531 | JGI IMG/M metagenome (GOLD analysis project Ga0210064, IMG submission 185531) | Wetland microbial communities from San Francisco Bay, California, USA, that impact long-term carbon sequestration - Muzzi_CordC_D2 (SPAdes) | ecosystem: Environmental > Aquatic > Marine >...
TTTACCGGTGGTAAATCCCTGGACGATGCCACTGCCTTTGTGCGATTTACCTGCGAAGTGCCGCAGCCCGCAGGGCATGACTTGCGGATAGCCGTGCATGCCGTTTCCGTGAACCCGGTGGATACCAAGGTGCGGGCGGGCATCAAAACGGCGCAGCAGCCGCCGCGCATCCTGGGATGGGACGCCGCGGGGGTAGTGGAGTCCGTGGGCGACGGCGTAACGCTGTTCAAGCCCGGCGACAGGGTGTTCTACGCCGGCGACATAAATCGCCCCGGCAGTAACGCGACCCACCAGCTGGTGGACGAGCGGATCGTCGGCCGCATGCCGGCCACCCTGGATTTCACACAGGCGGCAGCCCTGCCGCTCACGGCGATCACCGCCTGGGAGGCGCTGTTTTCCCGCCTGCGGCTCGATTCCCGGGTGGATGCGGGCAAGCGCCTGCTGATCATCGGTGGTGCCGGTGGTGTCGGTTCCATCGCCATCCAGCTGGCGAAACAGGTTGCCGGGCTGGAAGTCATTGCCACGGCCTCGCGCGAGACAAGCCGCGACTGGTGCCTGACGCTGGGCGCCGATCATGTGGTGAACCATCATACCGATATGGTGGCGGCATTCCGGGAACAGGGCCTTGCGGCACCGGACTACATTCTCTGCCTGAACGACACGGATGCCCACTTTCCCGCCATGGTAGAGCTGATTGCACCGCAGGGACTGATATGCAGCATCGTCGGTACGGCCGAGGCGCACAACTTCGATGTCCTGAAATCCAAAAGTGCCGGGTTTCTCTGGGAGTTCATGTTCACGCGCCCCATGTTCGGCACGGCCGACATGCAGCAGCAACATGATCTGCTCAACAAGGTTGCGAGACTGGTGGATGCCGGAACTGTCCGTGGCACGTTGCAGGCCCTCACAGGTCCTCTGACGCCGGACAACCTGCGCGCGGCCCACCGCCAGCTGGAAAGCGGCAACATGATCGGCAAACTGGTATTGAGCGCGCTTGAGTAGCCGCCCGACAGTACCGCGTGCGGGCTTGCGCTGATGCCGACACAGACGGCATTGACCCGCACCCTGGGGATCGAGGTGCCATTGATCTGCGGTGCCATGTATCCCTGTTCCAATCCCGAACTGGTGGCGGCCGTTTCCGCGGCCGGCGCTATCGGCATCGTGCAGCCGCTAAGCCTGACCTACGTGCACGGCCATGACTTCCGGGAGGGGTTGCGCTATATCCGGCGCCTGACCCGCAAGCCGATCGGCGTGAATCTCATCGTCGAGCAGAGTTCCCGCAAATACCTCGCCCGGGTGCGGCAGTGGCTGGAGATCTCGCTGGAAGAACAGGTCCCGTTCCTGGTGACGGCGCTGGGAAACCCGCGCTGGGTCGTCGACCGCGCCGCGCCCGCGGGTGTGACGGTATTCCACGATGTGACGGAGAGGAAGTGGGCCGAGAAGGCACTGGATGGTGGTGTGGACGGGTTTATCTGTGTCAACATCGCCGCGGGCGGTCATGCCGGGCGGCTCACCGCGCGGCAGTTGCTGGACGAGATCGGGCCGCTCGGCAAACCGCTGGTGTGTGCCGGGGGCATCGGCACAGCGGCGCAGTTCGCCGGTGCGCTGGAGATGGGTTACGCAGGTGCTCAGCTGGGCACCCGCTTCATCGCCACCGATGAGTGCAGCGCCCATATCGACTACAAGCAGGCCATCATCCAGGCGCAGTCCACCGATATTGTCCTCACGGAGAAAATCTCCGGTGTGCCGGTCTCGATTATCAAAACACCCTACATCGAACGCACCGGAACGCATGCCGGCCCGCTGGCCCGCTGGCTGCTGCGCCAGCCGCGTACCAAGCACTTCATGCGCACCCTGTATTCGCTGCAGTCGATCTGGAGGCTGAAGCGTGCATCCGGGCAGGGAACCGGCTACCGGGATATTTTCCAGGCGGGGAAGAGCGTCTCCGGCATTGACTCCGTGCGGCCGGTGGCTGACATTGTCGCGGAGTTCGCAGCCGTTCTGCGGCACGAGCCATGAACACCTGCCGGCGCAGGCGGGGTACAGGGCCGGGTCCGGAATGCCCGCTTGCCGACAATGGAGTATTATATCTGACTATAAGGCGGGGAATAACCGGCGCATGATGGCATATACAGGGGGAAGGTATGGACGAAGATACGAAAGAGGATGGTGTCATCCTGGCGCTGATCGAACGTTTTGAACGGCAACGGCTGCCCAGGGTTCTGGAGCTCAAGGAGAAGGTTGACCGGGCGGAGTTGCTGGACGAGTCCGAGATGGAATTCCTGCAGGGTGTCATTAACGATGCGGTGCACAACAAGCCCTTGATCGACAAGCACCCGGAATGGCAGAAATTCTGCGCCGAGGTCGTGCACCTTTATGAAGAGATCACGGAGAAGGCGCTGCAGAACGAAAAGGGTAAAACCTGAAATTATGTTCAGGAAAAGCTGATTAATTACTAAATCCGCGTCATTGCGAGCGCAGCGCGGCAATCACATGATTGGGAATCAGTGGCTTAAAGATTGCTTCGCCACTTTGTTCCTCGCAATGACGAGTTAATCAGCTTTCTTTAGTCGAGTATCGCCGCTCTTTTCAAATAAGGTTCCCTTCTCCCTCCGGGACGCCTGCATGGACGCCGGCGGTAGGGCAAGGCATGGAGCACTTGCCGAGAAGGGCAGGATGCGGGGCAATAAATCAAAGCGGGATGTATTGATCTGGCCCCCTCTTCCCAACCTTCCTGAGGAGGGAGGGGCAGCCGGCCGAATGACCGACCGACCAAGCTTGAACCGATGGATTATTTACCACAGATCCTCGCCGGGCAGCCACAGCGGGTCGCGGTCAGTAATCGGGTGACTCCTGTAATTCACGCAGGTAGCGGAACAGCTGGCGCGAGGTACGCGGCGGCTGTTTCTGTTCATGCTCGTTGCGTGCCTGTCTGACCAGCTTGCGCAGGTGCTGCCGGTCAGCCAGCGGGAACAGTGCCATGGTCTCGGCCAGCGCCGCTTCATCCCCGGTCAGCAGGTGGTCGCGTAATGCTTCCAGCCGGTGGAATTCCCGGGTATGCGTGGCATGCTGCCTGTCTCGGACCTCGATCGCTTCACGGATCGGGGTGGCGTCGACCTCGCGCAGCAGTTTGCCGATGTATTGCAACTGGCGCTTCAGCGCGCCGTGCGCCTTGATTTTCTGCGCCGTGCGCAGGGCCTCCAGCAGAGTTTCCGGCAACAGCAGTTGCCGCAGGGCAGCATCGCTGAAGGTGAGGAGTTCATGGCCCAGCAGTTTCAGTTCGTCGAGGTCGCGCTTGCGCTGCGACTTGCTGGGTTCGTGCTGCTGGTCGTTTTTCGAATCTTGCATTTTTAAGCCACCATCAGGCGCACAAGCATAGCGGTTTCTGCAGAATTTGTCCGGTACCCGGGCGACCGGTAGAATCAGCGCACCACAAACAGGGGCTCGACATGACTGACACCGCAATTGCTACCGCAGAATCACCCTTTCCCGAACAGACGCGGCTCGAGGCCATGGTTGAGGACATCATCGATCAGGCCAGGCGTCTCGGTGCTGACGGCGTGGAAGCCGGGGTCAGCATTGATGCGGGGCTGTCGGTGACGGTGCGTCTGGGTGAGACGGAAACCCTGGAGTACAACCACGACCGGGTGCTGGGCCTGACCGTTTACTTTGATCATCGCAAGGGCTCGGCCAGTACGGCGGACTTCGCCTCCGAAAGTATTGCCGCCACCGTGCAGGCCGCCTGCGATATTGCCCGCTACACCAGCGAGGATTCCTGCGCCGGCCTTGCCGACCCGGAGCGCATGGCCAGCGAGATACCCGACCTGGACCTGTACCATCGCTGGGGACTGGATGCCGAAGGTGCCATCGAACTGGCCACCGAATGCGAGGCCGCGGCACTGGCTGTCGACAGGCGTATCGAGAACTCCGAGGGCGGGACGGTTTCCAGCTACGTTGGCATGCGTGTCAAGGGAAACAGCCACGGGTTTCTGGGCGGTTACCTCGGCAGTCACCACAGTATCAGCTGCTCCGTCATCGGCAAGCAGGGCGAGGAGATGCAGCGGGACTACTGGTCGGAGACATGCCGCGACTACCGGGACCTGCCGGCACCGGCCGTGATCGGACGCACCGCAGGCGAGCGTGCCCTGCGACGCCTTGGGACGCAGCGGCTGTCAACCCGCGAGACGCCGGTGGTGCTTGTCGCCGAAGTGGCGCGCAGCCTGTTCGGCAATCTTGTCAACGCAGTGACAGGCAGCAGCCTCTACCGCAAAGCATCGTTCCTGCTGGACCACCTGGGCAAGCCGATCTTTCCCGGGTTCATCCATATCCATGAGCAGCCCCTGCTGAAGAAGGCGCTCGGCAGCGCACCGTATGATGCCGAGGGCGTGGCGACGCAGGCGCGCGACATCGTGAGCGACGGTATCCTGCGGGGCTATGTGCTGAACTCCTACGCGGCCTGCAAGCTCGGGATGGAGACCACCGGCAATGCCGGCGGGGTGCACAACCTGACGATCGACCCGGGGAAATATGACCTCGAAGGTTTGCTGCAGGAGATGGACACCGGCCTGCTGGTCACGGAACTGATCGGTTTTGGCGTGAACATTGTCACCGGCGACTACTCGCGCGGTGCTGCCGGCTTCTGGGTAGAGGGCGGGGAGATTCAGTACCCGGTGGACGAGATCACCGTGGCGGGCAATCTGAAGGACATATTCATGGGTATCATCGCTGTCGGCAACGACGTCGATATGCGCGGCAACACGCGCACCGGCTCGGTGCTGATCGACCGCATGATGATTGCCGGCGCCTGAGCCGCGGGGAGTTTCGCTCAATGGAATCCGGAGTCGTCCAGGTCGATATTTTCTACCGCTTCGGCGCCGCCTTGCTGATCGGCCTGCTGGTCGGTCTGCAGCGTGAATACGCGCATCTACAGGAGCAGCCGGCCAAGGATGAGCCGTCATTCGGCGGTGCCAGGACGTTCGCATTGCTGGGCCTGCTCGGGTGTACGGCAGCCTTCCTTTCCGACATGACCGGCTCGGTGCTGGTGTTTGTCGCAATCGTCGCCATTGTCGGTGGCCTGATCATGCTTGCCTATAATGCAACTGCCAGCAATGGCAGCATTGGCATGACGTCGGAGGCGGCTGGCGTGGCCACCATGCTGGTGGGCGCCATATGTTACTGGCATGAACTGGCTGTCGCGGCTGCCCTGGGTGTTGCAATGACGGTGTTGCTGGCGCTGAAACTGCAGACCCGGGTTCTCGTGCGCAACCTGACGCAGGCGGATGTTTATGCCACGCTGACCTTCGCCGTGATTACGCTGATTATCCTGCCGGTTCTGCCCACTCGCAGTTATGGTCCGCCACCTTTCGATGTGCTGGTGCCCTATAACATCTGGCTGATGGTCGTGTTTATCTCGGGTATCAGCTTTCTCGGTTACGTGCTCATAAAGATTGTCGGGGGACGCCGCGGGGTGGGCCTGACGGGGCTGCTTGGGGGGCTGGCATCGAGTACCGCGGTCACGCTCAGTTTCGCACAGCGCAGCCGGACGATCGCGGGCCTGGAACGTCCTTTCGCCCTGGCCATTCTGCTGGCGTGGAGCATCATGTTTGCCCGTGTCATGGTGGAAGTGGCGGTAATCAACCCGGTGCTGCTGCGGGTGGTGTGGATTCCCCTGAGCGCGGCGCTGGCTGTATGCCTGGCATACTGCGTGTACCTGTATCGCGTCCAGTCATTGGGCAAGCAGGAGGAACAGGACAAGTTCAAGAATCCGTTCGAACTGTGGCCGGCGCTGACCTTCGGCCTTATCTATGCCGTGATTCTGGTGGCGGCGAATGCCGCGATGATGTACCTGGGTGATACCGGGATCTATGCATCAAGCATTGCCTCCGGGCTGGCCGATGTCGATGCGATTACGCTGTCGCTGGCCAAACTGAGCCTGGATCCCCGGGGACTTGAACTGCATACGGCGGCACGCGGTATCGTGCTGGCTGCCGTCTCGAACACTCTTGTCAAGGGCGGCATGGTGCTTGCCATGGGTTCGATGGCGCTGCGCAAGGTCATCATCCCGGGAATGCTGGCCACGCTTGCAACTGCGATCGGCGTTGTCTTCCTCCTGTGAGACGGACTGCCGGCCGCTGCCGGGATACAACTGCTGCATCCGCTTGTATGACCTCCGCTCCCGCCCTCCGTATCACATCTCGACACTAACGGTTATCCACGTTGCCAGGCTCAACAACCGGTATTCAGAGTGCGGCGCAGGGGATGTAACAGCCTGAATCCGGTTGTCAGCGCGCCGCGGACCAGGGGGCGGGCAAATAGCGGGAAGCGCGCGAAGGCGCGGGAATGCTGGCGCGACACCCCTTTTTCCGGGGGTTCTCCGGAAATGCGCGGTTTATGTTCCTGTGTACAGGCTTTGCATCCAGTCAGGGGAATCAAGTTAAGGAACCTCTGATTAATTCATTGCGAACGAAGTGGCGTAGCAATCAGTAACTCGGTGATTCACTGGTTACGAGATTGCTTCGCTACGCCCGCAATGACGGGACACATGTATTGATCAGAGGTTCCTTAATTTATTGAGGTTCGTGAGTTTTACGCCTACCATGTTGCTCCAGTGACAGCTGTCCCGTCCCGGGACAATCCACGGAGTGATAAACCCATGAGAAAAATTCCAGCTCTGATTCTCTGCCTCATGCCTGCCGTTTCTGCTAGTACAGCGGTAGCCGACCAGGTGATCAATGACGATCAGATCGTTAACGGGTCACTGTGCGTGGGTGCGGACTGCCTCGATGGTGAGATATTCGACTTCGATACAGTGAAGCTGAAAACCGATGATCCCCTGATCAGGTTCCTGGATACCAGTAGCTCAGCATCTTTTCCTGGCAATGACTGGACCGTGGGCATTACTGACAACGCCCTGCCGGGACCAGCCCGGTTTTTTATAAACGATACTAGCGGCGGTGTTGCCGTGCTATTGATGGAGGCGGGTGCCACCGGTGGTATTGCGCTGGGGGCAGGGTCCACAGTGGAACCCAATGCCATATCCGTGGGGTCAGCAGGTTCCGAGCGGCGCATCATGCACGTTGCAGATGGCGTTGCAGACAGCGATGCGGCCACAGTGGGCCAGTTGACATCGTTAAACAGCAGTAAGGCCGCACAACTGGATACGGAACTGGCCAACCTGAAAAGCAGCATAGATTCCCTTTCAACCCGTCTGGATGCGGTCATCGACCGATTGAACGGAAACTGATTACAAACGCACACCAGGAATGACACACCGTGTCATTGCTGTTTGTCCAGGCCGGGATACATGAGGATCTACGAATGCTGAAAAAACAATTAGCCACATTCTGTTTTGCAGCGGCGCTGGCCATATGCGCTCTCTCCGCCATGGGCGATACGGTTGTCAATGATGACCTGGTAGTGCAGGGTTCCCAGTGTGTCGGGGTTGATTGCATAAATAATGAAATATTTGACAGTGATACCCTGAAGCTGAAGGAAAATAATCTTCGCATCCGCTTCCATGATACCTCGGCACCCGATGTGCTTGGACAGAGCTGGAACCTATCAGCCAACAACTCCATTAACGGTGGGAAATCCTATTTCAGTTTCGAATTGAAATCGCTGACCGAGGATACCATCCTGCTGAGTGACGGTACGGCGCCTTTGTACGATTGCACTCAAACCGACCCGAACACTTTATTTCCGCCAGTTGTCGGCACAATACCCGAGGGTGATCCTGTGATTGCACCCGTCAGCGCGGTCGGTGACGGTTCCTGGAATTGTGACACGGTCTCCGCCTTCACAGAAAAGCCGGTTATGTTGCTGGGGACCAAGGCAGACAATAATGTCACGCTGGGTTATGACAGCCGCGCGGAGGCGAATGCCATTTCCGTCGGTGCAGCCGGCCTGCTGCGCAACCTGAAACATGTGGCGGCAGGAATTGCAGATACGGATTCGCTGCTCATCCAGGCGCTCAACAGCTACATACCCTTCCAGGATCAGGAGACACAACTGGCGGCCCTGAAGCAGCAGGTGGCCGGTCTGGAAACGCAAATCCTTCAAATCGAGGACAAGGTGTTTAACAATCAGGCACCAACTGCTCCGGTACTACTGTCGCCGGCGGATAACGAGACAGTTCCCTCATCACCAGTGACATTGTCATGGAGACGGTCAACAGATGGTGATGGTGATGCAATCCGTTACAGTGTCAGTGTGTGTGAACAGGCGGATTTCAGCGGCTGCGCCCCGGTTGATGTCGCCGGTATTGACCAGACTACAGTTTTAGCAGGGTTTGGTGGCGGTACCGGTATTTTGTTTCTGGTCGGGCTGGTCATGCCTCGCATGCGTCAACGCAGGCGGCATTGGCTGCATAAAGCCTGTGTGATGGCCACTGTAGTGGTGATTACGGCTAGTAGCGGTTGTTTTCACAACGACGACGATGACGACGACAACAACAACTCTAACAGTGATAGTGGCAGTGTCAGTTATGTCGCTGCAGGGCTTGATTCGGGTGCGACATATTTCTGGAAAGTGACTGCAACGGATTTTATCGATACATCAGAAAGTGAGGTTCGCAGTTTCAGCATACAATAAACTGCCGGATGCATTCGGGGCCACTTTTACTGCAGTTTAATGTTCACCGGCCTGATCAATAACAACCAGACATAAGGACAGATACAGGTGGCGGGGGGCGGAAAATATTTTCGCCCCTGTTTTGTACCGAACGAATAAGCCGTTATGCAGGGTTACGCCTTTTCTCTTGGCAGGCTCACGGATACATCAGCAAGCCCACCGGTTTTTTTTATAAAGGGTATGCCTCACTGTGCAAAGCAGGATTTCCATGGAACCGTGACTCTACCTGTAAATGTTCAGGAAACCAACGTCATGTCATCCAGAATCTGCGATCGCTGCAATTCCACCGGTATGGGAATCGACCGGTTTTCACCCCGACCGGATGTTCAGAATTCGGGCTTATATGTCAGAAACTGAAACCTGCCATACAGATCCACTTGACCATATCACGTCATCGAGCCGTTTCACTCTGGCCGTTATCAGCAAGTTACCGGTACGAACATGGGTGTAATGAACTATATTTAAATGCGACTTATATTCTATCCAGGAATGGGAGATCGTATTACTCATGAGTAACATTAATCGGTCAGAGAGCGCCGATTGGCCCGGCCTGCCTTTTGCAGACTGGTCGGATACTGCTTCCACACTTCATCTGTGGACGCAGATAGTCGGCAAGGTTCGTTTGTCACAAACGCCATGGACCAACCACTCCTGGCACGTTCCCCTCTACGTGACAGCGCGAGGGCTTTCTACGTCCCCGATTCCCTACGGCGGCAGGTCCTTCGAAATCAATTACGATTTCCTCGATCACCAATTGATTATTCTATCGAACAATGGTGCGCAACGACTTGTGCCGCTGGTGTCTCGTTCTGTATCCGATTTCTACAGAGCCGTCCTCGAGAGCCTTCATGAACTTGGTCTCGACATCAGCATTTATGCAACACCTAATGAAATCCCAAACGCAATTCCATTTGAACTGGATACACACCACCATCACTATGATCCTGAATATGCAACCCGATTCTGGCGTGCCCTGGTACAAATCGATCGGGTCTTCAAGGAGTTCCGGGCCCGCTTTGTCGGAAAGTGCAGTCCCGTCCACTTCTTCTGGGGCAGTTTCGATCTGGCTGTGACGCGATTTTCCGGGCGAGAAGCACCACCGCATCCGGGCGGTGTGCCAAATTTCCCGGATTGGGTGGCCCGGGAAGCATACTCACACGAGGTAAGCAGTGCCGGCTTCTGGCCCGGTGGAGGGGGCGTCGATAATGCATCGTTTTACTCATACGCGTATCCTGCTCCTGACACATTTTCGACGGCCAATGTACAGCCTGCTGGTGCGTACTGGTCGGATCAGTTGGGGGAGTTTTTGCTTCCCTACCACGAAGTACAATCGGCATCATCCCCGGACGATGTGCTCCTTGATTTTCTGCAAAGTACGTACGATGCAGCTGCGGAACTCGGGGGCTGGAATCGTGCTGCACTTGAACGTGATCTTGTTTCTTTTGCAAAGAATTAGCGAAATACAGCCCGTGTGTCGTTCTGGTTAATTTCTGGTTTCAATATGAACGTGATGTTTCGGACTGTAGCTGGATTGGCATCTATTGGATACAAGCCGGGATACTGATTGCAATGTGAGAACGTCCGAGTGCTGTATTGCCGCCACCGGGTTCTCGCATGGAAAGGACTAGCTGCTTGCCGTTTTCATGCCTGCCCTCGCTTTCCCCTGCGCTTGTAGATCTTTCGAGAATAGCGTTTCTTGACGCGGCCATTATAACTATCATCGCAACCATATCAGGTGGCGGTGCAAGACTTGGACATACATTTGTGTCTGATAAAACAAGGTTGATTCCAGACCCTGAAGCTCATCGGGTAATCAGAATTGTTGCAACTGGCGAAATGGGCAGGTTATGTTCCCTGCACACAGGATGAATGAGTGCTCGCGGAGCACAGGGATGTGCGAATGCAGTCTCACGGGAAAACAGGCTCGCAAAAGTAAACCAGAAGCCGGTATCCCTTGCACCGGGTTTATGTGTGTATTTTCATGGCTGTGAACTGAGGGGTGCTGTGATGGTTTCGATGCAACGTCTCGGTCCGGAAAGGGTCGCCATCGTATCCAACGAGGATGACAACAAACTTTGTATACCACTAAAGATCAAAGACACGCGGAATTGTTGGCGGGCATCCATATTTTCGCGAACCTCGATCGTCTCGCGTTAGCCAAGCTCGCCGCCCGTATTGATTGGGTCGAAATCGCGGACACTGAGGAGATCGCCCGGGAAGGTGGTCCGGGCGATGCACTGTATATCGTTTCCAGCGGCACTTGTGGCGTGTACGTGTCCACGAACGCTGGCTTCGCGGAAAGGCGGGTGGGCAGCCTGGGGCCGGGTGATCCATTCGGCGAAATGGCTCTGCTCACCAGCGCCCCGCGCTCGGCGACGGTCCGCGCACATGGGCCGTGCGAAGTATTGCGTCTCGAACGTGCCCGTTTTCTGGTATTGCTGCTGGAAAACCCGGAGGTTGCGCTGTCCGTCGCCGCCACATTGAGCCAACGGCTGCATGCCGCACAATCAGACTGGGAAGCGGGGGACG
>Ga0210064_1001223_pt1 | contig 11155 bp, 6 predicted proteins | sample Muzzi_CordC_D2_FD_185531 | JGI IMG/M metagenome (GOLD analysis project Ga0210064, IMG submission 185531) | Wetland microbial communities from San Francisco Bay, California, USA, that impact long-term carbon sequestration - Muzzi_CordC_D2 (SPAdes) | ecosystem: Environmental > Aquatic > Marine >...
GCTGCTCAAGGCATCGACCGAAGCCGTGGAAGAACCGGTTGCCGCGAACGTGATCATTCCCGAGAGCAGTGTCGAGATGGTGGAGGCGGCCGCCGCGCTGGTCGAGGAAGAAGCGGACGACTTAGTCCCCGTTCGTTAGCGGCATGCGATCGAAAGTGGTGCCCTCTCCGGCCTGACCCTCGGTTTTCTACTTTTCGGCAAGGATGAGACCGACCGTTTCCCTGGTTTTCGCCTGAGCCATTGTTGCGCGGGGGTTTTGTCGTCGCGTTCGCGCCAGACCGTGTAGAGACTCAGGGGTTGCGTCTTTACTGGCAGCGGCGCCGAGTCCAGTGCTTTCAACGGGCGCCTGTTGGACGATCCTACCCGCTCTGCGGGAGCTCCTCCAACGCGGAAGCGAGGTCGGGCCGTCGAGCAGGGCGTAAAGGCCCGGGATCAGCTCCTCAGAGCATGGCCTCGAGCAGACGTTCGAAGATGCGGGGGCTGACGCCTGCTGCCGAGCTGTACGGCTGTGTCATCACGAGGATCCCATACAGCACGACGCCGACCATGCAGCCGTAGAAGAACAGGAGCGCGCGTCGTGCCGCGGTGGGTGGCTTGACACAGAGCGTAATGACCGTCAGCGCGTAGCCGATGAGAGCGGCATACCAGAAGAGGGGAAGGAACGTTCCGACCGTGTCGAAGACGCGGATGTTGCGTGAGTGCTCCACCTCATCCAGCAGCCGAGCCAGCTCTGGACGACCGGCTCCCTCGAATAGCTGCACGCTCGCCCAGATCTCGTCCAGGGCCGCGCGGCCAGACAGACTCCCCGCATTCCCACCCTCGCGCAGAGCGGGCCACTGTTCCACAACCACGAACCGGAGGTAGCCTCTCAATGCTTCCATGGCCGGCTCGAAATACTCGGCATCCCGCCGTTCCATCTCGTTGTACAGCCGTATCATGGCCGAGGCTTCCGACTCCAGAGCCCCGATCATTCCGGTGTATTCCGCGGTGACGTTCGAGAACATCATCCCGATCACGACCGCATGGATCACGGAGATCCGAACGGGGATCGTATCCTCCAGCGGGCCCTCGCCTTTGCGAAAGCTCCGGGCCCAGAGCCTGTGGAAAGCGGGATACAAGGCCAGTGGCAACAGCCCGAAGAGCAGCATGGCCAGAACAGCGCCCATATAGCTCGGCAGCGAGAAAATGAACATCGGAAAATTCTCCTGTAGTCGGGGGAACATGGAGACGATTGCCGATTCTCTGTCTGCGTTTCGAGGACTTGTGCTTCGCGCGTAGTGTGGCCGAGATCGAGATTGGTGCCAATGTCCGCACGCGGTACGCCGAGCCGGCGAGACACTGAGTCCGCACTCGGACCAGCTCGCGGCAACCTCGACAAGCACGTATTCAAGGCGCCCCGTAGTTTCACCCAGCTACGGCCCTGGGCTCGGACCCGGCAAAGCGCAGGCTGATCATCCTGGGCGTACTGTTCGCTCGAGGGCAGCTGAGATCATTGCGCGAGCACATCGAGCTCGGGAGCGATGCCTCGTTTCGATGGGCGGTCTTCGTGTCACGGCAAGAGGCCCTCCGGCGTGGCCGATCGGGCTCTCCCTCACCGATGGGGAATGGCATCTTCCAACGCGCTTCGCAGCCGATCGACGTAATCAAGAGGGAACGTCCAGATGGGCGAGGATCCGTCGCGGACGAGCCCCCTCTCCGCGGGGCCCAGGTCCGTCAGCAGCGTCACCAGGACGTCGCTGCTGGCCCAGGGGCTCTTGCGGAAGTAGGCATGGCCGTTGCCCGTATCGGACTCTTCGGCCTCGGTCACGTCGACGATGTTGAGCTCCTCGGTGCTCCAGAGGAAAGCCTTCACCTCGTCGGGCATCTCGTCGGCGAAGGTCTCGCCCGTGCGCCGACGGCCGCCGAGAGACCAGCGGGACATGCCCAACGCCTTGTCCGTGCCCGAGAGGTAGATGGTCAGCCGGTCCTGGACCCGCAGCAGACCGTTCTCGATGTAGAGCCCGACGAGCTGGCGATCGACGTCGCTGCCCACCAGGACCACGTCGCCGAGCCGGTAGCGGGTGCGAATCTCCTCCCTCGTCCGGTCGTGATTCATCAGCGCGAGCTGATCGAGGGCGTTCGTGACGACCCGGGTCCCCGCGCTGTAGGCGAGCACGTGCACCCGTCGCGCGTCGGTCCGCTCCGCCAGGAGCTCGAGCAGCCGCCGGAGCCCTTGCGCCGACCAGGCCGCGGTCTCCACGTCGGCGAAGTAGGCCCAACGGCTGGGCGTCGACGGCCACGAGAACGCGATCATGGCTCCCTCGTAGCCGAGGAAGTGCCAGAGCTCTGAGGCGACGAGCAGCGGATTCTCGAAGACGACCCTGTAGCCGTGGACGTAGACGTAGACGTCCTGGACGCGTGACCTCGCCAGTCGCTCGTCGATCATCGCGGCGAAGGCGTCTGCGGCCTCGTCGGCGTCCTCCAGCAGCGCCCTCGGCGTGAAGGACGAGGACTCGAGGATGCCGAGATCACGAACGGCGGTGACCTCGAGCGGATAGCGGTCGGGTCGATTCTTGGCGAGCGAGGCGCGCCGGGCCTCCTCCCAGGTGAAGCCCTCCTTGCCGACCTCGATGCGGGCCACCCCGCCGCGAAGCGCCAGGCCCCGGTCGTTGGTGTAGAAGCGCTCGCGATCGCCCTCGCGGGCAGGCTCGCGGAGCGTGGCGTAGAGCAACGAGAAGTCCGGGAGCGACTCGATCGGGGCATCGTCCGTGAAGGGATCGAGACCCCCGTCCGCATAGACTCCGGGCGCCGGCATCAGATCGAGAGAGAGGGGCGGGCCAGCGCAGCCTGCCGTGAGCACAATCCCGGCGAAGATCCGGACGAGAGTCATCATCCCCGAAAGGATAGAGGCTTCGTTGCCGTCGATCCCGGTGTTCGAGGTCGCGTCGCCGCGGGGTGGGATCCAGCTGCCGCCCTCAGAACGCCGCCACCCGCTCGATCACCCAGAACATCGCCACCGATCCGATCGCATAGGGGAGGGCCACCTCCGCCGCCCGCGGCACCCGCACGCCGGCCGTCCTCGCCAGGGCCCACGCCGAGACCACGGCCGCGACGAAGAGCAGCTGGCCCGCCTCCACCCCGACGTTGAAGAAGAGCAGCGCCAGCGGGATCGCCTGCTCCGGCAGGCCGACCTCGCGGAGCGCCCCCGCGAACCCCAGCCCGTGGAGCAGCCCGAACGCGAAGGCCACCGTCCACGGCCAGCGCCCCGCGATTCCGGCGCGCCCCTCCCGCTCCCGAAGGATCTCCGACGCCACGAACACGACGCTCAGCGCGATGGTCGCCTCCACCGGCGGCCCCGGTACGTGCACGACGCCCAGCGTCGCCAGCGCCAGCGTCATGCTGTGCGCCACCGTGAAGGCAGTGATCGTCTCGACGATGCGCCTCCATCCGCGCACCAGCACGAGTAGCGCGAAGACGAAGAGCAGGTGGTCGACTCCCAGCACGATGTGCTCGACGCCGAGCCCGAAGTAGGTCCGCGACACCTCCCATCCGCTCGGCACGGCCTCGATCACCAGCGACGGCGAATCCGGCAGCAGGCGCCCCACCTGCGTCGACCCGTCCAGCCGGTGGATCCGCACCAGCACGTCCGTCAGCGTCGACGACAGTCCGTCGATCGCGATCGTCTCGCCGACCAGCGCCTCCGGATGCCGAACACTCGACCGCTCGACATAGCTCGCGTCGACGAAGATCCCGCTCGGCTCACCGAGGACCTGGGCAGTCTCGGGCAGCCGAAGATAGAGCCCGAGGCGCCGGTCGCCTCGGGCCGGGACCTTCCACAGCACGTCGAAGGTCTCGGCACCCGTCTGAGTCAGCTCCAGATAGGCCGGGCGAACCTCGTGCGCCGACGCCGGCGACACGGCGGCGAGCACGATGACGAGGATCGCCTGGACGAGCCGCCTCACGGCCGCGCCTCGCTGGCGTCCGGGCCGGGCCACTCGACGCTCACCCGGTAGCGGCCCACCAGCTCGTCGTAGAGCGCCTCGAGTGCCGCCTCGCGCCGCTCGCCCTCCCATTCGCTGCGCACGCGATCGCGCACCTCGGCGAGCGACGGGAGCCGGCCCGCCTCGCGCGCATCGACGATCACCAGATGGGCTCCGTAGCCGGACTCGATCGGACCCTCCCAGTCGCCCGGCGGCAGATCGGTCAGCGTCGCCGCGAACCGTCTTCCGAAGAGGCCCGCGATCTCGCGCTCGCTGACGTCCGCGTAGGCATGCTCGAGGAGGGTGGGCTCTCCCAACGCGCTCGCATCCACGGACGGGTTGCCGCGAAGCAGCGTCTGCAGGTCCCGCGCCTCGTCTGCGAGCGCCTCGCCCCGCTCCGGCCCGAGGTAGACCTGTCGGAACGAGAGACGGGGATCCACGCGGAACGCGTCGGGGTTCGCCTCGAGGTAGGCCCGGAGGTCGTCCTCCGACGGCGCCACCATCGCGGCGACGTTCCCGGCCATGAACTCGAGCTTCTGGCGCAGACGCCGGCGCAGCACCGCGTCGTTGCGGTCGAGGCCCAGGCTCACCGCCTCGCGATAGGCCGCCTCTTCGCGTACCCAGTCGTCGACGAGCCCCTCGAGCTCCGTCTGGGTCGGCGGGCGCTGCCAGGTGCGTGTGAAGAGCGCCACCAGCTGCTCGATCTTCCCGGCCCTGACGACGATCTCGTCCTCCCGCGGCGTCTCGTCATTCGACGCGAGCGAGAACACCACGAAGAGCAGGCTGCCCAACACGAAGAAGTGCAGCAGCGGCTCCGTCAGGACGCGCCGGAACATCGGACTCACTTCTGGGGCGTATACCAGATCGGCGAGGTGTAGGCGCGCTCCTGGCCTGTCAACACCGAATCCTCGGGTTGTGCGTTCTCAATATTCGTCCGGCTTGATTTGATTGGACTTTCCGGCCCTGCCCTCTTTCTCCATCCGCCGATGATACACCCGACCAGGTCCTGGATTCAGACTCGATCCGGCCCACACGATCGAGCACCATCCGGCTCCCCGTGCACACCCTGGTCCGTTTCGCAGCGCTGCTCCCTCACCGCATCCTAGCCTTCTTCCGAAACCGCGAGGAGCAAGCGATCCTCAACCGAGCTCTGCAACAACCACTCGCGGTGTACGCCCAGAAACGACCCAGACCGAAGCTCTCCCCGCTGGATCGTGCGTTCGGGATCATGCTCTCCCATCTATGGCCGCGCTGGAAGGATCATCTCGTCGTCGTTCGTCCCGAGACCGTCGTCCGATGGCATCGCGATGGGTTCCGGAAGTACTGGCGATCGATTTCAACACCAGGCCCTGGCCGACCCCCGATCTCGGAGGAAACGAAGGCCCTCATCATCCGGATGGCGACCGAGAACTGCTGGCGCGCGCGGAAGATCCAGGCCGAGCTGATGGAGCTCGGGGGACCCGGCAGCTGCGCGAGACGTTCCCGGACGCACCCACCCATCGCTACCCGATCTGCGATGACGACGCGCGGCCGACGCAGTCGCACGCGCTTCGCCAGCTTCGCTGGCTCGCGATTTTCTCGACCGCCGTCACGAGCGCGATCAAGAGCTTCGAGATCGACCCGAAACGGACAGCCTTCCGCAGCCCATGGCAGAACGGAACTGCGGAGCGTGTCGTCGGAACCATCCGACGAGAACTCCTCGACCACGTCGTCGTCCTGAACGAGGACCACTTACGACGGCTCCTCCGCGAATACGTCGACTACTCCAACGACGAGAGAGTCCACACCTCGATCAGCGATGCACCCGTCGGGCGACCCGTGGAATCTCGGCCTTCTTCTGGTGCGCGAGTTGTGGGTTGGCCGCGTGTCGGAGGTCTTCAGCACCGGTATCGCCGGCGCGAAGCAGCCTGATCAGCAGCATTGATCGCCGCGATCAGCTCAACCGACGTTGCAGATGAACAATGAGAACAGACAGGCATCCGACTCGTTCGCAATCGTCCCGCGTGTCAGTGAAGCGGGAGCCTTCCGGTCACGCGTCGCCGATTCGTGGATTCGATCGAATCGACGGAGGCCGCGGATGGATTATTCGAAGCGGCAGCGGTCCACATGCTGTAGCCCTGCGCGGTCGGCCGCTCCGAGAAACCCTCCTCCCTCAGCACTCTTGCAAAGAGTCGGTGGAGGTCGTTCCCCTCCTTCAATACGACGCCGGAGATTCCGAACCGATGAATCGCGGTCTCGAGGAACGCCGCACGCGCCTTCGCGACGCTCGAGTCCGACACACCGCGTCCGATGTCCATCCACTTCTGTAGTTCCATGCGGGCCGAGACCTCCTCTCGACCCAACGGTCCCAGGATGCGTCCCAGGTACTTCCTGCGCACGGCGATCAATCGCGGATGCCCCTCGAACGCGATGAGCCACATGGCGACGCGCTCCGGTACCCACAGGAGGTCGTCGGCAGAAAATTGCTGCGTGATCAGTCGGGCGGCTTCGAAGCTTTGATCTCGATAGTAGAGGCCGTATTCCTGCCACGGCAGCTTGACGTTCCTCTTCGAGACCCCCCATGGGTGTGGATTCAGTGCGAAGGCCAGCGCCAGCAATGCAACGCCGACGTAGTTCATGGGAACCCATCTGAAATCGAACCTCATCGACAGCAGCATCGAGCCGGCGAGCCCAATCAAGAGTGGGAAAGGGACGCTCCAGAATGAACGCCACCACATATTCGCCGCCAGCCCGCTCAGCGCGACGGGCGCGAAGGGGTTGAGGACCAGGAGTAGGATCCCGAGCACGAGCGCCTGTAACTTCCGACGCTGACCGGGCCGGCCCAGAGGGATCGTGGGTAGAGCCAGCAGGCAGAAGAGCGCGAGGTAGGGGTGGGGGCCGGCAGTCGTCGCCACTCCCAGTACGCGGCGGAGCCCCTCGTGCGGCGTGTGCTGAAGATCTCGGATGCGATCTCCAACTTGCCCGAGAGCATTTGCGTCGGTCGCAGCGGCTTCGACGGCCACGATTGCAAGCGAGACGAGTGCGATGTACGCGATCGGAAGCAATCCCCAGGCGGTTCGCATGAAGGCTGCTCTCGTCTTCTGCATCCCTGAAATCAGGACGAACCCAGCGGTCAGCGGCGCCACGACGATTCCATTCGACGAGAGCCCGACCGCTGAAATCAACGTGCACGCGAACACCAACCAGTTGATCCAATTCGCGTCGTCGCGATACCGGGCAGCGGAATAGAGGACGGCGGGGACTCCGAGGGCGACCAGGGCTCCCTTTCCGGTCGTGATCGCAGCGAAGGTCCAGGTACCCAAGCTCCCGCTGTGACCACCCCAGCTCATCCAGACCAGGCAGATGAGGAAGATCCCGAAGATCGCGTTTCGCCAGCTGATCCCGAATTGACGCAGGGCGAGCCAGTGAGCGACAACCGACATTGCGAGGACGATTCGGGGAAAGACATCGTAGAAGAGCGCCTTCTGATCGATGCCGGTGAAGTGCGAGAGCGTGGCAATCAGGAGCTCCCACGATTGTGCGAGACGGTGATAGGCCAGGGGCGGGAGGTTTGGCTCGCCGTGGAGCCAATCGTTTCGCAGCAGCATTCGATCGGGGAATTCCGCGGAAGAAATTCCCATGCTCAGGTAGAAGGTCGATTCCCAATTGGGATTGGGAACGAAGATCGTGAAGGCGAAGAAGGCCAGAAGCCCGAGGAGCAGAACGACGAGCCAGGTGGGTGCGGGATCGTCAGCCGTCGGTAGCGCGGTCGGCCCGCCCGACGACTCGTGGGCCTTCACCAGGATGAAGGAGACGAACGCGGTCGAAGCCAGCCACCAGAGGAGGAAACTACCAGTCAGGTAGTAGAGCGCGACGATTGCCGCCGCACCGGCCATCCACAGCAACCACAGGGGTGGCTCGTCCGTTGCAGCTCGAAGGTCCGGATCCTCCGGTAGACGCTCGAATCGAACTTCATCCGCCGCTCGCGATTCAGCGCCCCGCACTCTCCGTTGGTACGCGAGCACCAGTACGAAGAGGGCCAGGGGAAGGCTCGACCCATTCACCAGCGTATTGAAGGTCCCCCCCGAGAACACGACGAGGTGGCAGTAGATCGTCCAGATTCCCAAACCGACGAAGAAGAGGTCGAAGAGAGCCTGAAGTTCGAGCCTCTGCGTCTTCACTTCGTTCGGGCCTCGGTGAAAATCCGCGAGTCCGTCGATCGTCGAGTGTGTGAGTTCCTCAGGGCTCGGGGCTCGCTCAGTCGGCCATCCGTGCCATGAGTCGCTCGACCGGAGGCCCGAGGGGACGAGAACGGGCGATTCAAGCTACGGAATCTTCAGGTCCGACGACACCATGGCCTCGAAGATAGCAAGCAGGCCCCGAGAGGGGGTGATTCAAGGTGTCCGGGCCCGGCCGGTTGTGCGCTCTCGATATTCGTCCGGGTTGAAAATGTTCGGCTTCTCGCCTGTCCGTTGTCGATATTCGTTCGGCTTGATTTTACTGGGCTTTTTCGCCCGGGCCTTCCGGAGCCCTTGGCAGAACGGAACGACCGAGCGCGTCGTCGGCTCACCTCGTCGCGAGCTGCTCGATCATGTGATCGTCCTGAACGAGGACCACTTACGACGGCTCCTCCGCGAATACGTCGACTACTCCAACGACGAGAGAGTCCACACCTCGATCAGCGATGCACCCGTCGGGCGACCCGTGGAATCTCGGCCTTCTTCTGGTGCGCGAGTTGTCGGTTTGCCGCGTGTCGGAGGTCTTCAACACCGGTATCGCCGGCGCGAAGCAGCCTGATCAGCAGCATTGATCGCCGTGATCAGCTCAACCGACGTTGCAGATGAATAATGAGAACAGACAGGGATTCGAGCCCCCGACCCTCGGGTTCGAAGCCTGGACGGACCTCTAGGAAATCTCGGCACGCACGTCGTGGCCGAGAGATCAAGCGCCGAGAGGATGTTCGCCGATGACCCGTTCTCGCCGGAGCGCGTCGATCTCTTCGTCCGACAGGCCCATGCTGCGCAGGATCGATTCGTTGTGCCGACCGAGTGTCGGAGGAGCCCAGCGGTGATGGTGCTTCGGACCCGGTGTGATGCGGAACGGCCAGCCGGGGTAGCGGTTGGCTCCGGTGACGGGATGCTCGAACTCCTCGTAGTAGGCACGGGCGATGAGCTGCGCCTCGTCGTACATCCGGTCCGGTGTGAGGACCCGCTCGGCGGGGATGTGTCGGGACTGGAGGTCGTCGACGATCGCTTCCGCGGATCGCGCTCGCGTCCAGGCGGCGACGACTTCGTCGAACGCGTCGTGGGCGGCTTCTCGCATCTGGGCTGACGCGAAGCGCGAATCCACGAGCAGCTCGGGCTGGCCCATCGCTTCGACCAGCCGCGACCAATCGGTATCGTCCCGCACGCAGAGCGCCACCCATACGCCGTCGGTGTCGGTCGGATAGACGCCCTGCACGTGGCCGCGCTGGCGGTTGCCTTCGCGGGGCCGGATGCTGCCGTTCATCGAGTACTCGATCACGGGCTCCGCTGTGACACACGCGCCGACCTCGATCTGCGCGACCTCGATCTGCTGGCCCTCGCCGCTGCGACGCCGGTGCTCGAGGGCCGAGAGAAGTGCGACTCCAGCGTGCACACCGACGATCGGATCCGCTGGTCCCTGGAGGCTGCAGGGAGGACCATCGCCGTATCCGGTGACGGCCGCCATCCCCGAGGCCTGCTCGATGTTGAGCGCCCAGCCGACGTAGTCGCGCCACGGTCCCTCGAGCCCGAACCCCGGCATTCGAACGAGGATGACGTCGGGGTTGATCTCGACGAGCGACGGGTAGTCCAACCCGAACTCCTCGACGACTCGGGGCGAGAAGTTCTCCACGACGACGTCCGCGTCCGCGGCGAGTCGCCGGACGAGCTGGCGGCCCTTCTCCGAGGTGAGGTCGAGCGTGATGTCACGCTTGTTGAGGTTCGTGCCCTGCCAGATCACGCTGCGTTCGTACCAGTCGTCGCCCTCGAATGGAAAGGCGCCCGAGTACCGGTGACCGTCGGGTCGCTGGATGGACTCCAGCTTGATGATGTCCGCCCCGAATGCGCCGAGGTAGCAGGTGAGGTACCCGCCCGCCCAGAACGTGCTGAGGTCGAGGACCTTCAGGTCCGCGAACGGCGAATCGTTGGCCACGTCGTGGGGAGGGCCGGGATCGCCACGCTCGTCGACGTTCGCGATGGGCGTCGCCGAAATTCCGATCCGGGGTGCGCCGCGCAGCGGGAGCACGGGCGTCGCGGAGAGGCGATACGGAGCCTCGGGCCGCCGGAACGACCAGCCGTCGCCCGCGCCTTCCACGAAGAATCCACGCGCCTTGTACTGCGGGAACTCGGGCACCGTGGCCCCGTCACCGACCGGGGCCGCCGGGAGGCGCATTGCCTGGCAGAGCTCGACGAGCTCGTCGACGCCTCGCTCCGCGAGCCAGGGCTCTGCCTTGGCGAAGAAGTCGGCGCGTTCGGGTCCTCCCATCATGACCGCGATCTGATGTTCGGCGAACTCGGGCATGCCAAGCAGGGCACAGAGGTCGAGCCAGTGCTGACCCGTCAGGCAGTTGATCCCGATCCAGCCGTCAGCCGCGCGCACGATGCCCAGGATCGGCGCCGCTCGCGCGTTGGTGGGCATTTCGAGCCGTCTCAGCTTCTCGAAGATCAGCATGGGGTAGGGAAGCGTCGACAAGAGGGACTCGAGCATCGAGACGTCGACCTCGGTCACGCAATCGCTCGAACGACTGCGCATAGCGGTGAGCGCACCGAGAGCCGCATAGGCGCCGGCGATGTACTCGGGGATCCGGGATCCAGCCTGCACGGGAGAGCGGTCGGGATCCTTGTGCGTGATCCAGCCCGATGCCGCCTGCAGGGTGAGGGGTGTCGCCTCGCGATCTCGCCACGGTCCGTGCTGGCCGAAGCTCGTGACGCGCGTGACGACGAGGCCGGGGCGGATGACCTGCAGTGCGCCGCTGTCCAGTCCCCATCGTTCGAGAGTGCCTGGCGGGAGGCCGTCGATCAGCACGTCGGCGAGCCCTAGGAGCGCGCGTGCGGCCGGGAGGTCTCTTCCGTCCTCGAGGTCGAGAGTGACCCCATGCTTGCCCGCGTTGAGGTATTCGAACAGCCCGGATCGGTCGGGGCGGCGAACGCCGCCGGGAAACGGTCCCCACGCTCGCAGCGGATCTCCGTCGGGAG
>Ga0210064_1001224_pt1 | contig 11150 bp, 11 predicted proteins | sample Muzzi_CordC_D2_FD_185531 | JGI IMG/M metagenome (GOLD analysis project Ga0210064, IMG submission 185531) | Wetland microbial communities from San Francisco Bay, California, USA, that impact long-term carbon sequestration - Muzzi_CordC_D2 (SPAdes) | ecosystem: Environmental > Aquatic > Marine >...
GGCTGCCTGAGGTTGACGGCCTGTTCATCGGCGGCGGCTTTCCCGAGAGCCACATGCAGGCGCTGGAACAGAATGCCGCACTGCGCGGCGCCATCCGCGAGGCCATCGAGAACGGCATGCCCGCCTATGCCGAATGCGGCGGCCTGATGTACCTGTCACGCAGCCTCAGCTGGCACGGCGAGCGCCGCGAAATGGTCGGGGTGATCCCCGCGGATTGCGTCATGCATGAGCGGCCCCAGGGACGCGGCTATGTCAGCCTGCAGGAGACGCGGCATGCACCCTGGCCGCCCGGCCCGCAGGCGCGGCAGTTCGCCGCCCACGAGTTTCACTATTCCGCCCTGGAGGGCCTGCCCGACAAGCTGCAATTCGCCTACGAGGTGAAACGCGGCACCGGCATCGACGGCCGGCATGACGGCATCGTGATGCATCGCCTGCTGGCCTGCTACAGCCATATGCGCGACACCGCGCAGCACCACTGGGCCGGCCGCTTCGTCGAGTTTGTCCGCCAGGCGGTCGCCTGAGACAATTGCCTTTTCGAGGTCCTATACTACTGTCCATTCAAACCGGGAGTTATCATGATTACGCTGACACCAGCCGCCATCGCGCAAATTCGCGTATCCGCAGAACAGGGAGACATGCAGGGACTGGCCATGCGCATTGCCGCCAAGCGCAACCCCGACGGCAGTGTCCACTACGCCATGGGGTTTGATGACAACCTGATCGAAGGGGATGCCCACGTCGACGCCGATGGCATCGAGGTCGTGATCTCCGAAGCCAGCCAGGAACTGGTGAACGGGATGACCGTGGACTATGTCGAGATCGAGCCGGACACTTTCCAGTTCATTTTCCTGAATCCCAACGACGCCAACTACAGCCCGCCCGCATAAACCGCATCAGGGCCGGGTAATTCAGCCAGCAGCCGCAGGGGGCGAGATGTCACAAGCCAGCTCCAACAACGATGCAAGCACCGGCAGGGAGAGCACCCTGCGCAGTCGCCTGCTGGTCAGGCTGCTCGGCCTGCTTGTCCTGCTGGGCATCACCAGCGCCCTGCTGCTTACGGACCGGGGCGCGGCCTTCAGCAGCGGCAACCGCGCCGTGCTCGGCGTGCTGCTGTTCTCCGGCGGCATCGCGCTCAGCCTGTCCATCCTGTATCTGGTACAGCACAACCTGCTGGATCCGCTGGTGCACATCAGGGCATGGGCAAGGAAGATGCGCGAAGGCCGTTATACCGACCCCATCCCCGCGCCGGACTACAGAGGTTTTGCCGATCTGGCAGCGGACCTGAACCGGCTCGGCAAGCGCCTCGCACCGACGCCCAGGAAGCAGAGTGCGCAGCTCTTCGACGAACAGGACCTCGAGGAGAGATCGCTGCAGATCCTCTACGAGGTGGTCTCCAGCATCAATACCGCGCACGGACTCGACGACCTGCTGAACCGCTTCCTGTACACCCTGAAACGCATCACGCACGCGCGCGCCGCCGCCATCTGGGTTACCCAGAAACAGGGGACGATGGATCTCTCCGCCTGCAGCGGTCTGAACGAACCCCTGCTCCATTCCGGCCGCCATGATGTGCGCCGCTGCCTCTATGAACGTGCCCTCACGGAAGGCCGCATCTGGGTCGAGAAGGATCTGGTGAAGTGTGAGAAGATCGCCGGCGAACGCTTTTTCGAGGAGGGCCACAATATCGGCCTGGTCTCGGTGCCCATGCGCTATCGCGGCCGGGTGACCGGGGTCATCAACCTGTTTCTCGGCAACGACCTGATCGAGCAGGTAGAAGGCCTCAAACCACTGCTGACGAGCATCGCCCACCACCTCAGCATCGCAATCGAGCGTTCCAACAGCGAAGAGGAAAACAACCAGCACCGCATCAACGACGAGCGCACCCGTATCGCACATGAACTGCATGATTCACTGGCACAGAGCCTTGCCAGCCTGCGCTACCAGGTACGGGTACTGGACGAGACCATGCACCAGGGGGACGAATCCACCACCTGGCAGCAGCTGGAACGCATCGAGAACAGCCTGGACGAGGCCAATACCGAACTGCGCGGGCTGATCGCGAACTTCCGCGCCCCGACCTACAAGCGCGGTCTGCTGGATGCCGTGGAACAGATGGTCAGCCAGTTCCGTATCGAGACCGGCATCAAGACCTACCTGCAGAAGGAGTGGTCGGCACGCTCCCTGCCGATGGATATGGAAACCCAGATCCTGCGTATAATCCAGGAAGCGTTGTGGAATATCAGGAAGCACAGCCAGGCGAAAACGGTGCGCATCCTGCTGCGCAACGGCATGAGTGGCAAGTATCACATCCTGATCGAGGACGACGGCGTCGGCATCGGCAGACAGGCGAACGGCGCCACACCCGGCGAGCATATCGGCCTCAGCATTATGCGGGAACGCGCAGCCCGCCTCGGTGGTATCCTGCGGGTTGAAAGCGAGCCGGGCGAAGGCACCCGCGTGGCACTTGATATCTCCCAACCAGTCGTGGAACGTAGTCCATCATGAGCCTGAATATCCTGCTGATTGACGATCACACCCTGTTTCGGGAAGGCCTCGAAGGCCTGCTCAGCCGCAGGGATATCAACATCCTGGCCGCGGTTGGCAACGGCCAGGAGGGCCTGCGCCTCGCCGCCGAGCTCAACCCGGACGTCATCCTGCTGGACATGCGCATGCCTGAGATGGACGGTATGGATGTGCTGCGGCAGCTGCGCAAGAACGGCTTCCGCAACCCGGTCGCCATGCTGACGACCAGCAGCGACGAGCGCGACCTGGTGGAGTCACTGCGCAGCGGCGCCCAGGGCTACCTGCTGAAGGACATGGAGCCGGACCAGCTGGTGGTGGCGCTGCGGGATATCGTCGCCGGCAAGACCGTGGTCGCGCCCGACCTGGCACCGGTGCTGGCACGGGTGGTGCAGGGAGACAGCATCGCGCCCGACGTGGAAAGCCCGTTCGCGAAACTGACGCCGCGCGAAAACGAGATCCTGGCCCTGCTCGCCGAAGGCCAGAGCAACAAGGTCATCGCGCGCAACCTCGGCATCTCGGACGGCACCGTGAAGCTGCACGTCAAATCCATCCTGCGCAAGCTGGGTGTGCACTCCCGGGTGGAGGCCGCCGTGATTGCCGTCGAGCAGGGACTGCGCACCAGCCGCGGCGGCGAACAGGGTGGTGCCGGCTAGCGGAGTGCCGCGATGAAACGCTTCAACGATCTCATCAACGCCTGCCTCCCCGACATTACCGAGGTATTTCCCTGGGACGTGGAGGAAAAACTCGGCAGCGACCCCGCACCCCTGGTGCTGGACATTCGCGAGCCGGATGAATACAGCACCATGCATATCCAGGGATCGCTGCATGTCCCGCGCGGCATTCTGGAAACCGCCTGCGAATACAACTACGAGGAAACTGTTCCCGAGCTGGTGCAAGCGCGCGAGCGCGAGGTCGTGGTCGTGTGCCGCTCGGGCAACCGCAGTGCGCTGGCGGCCTTTACCATGCAGTTGCTGGGATACCGGAATGTGAGCTCGATGAAAACCGGTCTGCGCGGCTGGAACGACTATGAGCTGCCCCTGATGGACGCCGGCGGCCGGGTGGTGCCGATCGAGGAAGCCGACGAGTTCTTCAGCACCCGCCTGCGCCCGGACCAGATCGAGCCGGAGAAGCAGGGCTGAGGCCGCATTGTTCCCGGATTACGCTACGCTCCATCCGGGCTACAGGTTCCCTAGATATAGTGCTTCCGGTCGGCGCGCCGGCGGCGACCCTGCTGGATCACGACGCCTTCCACCGGAACCAGGTCCGGGATCTCGATGTCTGCCTCGTCACCGGACAGCGTCTTCAGGTAATAGATTCCCTCGCCAAATACCAGCTGCCGGAAGATATACTCGTCCTGGTGGCGCGCCAGCACGTAGGAGCCATCATTGACCACGCCCGAGGGATCGATGACGATGATGCAGCCATCCTCGAACTCCGGTGCCATACTGTCGCCGATGACGCGCAGGGCAAAGGGTTCCCCGCCGCAACTGCTACCGTCCTGCATTCACTTCCACCCTTTCGCTTGCTGGTTAATGGGCCCGTGCCATCTCGGCCTGGTCAGTATTATTACCCATATTAACAGAGCGTTACCTGCTATTTATCATAAGATATTTAAGGTAATTCCGAAGCCTTCGCACCTCATACCTGGTAGTAATCCCGGTACCAGGCGACAAAGTTCGCGATACCCTGCTCCACCGACATGTCCGGCTTGTAGCCGACATCACGCACCAGGTCGGTGACATCCGCATAGGTCGCGGGAACATCCCCCGGCTGCAACGGCAGCATGTTCTTCTCAGCTTTCATACCCAGGCAGTCTTCCAGCACCTCGATGTAATGCATCAGCTCGACCGGCTGGTTGTTGCCGATATTGTAGAGCCGGTACGGGGCGTTGCTGGAGGCCGAATCCGGCGCATCACTGTTCCAGTCGGGGTTGGGCTCCGGGACTCGATCGAGCACCCGCACCACGCCCTCGACGATGTCATCGATGTAGGTGAAGTCGCGCCGGTGGTTGCCATAATTGAAAACGTCGATCGGCTTGCCCGCGAGAATGTTGCGGGTAAACAGGAACAGCGCCATGTCCGGCCTGCCCCAGGGTCCGTAGACCGTGAAGAAGCGCAGGCCGGTGGTGGGAATGCGGTACAGGTGGCTGTAGGTATGCGCCATCAGTTCGTTGGCCTTCTTGCTGGCGGCATACAGGCTGACGGGATGGTCGACGTTGTCGTGCACCGAGAACGGCATGCGGGTATTGGAGCCGTATACCGAACTGCTTGAGGCATAGACAAGGTGTTCCGCGCCGTTGTGCCGGCAGCCCTCGAGGATGTTGGTGAAGCCCACCAGGTTGGTATCGACATAGGCGTGCGGGTTTTCCAGTGAATAGCGCACCCCGGCCTGCGCGGCAAGGTTGACCACGCGCTGCGGCTGGTGTTTTCTGAAGGTCTCCGCGATACCCTCGCGGTCTTCCAGGTCAACACGCACATCGGTATAGGCCGCGTAGTCGGTCGTGCGTGCCAGGCGCGCCTTTTTCAGTTCGACATCGTAATAGTCATTGAGATTGTCGATACCGATGACTTCGTCGCCCCGTTCCATCAGGCGCAATGCCAGCGTGGAGCCGATAAAACCCGCGGAACCCGTTATCAATACTTTCATAGCCTAACCCTGTCCCCAGAATCTGATTATTCCAGATTCAATTAATTACCGGTGATGACGCGCTACAGCCTGCCGTCTACCGCAGCCGCCGGCAGCAGGTATTTCACGTCGAAGAGTATCCCGTCCGGCTTGCACAGGCCGCGCAGCCCGGTAGCGCCCATGTCACGGAACTGTTCATGACCGACCGCAATGATCACGGCATCGTATGCGTCCGGTTCCGGCTGCGCGAGCAGCTCAATGTCATACTCGTGCCGCGCCTCGGCCGCATCGACCCACGGGTCGTGGACATCCACCAGCACATTGTAACCCTGCAGTTCCCGGATGACATCGATCACGCGCGAGTTGCGCAGGTCCGGACAGTTTTCCTTGAAGGCCAGGCCGAGGACCAGGACGCGGGAGCCGGATATCCGGATCTTGCGCCGTATCATCAGCTTGACGACCTGGTCCGTCACATAGCCCCCCATGGCGTCGTTGATGCGCCGCCCGGCGAGAATCACCTCCGGGTTATAGCCGATCTCCTGCGCCTTGTGGGTGAGATAGTACGGGTCGACACCGATGCAGTGGCCGCCGACCAGCCCGGGCCGGAACGGCAGGAAATTCCACTTGGTCCCGGCCGCCTGCAGCACCTCCTCGGTGTCGATACCGAGGCGATTGAAGATCAGCGCCAGTTCGTTGATCAGTGCGATGTTCAGGTCCCGCTGGGTGTTCTCGATGACCTTGGCGGCCTCGGCCACGCGAATGCTGCTGGCGCGGTGCGTCCCCGCGGTGATGACGCTGCGATACAGGGCATCGACGAAATCGGCCACTTCCGGCGAGGAACCCGAGGTCACCTTGAGGATATTGGTAACGCGGTGCTCCTTGTCGCCGGGGTTGATGCGCTCCGGGCTGTAGCCGGCATGGAAGCCCTGTTTGTAGACCAGACCGGACTCGGCCGCCAGGATCGGCACACAGACTTCCTCGGTCGCGCCCGGATACACCGTTGACTCGAAAATGACGACATCGCCGGCCCGCAGCAATGGCCCCACCGTGCGGCTGGCGCCCTCCAGCAGCGACAGGTCCGGACGCTTGTGGGCATCGATGGGCGTTGGCACGGTAACGATATACACGTTACAGTCGGCAAGATCGGCGGGGTCGCACGTGAATTCCAGTCGCGGGGCCTGCCCGAGTTCCGCCGCCGTCACCTCGCGGGTGCTGTCCCTGCCGGCCCGCAGCTCATCGATGCGGTCTGCCTTGATATCCAGGCCGACAGTTGAATACAGCTTGCCGAATTCGATGGCCAGCGGCAGACCCACATAGCCCAGCCCGACAATACCGATTTTCGATGATTCCAGTGCAAACATGCGATATCCCTGTGGTTCGACGCAGATCCGCCGGCCGCTTATCCTGAACAGTCAAAATGCAGCATTCTAGCAGAGCACGGCGCCGGTGGTGAGTGTTCCGGTAGTTTGCGGCAGCCTTGCCGCCCGTCGGGAAAACAGCTGAAGAATTTGACCACCCTGCCCGCGCGCCTTAATATCCCACCGTCGGATCATCTACAGGGCGATTAGCTCAGCGGGAGAGCACTGCCTTCACACGGCAGGGGTCACTGGTTCAATCCCAGTATCGCCCACCAATCAAATCAATCAGTTAGAAACCACGACACCCCCTGTATGGGTTAACAACTGATTATTTGTGACAGCGTTGTCACACTCGTTCGCGAATGAACGGAGTGCAACTGTGGCAACCTTCCGAAAACGCGGCCCTTATCAATGGCAGGCACAGGTCCGGAAAAAGGGCCAGCCCCTGCAGACCAAAACCTTCGAAACTCGTGCCCTTGCGGAGCAGTGGGCGCGTGCCATCGAGGTCGAAATGGACAAGGGCGTGTTTGTTTCCCGCGCCGAGGCCGAATCCACCACGCTCAAGGAACTGCTGGAACGCTACCTGGACGAAGTCACGCCCCTGAAGAAAGACGCGGCATCCGAGACCAACAGTCTGCACGCCCTGATGCGCCTGCCGCTCGCCCGGCGTTACATCGCCGGCATCCGCGGGATGGACATTGCCAGCTTCCGGGATGAGCGACTGCGGAAGGTTACGCCATCCACCGTCAAGCGGGACCTCGTGCTGCTGGGTCACGTGTTCGAAGTCATCCGCAAGGAATGGGGCATCCACGTCCACAACTCGGTCCGCGATATCAAGCTGCCAGCAGACAACCGGCCACGGGACTGCCGCCTGCAGGCCGGCGAGGAAGCCCGCCTGCTGGGTGACTGCCAGGCGGCACGCAATCCATGGCTGGTTCCCATTGTGCAACTGGCGTTGGAGACTGCCATGCGCCAGGGAGAATTGATTCGTCTGCGCTGGGAGCACATCGACCTGAATCGCCGCACCGCCCACCTGCCGGACACCAAGAATGGCGAGCCTCGCACCGTACCACTGTCCACGACCGCAATCCGAGTGCTGGGCGCCCTGCCCAACAGACTGCATGGCCAGGACTTCCCCGGCCTCACCTCCGTGGCCATCAAGCGCGCTTTCATCCGCGCCGTGCGCCGGGCCGGCATCGAGAACTTTCGCTTCCACGACCTGCGCCATGAGGCCACCACCCGGTTGTTCGAGAAGGGTCTCAATATCATGGAGATCGCCACCATAACCGGGCACAAGGATCTGCGGATGCTGCGCCGGTACACGCATCTTAAGGCGGAGGATTTGGCGATGAAGCTTGGCTGAATTGTTCGTTTTAGAGCATCCCGTGACGATGTTGGTATTGTTGGTACGCAAGCGCATCTGCCCCCCAGGTATTCTGGGGGTCTGCCCCGCTTTTGGTTCCTACCTAGAAATACCGCCATTTACCGATGTTTTATTTTCATTCTTATTGCGTTTTCTCTATGTTAGAGGCAGCCGCCCTTCTCTGGATGTACCTGTCTATCCAGCTGAATCTTTTGTTTAATAAGTATCTATATTGACATTTAAGGCAATATAGATACATAATTTACCATGCTCTCAGATACCCAAATACGTGAAGTCTTTCATTTCTGCTTCCTGGAAAGGCTCCTGAAGTTTTCCGACCCGAATATTTATATACTCAAGGGCGGAGTGAATCTGCGCTTCTTTTTTAACAGCCCGCGCTACTCTGAAGACATGGATATCGATGTGCTTGCGGGCAGTGTCGCGACTTTGAAAAAGAATGGTTACAAAATCCTGCAAGATGCCGCGTTTAAACGCAGCCTGCGTCTGTTCGATATTGAAGATATCGAGATCAATGACCCAAACAAGGCAAAACAGACCACAACAACACAGCGTTTTCGATTTACCCTGATCACACCTGCCGGCCATCGCTTGCCCACCAAGGTTGAGTTTTCCCGTCGAAAGCAAGGCATGGCGGATGATGCGCCCCTGCAGCTCATTGATCCTGAGATCGCCCGTCGATACCGGAAGCTGGCCTATCGATGCCGACATTACCCCGGCGAGGTGGCTGTTGCCCAGAAAATCAAAGCGCTTGCCGGTCGAACGGTAACACAGGCACGTGATGTGTTTGATCTCGCCATCCTGTTTACCGGGGGCTACACCCCGTCGACAACGAAGCTCTTATTGAATCCAAAACCGCAGTTAGCCCATGCGATTGATCGCCTGACGGGACTGACCTGGGACGACTACCAGGGACAGGTAGTGGAATTTCTGGATAGCGAAAGCCGCGCAGAATATGGCACAGAGTCCGCGTGGAAGTCCTTGCAGGCAATCGTTCTGGACACACTTGCCGAAAATGCTTGATATCTTCAACAATGCGGATTTTGTCATTTTCACAACGAGTGATTATGCGAACTACAGCAGCATTTCCATGCCTGCCGCCTCAAAACGTCTGCTGCGACTGGCCGAAAAAAAACTTCTGACCCGAATCACAAAAGGCCTGTGGGCGAACACCAGCCACCCCTACTTTCATCCACTGGCGTGCGTGCCTTACCTGCTCGGCAAGGAGCAAGGCTATGTCTCGTTCCTGACCGCCCTCCACCTGCACGGCCTGGTATCCCAAATCCCGAAAACCATACAAATCGCCACGACAGGCCATGCACGTACACTGGATTCGCCCGTTGGAAAGTTTGAGTTCCTGCAAATTAAACCGGAACTCATGAAACAAGGAATTAAATGGAGCAACACACATCTGCCATATCTCATCGCCACTGCCGAGAAGGCCCTGATAGATACCCTGTATCTCTCAACACGCAAGAACCGGCGCTTTGCACACTTACCCGAGATAGAAATCAGGCAAACAGGCTTTCGCGAGCGCGAATTTGAACGGCTACTGAAGCAGCTACCCATACACTCTCGCATTTCAGCTGCGATGCAGCCTCGTTGGGAAATAATTGAATCTCAGTAGCAGGAAAAGTTTTAATGCCTCCGGCCCCTTTATCTGATGCCTTTAACTGTAATGGGGTGTGTGGGTATAGTCTGATTTCTACCTCTTTTTCCGGATTAATCGGAATAGCTCGGCCTGATACTGTGCATCGTGGAGAGCATCATGATCATCTTTGAGCGTAGGATGCAAAGCTGCTGCGATCTGGCTTGATCGTGTCTGCGCCCAGTTGCTACCAGCTGCTCCCATGTACATCGACTTGATGTCGAGTGCAGCAAAGCCGAAGGGGTTCTCGCCCAGGTAACGATGAAAGTAGTAGTTAACGAAAGACCAGTCGAATGGTGCGTTGAAGCCGACGAAAACAGATATGGCATCAGGCCCTGCCGTGCGCACGACCCAGTCTCGAAACTCGCGCATTCCGACTACTGGCTCAAGGCCTTCTCGTTCCAGCCTATCCAGAGACAGGCCGGTAATTTCCAGTGCCTTAGGATCGGCATTGCGCGTTATCGGCTTCAGCTCACATGCAAAAGTTTGCATCGGGTCTGCCACATCGCACGCACCTATTGTGAGAAGACTGTATACGCCAGGAATGGGGCCCGCCGTTTCGACATCAACCGACAGAAAGACTTCACGTTCGCTGTTCATGGAATCAGGGGCTCCGTAGGGACGAGGGGTGGGCGGTTCTTGATCGCATCCCAATGGATTCGAAATTCACGGCGCCGTTCATCTGCGCTGCCAGTTTTTTTCCAGTGATGGCCGCCTAGCGAATAGATGTCAAAGGGATGCTCCGTGCCCTCCTTCCCGAGCACCATGGTTGGCAAGCCTCGACCCAGCGCATAGCCCAGCTCCAGGAAGCAATTGGGGCGCAAACCGGTGATGTCCGCTAGCACAACGCTGCTGCGATGCAGCTTCGTGAAAATCTCCTGATCGATTCTGGGATATTCGTAAGCCTGGTTGCCGTCCACGACCGTCAGCTTGTACCCCAGTTCCCCCTCGATCACAGGCTGTACCACTGTATCGAAAAAGTTCTGGACATCGTTGTAGTCGGTGTGTGATCGGTTGAGCAATCGGACGACAAAAGCTTTGGGTGGATTTAGTGCTTCCAGCAGGTCCAGTATGTCCCGAACACCGTCTGCAATTGCTTTCCAAGCAGGCATCTCGATGCGATTGAGCCAACCGTGCGCAGGCGTGTCACCTTCTGCCTGAAACAGGCGCAGCGCGTTGTTGCCAGACAGCCCAAATTCGAACAACCGAAGTGCGCCCTTGTTCGCGGGTCTGAGCTTCAGGTTCAGCGGAATGACGGGTTTGCCGGCATCGTGATAAAGGTTGGCCAGAAACAGAACGCCTTCGTCGCCACCGAGTACAAGAAGTATGTCGCCATGCCGCGCCTGGGCTTCCATCCGTTTGCTGTACATGTTCCAGTGTGCAGCACTTTCAATTTGGACTAAATCAGAACCCCGAAGCGCACCCCATACTTCAGCGAACTGTTCCGGAATCTGCTCTTCATTCTTATGGTGCTTGACCGCAACCACCAACGGATTCGGCGCATCCTGTGGCCGCAAATGTAGGTTCTTGTTAATGACATCCCAGATCAGCCAATCGAAACAGATGGGCAGACCATCCGACCGTGTCTTTTCGGCATCGACCGGAACGACAAAGC
>Ga0210064_1001225_pt1 | contig 11125 bp, 8 predicted proteins | sample Muzzi_CordC_D2_FD_185531 | JGI IMG/M metagenome (GOLD analysis project Ga0210064, IMG submission 185531) | Wetland microbial communities from San Francisco Bay, California, USA, that impact long-term carbon sequestration - Muzzi_CordC_D2 (SPAdes) | ecosystem: Environmental > Aquatic > Marine >...
CCTACCTCTATTTTCGGATCGGTTACTGGTTTGCTAAAAAAATAGCCCGACTTCTTTATCGGGTGCGGGTGGGAAAGATTGAAGATGAGCAATATCTTTCCATTGATCCGGATTCCACGGTTGTGTTTGTCATGAATCACCGCTCCAATATGGACTATGTCCTTGTGGCCTTTCTGGCGGCCGAGCGGACGACCCTTTCCTATGCCGTAGGCGAATGGGCTAAAATCTGGCCGTTGCAGATGCTGATCCGTGCCATGGGAGCCTTTTTTGTTCGTCGCAATTCCGGCAATCCATTATACCGGAGGGTCCTGGAACGTTATATTCACATGGCAACCCGTGAAGGTGTCTGTCAGGCTGTTTTTCTGGAAGGGGGTCTAAGCCGTGACGGCAGACTACAACCCCCCAAACTTGGATTGATGGACTACATGCTGCGCCGGTTTGATCCGGCCACGGACCGGGACGTTGTGTTCATTCCGGTAGGGATAAATTATGATCGAACCCTTGAGGATCGCAGCTTGCTGCGTACCTTCGACCCGGATGCGGAAAAGCGAGGTTGGTGGTTTGTATGTCGAACGACTTTTAGATTTATTAGACGCAGTCTCGTGTTGATGATATTGAGCCGCTGGCGTCGCTATGGATACGCCTGTGTCAATTTTGGTGCACCTTTGTCGGCCAAAGCCTATTGTCTTGATCAAGGATTAAATTTCAGCCGGCTCCCAAGAACTGAGCGGTTTCCAGAGATCGCAAAGCTGTGTCATCGGCTAATGGCGGCCATTTCGGATGTCGTTCCGATATTGCCGGTATCTTTGATGTCTACGGTGTTTTTAGACGCCATGGACACTGAGCTCGACATTTTGGATATTGAGGAACGCAGCAACCGACTGATCAACGAACTCCAGGCCCTTGGTGCGCCGGTATTTGAGATGTCCCGAAGTGCACGTGCTCACGACATTGTAGACGCAGTCGACTTGATGACGATGCGGCGCATGGTGACCGCATCCGGCGACCAGTTCAAAGCTGTATCCGCAGAAGAAGCAATGATGCGTTATTATGCCAATACCATCGGTCATTGGCGACAAGATGAAAGGACCTTCGGTACGTTGTTGAGAGATTGACATTTGAGCCATAGGGTCATTTTCGGAAATACAATATCCATAATGATTGGGATTTGCGGGACGCCCCTTAAATTATAAATTGATTTAATTTAGGTACTGGTGATATATGAATCGCTTGTAGGTAGCCCCAAAAAATATAATTGATTAATCACCTGTTAATTTTTTTACGGAGGAGCTAATGCCAATTTACGAATATGAGTGTAAAGACTGTTCTCACTGCTTTGAAGTACTCCTGTTGTTTTCCAGTGATCCGCCCCCCCAATGCCCCGAATGCCAGTGTAAGGATGTGGCGAAACTCATGTCGACCAACACCATGAGAAAGCGAGAAGAGTATACCGGAGCGGGTGGTATGCTTGATCCTTTCGTTGGCCCGACTTTTTCGGGCGGATCGAGCTAAAGGGAAATAAATGACATGGGGGTCGCATCTTAAATATTAAGGATCTTTCCCCAAAGAGTTGGTCGATTGATAAGGGTCCAGGGGTTCAATGATTCGAGTGAAAAAGCTTTGAAAACAAATAAATAAAGATAATACATTGATTTTTGGTTCAGGGTTTTTCAGTTAAATTCGTCCCAGAAGTCGGAAGTTTCCCGGACGACATGTAAAATGTGATAGTCATGAAAAAAGAATTTGGGTCAAATTATGCGTCGATTACAGATGCAAATTTTACAGCCAAATACCGTGCAGATTGCTTCTGCAATGCAGTGCAATACGAAGTGTGCTCGGATCCCGTAGATGCAAAAATATGTCATTGCTTGGCATGCCAGAAACTGCATGGGGCCCCTATGCAATGGGCAGCTATATTTCACAAACATGACGTCAGAATTACGAAAGGCATCGATCACCTGAACTTTTACAGCAGTGAACTCGATAAACACGAGAGGATTCTCCCTTGTAAAGTCAGCTGTGCGTTGTGTGGCACCCTCATTGCCGATGAAGGACGCAATATGTGGCTTGCGTTTCCATCACTTTTTAATTTTGGGGGTGCATCAAAAGTTCCGACGAAATTTAAACCAACGTGCCATATCTTCTATGGTATGCGGGTTATCGATATAAACGATGATCTGCCTAAGTGGTCCGGTCATAAAAATCACTCGGAACTCGTATAAGGAGATTCAACAATGAAGACAAAGTTGTTATTTGCAATATTATTTGTGTTGTTAGCATGGGGAAATATTAACGCTGAGACATGCACTGAAAGTTTAACAGATCAAGCTAAGCCAGCGGAGTTGATAAAGTGTCTACAGCAGCTGGAAAAAAACATTGAAACAAAATTCCAGAATCTTAAATTAAAAGCGTTGCCGACAGGAACTATTATTGCGTCAATGCTGGAATTTGAAAAGTTTCAAAAAATTGCAGGTAATGCTTGGAAACCCGCAGATGGCAGGAAAGTATCCGCTAAATCCAAATACGCAACACTCACAGGGAATACAACGCTCCCTGACTTGAGAGGAATGTTTCTAAGGGGCTTAAATCAATTTGATCCGGTAAAGGGACCTCGACGTGATAAATATAAAGACCCGGACGGAAGTCGGAGAAAAGCAGGAAAACCCCAAGAAGACGCTACCAGTCTGCCCAAGAACAAGAAAAACTCTTTTAAAGGGAATGCAGTGTCCGCGGGTGATCACTCCCACATCTACTTCAAGGCAAGAAGAGAAGGCGGAAGGACCGGTTCTGATGCTAGGGCTTCTTCAGAAGCAGGTAATACCGGTTCATCTGGTAACCATACTCACACCGTCCTAATTACCGCGGGTGGGGATTCAGAAACACGTCCTGTAAATATAGCAGTTGTTTATTATATAAAAATTGATTGACCGCTATCCATAGATTTCAGGGGGTCTTTCGGTACGCACGTAACATTTTAAGTTTATTTTCTTGTTCAGTGATATTCTCGATCGCGTATAGGATTTTCCATACCCAGCACCGAAAACTTCCTCTGAAACTGATTTAGCAGCATAGTTATTGTTAACGATCTGGCAACAACGAGTTATTTACTTTGAAAGGAGGTTACATCATGGCAAAGGCAATTATTTTAGTTAAGTCAAATCCGGGTGTCGACCGTGAGGTCGCAGGTCAAATCAAGAAAATCGAAGGCGTGGAAAATGTCTATTTAGCTGCCGGGCGTTTTGATATCGTGGCAGAGGTACAGACGCCTGATGACGCCAGTATGCTTTCTGTGACATATGACAAGATAAGAGTCATTGGCGGCATTAGAGATACACACACCATGTTCTGTTTGAAAGTGTAGCCGTACACCGTTCCGATTTTGGGCTGGAGTTGGAGCTTGGCTCCAGCCCCAGCCTGTTTCTTGCCCATTTCCCGGAAAACAAGAAGGTCAGGTCCCGGTTAAATGGGAAATGTCGGAAATAGGGTCAACCCTTGATCCTTTTAATCATAATCAACTCTGGAGGTATCGAATGGAGCTGCCTGAAATCACAAAAAGACTAATGGCTGCTAAAAAAGAGAAATCATTGAGTTTTGCTGATTTGGAAACTGTTGTTGGACGTGATGAAGTCTGGATTGCGGCTGTTTTTTACCGGCAGGCCAGCGCTTCTCAGGAAGAAGCGGAAAAAATTGTATCTGCTTTGGGACTTGGCCCTGATGTGGCCGAAGTGCTTATTGAATGTCCCTTGAAGGGATTAGGCCCTGTCGTCCCCACCGATCCGCTGATCTATCGTTTTTATGAAATTATGCAGGTTTACGGAATGCCGCTTAAAACAATTATTCACGAAAAATTTGGTGACGGCATCATGAGTGCCATCGATTTTATCTTAGAGGTTAAAAAAGAGGAAAATCCTAAGGGAGATCGTGTCGTCGTTACCATGAACGGGAAGTTTTTACCCTACAATAAATGGTAAACTTCAGGGGTGATTTATAATAGGGGACATCCTATACGTGCTTTTACGGCACAGTTTGGCGAAATCTGCAATTATATTGATATGGAGATATTGCTAAGATGTGTATGTTTACGATTTGGTTCAGCATGTAGGATGACCTTTCAAAAGGAGGGATCAAAATGGAAGATAAGATTTGGCACAAGTCTTATGCTTCGGGTGTTCCGAAATCCCTGGACTATGAGAGAACGACCCTATCCGAGGCCCTTACACGTTCCGCGAAAAATTTTCCGAATTACACCGCCCTTAACTACATGGGTAAAAAAATAACGTATGCGGCACTTGACCGACGCGTCAATTCTTTTGCCAGAGCACTTCAGGATCTGGGTATTCAGGAGGGGGACAAGGTGGGGGTGTGCCTTCCCAATATCCCTCAGGTGATTATCGTCAACCTGGCCATCTTTCGCATCGGTGCCGTAGCCGTACAAAACAACCCGCTTTATACGGAACGTGAACTGGCATACCAATTGAATGACTCGGATGCCAGGATAGCAATCACCTTGGCACCGTTGATCCCACGAATGGAAAATATAAAACCCGAGACCCAGATAGAAAAGATTATCGGCTGCCACGTTAACACCTATCTTCCGTTTCCTAAAAAACAGCTTTTTCCTTTTGTCAAAAAGGATATGTATTGCAAGGTCGTTCCAACCAAGGACGTAACGGTCTTTAAAGATCTCATCGATCGTTATTCGTCGTCGCCGGTGGAAGACTTCAGCAAATGGGATGAACTGGGTGCGCTTATTTACACTGGCGGAACGACGGGCCTCAGCAAGGGGGTCATGCTAAGTCACGCCAATTTGAGCTGCAATGTTCAGCAGTTTGTTGCCTGGTTCTTTGATCTAAAACCGGGTGAAGACAAACTCGTTGGCAATTTACCAATATTTCACAGCGCAGGTTTTACGGGTATTCAGAATTATATTATCTGGCAGGCCTTGGAAAATATTCTTGTCCCTCGGCCGGAGCCGAAAATTCATATTGAAATCCTCAAGAAGTACAAGCCTACAATCCTGCCCGGCGTTCCCACAATCTATATCGGCTTGCTGGCTGATCCGGATTTTGGCAAGTTGGACCTTTCGTTTATAAAAGGTTTTTTTTCAGGGGCGGCACCTCTGGCGGCAGACACGTTCAGGGATTTGAAGGATTGTACCGGTGCGATGATGTGCGAAGCCTATGGATTAACCGAAACCGCACCTTTTGTCACTGTTAATCCCTGGGGCGGAACCGTAAAACCTGGAACCGTAGGCGTTCCCTTGCCAGATACAGATATCAGGATTGTAGATGTCAATGACATGGAGAAAGAACTCCCGCTTGGCGACGTCGGTGAGATTGTCATCAAGGGACCGCAAGTCATGATGGGCTACTATAAAAATCCGGAGGAAACAGCGGAAGTACTCAAGGATGGATGGGTTTATTCCGGGGATATGGGTTGCCTTGATGAAGACGGCTATCTCAAGATTGTCGATCGCAAGAAAGACATGATCATTGCAGGAGGATATAATATTTATCCGGTGGAACTGGACGGTGTTCTCTTCGATCACCCAAAAATACTCGAGGCCGCTACCATCGGTGTCCGTGACGACTACCGGGGCGAGACGGTCAAGGCTTTTGTGGTCGTCAAAGAAAAAGAAACCCTTACCGAGGAAGACGTCATCACCTACTGTAGGGAGTACCTCGCGCCTTATAAGGTCCCCAAGAGTATAGAATTTATCGACGAGCTTCCCAAAAGCGCCGTCGGCAAGGTGTTGCGGCGCAAGCTGAAAGAAATGGAGGAAGCCAAAGGCGTAAGGAAAACAGATCTCCAAATATAACACGATTTACGGTCCTAAACCTACCATTTTGGGTGCAAAATTGAAGGTCTAATGATTTTTTTAACTAGAAGCCATCTCAAAATAAAGATTTTGGTTCAAGATCAAGGCGGAGCCGAGTTTTAACCCGCAGGCATACTCAAGTATGTCGAGGACTTAAAATGAGGCTTCAACGCCGAGGCTTGTCCGTCTCTGGCGGGTTGCGCTAAAAGATTATTTTAAGATAGCTTCTACTTTAAATTGTATAAACAGCCAACCATCTTGACATTATGCCACATTGTAGCATATTAATGTCATGTGAACGGATTGGATTCTTCATGTTATTTTCATAATATTTACAGAACTATGGCATTTGATGTTATCGTTATTGGTAAAAGTGAGGAGGTTTGAATGACTTATTTCAATTTAAATACACTTACAAAGACAATGTTGGGTATTTTGATGGCGGCATTTCTGGTCGTCGTGTTCGCTACGGCGACGAATGCCGAGCCGCTTAAAAAGAAGATCAATTCCGACATATTCGGTGTTGCGATAAAAGGATACGATACGGTTGCTTATTTTACCCAAGGACGTGCGATGAAAGGAAAGAGTGAGTTTTCCTACGATTGGAATGATGCCAAGTGGTACTTTGCAACCGCCGAAAATCGGGATCTGTTTGCGGCAGATCCGGAACACTACGCCCCAAAATACGGCGGGTACTGAGCAGCAAGCTTAGCATCGACCGGCAAGGTTGTCGGCGTGAACCCCGAGGCTTTCAAAATTATCGATGGAAAACTGTATCTTAACTGGAGTCTGGAAGTCAGCAACAAATTTGCTAAAAATTCTGACGAATCTATAGAAAAGGCGGACGAAAATTGGGCGAAGCTTAATCAATAGAATCGATTGCCGGACTGGATCACCGTCAAAACTTCAGAATACCCTTGTCCCCCATTTAATTACCGTCTCGTTCGTTCAGACCGGCTTTTCGCAGACCATTGATAATTCGTGCCCGATCTTTCGGATTTCGAAATAACGATCCGTAAGAGTCGATATCAAAGAATGGATCTAACCTGAACACCTCAGATGCCCAATGCTTTGCTTCCTTGGTATGACCGGCTTGAGCGTACGCTGCAGCAAGCATGATGTGGTGGCCCACATAATCCGGATTTTTGGCCAATCCCTTCTTCAGGATCGTTATTGCGTCTTGGTATCGCTCGCTTAGATAATACGCCTGTCCGAGTAACATGAAAGCACCCAGGGAAAGATGTGGATTTAACCCAAGTGCTGATTCTAACCAATAAATGGCCTCATCCTTTCGCCCTGAATACAGCATAACCGAACCAAGCTGTCTTTGACTTTGGGTATCATTGGGATTAAGTTCGATTGCCCTCTCAAGTTCGCTCATTGCAAGATCGTATTGCATCCGACGAAGGTAAATGGACCCGAGCGCGGAATGAGCGAGGGCACTGGATTCCTCAATGTTTAAGGCCTTTTTAGAAAGATCATGTGCTCGGTCGAGAGACTTATCGGGAAACTGGGTCCAGCCATAATAAAAATCATTAAGATAGGACCATGCAAGAGCGGCATACGCCAAAGAATAGCGTGGATCGATGTCTATGGCTCGTTGAAACATTAAACGGGCATCCTTGTTGTCCTGTCGGGTGTTTTGATAATAATGCTCCCATCCGCGCAGCAGAAAGTCATATGCCTGCATATTGTCGGTATCCTTACGCATTATCCGCGTGCGTTCAATTTCGTTAATCCGGATGGCCATTTTTGCAACAATTGTTTGAACAAGTTCGTTCTGTAATTTAAACAGGTCTCTTATGTCTTTGTCATAGCGTTCAGCCCAAAGATGATGATCGGTGGAAGCATCGATGAGTTGGGCATTGATTCGTACCTTGTCGGCCACCTTCTGGACACTTCCCTCCAACACATAACGTACACCCAGGTCTCGGCTGACATCTTTAACCGTCACAGATTTATCTTTGTAGGTAAATACCGTGTTGCTGGCAATGACCGACAATTCGCTGAATTTGGAGAGGTCGGTAATAATGTCATTGGTAATTCCGTCACTGAAATACGCTTGTTCCGGATTACCGCTCAGGTTTTTAAACGGCAACACTGCAATGGAGGGTTTTTCAGATACTGAAATAGATGTTTTTTTCACAGGTGTCCCCTTTTCAGGAGAAAGAGCAGATCTCAAATAAAAGTTCCAGATTGCTAATATTGCCACCCCAAGAACCAGAACAGCTGAAGCCACGACCGACCATTGCCACTGTTTCGGTCTTGTGCTTTTCTCTCCGATCACCTTGCCAGCGGCTTCCGGTTGCATCAGAACTCGATACACCTTCACTGGCTCCGCGATGTTCTTAACAGCATGCTCTCCTATATATTCATAGCCCAAAGACAGTTTATTCTTGACGTGGTCATATGCAGTACTTGAGATGCAGATGCCTCCACCATGGGAAAGCCCCTCTATGCGGGCTGCAATATTTACCCCATCACCATAAATCCGGCCTTCATCTTCGATCACATCTCCCAGGTTGATGCCTATCCGAAACTCCATTCTGCGATTTTCAGGCAAATCCGTGTTTCTGGCTTTGAGTTTCTCTTGGATTTCCACGGCACTTCGAACAGCATCCACAACACTGGCAAACTCAGAAAGTATATTATCCCCCGGGGAATCCACCACCCGGCCACGGTACTTGATGATAAGATTGGCAATTAACTCGCGATACGCTTTTAACGTGTGGACAGTTGCATCCTCGTCTTCGCCCATGAGGCGGCTGTATCCTTTGACATCTGCACTGAGGATAGCGCTGAGTTTTCGTTTGAAGCCTTGGGTGGTCATGAATATGCTCCATTAAAGCTATGTTTGTAAACTATTTGATATTCATAGTCTTTTCGGGTAACTTTGTCAAAAATTATCTTAAAAGGCTTTTTGCGGCACAAAATTATTTTGTAAAAACCATTTGAAATGTTTTCCCTTTAATATATTAAGTTGATTCTTATTTTCTTTTAATGATATTCGAATACCATATTTAGAAAATCGAGAATAGATGCTTCTGCTGCGCTTTTTCATATTATCGCCCGTGGTCTTGAACGAAGAAAAATATTTGAAGGTGAGACTGACAGAGTTCATTTTTTGGATCGTTTGTGCGTCGGGGTTTACAATTTTGAAAATTGTTCGGGAATTGAGTAGTGTCCATCCAGAAATGAGGATATTTGTTCAAGATCAAGGCATGTGATTAAAATAACAGCAGGCAATAATTGATATTCCGAGGATTATTTTTTGAGCATAACCCCGGAGGAATAGGCTCCGCATTCCACAGGGCAAGCGCAGAGACTTGTCCGCCTCTGGCGAGTTGGGCAAAAAGACTATTTATGGACGGATACTAAGTAAGGTGAAGGGGTGATGGAGGTATAAACATGGTGAAAAACGACCCTGGTGTTGTTTCGAAGATAACTGAAAAGCGATTTGGCTGTTTGCAAGTCTTTGGTTTAATCGTTGTTGCCGTCATTATTACCGCAGGGCTGACCATCTTAATATTCAAAACCTACTTTTTCCCATCAGCGTTCAAGCCTGTGACCCTGAACCCTCGCGAAGAACAAGTGCTGACGGCTAAATTAGAAAAGCTCGATACCATAGGGGTTGAGGTTAATTTACACAAAAAAGATATCCTTAATAAACCATCCAAAGCAGACCGGTTTGATTCAAGCGGTGCTCTCGAACCGGAACCTTATAGTGAAAAAAACATCAATAGAAAGATAATTTTCACTGAAAGGGAACTGAACGCATTATTGGCAAAAAATACGGATCTTGCAAGAAAATTGGCCATCGACTTATCTGATGATCTTGTCAGCGCAAAGATTCTGGTGCCGGTAGATGAAGACTTCCCCGTGTTTGGAGGCAAAATCCTTCGTGTCAGAACGGGGGTGGTTTTTACATACGTTAAGGGTAAGCCGGTGGTCATTCTCAAAGGTGTTACCATCATGGGGATACCCATGCCAAATGCCTGGCTGGGAGGAATAAAGAATATCGATCTGGTAAAAGAATTTGGCGCCGACAAGGGTTTCTGGAAGAGCTTTTCAGATGGGGTCGAGGACATCAAGGTAAATGAGGGTCACCTAAAGATAACGCTGAAAGAATAACGCTGTTTTTCCATCGCTGGAATGAGGAAAAGACCATGAAAAAGTATCAGATTCGGAATCGTTTTATACCTTTCAGGAAATCGGATATTATAGAAATGTGTGTCAACGATTCACGGCTTTCTGAACATGATCAAAAATTATTCCGACAGTTTTGCCATATTTTAAAAAGTCTGATTCATTTTGAGTTCCACGATCAAGTGGAAACACTTAAAGACAGCTATTCACCATTTAACCCCGATGCAGACACATGGTTGAACTACGATTACTCAGAGCAAGAGAAAAAGACACTGCAAAAAAAACTTGTCGAGGGGTTGGCTGCGATACTTGATGCCGCTAACTTCCAAAAGATAACCGAGGCAGATCTTGAAGAAGCTCTGAAAGAGGAATCTCTCTTTAAAATTCGTCTTCGTGTAGACTTTGACGATTTCGAGGAAGTTATATTTTATCAGCGCGGCGAAAGCTTCAAAGAAGAGACCCAGATAAAATATTTTGGACTGAAGAAAGCGCCGTTAAGGTTTACCAATTATGATAGGGTGATGATATATATTAAATTTAAAGAAGCGGATTACTTTAAAGCCAAAAAGCAGAAAACGCTTTACTTCATACCAGGCTCGACAATTATCAAACTTTTTCAAAATGTTCCCAAAGCGGATCTCGAGATGCTTTTTCCCAACAGCGAGGTTCGTATGAAAACCATCGATAAACTTATTCTTGGCATCCCGGCTGCAGTAAGCGGTATTGCTGTCATCGCAACCAAGCTCGGGGCTTCGATTCTTTTGATTGCCTCGGTTATTTCTTTCTGGCTCGGGCTAAACAAAAGGGAAGTAAAGATTGATCAGCATCACCTTATTGCCTTGGCCTTAGGGTTGGCGACACTGGGTGGTTTTTTGTTCAAACAGGTGAACAAGTTCAAAAACCGCAAAATTAAATTTATGAAAGCGCTTTCTGACAACCTCTACTTTAAGAACCTCGACAACAACACAGGGGTTTTTCATCATCTTGTCGACGCGGCAGAAGAAGAGGAGTTCAAAGAAGCGATTTTGGCATATTACTTTCTTTTGGTGGAGGACAGGGATCTCACCATAACGGCACTCGATGAAACCGTAGAACGCTGGTTTGAAAGCAAACATAACTGCAGGATTAATTTTGAAATCGAGGATGCCTTCAAGAAACTTA
>Ga0210064_1001228_pt1 | contig 11118 bp, 12 predicted proteins | sample Muzzi_CordC_D2_FD_185531 | JGI IMG/M metagenome (GOLD analysis project Ga0210064, IMG submission 185531) | Wetland microbial communities from San Francisco Bay, California, USA, that impact long-term carbon sequestration - Muzzi_CordC_D2 (SPAdes) | ecosystem: Environmental > Aquatic > Marine >...
GCCCTGGCAGGGCGGGGACCGGTTCAGCAGTCGCTGCTGGTCAGGGGCGGGCGCAGGGTGCGGGGCTTGGTCAGCAGCAGCTGTACCGTGCCGATGGCCTGCTGCCGGAAGCCGGCTTCGCAATAGCAGAGATAGTATTCCCACATGCGCATGAAGCGTTCCGGGTAACCCAGTTTGCGAACCTGGTCTGCTGCCGCGTGGAAGCGTTCGCGCCAGTGTTGCAGGGTGGTGGCGTAGTGCGGTCCGATATCTTCCAGGTGAAAGATCCGCATATCCGTGCTGCGCGCAATGGTGTTGCCGAGTGCCGCCACGGAGGGCAGGCAGCCGCCGGGAAAAATGTAACGCTGGATAAAGTCGATCGAGCTTCTGGCTTGCCGGTAACGCTGATCGGCAATGGTGATCGACTGCAGCAGCATCATGCCGGTCGGTTTGAGCAGTTCACTGCATTTCCTGAAGTAGGTGTCGAAGTAACGGTGACCGATCGCCTCGATCATTTCGATCGAGACCAGCTTGTCGTAGCTGCCGCCCAGCTTCCGGTAGTCGTCGAACAGCAGGGTTATCCGGCCTCCCAGTCCGGCTGCCTGTACCCGCTGCCTTGCATAGTCGTACTGTTGTCTTGATATGGTGGTTGTCGTGACGCGGCAGCCATAGTGGGTTGCGGCATACAGGGCAAACCCGCCCCAGCCGGTACCGATTTCCAGGACATGGTCGGACGGCTTGAGTTGCAGCTTCCGGCAGATACGTTCCAGCTTGGTCGCGGAAGCCTCCTGCAGGGTCGCTTGCGGGTGCCGGAAGATGCCGCAGGAATACATCATGGTGTCGTCGAGGAACAGTTCGAAGAGTTCATTGCCAAGGTCGTAGTGGGCCTCGATATTCCGGCGGCTGCCCTTCAGGGTGTTGCGCTGCAGGAAGCGGCGCAGCAGTTGCAGGGGTTTTACCAGCAGTCTCATTCCGGGGCCAATGTTGTCCAGGTGCTGGCGGTTGCAGAGGAACAGCTCGAACAGCCCTGTCAGGTCATGGCACTGCCAGTCGCTCTCCAGATAGGATTGTCCGCAACCGAGCGTGCCGTACAGCAGCAGGCTGGAATAGAAGCGGGTGTTCGTGACGCTGAGCGTGACGGTTCGCGGAAAGACTTCATCCTGCCGCCCGAAGCGGTAGCGTTCCTTCCCGTCGACCAGGATGAGTTCGCCATGCTGCAGGCTCGCCAGGCGTCCCAGCAGGACGCGTTTGGCAACATGGTCGAACAGGCCGGGGTTTCGGCTTCCTGCTGCCGGTTTGTCGATGCATAGTGCGGCGGATTTCATGGCTTTCTCACCGGGTCCGGTGCCTCCTGACGGTCGGGGTGGGGAACAAAGGGTGTCTTCTTCAGCCACAGGCGCAGCGCCTGGTAGTAGATGGCGGCGACGATCTTCACGGTCATCAGCGGGTAGCGGATCAGTGTGCCCGCCAGGCTGAAGCCGCTGATGCGGCGCTCGTGCAGCGAAAGCGTGGCGTCAAACAGCAGTTCGCCCTGCTGTAAATTCTTCATGTGGACAATCAGTTTTTCGGCGGGCAGCGTAAAGCGCCAGTCATAATCGATATTCATGTCCATGAAAGGGGAAACGTGGAAGCGTTTGTCGACGAGGTGCCGCTTAATGGTTGCATCGCCGAGGTTGCGTGACTCGGGCAGGATATAGCAGTGTTGCTGTCCCCAGGGTGTGTTGTTGACCTCGGCCACGATAACCTCGAGCTGATCGCCGCCCCGGTCAAAGCAGTAATAAAAACTGACCGGATTGAATCCATACCCGAAATAACGCAGGTTGGTCAGCAGTCTGACGGGGCCATTCAGCAGGATGCCGGTTTCATCCCGCACCAGTTTTTTTACGGCGCTTCCCAGGTCGGTGCCTGTATCGCCAAGATGATCCTCACGCCTGAAACGCGCTATTGCAGTACGCCTGCATGACCACAGCCAGCGTTTGCTAAACAGGGAGGGCAACTCGGCCAGATCGATATACAGCATGAACAGCGCATAGCGGAATGCATGCGGCGCCGGCGTGTAGCGCTGGTGTTTAACCTGTCCGACGTAGATTCGGCTGTGCATGCTCAATGTAATCCCTGAAGTGCTGCAAGGTATTCAACGCACTGATGACGCCGTCTTCGTGAAAGCCGTAGCGCCAGTAGGCCCCGCAATACCAGGTGCGCTGCCAGCCGTTGATCTCCTGCTGGCGGTTTTGCGCCCGGATTCCGGTCGTTGTGAAGACCGGATGCTGGTAACTGATGCGCCGCAGGACCTTGTCCGGGTGTATGTTGTGCGTGTCATTCAGTGTGACGCAGAAAGTCGTATCCGATTGCAGCTTCTGCAGTATGTTCATGTCGTAGGTGACCGTCACCTGGCCGCTGTCGCCCCGTTTACGCAGATAGTTCCAGGCAGCCCAGGCACGCCTGGTCTGCGGCAGTAATGAGGTGTCGGTGTGCAGCACGACCTCGTTTTGCTGGTAGGGGATGGCGCCCAGCACCGCCTCTTCCAGCGGTGTCGGATTGGACAGCATGTACAGTGCCTGATCGCTGTGGCTGGCGATAAACACGTGGTCGAAGCGTTCCCTGGCGCCGCGGGACGTGAGCAGCTCGACGTGGGTGGGCAGCCGTTTCACCGACACGACGGCTTCCCCGAGACGGATCCGGTCCCGAAAGGGTGCGACCAGTCGCTTCACGTACTCGCGCGAGCCACCGGCTATGACATGCCATTGCGGCCGGTTTTTGATGTTCAGCAGCCCGTGATTTGCAAAGAAGCGCACGAAGTGGCAGGCCGGAAAATCCAGCATTTGCTGCGGGTCGGTCGACCAGATGGCGGCGCCCATCGGGACAATGTAATTGTTGACAAAGAGGTGCCCGTAGCCTTTTTCTTCCAGGTAGCGCCCGAGAGTGAGTTCCCCGTCGTTGCGTTCGAGCAGTTCGCGGGATTCACTGTTGAAACGCAGGATATCCCTGATCATGGCGTGAAAGGCGGGCCTGAAGAGATTGCGCCGCTGCGAGAAAAGCCTGTTCAGCGAGGCGCCGTTGTATTCGATGCCACTGGTCTCGCAGCGGCTGCTGAAGCTCATTTCCGTGGGCAGGGAGGCCGCACCGATCTCGTTCAGCAGTGCCATGAAGTTGGGATAGGTCCAGTCGTTGAAAACAATAAAGCCGGTATCGATGGCATGCGTTTCACCGCCATAGCTGACGTCGTGCGTGTGGGTATGTCCCCCGATATGGTCGCCTGCCTCGAACACGGTGATGTCGTGTTCCCGGCATAATTCCCGGGCGGCGACATTGCCGGAGATTCCCGTGCCGATAACCGCGATTCTCATGATCCTGGTGCTCCAGTTTGTAGCGGTTCCTGGGGTATGCGGCGCAGCTTTGTTGTGTCGTATCCCTGGTCCGCGATGAGGTCGCTCAGGGCGTTGTAGTCCGCTTCGGGTATCGTGGGTGTGCGGGCCATAATCCAGACATAATCGCGCTTGTTGCGCCCGATCACGGTCTGGGTGTAATCCTCGTTGAGAAACATCACGCGGTAATCCGCCTTGACCGGCCAGATGAACTGCATGCCCCAGATGGCATTCGAGGGGGCGTCGCTGACATAGCCGGTGGGTCGGTAGACCTTGAGCGGTCCGTCGTATGCCCCCTTGTTGAAGCTGAAGGTTGTGGCGATCTCCCTCTCGCCTGCCCTGGTGTAGGATTCAATCGCGTTGTAGGCATCGCGTTCGATGAATGTCGGTATGCTGGCGATCACGTACCAGTCACCCATGAAGCGGTCCAGGTCAACATGTGCCACGCTGTGAACGGGTGGCAAGGTGGCGCTGCATGCGGCAAGTGACATGGCGGGAACAAGACAGAGCAGTCGGGTGAGATGTGTCATCGGGGATTACTCAATGACGTAACGCAGCAGGCGTCCACCGTCGACGGTTGATTGCAAGGCAAGCCAGTGCCCTTCCTGCGAGTACCAGAGTTCCAGCTCTACATCATCGGTCTCGATGCGGTACTGGTGTGCAGGCCGGGTTGTGTCGCCGGCGCTGATCGATCCTTCACCCAGGTAGGCTACCCGCACATCGATGTATTCACCGGTTTGTGAGTTCAGCAGATTCCTGTGTTGCAGGAATGACCTGTCCCAGTAGGCGAATGTACTGATGCAGTCGGGCAGTACGGCCTCGCCGGCAGAGCCCGTGACCCGAAAGCCGTCATCTCTGGCATTGCCATCGACGCGGTAAAGTTCGCCATTCTCGTCGGTAACCGACGAGATGCTTTCCAGGCATTCGCCATTCCAGCGCTCGATGTTCTCGTGCCGGTAGGTGAAGAGCGGTATCTTCAGGAAGGTGACTTGCAGCTCGGCCTTGCTGATCAGCCGTGTCCCGGTGTCGCTTTGTGTCAGGTGGAAATGGTGGTACCCGACTTCCCTGTCATCGAGGTATACCCTGAAGCGCCATTCTTTCGCCGCTTCCGCGGCGTTACCGCTTACCGGCAAGGCGGCGCCCGTCAACAAGACCGTCAGGATTCCGTGCAGGATATGTCTTGCGAGGCTGCGCATGGTCAGGACACCGGGTTCCGCCCGTCCCGCGGGAATCCCGGGATGAAGGCATTGGTGCGTTTGATGTAATCGGCATAGGCGGGGCGCCGTTCCCGGATACCCTTTTCCAGCAAGGCCACGCCGGAGACCCGCAACAGCAGGAACGTCATCAGGATCGGGGAGAGTATCGACCACCAGCCCCCTGCAGCGACCGCAAACAGGTAAAAACCCCACCAGACGCAGCATTCACCGAAGTAGTTGGGATGCCGGGTGTAGCGCCACAAACCCGTGTCCAGCACCTTGCCCCTGCTTCCGGGGTCGCGCTTGAAGGCGGCCAACTGGGCATCGGCGACGCTCTCGAACAGGACTCCGGACACCACCAGTGCCAGTGCCGCTGCATCCAGCAGGTGCAGCGGCCTGCTGCCGCTGACGGCGGCAAGCAGGGTGAGTGAAATAAGCCATGCCAGTACGCCCTGCAGCAGAAACACGATACCCAGGCTTTTCACGGCAAAATTCGGGGAATACTTCCTGCGCATGGCCTGGTAACGCGCATCTTCCGGTTCACCCCGGTTGCGCCAGCTGATGTAGGCAGACAGCCGCAGTGCCCAGAGGGTGGCCAGTGCCAGCACCAGGGTGCCGCGTGCGGTGGCGTATTCGTTCAGCAGGTAATAGGTGGCGCACAGGCCGAGCAGAATCAGCGCCCAGATGCTGTCGACAATGCTGACGTCCTGCCTGAACAGGCTGACGACCCACGTGAGCGCAGGCACGAGAAGCGCGACAAGCAGACCGTAGAAATAGCTCTCCAGGTCAAACACGGGCGTTGCATCCAGTGAGCGTGGCACCGGGCTGCCGGCGGGTTTTGCCGTCGAAGCGGTTTGACAATGCCATCAGCAGTGGCATGAGAACGGCCCAGCCGCCGGCCAGCGCCAGCAGTGCGGTGGTCATGTCCGGAAACTGCACGCCGCCGAGCTTGTATCCGGCGAAGTAGGCGGCCGGCCCGGCGACCGCACCGAGGACCAGACCCGGCAATGGCCGGTGTTTCAGCCAGCGCAGTGACACGTTGAGTGTGGTTGCAAACAGGGCCCACATGGCGATGATCCAGTGCGGCGCCGTGCCGCTGATCAGTGTGCCGGACGGGTACTGCAGCCAGCCGGCATAGACCAGCAGGCTGTCCCAGACGGCCCCGATGGCAACCACAATCAGGATCAGTGACAACTCCTTGCGGATGTCATTCGCACTGCTGACATGCCAGAGAACAATCAGCAATGCCAGCGCCGTGCCAAGCCACGGGACCTGGTTTGCGCCGGCAAGCACGCAGCACAGCCAGCCGACCTGAAAGACTGCCGCGTTGATGATGATGTCCTTCATGCGGATTCCCGTTTTTCAAACAGGTAGTGACTCACCCACCACTGCTGCCCGTCGGCGTAACCGAACAGTTCCGCGCAGGCCATGAAGAACATGCGCCAGCGCATCCACCATTGCCGGGCGGAGTCCGGTCCGTAGGTTCTCTGCAGCAGGGGAAACAGCACGGGTTTCATCCGGTCCATGTTGTGCAGCCAGGCATTGGCGGTTTTCTCGTAATGCCGGCCATCCCAGCGCCATTGCCGCAGGAGTCCGAGATGCGCCTGAAAATGCAGCGGCAGGTCGTCACTGGGCATCATGCCGCCGCTGAAGAAATGCCGGCTCATCCAGTCCGTCGTGTCCCTGTCCTCAAAGGCGTACGGTACCTCGCGGTGGCAGAAGATGTGCATGAAGAACTGTCCACCCGGTTGCAGCCAGCCGCTGATGCGTTCGAGCAGGGCCCGGTAATTGCGCATGTGTTCGAACATTTCCACCGACACAACCCGGTCGAACCGGTCCGCTGTGGAGAAGTCGTTCATGTCGCTGGTGATGAGCTCGATGTTCTGCAGGCCCTGCTGCCGGGCGAGCCGGGTGATGCACTCCCGCTGGGAACGGGAATTGGACACGGCGGTTATGCGGCTGTCCGGAAAGGCGCTGGCCATAAACAGGGTCAGCGAACCCCAGCCGCAGCCCAGCTCCAGGATATCCATGCCGTTTTCCAGGCCGGCGTGTTCGCAGGTGATACGCAGGGCCTCGGCCTCCGCCGTGTCCAGGTCGGTCACGCCGTCGCCCCAGTGGCAGCAGCTGTACTTGTTGCCTGCGCCGAGGACCTTCAGGAAGAATTCGCCGGGCACCTCATAGTGCTGTTCATTCGCCTTGTGCGGGAGGGGTGCGATCGGGCTGTTATCCATGCCGGCGATGAAGGCGGTCTTGCCCTCCGCCACGTGCTCGCAGTCGTGAGCCTGCAGCCGGTCAATTCGCTGCCTGAGCAGTTGCCTGATGCCATGACGAATCACGCTGTCGGGTACGAGGCCCTGTTCTGTCCAGTCGATGGCTTTGGCTGCGGCGTTTCTCATGGTCGGTTAATCCCGGGTCAATTTGACAAACAGTACAATACTTATACAAGTGAGCTTGGTATTTGTCAAGATAATGCTTTGGAAAAATTTCGGAAGCGCAAGCATTCCGGCCGAAAAAATCAATATGTAACTATAATAAATCATTATTATCTGGGTTTTCCTGGGCGATCAAAGGTAAACAATAATTGTACATTATGTGGGATTAATGTAGTATTTCAGTAAATGCACAAGATGAGGGCGGGCTGATGCCGCTTTACAATGCGCCGGGACTGCTGCTGCTATGCTGGATCGTAAGTGCCACTGCCCATGCCGGAGACTCCGGCTGTCCCGAGGGGCTTGATTATGAAAAGCGCCCCCTGGCGGGCGATGAGCCGGTGCGCCTGTGCGATGTGCTGGGCGGCAAGGTCGTGCTGGTGGTCAATAGCGCCAGTCGCTGCGCCTATACAACGCAGTATGAGGGCCTGGAAAAACTCTATGAGCGGTATCGGGAGCGGGGGCTGGTGGTGGCCGGTTTTCCTTCGAATGATTTTGCCGGGCAGGAGCCCGGTGCAGAGAAGCAGATCCGGAATTTCTGCCGCCTCACCTATGGTGTCCAGTTCCCCATGTTCGAGAAGGTGCGGGTGAAGGGGCCTGCCGCGGATCCGTTTTTCCGCTATCTTGCCGGGGCGGCAGGGGAGCAGCCGGGCTGGAATTTCCACAAGTACCTGCTGGACCGGGAGGGTCGCGTGGTTGCCAGCCTCCCGAGCCAGGTGGAGCCGGACGACGCGCGGCTTGTTAAGATGATCGAGGAATTGCTGTGAAGCCCCGGTCTGGCAGGGCTGCGGGGCGGCTGAACAGGGCGGGGTATCTTCATGACTGAAACACACAACAGTGATCTGCTGCCGGAAAAGATTCGGGTTGGCGTCAGCGCCTGCCTGCTGGGCAACGAGGTACGCTTTGATGGCGGTCACAAGCGCAGCCGCTTTATCACGGATGAACTGGCCGCCTGGTTTGAATTTGTGTCATTTTGTCCCGAGGTTGCCATCGGCCTGGGTATCCCGCGCCAGCCCGTACGGCTGGTCGGTGAGGCGGGCGACCCGCAGGCAGTGGGCGTCAGGGATCCGGAGCTGAACGTGACCCGGCCGCTGCGGGCCTACGGTCGCGAGGTGGCCGGCAGGATTGGTGACCTGCGCGGATTCATTTTCAAGAAAGACTCCCCAAGCTGCGGCATGGAGCGCGTCAAGCTCTATAACGACAAGGGTATGCCCGAGCGGGTCGCCACCGGGCTGTTTGCGAAAGAGCTCATGGTGGCCCATCCGCTGCTGCCGGTCGAGGAGGAGGGCCGCCTCAACGACGCCGACCTGCGCGACAATTTCGTCACCCGGGTCTATGTCTACGCGCGCTGGATGGAGTTGCAGGGCGGGCAGCAGGACAAGGCGTCACTGCTCCGGTTTCATGCACGTCACAAGTACCTGGTGCTGGCGCACAGCACGGTCATGTACCGCAAGCTGGGGCAGCTGCTGGCGGACCTGAACCGGCAGCCGCTCGAGGAAATCCGCGCATCCTATATCTACAGCCTGATGCAGGCGCTGTCCCGTCCGGCCACCCGCAAGCGCCACACCAATGTCCTGCAGCACCTGCTGGGCTACCTGAGAAACAGCCTGGATTCGGCGCACCGTGCTGACCTGGCGGACAGCATCGATGCCTACCGGCGGGGTGAATATCCACTGGTGGTGCCGCTGCGCCTGTTGCAGCACCATTTCAGTATCCATCCGCACCCTTACATCAGCGAGCAGGTTTACCTGAATCCGCATCCGCAGGCACTGAAGCTGCGGAATACCCTGTAGCCCCGGCCATGACCGCCCCGCGGCAGTTCGGCCTGCTGGTGGTGGGTGACGAGATCCTTGCGGGGAAACGCGCAGACAGGCACTGTCCGCATGTCATCGAAACGCTGCGCGGCCGCGGTCTGCAACTCGCATGGGCCAGGTTCACGGGAGACGACCACCGCCGGCTGGTGCGGGAACTGCAGCTGAGCCGGCAGGATGGGGTGCCGGTATTCTGTTTCGGGGGAATCGGGGCAACCCCGGACGACCGGACGCGCCAGGCGGCAGCCGAGGCCTTTGCCGCCCCGCTGGCCAGGAACCCGGAAGCCGTGGCCCTGATCGAGAGCCGCTTTGGAGCGGAGGCCTACCCCAACCGTATCCTCATGGCGGATCTGCCAGGTTGCTGCACCCTGATACCCAACGCGTATAACCGGATCCCGGGATTCAGTCTGTGCGATCACCATTTCCTGCCGGGTTTCCCGATCATGGCCTGGCCCATGCTGGACTGGGTGCTCGAGCACTACTACCCGGCAGTTTATCCCGCGCAGGGGGAGCGGTCGGCCAGGGTGAGCAACGTGCACGAGTCGGACCTGTTGCAGCTCCTGGAGGCGCTGGCCGGGCGCCACCCGCAAGCCGGCCTGTTCAGCCTGCCGCAGCTGGGGGAAGTCGATTCGATAGAGATTGGTTTTCGTGGTGAACAGGCCGCAGTTGAGGCCGCGTTTGCGGAGCTGGTCACCAGCCTGGAGCAACGGGGCCTGTTGTTTGAGCGCTGTGGATGAGTTATTTGCGCTGCCGTTTGACCCGGTCCCATGCCGCCAGCGCGGCCTTGCGGCTGGCCTGCAGGTCGACCAGGGGTTGGGGGTATTCAATCCCGAGCCTGATGCCGGCAGCGGCAAGCGCCGCCGGGTCGGTCGCCCAGGGCCGGTGGATGGTTTTGTCCCCGAGGCCGGCGAGTTCGGGCACCCAGTGGCGGACGTAGTGCCCGCCGTGATCGAATTTTTCCCCCTGCAGCACCGGGTTGAAGATGCGGAACCAGGGTGCGGCATCGGCGCCGCTGCCGGCGGTCCATTGCCAGCCCATGGTGTTGTTGGCGAGGTCGGCATCCACCAGCGTGTTCCAGAACCAGCGGGCGCCTTCCTGCCAGGGAATCAGCAGGTTCTTGGTCAGGTAGGAGGCAGCGATCATGCGGACCCGGTTGTGCATGTACCCGGTGGACCATAATTCGCGCATCCCGGCGTCCACGATGGGGATGCCGGTCTGTCCCTGCTGCCAGTGCGCCAGCAGGTCCTGGTAGTCGCTGCGCCAGGGGAATTCTGCAAAGCGCGTATCCAGCGGCTGCAGCGTGGTGTGCGGGAAGTGATACAGCAGGTGATGGCTGAATTCACGCCAGGCAAGCTGCCGCAGGCAGGCCTCGGTTGCAGTGACCAGGCCGGCAGTGGCGCTGCCGGCGGCAAGCTGCGACAGGTGGTGCCAGATCTGCAGCGGGCCGATCTCGCCGAAATGCAGATGCGCGGATAACCGGGATGTTCCGGAAACCCCGGGAATGTCGCGGTCTGCCGGGTAGTCGGGCAGCCGCTCCTCATAAAAGCTGTCGAGTGCCTCGCGTGCGCCGGCCTCGCCGGGCTGCCAGTGCCGCGGTAGCGCCCGGTACCACTTGATCGCGGGCAGCAGTTCCAGAGAGGCAACCGGCAGGGACGCGGGCAGGCGGCCGGTGTCACGCGCCGGCAGGCCTGCCGGCGCGGGGATGGCCTGCCGGGCCGGCCCGAGCTTGTGCAGGGCCTTCCAGAACGGGGTGAACACGCGGTAGGGCGTGCCGTCCTTTTTCAGGTTCTCCCGGGGTTCGCGCAACAGCGCCGCATTATGGCAGCTGACCCTGTAACCCTGTTGCGTGAAGACCTGCTGGATGCGGTGGTCCTGTCTGACCTGCGCCGGTTCATAGCCGCGGTTCCAGGCCAGCATGTCCGCACGGGATTGCTGCAGCAGTTTTCCCAGTACGGTTTCGGGGTCGCCCCGGTAGACCAGCAGCTCGCTGCCGCATTGCTGCAGGGATTGCTGCAGGGCAAGCAGGCTGTGGTGCAGCCACCAGGCGCTTGCCTCGCCGGTCGGCCAGTCACGGTCGGGTTCGTGGTGAATATAAACGGGTACGGGGGTCAGGCCGGCATCGAGAATGGCCTGCAGGGCGGGGTTGTCTGCCAGGCGCAGGTCGCGCCGGAACCACAGCACTGCCGCCGGCATGTCAGCGTGTCGCGCCGGCTTCCAGCACCGCTGTTACCTGCTGCAGGCCGTCGCTGATGTCCTCGCCCAGGCAAATAACACCGCTGCCTTCCAGGGCTTTTCGCTGTGACTCGGCGGATTTCCCTCCGACAAATACAGGGACGGA
>Ga0210064_1001230_pt1 | contig 11115 bp, 8 predicted proteins | sample Muzzi_CordC_D2_FD_185531 | JGI IMG/M metagenome (GOLD analysis project Ga0210064, IMG submission 185531) | Wetland microbial communities from San Francisco Bay, California, USA, that impact long-term carbon sequestration - Muzzi_CordC_D2 (SPAdes) | ecosystem: Environmental > Aquatic > Marine >...
TATCGCGAGCCCCCGACGAGGAGGCGGGCGTGCTTGCCCGGGAGCAGGAAATCAAGACGCTGGTTGGCGAGTTCTCGCAACTGGAGAGCCAGCTCGAGGATGCCGAAGCCGGCTTCGAGGACTACCGCAAGCAACGCGATGCCAGCGAATCGGCCTTGAGCAAGGCGCAGACGGATCTTGCCGAGCACCATCGCAACACGGCCGCGCTGGAATCCGAACTCGGCGCTGCCGCCGCCAGACATGAACAATCCCGTGATCGCGCCGCCACTATCAGCGCCGACCTCGGCGACATGGGAACCCAGCTGGCGGCGGAGCAGGAAGTGCTGGCCCGGGCCCGATCCCGTTGGCAGCAATCGTCCCAGGATGTGGAGCGCTTGAGCGGCGAGCGTGAAACCTGGATCCGCCACCGCGACGAGCTGCGCCAGCGCCTGGAGGAAACCCAGGAGATCTGGCAGTCGGCGCGGGAAAAAGCCTACGATCTGGGCTTGAAGGTGGAATCTCTCCGGGCTCAGGCGCAATCCCTGGACGAGGGGCGGGATAGAAACCTGGAGCACTTGCAGCAACTCGAGGCGCGCACCGCCGAGCATCTCGCCTCCCTGCAAGCCAGTGAGGCGCCGCTCGCGCAAGCGGAATCGGCGCTGGAGGCGAAGCTCGAAGCGCGCAGCCTCATCGACGAGTCACTGCGCAGCGCCCGTGAAAAGGTCGAAGGTGCCGAGACCCGCGTACGGGAGCTGGAGCAGGCGCGGGTGGAAAAAGAGCAGGCGGTGGCCGAGGAGCGCACGCGCCTGGAGTCACTGCGCCTGGAAGCCCAGGAGGTTTCGGTGCGCCGCAAAACCGTCGAGGAGCAGTTCGCCACCCTGGGCTATGGGCTGGAGAGCGTTCTGGAAGGATTGAGCGCGCAGGCGCAGGCGTCCGAGTGGGAGGACAAGCTCGCCACTATGGAGCGGCGCATCAGCCGTCTCGGACCTATTAATCTGGCCGCCATCGAGGAACACGACCAGCAGGCGGAGCGCAAGCTTTATCTGGATGCTCAGCATGAGGACCTGGCGGAGGCGCTGGCGACATTGGCGGCCGCCATACAGAAGATCGACAGGGAAACCCGCACCCGCTTCAAGGAGACCTACGAAAAGGTCAACCAGGGCTTGGGCACAATGTTCCCGCGCTTGTTCGGCGGAGGGCATGCTTATTTGCAACTCACCGAGGACGATCTGCTGCACACCGGCGTCTCGGTAATGGCACGCCCGCCCGGGAAACGTAACACCAGCATCCATCTGCTCTCCGGCGGTGAGAAAGCGCTGGCGGCCATCGCGCTGGTGTTTGCCATATTTGAATTGAACCCCGCTCCTTTTTGCCTGCTCGACGAGGTCGACGCGCCGCTGGACGATGTCAACGCGATACGCTTCAGCGAATTGGTCAAGGACATGTCAGACCGCGTGCAGTTCATTGTCGTCACCCACAACAAGATCACCATGGAGATTGCCCAGCAGCTCATCGGTGTCACCATGAACGAGCCGGGCGTGTCGCGCCTGGTGGCGGTGGATGTGGACGAGGCAGTCGAGCTGGTGGCGGTGTAGGCCGCGGATATGACGAGGGAACACGATGCTGGCCAATCGAGTCGACTCACGTTTGGCAAGTGTGCGCGTGCTCGCGCCATGAGGAATCGCGGGGCCGCGTTCGCGAGCAAGCCCGCTGCTACGAAATAGTCCGGGGGCCACCCCATGGATCAACTGCGTTTTGTTTTAATCGTCTTCGGCGTCGCGCTGATTATCGGCATTTTCGTTTGGGAGCTGTTCAAAAAGCGTGCCGCGCAGCGCCGGCGGGCGCAAATTTTCGAGCATCTGGCCGAGGAAGAGCGCGGCGCGTTAACGGGTGAATCGGTTCTTGGCGATATCGATCAGGCCGATCCCTTCGACATTGTCGGCCGCGCGCAGGACCGCCGCGCCGCCGGCGACTCGGCCTATGGCGACGACCGTTACGATGACCTTGGCGATGACCCTGGCGATGGTGCCCGCGATGAGCATCTTCACGACTACGACATCGACGAAGATTTTCCCGCTGACGCTGCCGAAGCGGTCACCCAAACACCGATGACAAACGTCTCGACACCGCCTCCCGCGCACCCGGTGACGCCGGACGCGGGTGGCGAAGGGAAGGGGTTGAGCGGTCTTGCGGCGCGCCGCGATGGGCCGGAGCAACTGGACCTTGCCGGTCTCGAGCTGTCGGCGCCGGCGCGCGGTGGCGAAACAGTTGCCAAACGTCAAGACAAGGCGCGCGCCAATCGGCGCCAGAGCGACAAAACGCGCAGCCAGGCCAACGACGAAGAGTTGCATATCGTCATGACCGTGATGGCAGGAAGCGGTGCGCAATTCTCCGGTGCAGCGCTGCGCCATGCCTTGGAGCGGGTCCGCTTATATCACGGCGAGATGAGTATTTTTCACCGTCATGAAGAGCCGGAAGATCAGCACTCGAGGGTCTTGTTCAGTGTCGCCAACGTGCTCGCGCCGGGCACCTTCGAACCGGCCGGCATGGATGCGCTGTCGAGTCCCGGAATCGCCATGTTCATGCGCCTGCCGGGGCCCGAGCATCCGGCGGATGCATTCCAGCAAATGCTCGAAGCAGCAAAAAGCGTGGCCCAGGAACTCGATGGCAAAGTCTGCGACGAGTCGCGCAGTACGTTGACGCCTCAATCCATCAACCATCTGCGCGAGCGCATTGCCGATTTCAGCCGCCGCCAGATGATTAAGGCATGAGATGGCGGTGCCAAGGGCAATTGTGCAACGTGCAGCGGAGCTGCGTGACAACATCGACTATCACAACTACCGTTATTACTCGCTGGATGATCCGGTCGTCCCCGACGCCGAATACGATCGCCTGTTACGCGAGCTCGAGTCACTGGAGCAACGATATCCGGAACTGGTCACTCCCCAGTCACCGACTCAACGCGTAGGTGCCGCACCCGCCGAGGGCTTCGGCGAGATCGTTCATACGATTCCCATGCTGTCGCTGGCGAATGCCTTCGAAGAGCATGAGCTCATCGATTTCGATCGCCGGGTGCGGGAACGCCTTGGCGTGGAGCGCGTCGAGTATGCTGCCGAGACCAAGCTCGATGGTCTGGCGGCGAGTATTCGCTACGAGGACGGCGTATTGGTGAGTGGTGCAACCCGCGGAGATGGCAGCCGCGGCGAAGACGTAACGCGCAATATCCGCACCATCAAAGCCGTGCCGCTGCAACTTCGTGGCGATGATTATCCAAGGGTGCTGGAGGTGCGCGGCGAGGTTTTCATGACTGATGAGGGCTTCAGGCGGCTGAACGAAACCCAGGCACGCAAAGAATCGAAAGCCTATGCAAATCCGCGCAACGCGGCCGCCGGCGCTTTGAGGCAATTGGACCCGCGCATCACTGCCGCGCGCCCACTGACCATGTACTGCTATGGCGTCGGCGATGTACGAGAGGGCTGGTTGCCGGGCACCCACGCGGGAATTCTTGACCGCCTGAAACATTGGGGATTGCGGGTTTCGCCCGAAATCGCGGTGGTCGAGGGCATCGATGCGTGCCTCGACTACTACGCCCGCTTACTGGAGCGGCGGGAAAGTCTGGGATATGCCATCGACGGTATTGTTTTTAAAGTCAATGACGTTGCCGAGCAGCAGCGTTTGGGTGCGGTGTCGCGGGCTCCGCGTTGGGCAATTGCGTATAAATTTCCCGCCGAGGAAGCGCTGACCCAGGTGCGGGCCATCGATGTTCAAGTAGGGCGGACCGGCACGCTGACCCCCGTCGCGCGCCTCGAACCGGTGCAGGTGGGCGGCGTCACCGTGACCAATGCAACACTTCACAATCAGGACGAAATCGACCGCAAGGATGTCCGGGTTGGCGACACGGTGGTGGTGCGCCGCGCGGGCGATGTGATTCCCGAGGTGGCGCGGGTGGTCAAGGACCGGCGCCCGAGACACACGCGGCGCTTTTATTTGCCGGACCGATGTCCGGTCTGCCAATCCGAAGTTGTTCGCATCGAAGGCGAGGCGGCTGCACGCTGCAGCGGTGGACTGTATTGCCCTGCGCAACGCAAGCAGGCCCTGTGGCATTTTGCCAGCCGCCGGGCCATGGACATCGAGGGTCTTGGCGAGAAGCTCGTGGAGCAGTTGGTGGACGGCGGTCTAGTGCACTCGATTCTCGATATCTACGCGCTCGGCGAGGAGCAAATCGCAAGCCTGGAGCGCATGGGGAAAAAGTCCGCCGCCAATCTGGTGGCGGCTATTACCAGGAGCCGGGATACGAGCCTGGCGCGTTTTCTCTACGCGCTGGGGATTCGCGATGTGGGTGAAGCAACCGCCCTCAGTTTGGCAATGCACTTCGGAGATTTGGCGCCGTTGCGTGCCGCCGACGAAAAAGCTTTGCAGGAAGTCCCCGACGTGGGACCGGTGGTCGCCAAGCAGATCACTTCATTTTTCGCCGAGCCCCATAATCGCGAAGTGCTCGACGGCCTGGTGAAGTGGGTGCGCTGGCCGGTGCAAACGCCGCTGGATACAGGCGACGCGGCCTTGGCCGCAAAGCGTTTCGTCATCACTGGAACGCTGCAAGCCATGGCCCGTGATGAGGCCAAACGCCGGCTTCAGGCGTTGGGCGCGAAGCTTAGCGGCAGTGTATCGAGCAAGACGGATTTTCTGGTGGCAGGGGCTAATCCCGGCTCGAAGCGGACCAAGGCGGAAGCATTGGGCATAACAATCCTCGATGAGGATGAATTCCTGAAGCTCATCGGTCCGTAGCCGGGAGTTTGCTGCTCTCCTCCTGAGTGGCGATGCGGTTGCGGCCGAGTTCCTTGGCGCGATACAGGGAGTGATCGGCCCGCTCCACCAGATGCGCCGCGTCGTCGTCGGCTTCCAGGGTCGCCACACCAAAGCTCGCGGTGACATGCAGGCGGGCGCCGTAGGCGCGCACCACGAGAATCTCCAGCGCTCTGCGGACGCGCTCGGCGAGCTTGCGGGCGCCGGCCAGGTTGGTATTGGCAAGGGCGATGCAGAATTCCTCACCGCCGTAGCGGAATAAGATATCGCTGTCGCGAGTACACTTGAGCATGCACTCGGCGATAGACTTCAATGCCATATCGCCGACCAGGTGGCCGTGCATGTCGTTGATGGACTTGAAGCGATCCACGTCGATCATGATCAAAGACAGCGGCGCACCGTGCCGGCGCGATAAATCGACTTCGCGATCAAGCACCTTTCGAAAGCTGCTGCGATTATTGACTCCCGTCAACGGATCGCGCGCCGATGCATTGACCGCCTCACGGTGCGCAAGCGCATTGCGAAGCGGATGAAGCAGATGCGCGAGAAGTTCTTCGACGGACATCTTTTGTCGTGTCGACAGTGCCTTGGTGGAAAAAACACTCAGAGTACCCAGCGTTTCACTGGATAGCGCCAGGGTCAAATCCAGCCGATGCTCACCGGCCTTCCCGAGTGTCACCTCGATGCCCGCCGAAGTGTTGAGGTATTGCACGCCCTCGGTGTCAGTCAGCGGGCGCAGGTGCTTGTAGAAAATACCGATCAGGGTTTCGGCATCCAGGCTTGTTTGCAACTCGCATAGAAGCCGCAGAAGTTTCTTGTCGTCGATGTTCGAAGCTGCTGTCATGATCTTCGAAGCTCTTTTTGGAATCTAGGCACGTGAATTTATTGCGCGTCCAAAGCCTGTCCATGCACGCCGCGACTGTCACTGCCCATGAGGTATAAGTAGGGCGATACGATGTCGCCCGGCACGGCCAGGTCCGCCGGATCCTCGGCGGGGTAGGCCGCGGCGCGCATGGCTGTGCGCACACGGCCCGGATTGATGCTGTTCACACGAATGTGCGAGTTTTCATCGAGTTCGTCGGCAAGTATTTGCATCAGCCCTTCGACGGCGAATTTGCTCACGCTGTAAGCCCCCCAATAGGCTCGGGCGCGCCGCCCCACGCCGGATGAGGTGAACAACAGCGACGCGTCATCGGATTTCTTGAGTAATCCAAGGCACGCCCGGGTGAGCAGAAATGGCGCGTGCAGATTAACCTGAATGATGCGCAACCACTCCATGGGATCGTAGTGTTCGATGGCTGTTAAAGATCCGAGCAAGCCGGCATTGTGCAGCACGCCATCGAGGCGGCCGAGTTGGGATTCGACGCGTTCGGCCAGTTGCCGGTGGTCATCGGGGACCGCGCCTTCCAGGTCCATGGGATAAATGGCCGGCCGCGACCCGCCGGCGCTGGTGATTTCGTCGTACACGGATTCGAGCTTGGTAACCGTGCGTCCAAGGAGGATGACGGTGGCGCCGTGGGCAGCGAATGCCAGGGACACGGCCTTGCCAATACCGTCGCCGGCACCGGTGACAAGAATAACCCGTCCGTCGAGAAGATCGGGCGCGGGCTGGTAATGCTGCGGAATTTTCACATCGGTCACAGTGCCTCTCCTGCCACGAGCGAGCCCCCTGCGGCGATGTACGCGCGCGTACGCGGCTCCGGGAAAGTGCATGGCGCGCCTAAAGCGTGTCCTAGCGGCAATACTTCCATGCAATCCACAGCTTGCGCAATGGTGTTACCGCCCGGGGCCGCTCCAGCACGGCGAAATCGCTGCGTTCAATGGTGCGCAACTGGGCCAGTTCCATGACCGCCAACGCCCGGCGGCTGCATTGAGCCCTGCGGTCCATCTCGGGCATTTGTTCCAGGGATGCCTCCAGCCGCGCACGCCCACGCTCGACAACCGACGCGATACACTTTTTCAACGCCGCCGTGGTGCGTTCGGCGTCGAGGTCCGCTTCGCTGGCGCCAAAGGCCGTAAGTGTTTCTCGCGGTAAATCGGTGCTTCGGTGCACGCCTTTGGTGTTGGGGCGCCGCGCGAGTTCGGCGAGCAAGCGCCCCGCGCCGAGCGCCCGCGCCGCAATCAGGGTCCCGGGGTCTCGAGCGCCGCAGAATTCGGCCGCCATGCAGCCACTGATATCGGCAAGGCATTCGTAGTGGGCTTCGAGCTCGGCAAAATTTTGAAATTGCCGGCGTGATAAATGTGTGTTCAAGGCCGCCAGAACGTAAACGAATCGTTCTGCCTCGACGCCCGCCTGCTGCAGGGGTTTGGCCAGAAGCTGAACCACGGGATGGCGCGCTTTGCCGGTGCAGGCCCGCTGCATTTCCTCGGCCCACCAGCCCAGCTTGGCGCGGGCGACGCCTTCATCGCTGCATTCGTCCACCACCTGGCAAAACGCCTCGGCCAGGGTGTGCAGCGCGGTCAGCGAGGTACGCAGGGCAGGATCGACGAAGAGCACACTGTAGTAAAGAGATGAACCGGGAAGTGCGACTTTGTCGCGGCAATAGTCATAAGCGGACATGAGTCAGTGCGCATCGATCCACGTGAGCAACTCGATTGGCGAGTCGATGGTGGCGTCGGCCTGCCAGGCGTGGGGGTCGTCATCGTCCGCGATATAACCATAGAGCGCCACCACGCTGCGCATGCCGGCTCGACGCGCCGCCAGCACGTCGTTTTTTGCATCGCCCACGTAAACACACTCAGCCGGTGTGACGGCCATCAGTTTGCATGCGTGTAATAGAGGTTGCGGATGGGGCTTGGCGTTGGCGGTACTGTCACCGCTGACGACACAGACCGCGCGTCTGTCGGGATCCAGAGCGGCCATCAGCGGTTCGCTCCATGCCCGCCGCTTGTTGGTGACGATACCCCAGGGCAGGTCGCGGCGCTCGAGTTCGTCGAGCACCGGTGGCATACCGTCGAAAAGGCGTGTGTGATGCGCGACGCCGCCCGCGTAAAGAGCGAGAAAACGTTTCACCAACCCATCGAGTTCCCGCCCCGTGACAACGCCGCCGCAGGCCTTCTCCGCCATGGCGCGGGCGCCCTGTGACACCAGCGGGCGCAAGACTTCCGGCGTCACCGGTTCGAGCCGTTGCTCTTTCATGGCCTGGGCCAGCGCGCTGCTCAAGTCCGCCAGGGTATCGGCGAAGGTGCCGTCCAGATCGAACAGCACGCGGCGCAGGACCGGTTCTTCAGCCACCGGCCGGGACGCCCATGCGCAGCCGGGCGAGATAGTTGACGGCCACATCCGTGCTCAGCCGGTACTGCCGGTTCAATGGGTTATAGGTGAGGCCGCGGAGCTCCTCGATGACTAATCCCGCGCGCCGCGACCAGGCGGCCAGCTCGGACGGACGGATAAACTTGGCGTAGTCGTGGGTGCCCCGGGGAAGCATGCCGAGCACGTACTCGGCGCCAATAACCGCCAGCAGGTAGGCTTTAGGATTACGGTTGATGGTGGAAAAAATCAGCTCGCCGCCGGCGCGGGTGAGGCGCGCGCAGGCGTCTACCACCGACGCCGGGTCCGGTACGTGCTCCAGCAGCTCCATGCAGATGACCGCGTCAAAGGCGCCGGCGCGCTGCTCAGCGATTTGCTCGGCGGCGCTGCACAGGTATTCAACCCGCTGGCCGCTTCGCTCCAAGTGTGCCCGCGCCGCCGCGATGGCGGCCTCACTGGCGTCGATGCCCGTCACCGCAGCGCCGCGGGCGGCCATGCTCTCGGAGAGGATGCCGCCGCCGCAGCCCACATCCAGAACCTTCTTGCCCGCCAGCGGCGCCGTCGCCTCGACGAAGTCCAGGCGCAACGGGTTGATGTCGTGCAGCGTTTTGAATGCACCCGCGGGATCCCACCAGTGCGCAGCAAGCGCTTCGAACTTGGCGACTTCTTCGGCGTCGGTGTTAGTGCTGGCTGTGGGCATCTTCGTTCATGCGCCGGCGCCACTGCTCGGCGTTGGCGATCACGGCCTGCTCGTCCACAGTCATCAGTTCGCCATTGTTGAGCACGGCCTTGCCGGCGATCCAAACGCTCGTGACCAGCTTTCTGCTGGCCGCATAAACCAGATGGGAGAGTGGATCGTGCAGCGGTTGAGTTTCGATCCCGCTCAAATCGATGGCCACCAAATCCGCGGACTTTCCCGGGCGCAACGAGCCAATTTCGTCATTCAATCCCAGTGCCCGGGCGCCGCCCAGGGTTGCCATCTCGAGGGCGCGGACCGCGGGCAGCGCAGCGGCGTCGCCGGCAACCGCCTTGGCGAGCAACGCCGCGGTGCGCATCTCACCATGCAGATCGAGATCGTTGTTGCTGGCAGCCCCGTCGGTGCCCAGGGCCACGTTGATGCCGGCATCCACCAGCGCTTGCAACGGGCAAAAGCCATTGGCGAGCTTCAAATTCGATTCCGGACAATGCACCACGCTGGCAGCGCACTCGGCGAAGCGAAGGATCTCCGCTTCTTCGAGGTGGATCATGTGCACGGCAATCAGCCGGTGATTGAGCAATCCCAAACGATCGAGGCGCGCCATGGGCCGCTCGCCGTAATCGCGCAGGCTGTCGCTCACCTCCCCGGCGGTCTCGTGAAGATGAATGTGGACGGGAATATCGAGCTCGTCGGCGAGGGTTCGCACCCGCGCAAAAGGCGCGTCGGAAACACTGTAGGGGGCGTGGGGTGCGAACGCGGTGCGGATCAGGGGATCATCGCGGAAACGATCGTGCACCTGGGTGGCTTTGGCCAGGTACTCATCGGCGTCGCGGGCCCAGACCGTGGGAAAGTCCACGATGATGAGACCGATGGTGGCACGCATGGCGCACTCGCTCGCAACTCTGCCGACCTCGTCCGGGTAGAAGTACATGTCGTTAAAGCAGGTTACGCCGCCGCGCATCATTTCCGCACAGGCGAGCCGGGTGCCATCGCGCACCAAAGCATCGTTGACCCAACGCTGCTCCGCTGGCCAGATGTGCTCTTTGAGCCACTTCTCCAGGGGCAAATCATCGGCCATGCCTCGGAACAAGGTCATGGCGGCATGGGTGTGGGTGTTGACGAAGCCGGGGATGAGCGCGTGACCGTCCAGGTGGACCTCGGTATCCGCCTGGTAGCGCGCCTGCCCGTCCGGGCCTGGCAACACGGACAGTATGCGTCCCCGATGAATCGCGACGCAGTGATCGGCAAGCACCTCACCAGCGGGTTCCACGGGGATCACCCAGGAGGCGCTCAAAAGCGTATCGATGCGCTCCATGTTGGTATTGAGTTCCTGTTTCGCGGGTTGAGCGATCCGTGAATGCGTATCACTCGAGGACCGGAGCCCCCTGAAGCGGGGGGCTGGCGCATGATATCCGCCTGATATTGCGCTTGCCAATGGGAGCGCCAGTGAAGGCGCCGGAATAGCGCTCTTTCGCAAGCCTTAAAACATGCCCTAAGCAGCTGACTGTGATATCATTTCCGCCTTTGATCAGACGCCTTTTCCGCCCTTTTAAGACAATCAATTTTGGCCATTTCGAACAACCATTTCTGGACCATTTCTGGACCATTCTGGATCATTTTGGGCCCTTTTCAGGAAACAATTTTGGCGCCTTTTGAGGCCTGGGGAATCTATGCTGCCGGAACGACTGCATGAGTGAAATTGCCAAGGAAATCCTCCCGGTAAACATCGAGGAGGAAATGAAGCAGTCGTACCTCGATTACGCCATGAGCGTGATCGTCGGACGGGCCCTGCCCGATGTCAGAGACGGATTGAAGCCGGTGCACAGGCGGGTCCTATTCGCCATGAGCCAGCTCGGTCTGGACTGGAACAAGCCTTTCAAGAAATCCGCCCGGGTATGCGGCGATACCACCGGTAAGTTTCACCCCCACGGCGAGACCTCGGTTTATGACGCGCTGGTGCGCATGGCGCAACCCTTTTCCATGCGCGCCATGCTGGTGGACGGGCAGGGCAACTTCGGCTCCGTGGACGGCGACTCGCCGGCTGCCATGCGTTACACCGAAGTGCGCCTGGCGCGCATCGCCCATGAGCTGATCGCCGATCTGGACAAAGATACCGTCGACTTCGTCGCCAACTACGACGAATCCGAACGCGAGCCGGCGGTATTTCCGACCCGGGTGCCGAATTTGCTGGTGAACGGCTCGGCGGGTATCGCCGTCGGCATGGCCACCAATATTCCGCCCCACAATCTCGGCGAGGTGGTGGCGGCTTGTCTTGCCTATGTGGACGACCCGGCCATCGAAATCGACGCCTTGATGAAATTGTTGCCTGGACCGGATTTTCCCACCGCCGGGCTCATCAATGGCAACCGGGGCATACGCGAGGCTT
>Ga0210064_1001232_pt1 | contig 11110 bp, 12 predicted proteins | sample Muzzi_CordC_D2_FD_185531 | JGI IMG/M metagenome (GOLD analysis project Ga0210064, IMG submission 185531) | Wetland microbial communities from San Francisco Bay, California, USA, that impact long-term carbon sequestration - Muzzi_CordC_D2 (SPAdes) | ecosystem: Environmental > Aquatic > Marine >...
TTGCAAGATGGTTGTGCATACAAAAAATAACGATTTTAGGGTGAATATAGAAGGACGAGAATATTTCTTTTGTTGTAAAAGATGCATGGGAATATTCCTGAATGATTTTGCGAAAGTGGAAAAGCGTCTTTTGCCTGATAAAATATATGATTGACTCTATTGACAACTGCATCTATTCGGAATAGTTTTAAAATACGACACATTAAATTTGTTGAACATTAAAAGATCTATCGTCGACTATTTATTTAATCATCAATTCTTTATTTTAGGAAAGGAGATCATTATGAAAAAAATCATACTTCTTTTGGTTGTAACTGTATTTATCGGCGTCGCCCTCTATTCAGTCGATGGAAATGCGCAGATGGGCCAAGGATACGGTCCCGGCTACGGCATGGGGCCCGGCATGATGGGGCAGGGATACGGTCCCGGCTATGGCATGGGGCCCGGCATGATGGGACAGGGGTATGGTTACGGTTACGGGATGGGGCCGGGTATGATGGGACAGGGATACGGTCCCGGCTATGGTATGATGGGACCCGGCTATGGATATGGTCAGCAGTATGGTCGGCAATACGGGCGCCAGTATCAGCAACCCCAGAATCCACTGGATAAGGATCAGGCCAAACAACAAGTTGAAAATTACTTAAGTTCCATGAGAAATCCCAACCTGAAACTTGGGAAAATTGAAGAAAAGGGAAATAATTATCAGGTCAATATTGAAACCAAAGATGGTTCCCTGGTGGATAAATTGCTTGTAGACAAAAACACGGGCTGGATGCGCTCAGCATATTGATTAGAAAGAGAAAAAGGAGCATTCGATCAAAAGAATGGTTCCAGATAAATGTTTTCTGTCCTTTTCATTTCTTACTCGCATTACCCGATGATTCCTATGCCCGGTGGGACGCATTTATGAGGATGGCGTATAGGACCCTGAATGGCGGGTGATTGGGGAACGAGGTGGTTCAGTATGATATTTATGAGTGTGTTTTGGATTCTTATTATTGTAGGGCTGGTTTTTTTGGGCAAATGGCTGATATACGACTCCAAAGGAGAAAAATTTAGTATGCCAGGGCGTTCGGACTCTATCGCTATTGATCTATTGAAGGAACGTTATGCTCGGGGTGAGATCGACAAAGCTGAATTTGAAGCAAAAAAGGAAGACCTCAAGGACTAAATCCCCTTAGAAGGTGCCTTCATAAAAAATAACTTATATGGACCGACCGGAAACCCCACTTATTCGGGAGTTTTTTATCAGGCCGCATGCTCCTCTTTCCTAGAAAGGCAAAACCTTGCTTTTTTTTTAAAAAGAAGGCTTTTCCTGTCGATTTAAACGCATTTCTATTCCTTGACACTGGTTGTTAAAATATTTTTCAGGATCATTCTTTATATCAGGAGGAGCCCGATGAAAAATCATCGTATCTGGATGATAATTGGATGCATTTTACCCCTTTTGTTCATTTTCTTTTTGCCGCTGTTAGGCGCCGGCAGCGGTGAAATATTATTTATTTTTCTCATTTTCTGTTTTGGGGCTCATTTGCTGATGATGGGTTACCACAAAAATAATGGAAACGGCGATGATGAAGCTCCGAAAGGCGGAGGTCACCATGGAAGTCATTAATATCAAACGATTTGGAATGGCATGCGGATTCACATTCGCTCTCCTGTATTTGGGATGCGTTTTCGTGATGTGGACAGTGGGAAAAGAAGCAAGCATCCTGTTTTTCAACAGCCTGATGCACGGCATCGACGTCACATCGATCATCAGGACCGATATGCCCTGGTGGGAAATGGTGATGGGCCTGGTTGAGATATTTATCCTTGGGTGGTTAACGGGCGCCACCATAGCCGGCATCTATAACTTCGGTCTTGGCAGGCAAAAGGGGTAAACGAAAATACAGAGGATGTCATGAATACGATTGCGCAGCCGGAAAACACTCCTCTTGGGGGTCACTGGACGTTGACATTGATCATGATTGTGATCGGTACGTGGATCGTTTTTAAATATCTGGTGCCAAAGAGCCGGAAAGAATGGCGCAACGTCGGCATCCTCCAGGCATTTATCATCGCGCTCTATGTGGAAATGTACGGTTTTCCGCTGACCATCTACCTCCTCACCACCTTTTTGGGCCTGAATATCCCCTGGCTGCATTTTAAGGGGCATTTGTGGGCCGCACTGCTCGGAATGGGCGAAACGGGCGCCATGATCGAAATGTTCATTGGGCTCAGTATCCTCGTTATGGGAATAAGCCTGATAGCCAGAGGATGGCATTTGGTCTACAGCGCGAAACAGAAAAACAAGCTGGTAACAGAGGGGGTTTACAGCTATATGCGGCACCCCCAGTACACCGGCATTTTTCTCGCCCTGTTCGGACAACTCATCCACTGGCCGACCTTGCCGACACTCGTCCTTTTTCCTTTTATCGTCTGGATGTATTACCACCTCGCGAAAAAGGAAGAAAAGGCCATGGTGGAAAAGTTTGGAAGAGAGTATGAGATATATATGCAACATGTTCCCATGTTTTTCCCTGGAAGTACCAACTGGGAAAGGATGATACGAGGAAAATAGAAAATAGGCGATCAAATGACTTTGGATCAGAAAAGACATCTATTAGAGATAAAGTAACATGAAAAGGAGGGGCCTCATCCCTCACGATATCGTCGCTAAATCCCCCGAGGCCGGGATAGAATTTCAGAAGAATCTGAGCTCAACCCTCAAGACCATAAAATTCACCCCAACCAGCGTGGGGACATATCCCTTCTATTGCAGCAAGAAGGCCCCCTTTAAAAAAGGAGCGTGATCATAAAGGCAGCTACCAGGCCGACTGCGGAAAACAAGAATATCCCCACATTCCGGCTTAACCCCACGAGGGTAGAAAGACTGTTTCCCGAAAAAGCCCCGACAAGAAGCCCGATAACCGGAACCATGTAGACCATGAAAACACATGTCAGTTGAGTCTTGGTGTTCAGGTAAAGCTCGACTTCTTCACCCTTATGGGCAGCGGCAAGATTTCTGGCTTTAACCAGCATCCGATCCCCGCCTTCGATCGTATGGCAGTGATCTTTATGCCCGCAATGGGAACAGGCGCTCTTTCGCTGCGTCTAAACCCACACCCATCCGTCTTCTACGGTTTCAACGATGCCGGTTTCCTGGGACATGATGACTCCTTTGCTGAAATTCGAAAACTAAAAAGAACCGACAGGTAAGCTCACTTATGCATGAGTTTTTCGTCCGGCCGTATGCACTTCACCGGGCAGGTAGAACCTTCCTTCTTTTTAAAAAAGAAGTTCTGCCTGCCGGATAAACATATCTTCTATTCCTTTAATTATTTGTTAAGATATTTTTCAGGATCTTTCGCAAATGATTCCTTGCAGCCGGCTGCACAGAAATAATAGGTTTTGCCCTTATATTCGTAAGTCGCTGCCGCCTTCTTTTCATCGACATTCATTTTACATACAGGATCAATGGCCATTTAAATCACCTCCCTTCTATGATTGATAATAAGATCAACAACCGTGGGTATCGATCAGTTTTAGGTTAAGATATCTTTTGTGAACAGTGCCATTCTCTCTCAATATCGGTATCTTCTATCTATGTCTATGCCAGCTCAGGGGCTCTAAATCGCCTCAACCTCAGTGCATTGGATACCACCGTCACTGAGGAAAGCCCCATAGCAGCGGCGGCAAAGATGGGGTTGAGCAGTATGCCGAAAAAGGGAAATAGCACACCAGCGGCCACCGGAATCAGGATCGTGTTGTAGGCAAAGGCCCAGAACAGGTTCTGCTTAATGTTCCGGATCGTCGCCCGGCTCAGAGCGATGGCCGTCAACACGCCCCGCAGATCCCCGCTGATCAGGGTGATGTCGGCCGCCTCCATGGCCACATCGGTTCCCGTCCCGATAGCAATGCCCACATCGGCCTGGGCCAACGCAGGGGCATCATTTATGCCGTCGCCGACCATGGCAACTTTTTTGCCCTCGGCTTGAAGTTTTTTCACTTCATCGGCCTTTCCATCCGGAAGCACTTCGGCCAAAACCCTGTCGATACCGATCTGTTTTGCAATGGCATCGGCGGTTCTCTTGTTGTCTCCGGTAATCATGGCCACCTCAATGCCCATCCGGTGCAGCGCCTCAACAGCCGCCTTTGAGTTCTCCTTCAAGGTATCGGCCACGGCCACAATGCCTGCCGGCTTATTATCGACGGCAACGAACATGGGCGTCTTACCCTGGTTGGAAAATTCATCGGCCTTCACCTCAAGCTCTTTAAGAGGAATACCTCGGTCCTGCATCAGCTTCACATTGCCCAGAAGCACGGATTTTCCCTCAATGGTCGCCTCGATGCCGTGGCCGGCAATGGCGTTAAAGTTCTCGGGAGCCACAAGGGAAAGATTTCTCTCTAGTGCCTGATTGACAATCGCTTCGCCCAGCGGATGCTCGGAGCCTTTTTCAGCAGAAGCACTAAAGCGAAGAACCTCCTCTTCCTTAAAACCGCCGAAAACCGCGATATCCGTCACGGACGGTTTGCCCTCGGTCAGCGTACCGGTCTTGTCCAGCACGATTGCCTTCAGCTTGTGGGCCGTCTCCAGAGCCTCACCCCCTCGGATAAGAACACCGGATTCAGCGCCTTTGCCCGTACCCACCATAATGGAGGTCGGTGTGGCCAATCCCAGGGCGCAGGGGCAGGCAATGATCAGTACGGCCACAAAGTTGAGCACCGCGTAAGTCAGTGCCGGTACCGGACCGAAAAAATACCAGACCGCAAAGGTGATTACTGCAATGCCGATCACCGCCGGTACGAAATACCCGGCTATGATGTCCGCAAGTCTTGCGATGGGCGGCTTGGATCCCTGGGCTTCTTCTACCATTTTAACGATCTGGGACAGCATGGTATCCTTGCCGATCTTAGTCGCCTCGAAATTGAAGGTTCCGGTCTTGTTGATGGTAGCGCCGATCACCTCGTCTCCCGCATGTTTTTCCACTGGAATGGATTCGCCGGTCACCATGGATTCGTCCACTGCGGAATGCCCTTCTTTTACAATGCCGTCCACCGGGATCTTTTCTCCCGGCCGGACCACCACCCGATCACCGATTTCGACTTCCTCTATAGGGATATCCTCCTCTTGGCCGTTCCAGACAACCCGAGCTGTTTTGGCTTGAAGGCCGATCAGCTTTTTAATGGCTTCCGATGTCTGTCCCTTGGCCCGCGCCTCAAGGAGTCTGCCCAGGAGAATGAGTACGACGATGGCGCCGGCAGTATCGAAATAGACATCAGGCGCCAATCCCTGAGCTGAAAAGAGGTTTGGAAAAAACATCGCCATCACGCTGTACAGGTAGGCTGCCGAGGTCCCCACGGCAATCAGCGTATTCATATCCGCCGAATTATGTTTGGCGCTCTTCCATGCGCCGGTGTAAAACCGCCACCCCACCCAGAACTGAATAGGAGTTTGGAAAATCAGCTGCAAATAAAAATTTGTTTCACGACTCAGGTCATATAGTCTGTTTAGTCCCAGCGTCTTCCAATACGCCAGCAATAACACCGGGATCACCAGGACAAGTCCGGCGATGAACTTTCTTTTCAGCTTTTTAAATTCGGCCTCTCGGGCAGCTCGTTCCTGATCCACGACATCCTCTTTTTCAACCTGTCCGGTGTCCAGGATTTCGTAACCTGCATCTTTAACGGCCTTTTTAAAATCGTCTAAGGAAACTGTTCCTGGAATATACTGTACGCTGGCCCTTTCCGTGGCAAAATTGACGCTTGCCTTTATCACCCCTTCCAGCCCGCTTAGGGCGCTCTCCACCTTTTTTACACACGAAGCGCAGGACATGCCGTGGACAGGCAGTGTTATTTTCTCCATTCCCGCTGCATATCCCAGATCCTTTACAGTTCCGATCAGGTCTCCCAGATGAACGCGAGAAGGATCGAACGTGACGGTGGCCCTCTCCGTGGCAAAGTTTACCTTGACATCAGCAATGCCGCTCATCTTGGACAGCCCTTTTTCGACTTTGGAAACGCAGCTGGCACAACTCATACCGGTAACAGGAAATTCAACTTTTTTCAGGCTGTCTTCAGGCTGCACGGACATCGCCCTCTTTTCCTCCGTAACCTCCAAATAATTGTCCGGGGAATTATCGAAGCTCTCTTTGCAGGCATTGCTGCAAAAATAGATGAATTGACCTTGATGCACGCTCATGGCTCCCGCAAGAGGGATCGGAACATTTCTGCCGCAAACCGGATCAATCACTTCGCTCCACTGTCTGCTGTCCTGGATGAATTTTTGTGGACTGCTCTTAAAAACCTCTTTGCAATAAATGGCGCAAAAACTATATTCTCTTCCCGCGTAGGTCGTACTGGCCGGAGCCGAAGCGGGATTCACGATCATTCCGCAAACTAAATCAGTAGCCATATCTTTCACCCCTTTCACGAAATTTTATGATTTTCAAAAATCTTAAAGACCTAGTTTATAGATTAGAGTAAGCCTATAAGATACATTTTCAAGGCAATTTATAATGATGCCTTTGACTCAATTTAATTTGTTTTTTCTGAAACTTTTCTTTCTGCTGCTTTTGGGTGTATATCCCCTTCGACCGTCACCACGGTATACTGATCTTCTCGAAGATCGATGACGTCTTCTTTTCTATTTTCGGATAGCTCATTAAAATGCCTGTCTTTGACAGCTTCGTGACCATGACCGCTGTGATGGCCGTGACTGTCGTGACTGCCGCAGCAACCCATCCCCATACCGCCTTTTCGGAAAAAAAGGAGATACACAACAAGAGCCCCTAAGATCAGCGGAATTATATTTTGCATGGTTAATCCTCCTCATAGAAGAACTTTGATTGTGATGATGTAAATTTTCCGCCGGAAGTCTGATATTCGAAAGTTTTCATGAAATAACCCGCCCCATGCTGATGCCGCTGTTATATTCAATTTGACTCCTGAAATTCTGCATCCACATTCCGGCATTTTTTCAAACCTTAACACTTGACAATGCAAACAATATGCCACATTGTAACATATTAATCTCAACTCTTAATAATTACTTGAAAAATTAGATTCACTCTTGCTTGATAGAACGTCTGGTATATGTACGACTTCGCTCCAACAGGGTAAAACGTATCCAAACTCCCCGGCTCAACAAATAACGAGATGGGTACTTTATAACCATCCTGACAGCTTTTAAAAATGAGATCCGGTTACTTTTTACTCGATCTCAAACCGATTTCTTAAAAAAGATGCATAATAATTTGCCCTTGACTCAAGCTATTCTATTTGATTTTACGAGTTAGAATTATTGCGGCAGGCGTTGGCACAATATTTGCGGTAGTGCTGTGTATTAAACGCAATTATGCGATAAAAAAAAGTCTTAACGATAGCAAAATTATCGAAAACCTTAACGAGTTTACTTTTATTTGGCGATGCAAGTGTTAAAACAGCAAATAGAGCATAGACATATTGAAGCTCTGATTAAGGCACAAAGACGCACACCCATACCGGGCATGCGCATTTATCAAGACACGACGGATTTTATGAAACTTGATTCCGGTGATGTCCTGGTTCTTGGTACTAACCCCTTTTTCATTGTCCGCAACGAAAAAGAAGTGGGGTTCGGAATGAATGACGACCCCAAGTATATGGAGGTTATGATTTAGTCCTCCTGCCCAAACAGGAGCAGACAAAGGCGCAGGAATTTCTCTTCGGCGACACAGCGGTTCGATTACTTCGGAGAGCTTCTGTACCGGTACTTTCCGTATAAGGAACCCTGTAGGGGTTCAATACGCGACGTTAACTTATTATTTCGAGTTGGTATTCATTTCTGTTGTTTGCAGGCTTCGGGCGATATTATCGATTACCTTTCTCTGCCACTGATAATGAAATCCGTGAGACTCGGTAATCGAAACAAAATCCATGTCTATCAAATCGACTCTTGATATGCAGGTTCGTACAAAGGCACGAAACCGCTGTCGAAGAATTTCTTGAATCTGTTCGTGAAGGGTATCGAACAGGGCATCGTCCACATCGGTAACATCGAAAAAATCAGCAATTTTTTGAATAATTTTCCGTCGGCTGTCTGACGGGTCATCCTGTTTCTCTAAAACATTCAACAAATGATTGGCCGACACTGCGATACCTTGAAGAACCGCATATCGGAACCGCCGCAACTGTTCCTCCGGCCAGAATATCCGATTGCGGTCCATGCTCAGCGTACACTTGTCCGCCCCGATCAGATTGATTCGGCCGACGACATATTTTCTTGCTTTTTGCGGCAGAAGGTATTTCACTTGGGTAACGAAGATACCGTCCTGGAAAATCGACAGACCGCCGACTGAAGTTTCCAGATCCCAAACAGTTCCCTGGTTCTTTAGGGTCCGCAGAAGTAAATACCCTTCTGAATTCGGCAGACGGATGCGTGCGGGAAAATTGCGCATCGAAGGACTCGAATCAAATAAATCCAGGGGTTCACCACCGATGGTGATGGCGTTGCCTTGTTCATCGGTGAAGTAGATCGGAATGGGTACGAAGCGAAGGTTGGTTTTCAGATAGCCGAGATATTCCATCTCTCGCCAGGCTTTGTTCCGAGGCGGTTTCAGTGTCAGGATAACTTCCGTTCCCACGGGAAAATCTTCTTCTAACGGCCGGATATCGAAATAATCTCTAAAATCAGCAATGGTGATCTTCAACCCCTTTTCAGAGGATTTTCGTGTCCGGATGCGTATCTGGTCCGCCACCATAAAAGTGGACAAAAATCCGATGCCGAAGGTGCTGATAAAGCTGAACCTAAGATCGGACGAACTTACGGCATCACTGAATTCATCTGACCGATAAAATGAAATCCCAATGTTCATAAAATATTTTTTAAGCCACTGCTGATCCATTCCGATTCCGTTGTCCCTTATGGTGATACTGTTTTCGGAATCATTAAAAGATATTGAGATGAACGGTGAGACGTCAGGATCGAAGAGTTTTCTCAGATTGCAGGCATCGACGGCATTTTGAACCAGTTCTCTTAAAAACACGCGTTTGTCATTATACAATATATTACCGGTGAACAACTCCAGAGCTGCGGAGGTATCCACCACAAACTTCAAGTCAACGGGTTCATAACCGCTGGCCTCAATCTCAATGCTTACCTTGACATACAAAAAGCGAGGCCGAGTAGACCCGTTGAGATGGTCAAGAAATCGATTCACGGTAATTTCGTAGTGTTTCAGTGCCCGATGGACTTCTGCGTCCCGGCACTTGCATTGAATGCGTATGGTTGAAGGAAGATCGGGGTGTGGCCCTATGTTTTCAACGGAAAAAAGCGTGGGCAACTTTAACCGAGCGTCGGCAGACGGTCTGATAATATGCTGATGGATTCTATCCAGGGTCTCCTGATGCAAGAAATCTAGCCGTTCAGCAAGTGCAATTACGGCGGCAAGCAAATCGATGCGAACCTCCCCATATGCTTCGAAACACTTAGACTCATGAGTATCAGCGCCTTTTGTCGAAATACGGTCTACGGTATGGATTATTTCGTTGATGATCGATGCCTGGCGATTGTCCGTGATGCCCGGCAAGCATCGATATCCTTTAACCCTTTTGATATCTTTGAGGTATACCGATGCATACAGGAAGAACGTATTCCAGGGGTTACCGGAGAGAGCGGTCCTTTGCTCTTTGTCTATCAGCCAGCTTTCAATCATCATGATCATTCGTTCAGCGCTATCAATGGAACTGCCTGAATACTTCCCTGTTGCAGGTATTTTTTCGGCGGCTGATCGGATGCGGTCGATCTGGGTGCACTGCTTTGGATTGAGCCGGGAACAAAATGAGAATGGTTTGAAGTTCATGACGACCTCGGATGATCGATTTTATTGATTCAATAATGAGTATTGATTCCAGAGATTCTATCCGATTAAATTTGAGCAACAATTAAGGTAATGTTATCTGTCCCTCCCATCTCAAGAGCTCTTGTGACCAGCTGCCTACATTTTTCATTGAGTACGGAATTGCTTAAAAGAACATCCTTGAGCTCCTTATCACTCACCATATTGTAAAGCCCGTCACTGCAGAGCAAAAAAGTATCACCCTTCTTAACTTCTTCTATACTGTTATAAATAAATTCAATTTCATGTCCGACAGCTTGTGTTAAAACGTGGTGAAACGGGTGGGTTTGGGCTGAATGGGGGGAAAGGGTGTTCAAATCAATTAATATCTGAGCCATTGTATGGTCCTGGGTCATTTGTTCCAAAGAATTCCGGCGTAATCTGTAGATTCTGCTGTCTCCAACGTGTGCAATCAGTGCCCTGTTTTTTATGAGAACCAAGACCGACAAGGTGGTCCCAAGGTTCACATATTCACTATTCTCCTCTCCATATTTATGGATCCTGTCATGAATGCCATATATAATTGTTCTCAACTGAAGAAGTCTGGCCTTGTGAAAACCTTTGGTTTCCTCATCAGCAAATTTATTGAAGTTGTAATATTCAACCAGTCCTTGACACGCCATTTCGCTGGCAATTTTACCGCCTGCATGTCCCCCCAAACCATCGGCTATCGCATACATCCTTCCATAGTATTGAATGTCAACATCTTTGGCTCTATGGTCAACAATTAAATAAGTGTCTTCGTTTTCTTCTCTTGTCAGTCCAATGTCTGATTTCACACATACCTGTATGGTTTCGGCAATATCCATTTTTAATGGTTTCCTTTTATCCAATTATGCAAAAAACCAGCTTCGGTTGATCGTCCTCGTCTCTTTCCAGTACGTATTCACTGGGTGTGCTTCCGCATGAACACACACTCTTTCTAGGAATACTATCCGGACAGATCTTTCTTCTTGCTTTCAAACTCTTCTTTATCGATCTCGCCTTTGGCATAGCGTTCTTTCAGGATTTCAAGGGAACGGTCACCACTGCTTCCAGATGTTTTATCACGACCGGTAGACTGAATCAGCCACTTGATTAGAAATATCAACCCCACCAGAATAAGAATCCAGAATACAATCATTAATATGCCTCCAAACCATCCCATGCCGTATCCACCCATCATCCCGGGGCCCATTCCCCATCCGCCATATCCTCCATAGCCTCCATATTGTCCTGTCTGGGCGTTGGCCTGAGTCCCGATTAAT
>Ga0210064_1001233_pt1 | contig 11104 bp, 10 predicted proteins | sample Muzzi_CordC_D2_FD_185531 | JGI IMG/M metagenome (GOLD analysis project Ga0210064, IMG submission 185531) | Wetland microbial communities from San Francisco Bay, California, USA, that impact long-term carbon sequestration - Muzzi_CordC_D2 (SPAdes) | ecosystem: Environmental > Aquatic > Marine >...
GTTCAGATCCACGGTAAAATTCCGCGCCTCGAGGCGGTCCTGGTCAGTGGAACCGCTGTTCAAGACCTTCCCACAGGGACCTTCTTCGATACCCTCCATATCAAGCCAGTTATCGAGTAGCAGTTCCACAAGAAGATCCACCGCCTGTCCCTGGTTACCGGCGGACTTGCAGAAGTTGTTGCTGAAATAGTGGTTACAGGCATCTTCCGCCACGCCTTCCTTCACATCGTTGCCATCCAGGTCCCAGGTCGCCTGGCAGGTCTCGAAGAGAAGATTGTGGTCACGATTGCGCATCAGCTCGCGCATCTGCACAATATCCGGCACCCCGCTCCAGTAAATGGAACCGCCGTCGGGCAGGGTACTGGTGAGATAATTCAGGGTTTCATCGATGAGCGAGGCCACCACTTCCAGGTCGCCGCTGTAGTCGTGGCCACGTGCCTGACAGATATCGTTGGCGCCGAGGCCGATGAAAACGGTTTCCACCTCCGGATCGGCCATGACCCACACAGCCTGGTTAAAGGCATCCTTCCATTCCTCGCCATCGTCGGACGCGTCAACGACGCGTTCCGGAAGGTATCCCAAGACACCGGCAATCGACCAGCTCTGCCGGCCGCCTGCGTAGCTCCAGTCACGGCTTTGCTGGCCGGCGAGATCCTGGACGCAATCCACGATATCCTGATTGCGGCACATCTCGGAACTATGTGTCCCGGCGGCGATACTGTCCCCTATAATGCCGATCTTGCCCTGGGGAACGGCGTTAGCGGCCAGGAGCTCGCCGGCGAACAGGTAAACGCCAAGCAGCATCACGCAGGCCCGGTCCCTGGTTGAACGCTTGCAGCTTCCCGTTCGGTACGAATCACTCATCGGCCTTGTCCATTCTCTCTACTCGTGGGCCCGTATACTGTGAACTAATAATGACTGAAATCTTGCCGTACCCCCCCGATTAGATCAAGTGAAACGGCTTAATATACCAATCATAGCAACATAAGAAGGAAGTATGGACAGAGAAAACGTACGCTTAATGTCTTATTCGGGTCCAGGGTGAGTAAAAACTCAAAATAAGTAAAAATTCAGGGGGACCTGCACTAAACCCGATTGAGATAACCGTATACGTAGAGCTTCAGCAAGGTCGCTGGGTGGTAGGCGGGCCTGACCGTCACCTGTGGCTCAACACCCCCGAAAGTCAGCTGGCTGGGATCGCGCTCATCAATGAACCCGTCGATAACCCTGACAGGGTTATCCTCTGCAATATAAGCTTCAAGACAATCCGGGAATAACGTGCCCGGGTTTCGGCCTTCATCTTCGATGAAACACTTCATAACTACCTCACGTCATTGATATCGCGTGATTATAACGAGCTTCTTGAAGCGATTCTTACCTGCGCATTATTGGCACTCGATGGAACGCGCCATTCGCACGTCGTTAATCGCACTGAATTCATCAAACTTTTGGATGGTGGGCGCGAAGCCATCCGCATAAACCTGAAGCTTGAACTGCCCGTTGCTATCCAGTGGGATATTCAGTGCATAACTGCCCGAACCACCGCAAGAGAACATGAATTGCCCATTGGCGAGCACCATGGCACAGATCGGCGTTTGCTTATCCTGCAGCAGCACCGAGCCTGAGATGTCGATCCGTTTACCGGCCGAGCCTGGGAAAACGCCGGGATTGGATGGCGTGTTATAGCTGGGACAGGTGCCGGAACGCGTCATGACCACGGTTTCGGAAACAGAATCCGTCAATACTTGAATGTTAGGGAAAAATCCATCCACGTAGACCTGCCGCTTTACCGTATCATCATTTGCGCGTGACAAACCGGTCAGAGAAAATGGCCCATTCGGATTACAGGAGAATATGAATTTGCCGCTGGCTAACACCATGGCACAAAGACCGGTGCCACCCGCGGTTTCCACAGTACCACTCAGGTCAACCAGGCCCTCTGCTTCAGCAGGCTCGGCCCCTGTGAGGTTGATCTGGTACCCTGCATTCAAAGCAAATACGTCCGCTGCCAACCATCCGCTGACAGGTAAGCTGCCACCACCACCCGTTGGTCCCAATACTTGAGTGAAAGGCGCTTGCGGTATTGGAAAAATCAAATCGCTGAGAGAAACTGCGGCCCCACTCGCAGGAGCTGTTTCGTTACTGTTGTATATCACAATGTAGTAGATTCCCGGGCTGCTCGGACCCAGCGGATGCGAGGCAGGCAGCATGGAATCACCCACGTTAACGAAACCATCGTCGTTCATATAAACTCCAAATCCGTTGGCATCGAACAGGGCGAGGGCGGAGTCAAACAGACCGGTGTCCCCGCCGAAGGTGGACGCCGAAAAAATGCTCGGGTTCGAAATCCGGATCTTATACATATCACGGTCCTGGGTGCCTGAATTCGTACCGCTGATGGTGGTTAAAGCCTCATTAGCCGGGCCACTTGTCACCTGAGCAGTCCCCGGCAGGTCGCCGGCGTCGGGAGATTCAGTCCACTGAACGGCGTATGCCGGCGAACCCCAAATAACAAGTATCAGCGTAGTGACCGATACAGCCCGTGCTATACTTAAAAATGTCGTTGTGTTCTTAAACATGATACGGCCCCTTCTTATATCTATCATTCTGGTTTTAAAGATAGACCCAAATAAGAATATTTCCTTGAGTTAGGTCAAATACCAGTACTTCTTCAAATTAATATTTACGGGTTCAGAGCCACCGAGCCGCGCCAATGCAAGTTGCGGCTCGACGGCAATGGCAGGCCTGTGTTCTCAGGAGCTGTTCCAGCCTATGTGTGAGCAGCAAATAACCTACCGACCGCAATCCACTGCGGCGCTCGCATTCGACTTGATGTGCGCTATCATTGGGGTTGGAAATACCTGCCGATCATTAAAACAGGTCCCAGGCCACTGCCGGGGTGATCGAAGGTCGCGATTTTGACTGGGATAATGAAATGGCCGCCAGCGTACCGGCAGATTGCGTGCCGGTTGCTGCCACCGATCCGCTCTACCTTCTTTTTACCTCCGGTACCACGGGACAGCCTAAAGGCGTTATCCGTGATAACGGTGGACATGCGGTGGACATGCACCGGGCCGCTTCCGAGGTCGGCTGGATATTCGGTCATAGCTATATCGCCTAGGGGCCTTTACTGAAAATCTGTACTACAATTATCTACGAAGGCAAACCGGTCGACACTCCGGGCCTCGGTGCATTCTGGCGCCTGATTAGTGAACATAATGTTAAAGTTCTCTTCACCGCGCCGAAGGCATTCCGGGCCACAAAAAATGTCGCATCCGATCCACGCATTGACCAATCGCGTGACAAGATGACTGTCAAAGAAGATGAACGTTTTACGCACTAATACCTCGAAGCAGATAAGCGCGCCATCGGCAATGCGATTGAAATCACTTTCACTGATGGCAGCAGTATAAAAGAAAGCGTCGATTATCCGCTCGGCCACGGCATTCGAACAGACCGGGGTGAATGACATGATGGATTTGTTTATTGAAATGCCGGCTTAATATTCGGAGTTCACATCCATGACCAGCTTTCCCGCATATCTCGCAACAAAGACAAATGGAGTTCAGTCCATCAATAAAAGCGAACTGACTGAAGATGATTTAATGGATGGAGATGTCACGGTCAAGGTCGAATATTCCGCGCTTAACTACAAAGACGGCCTGGCCATGATGAACAGCGCCCCCATTATTCGTCAGTATCCACTTATTCCGGGAATTGATTTTTCAGGTACTGTCGTTGAATCCACCAATGACCGCTTTAATTCGGGAGATCGAGTGGTCTTGAACGGTTTTGGCGTGGGCGAATCTCACTCGGGCGGTTTCGCAGGTCTGGCGCGTGTAAACAGCGACTGGCTGGTGCATTTACCGGACAATATCAGCACACGCCAGGCGATGGCTATCGGTACCGCCGGTTATACCGCCATGTTGTGCATCCTGGCTTTAGAACAACATGGTATTGCCCCCAGTGGCGGTCACCTACTGGTTACCGGTGCTACGGGTGGGGTCGGTAGTGTTGCTGTTTCAATACTGAACAAACTGGGTTACCCGGTGACCGCCGTCACGGGACGTTTGCAGGAAAGTGATTACCTTGAATCACTGGGCGCCAGCGTAGTCATTGATCGAAAATCATTCGCCGATAAAGCGAAACCACTCGGGAAAGAATTATGGGCGGGCGCTGTCGATGTGGCGGGCGGCAATACGCTGGCTAATGTCTTGAGCCAAATCAAAAGAGGGGGCGCCGTCGCCGCCTGTGGCCTGGCAGAGTCGATGGAGCTGCCCACCAGCGTGGCTCCCTTTATTCTGCGCGGTATCACACTGTATGGTATTGATTCGGTCATGTGCCCTATGCAGAAACGACTGACTGCCTGGCAGCGACTGGATGCAGATCTGGACAGGGATTTACTGGAATCCTTATCCACTGAAATCAGTTTTGATGACCTGCCGGAAGCTTCATCCGCGATATTAAAAGGTCAGATTAGAGGCCGTACTGTCGTTAAAATTCCGCAATAACTTTTTTATTACGGCTATTGCGTATTTTTGTAGCCATATAATTAAAATAAAGCTTCCAGCGCAGACAGCGACTGGATGGTATGCGTAGGCCGCCCCCCCCCCAGGTATCCATGCGCTGCTGTTCTGTCCGTTTGATCCACACGCTGTTCATACCGAACGTACTGGCACCAACCACGTCAAAAGCATTACCGGAAATCAACCAGCTATCTTCAGCGCTTGATCCGGTTCTATCCAGAAAATGTTGATATACCGCCGGATCGGGTTTGTACTTTTTGAATTCATCGACACTGACAATGTCTTTAAAGTACTGATTAATGCCATCATCCTCAAACAGCTTTTCTACATCTTCCAGAGGTCCATTTGTTAATGCGTAAATGCGTATTTCACTGCGTTTACTGATCGAACTCAGGCAATTTACAACATCATCATAAACCGGCAGGTTTTTATACTGTTTGATTAAACTGGAATGCTGCTCTCGTGTAATTGAAACGTCAAATGAATCGATGCAGTAATCCAGTGCATTGGAAGTACATATATAGAAAGGTTCATAACAGTTCATCATGCTGCGACGAAATGAATATTCCAGCTGTTTGTCGCGCCACTGCATGGCAAAGGGTAGCGCTTTTTCCTCCCCAATATATCGCTGCAGAAGATCGATCATTCCACAAGTGTTAATCAAAGTACCATAGACATCAAAAGCCAGGGTTGCCATAAAAAAGACTCAGGGGTGAAAACATTACCGGCAGCTTAAGAATAAAGACCCTTTTGCCAAAATCCAGTTGTAGTGAACAGCCGTTCGATGAAGAGTATAGGCCGAATAAATGGTCTTTACACCACTTGAACAGATCGTCTCCATATACAGCACTCAGCAGGCGTGATTTCATGAACCCCGCTCCTTGTTTCCCTGGTTTTATGTAGCAGTCTCTGAAGCGTAAGCTGGTAATACTTACAATTGACCTACAATAAAGATTGAGTGGTCAATGAGCAGTTCGATTCCGCGAATATCACTAAAGGGTCGACAGTCTAAACGCTCGCGCGGCAGGGGGTGGCACGATTTGAGTGGGGCAGAGTCATGACGCAAAACACCTGTCTCATCAGCCCATTACACCAACGCATGATCGAAGACGTGATGTTGCGTAAACTTTCAATCCAGACGCAGACAGGCTACATACTCGCAGTCAAAAGGTTCATACGGTTTCTTAAACGGGCCCCGGATACGGCCAGTGCCGGGGACCTGAGACGGTATCAGCAGGAGCTGGTCAAGCAGGGCATCTGGAGTGGTTCTCTGAACACCATCATCACAGGACTGAAGTTTTTCTTCGAGACCACCCTCGAACGCCCCTTCGCCGGACCGACTGCCGTACTGCCCTATCTGTCACGCCACACCCACCGGAAAGTCCTCGTTTAGCACTAAACGAGCACTTCCAGCCACTTTGAGACCTTCGACGCCAAACGAAAACGGCGACCCGAAGGCCGCCATCAACGAACGAGATCGTCTAAAGGAGCCGCTGTTGTCAGTCTTCAATATTAATTACTGGCATTCCACAGAACGCGCCATGCGGACGTCGTTCACGGCTTGGAACTCGTCAAAGGTCTGGATCGTTGGCGCAAAGCCATCCGCATAGACCTGCAGCTTGAACTGCCCGTTATTATTCAGCGGGATGTTCAGGGCATAACTGCCTGTGCCGTCACAAGAGAACATGTATTGACCATTTGCCAGCACCATGGCACAAATCGGCGTCGGGCTGTTCTGCAGCAACACCTGGCCGGATATATCTATCCGTTTACCCGCAGAACCGGGGAAAACGCCGGGATCGTAGGGCGTGTTGTAGCTGGGACAGACACCAGAACGGGTCATGACAACCGCATCGACACTGGATCCCGTCAGGATGTCAATCTTCGGGAAAAAGCCGTCTGCATAGATTTGGCGTTTCGCTGTGCCGTCATTTGCCCGGGGAAGGTCTGTGAGCGAGAACACCCCTGGAGGATTGCAGGAAAACATGAACTGGCCGCTGGCCAACACCATTGCGCAGATATCAGTACTGTCGGCAGTTTTGATAGTTCCACTGAGATCAACCGGCGTGTGAATAAAGCTCGAAGTAAGGAGTTCGCTGGTAGTGCCTACTCCATTTACGTCTTGTATGAACTTGACAAACCCGACAGATTTCCCAACCCACTGCTCGAAACCTTGCACCTGGGCAAAGGGTTGACCGAGCAGAATACCGGAGAGTGATATGGATGAGTCGAGATGCATGGTGTCGTCGAAGTCACCGGCGGGCACAGAAACGCTGCCTATTCCCATAAATGTGCTTTCTGCCTGATAGGACACGGAACCAGTCCCAACTCCCGCCAGTTCGACCGTTGCTGTTCCACTGCTGGGGAATGTATCCCCGGCATCTACGATCTGGCTGACAAAAACCACCGGTGGATCGAGTGTTATCGTGATATCCACGAAAACACCGGCCTGAAGCTCAACGGCGGACGGCTGGATCAAGCGGTGTAACTTGTATCCGTCCTGGTCTTCACTGAAGAAGAACTTTGAGCCATCTGAAAATTCCAGTGGGATCGTATCCACGCCATTGATCAGCACGGTATTATCCGCGATGCTCGAGCTTACTTCGCTGACCTCACCGTTTGCAGTGACGCTCCATATCCAGCTGGTTCCAGCATCAAAGACAAAATAGTCTTCACTGATGACCTGGGCGTATGCAGTTCCTGAAAAAGAGAACAGGGACAACAACAAGAAAGTCACAACGCCAGATAGAGAGGTTCTTGCTCGAGAATACTGTCTATTCGATTTCCGTATTAGATTTACATCGTTATTATGATTCATGCAGCTTAAGATCGAATTTACGAATGGAATTTTCATAACGGGTTTCCTCCATTGTTTCTTCTAATCGGAATACCGCAGAAATATTCTGACTAAAATGACAAAATATGCAGTCGCAGACTGCGCCAGAAGGACGTCAGTACATGGAAGCATTCTCCTCTAATGCCTTTGCGTTGACTTCCTGTCACTTTATGCCATCCTGACAGTCTCATATATCAACCTACACCTGTTTTAAATCGACGATATTGATCTAAATCAAATCGTGTTCAATTCATGCGCCGGACTACGGGAAAGTACTTGTATAGATAAGGCGACAGCATCTTTAAACAATGTGGAAACTACTTACAGAAGACTATCTGAGGTGATAGTCGGGAAGGTCTTAAAAGGTAGCGGCATTTCACACTAGCGCCAACATTCCCGTTTATGATGATTGGTGTCACAGTGCCAGCAGTAGCTAAGCACCTGATTTTCAGAAGCTGCCTGGCGGCAACTCTCCCGAAGTGGTTGTTCATGGGACAGTATGTGAATGCTCTGTGCGCGCCAAGTGCACACTAATCAAATACGGAGTCAGCCACCCTACCCTGATCTGATGATTGTTCATCACAGAGTTTAATACCGGCCGCTTGGTCAAATTTGTGCACCTGGTCGCCTCACCCGCTGACGCAATACCGGGTTGAAAGAATGCTGTCGACTTGGTGCAGAAACTTGCAGACTTCCAAAACTAATTAAAAGCATCATCGCGTCCATAGCTCATTCGGCAGTGACACACAGACTGAAGTTGCTGGATGTGCTGGTAATTTGCAGACCACGTTGAGAAAGTTCCGTTGGCGGACTCACTGCCGACTCTATCAGCTTCCCGCAGCGGCTTGACTGCCAGTTCGCCATTCACACGTTATAGAGTCTCAACCGGCCATCCTCGAACACAATACAGCTGCCGAGTTCCCTGCTTTCGCGGTCCAGGACCCGGGCCAGCCAGCGGCTGTCATCCGGCGAAGCCTGTCGCAGGCGGAAGCGATAGATCTGCATGGGCCATAGTTCCATTCCCAGCAGCTGGCCGTCAGTGTCGAGTTCCGGCAGATACATGAGTGTGAGATCACTGCGAAACTCCTCGTGGTTGCTGATACCTTCGTAGTCATTGAGGAAATCACCACAGCCGTACAGGATCAGCTTGTTCCGGTAGACTTCGATACCACGCGGGTGATGCGAGGAGTGTCCGTGCACCAGGTCTACGCCGGCTCGATCGATAAGTGTATGGGCGAAGTAGCGCTGATCGGCCGGGATTGCATAACCCCAGTTTCCTCCCCAGTGAATGGATGCTATGACAATGTCGCCACGGTGTTTGGCGGCGCTCACCCGGGTGGCGATGGATTCGACACTCGCCATTGACAGATCCGGCAGCAGCCACACCCCCGGTTTTTGCCTGCCGGCCGCCCAGGCGCGCCCGATACTGCTGCTCGCCGATCCCATGGAAAACACGCTCACACGGCACTGCCCGCCAAGATCGATCACCGCCGGCGCGCTCGCTTCGGCAATATCCCTGCCGGCACCGGCGGTCTGTATCCCGGCGGTCTGCAGGGATTGCAGGGTTTCACGCAGACCCTCGTAACCCCAGTCGATGACGTGATTGTTGGCCAGTCCACAGCAATCTATAGCGGCGGCCGTCAGGCAGGGTGTATTGGCCGGATGCATGCGGTAGTTGATGCCCTTGCCGGGCCAGTAGTCGTCGCTGGTGGTAACCGCAGTTTCCAGGTTGATGATGCGTGCATCCGGAGCCGCATCCTCGAGCACCTGCAGCACATCGCCCCATACATACGCATAACCGACGGCGCGAGGAATCGCGCCACTGCTGCGCTCCGCAATTTTCACGTAGTGCACCGCCGAGGTCATATAGGGCTCATAGATCTCCGGTGAACTGGGGTAGGGCAGAATCTGGTCGATGCCGCGGCCGGTCATCACATCACCGCACAGAAACAGTTTCACGGAACATGAACGTCTATGGTAATTGTCAGGCATCGCTGCACCTGTCCTGTGGCCAGGTTCACCGGCATGCACCCGCCTGCTCAGCGCGCCGCAGGCGGCCAACAGGGGCAGGCTTAGAAAGCGTCGTCGCTGCATGGCGGGCATCCCCGGTGACTAACAGCCGGTTCCGTCCTAAAGTATAGGCGGGCTCAGATATTGAGTTATCCCGATGAGCGAACAATTCGCTGCAAGTGTGAAGTGGATAGGGTTTTTGGTAGGGGCAGGAAAAAACACAAATACTCAAGCGTGCCAGTGAATACACCAGCACGAGACGCATTGCTGCGCCGGGCTGGCTACCAGGTCACGATCTGCCCGCATTCTGCTCGGGTATTCACCCGGAAAGGCAGTCGGATCGGAAGCATCAAGAAATCCTTTGCCACGGCTCGCCAAAAGGCAGGTATCGAGGATTTTCATATCCATGACAGCTGCATACCTGCGGGGCCTGGATGGTTCAGGCAGGCGTACTGTTGCGTACCGTAGCCGATATATTGCACCACTCCAGCATATCGACGACAATGATGTACGCGCATTTATCACCAGACAATGCTCGGGCCGGCATTGAGGTTCCTGAGCGTAGTGATTTGCGTAGCGCCGACAGTCAAAACGTGTCACCCGTAGTACATCGTGGTCACCGTTTTGACAAATAACGGATATTTACGGCGCCAAGTCGTTGAAAACAAACGGGGCGATTAGCTCAGCGGGAGAGCACTGCCTTCACACGGCAGGGGTCACTGGTTCAATCCCAGTATCGCCCACCAATCAAATCAATTAGTTAGAAACCACGACACCCCTTGTATTGGTTTCCAACTGATTATTTGTCACAGCGTTGTCACACTCGTTCGCGAACGAGCGGAGTGTGGCAATGGCATCCTTCAGAAAGCGCGACCCCTACCAATGGCAGGCCCAGGTCCGGAAAATGGGCCAGCCCCTGCAAACCAAGACCTTTGAGACACGTGCGCTGGCTGAGCAGTGGACACGCGCCATTGAGGTCGAAATGGACAAGGGCATGTTCGTCTCCCGCGCAGAGGCCGAATCCACCACGCTCCAGGAACTGCTGGCACGCTACCTGGCGGAAATCACGCCATTGAAGAAGGGCGCGGTTCCCGAGACCAACCGCCTGCGCGCCCTGATGCGCCTGCCCCTCGCCCGGCGTTATGTCGCCGGCATTCGCGGCCTCGACATTGCCCGCTATCGGGACGAACGACTGCGAAAGGTCTCATCGGCCACCGTCAAGCGCGATCTGGTGCTGCTCGGCCATGTGTTCGAAGTGGCCCGCAAGGAATGGGGCATCCACATTCACAACCCGGTCCGCGACATCAAGCTGCCATCCGACAGCCGACCGCGGGATCGGCGCTTGCAGGCAGGAGAGGAGATCGACCTGCTTACCGCCTGCCGGGAGGCACGCAATCCGCATCTGCTACCGATCGTGCAACTGGCGCTGGAAACCGCCATGCGCCAGGGTGAGCTGATCCGCCTGCGCTGGGAGCACATCGACCTGAACCGCCGTACCGCCCATTTGCCAGATACCAAGAACGGCGAGGCGCGGACCGTACCGCTGTCGACAACGGCGGTCGAGGTACTGCGCGCCCTGCCCCGCAGCCTGCATGGCGACGTTTTCCCCGGCGTCACCACCGAAGCCATCAAACGCGCCTATATCCGCGCGGTACGCCGGGCCGGCATCGAAGACCTCCGGTTTCATGACCTGCGCCACGAGGCCACCACCCGGCTGTTCGAGAAGGGCCTC
>Ga0210064_1001235_pt1 | contig 11096 bp, 11 predicted proteins | sample Muzzi_CordC_D2_FD_185531 | JGI IMG/M metagenome (GOLD analysis project Ga0210064, IMG submission 185531) | Wetland microbial communities from San Francisco Bay, California, USA, that impact long-term carbon sequestration - Muzzi_CordC_D2 (SPAdes) | ecosystem: Environmental > Aquatic > Marine >...
CCGGCCTCTCGCGGCGGACAGGTTGCCGAGCTGGTTCAAGGTCGGCGCCTCACCCGCGCGGTCTCCGCGCTCGATCTTGAGCTTCAGCGACTTGGCATAGGCGTCCTCGGCCGCGTCGTAGTCGCCTTCGGCGGCCTTGACCGTCCCCAGGACCGCGAGGGTGTCGGCGACGTTCGGATGATCGGAGCCGTAGGCGCGTTCCTTCATGCGGAGTGCGCGTGTGGCGGCCGAGTCGGCGCCTTCGAGGTCGTTCATGATCAGCAGCAGCTCGGCCAGGTTGTGGAGCGTCTGCGCCGTTTCGGGATGTTGGGGTTCGAGGACCTCGTCCTGTATCTCGATGGCGGTCGAAAGCTCGGCTCGCGCTTTCGCGTGCCGACCTTCGAGCTTGTAGAGCAGGCCCAGGTTGTTGTGGATCGCGGCCACCTTGCGGTTGCTGGGTCCGAGTACCCGCTCTCGTATGGCGAGGGCGCGATCGAAATTCTTCTCCGCGGCGGCGTAGTCGCGCTGATACTGTTCGACCAGGGCGAGGTTGTTCAGCGTCGCTGCGACGGCGAGCGAGTTCACGCCGTAATGGGTCGTTCGGATCTCGAGCACCTGCTCGTGCAGCGCTTTCGCTTCGTCGAGTCGCCGCATCGCTGCCCAGGTGGAAGCCAGTTCGTTCAGCGTGACTGCGGTGGCGACGTCTTCCGAACCAAGTCTTTCCTCGCGCTCCGCACGCGCCTTGAGCAGCAGCTCCTCCGCCTTCTCGTGGTCGCCGAGGACGCGGTAGAGCGCACCGGCGTTGGTCAGCAACGTCGCCGAGAATTCGGAATCCCAGCCGGAGTTGACTTCGACGATGTCGAGCGCGCGCGCGTACTGGCGTTCGGCTTCGAGGTAGCGGCCCTTGTCGTGGTTGATCACCGCGATGTCGTGCAGGCTGACGGCTACGCTGACGTCGAACGCCCCCGAGATCTCCTCGCGGATCGCGATGGCTCGCGCGTACAGCGCCTCCGACTCGTCGGATCTTCCGGCCGCCACGTAGGCTGCTGCGAGATTCTCGAGGTTTCCTGCGAGCGCCAGGTTGTCGATCGCCGAGTCGGACCGGCGAACGGTGAGCGCGCGCTTGTAGGTCTTGATCGCTTCGTCGTATTCTTCGCGGACCATGCGGACGCCCGCGAGCGCTTCGAGGCCGTCGGCGAAGACCGCATCCTTGGGCTGGAAGCCGGCCTCCCGCGTCTCGATCCAGCGTTCGTACAGCGAGATCGCTTCCTCGTAGCGTTCCTGTTTCACCGCCAGGTTCGCGAGCATGTGAAGACTCTGAGCGAGCCTGGGGTCTTCGGGGCCGACCGCCTCCGACTCGGACAACGCTTCGAGCCAGATCAGCTCGGCATCCTCGTAGCGCCCTTCACGGTAGGCGCGCGCTCCGTCGTCCAGGTCGGAGCTCTTCGGTCGCGAGGCACAGCCGACGCTCGCAAAGATCATGACGAGAAGGACGGCGGTCGACCGCCGCAAAGCCTGTGTCCAGCGGAACGGATGCATTCTTCACCTCGAGCCGGATCACCCTCGAGATCCGGCTTGCCGTGGCGCTTCGTCGGCCACCGCTTTGACGCACGTCGGGTGCTGAACTCATCGGCGCACTGCGGTTCTGTCTTGAAATGAAGCGAGTCTTTCAGCCGCCGAGTCCCCGGGGTGAGGGGGATTCCGCTGGGACTGGAATCGTCGAGCGGCGCGGAGCTCCGGGGCGCGGCTCGGCGCGGCGGCTCGCCCGCGCGATGGCCCGGATCGAGGCGATCCGGCTGGCGGTGTCAGATGCCCAGGTTGGCCAGGCTGTCGGCGACCCGCCCGACGACCGCTGTGAGCGTGGGGTGGCTCTCCTCGAAATTCCGGGCGGCTTCGTCGAAGCGCTCGCGCAGCGATTCGTGTTCGTCCGATTCCGTTTCCGATTCCGATTCGGCGATCACGGCGCGGATTTCGTGCAAGACGTTGGCGAGGCGATCGCGCGCGGCCAGATCGGCGGGCTCGATCTTCTCGAGTTCGTCGAGGAGCTCCTGGATGCGGTTTCCGAGTTGTTCTCTGGGCACGAAACCTCTCTCGTGGTTTGCGTTCGGTGCGAAAACGCCCGCGCGCGGATACGATACCCGGCTCGTGGGGGGCTGCGCTATCGGCCGCGGCGTCTCGTCGACGGGCGATCGGTCCGATCGAGCCGGATCCGCACGAGGGACGGAGCGGGGGGAACGTGGACTATCTGTCGATCGAAGCCGCGAAGCAGCGCGAGGGCGATCTCTTCCTCGTCCTCACCGCGGGCGTTCCCGGTCCCTGGGGCGAGGCGGCGAAGGGACTGTTCCGGGTCAAGGGGATCCCCTACACACCGGTCGCCCAGCAGGGTGGGGGCGAGAACGCCGAGCTCCGAGCGTGGACCGGACGCGACAACGCGCCGATCGTGGTGCACGGCGACGACCCGCCGCGGACCGGCTGGGCCGAGATCCTGCACTTCGTCGAGCGGCTCGCGCCGATTCCGCGGCTGATTCCGGCCGACCCGTCGGACCGTGTGCGGATGCTCGGTCTGTGCCACGAGATCTGCGGAGAGGATGGTTTCGGCTGGAATCGTCGGCTGATGTTGCTCGACCGGGTCTTGAAGGTCCCGGAGCTCGCCGAGTCACCCGCCCTGGAACCGGCTCGCCGTCTCGCGGGTCGCTACGGCTATGGCGCCGCGGCCGCCGCCGCCGCGCCCGATCGCGTCGCCGAGATCCTGCGCACGCTCAGCGAGCGGCTGCGCGAGCAGCGCGACCGCGGCAGCCGATTCTTCATCGGAGAGCAGCTCACGGCTCTCGACATCCATTGGGCCGTGTTCGCGGCATTGCTCAGTCCGCTGCCCGAAGAGCAGTGCGCGATGCCGCGATTCCTGCGCGAACAGTACGAGCTGGCCGAACAGGAAACGCGGGCGGCGGCCGACCCGATCCTGCTCGAACACCGCGATGCGATCTACCGCGACTTCCTGCTGCTCCCGCTCGACTTCTGACGACGAGCCCGGGGCGCGCGACACCTCCAAGCGTGAAATGGCGAATCTGCTAGCTTGCCGCCGTTCCCATGCAAGAACCGCGCAAAGACCTCCGCAATCTGGCGATCATCGCCCACGTCGACCACGGCAAGACCACCTTGCTGGACGGACTGCTGCGTCAAACCGGCGCCTTCCGCGAGAACCAGCAGGTCGCCGATCGGGTGATGGACAGCGAGGACATCGAGCGCGAGCGCGGAATCACGATCCACGCCAAGGAAACCGCGATCGAATTCGAAGGGGTCCGGATCCATCTGGTCGACACGCCGGGCCACGCGGACTTCGGCGGTGAAGTCGAACGCGTGCTCGGCATGGTGGATGCCGTGTTGCTGCTCGTCGATGCGGTCGAGGGCGTGATGCCCCAGACGCGTTTCGTGGTCGGGAAGGCGCTCGCGCACGGGCTGCGCCCGTTGGTCGTCGTGAACAAGATCGATCGCCCCGAGCAGCGGGCGCATGCCGTCGTCGACGAGGTCTTCGACCTGTTGGCCGCGATGGGCGCCACCGACGAGCAGCTCGACTTTCCGGTCATCTATGCCTCGGCCAAGCAGGGCGTTGCGTCGCTCGACCCCGCCGAGCTCGGCACGGACCTGCGGCCGTTGCTCGAAGCGGTCATCGAGCACGCGCCCGCACCGAACGTCGACATCGACGGACCGCTGCAATTCCAGGCCGTGACGCTCGACTACGACGACTTCGTCGGCCGACTCGTGATCGGACGGGTTGCGCGCGGTCGCCTCGATCGGGGCTCGATGGTGTCGCGCGTGACGGAAGCGGGCGTGACCGAGACCTTCCGCGTCACCAAGTTGCTGGGCGCGCGCGGCCTCACCCGCGTCGATCTCGACCGTGCGCTCGCGGGCGATCTCGCGGTGATTGCGGGCGTGGATTCGATCGAGATCGGTGACACCATCTGCGCCCCGGAGTCGCCCGAGGCGCTGCCCCGGATCCACATCGACCCGCCGACGATTCGGGTGCGCTTCTCGCCGAACACCTCGCCGTTCGCAGGGCAGGACGGCAGGTTTCTCACCAGCCGACAGATCGGCGACCGATTGCGGCGCGAGGCGCTGGGCAACGTTTCGCTCCAGATCGAGCCCGCCGAAACCCCGGAGACCTTCGTAGTCGCGGGGCGCGGCGAGCTCCAGATCGCGGTGCTGATCGAGACGATGCGGCGCGACGGCTACGAGTTCAACGTTTCGCGACCCGAGATCATCCGGCGCGAGATCGACGGCAAGCAATGCGAGCCGGTCGAGGACGTCGTGATCGACGCTCCCGAATTCGCGACCGGCGTCGTGATGGAGAAGCTCGCCACGCGCAAGGGGCGCCTGATCTCGATGGAGAATCGCGAGGGGCAGGTGCGGCTCACCTTCGTTGCGCCGAGCCGCGGGCTCTTCGGCTACCGCGGCGAGTTCCTCTCCGACACGCGCGGCGACGGCGTGCTGCATCGGACGGTTCGCGGCTACGAGCCGTGGACCGGGGATCTGAAGGGTCGACCGGTCGGCGCGATCGTCTCGACCGACCAGGGCAAGACGACCGCCTACTCGCTGTTCGGGATCCAGGAGCGCGCCAGCATGTTCGTCGGCGCCGGCGTTCAGGTCTACGAAGGCCAGATCGTCGGCGAGAGCCGCCGCGAGAAGGACATGAACGTGAACGTCACGCGCCCCAAGAAGCTCACGAACGTGCGCGCCGCGGGCAAGGACGAGGCCGCCGTGTTGACGCCGCCGCGCGCGCTCCAGATCGAGTGGGCGCTCGAGTGGATGGAAGACGACGAGCTGCTCGAAGTCACCCCGACGAACCTGCGTCTGCGCAAGCGCATCCTCCCCGCGAACCTCCGCAAGCGCATCTAGCAGGCCGCCGAACCCGTGCGGCCCGGGTTGCCCGCCGTCCGGGCGGGGATGGGGCGGCGGTGTGAGGCGGGGCTTCGCAGAGGCCGCGCTCCGCTGGATTGCGGGTCAGGCGCCGCCGGCCTTCTCCGGGACATGGGCTTCGGCATCGACGGTCGTTTCGACCTCCTGGCCGTACGACAGTTCGAGGGTGTGGTCGTCGGGGTCGCGAATGAAGACCCAGTAGCCGACCGGCGGCCCGGCATCCTCGGGTCCGCCGATCAGCCGATCCTGCTCGCGTGCGAGTTCGGCGAGCCGGTCGACGTCCTCTCGCGTCGCGCAGGCGACGCCCAGGTGTGCGGCCGGCCGCAGCGACGACGCGACCCGGTCGACTTCGATCAGCACGATGACGAACGGGCGGGTGTTGTCGCCGAGCCACGCTACGCCGTCGCGGCGGTGGACCACCTGCATCGCCGCGAAGTCGGCGTAGAAGGCGATGCTCGCATCGAGGTCGCGGACTTCGAGCGCGATGTGGGTGAGTCCGACGTCCGTCATCGGCGGCAAGAGTACCACGCGCGTCGATCGTCGCCGGGAGTGCGCCGCGTCAGGGCTGTTCGGGGCGCGAGGCGTAGATCGGTTCGAGGCTGAGCTCCTCGCCGCGGACGGCGACGATGCGGTGCTCGCTGATTCCGAATTCAGGATGTCGGAACGACACCCGATGGCTTCCCGGTGCCAGGTCGACCACGTCATCCCCGTCCGCGCTCAGCACCGGCCGCCCGTCGATGCGAACCTCGGTCGCCGGGTCGACCCGGAATCGGACACGCGCGAGCGGTTCCTCCGCGACCGGAGTCGCTCGCGTGCGCGGGAAAGCGCCCACCTGGACGAGCCCGACTCCCGCGAGAACGGCGGCGCTCGCCGCCGTGAACGCGGCCGCGCGTGCTCGGCGATGGCGCCTGCGGCGACCGTCCGGGGGGCGGATGACGCCGGTCTCGTCGCCTTCGGCGACGAAGACCCCCCGCTCCCAGAGCCACGCCGCGATCTCGCCCCGACATTCCGCGGGAGGCACGCGCCCGAGGCTGCGTTCGAGCGCTCGGCGGATCTCGGTCGCGCTCTCGAGTCTGCGCTTGGGGCGCGCGACCAGGCAGTGCCGAATCAACGCAGCCAGCGATCGCGGTATCCCGGGGACGAGTCGGCGGGCCGGCACATAGCGGCCGGCCTCGATCTGGTGGATCAGTGACGGCTCGTCGTCGTCGTCGTCGTCGTCGGGCTGCTGGAACGGCACGGTGCCCGTCAGCATTTCGTAGAGCAGCACGCCGAACGAGAAGATGTCGCTGCGCTGGTCGGCTCGCTCACCGCGATGCTGTTCGGGGGACATGTAGCCCGGCGTTCCGACTGCATGACCGACCTGGGTCAGGGCGGTCTTTCGCTGCTCGAGAGCGATCCCGAAGTCGGCGATCTTCACTTCGCCGGCGCGGCCGATGAGGATGTTGCCCGGCTTCAGGTCGCGATGCACCACGGTCTGCGCGTGAACTTCCTCGAGCCCGCGCGCGATTTCGAGCGCGATCAGTCCGGCGATCGCGGGCTCGATCCTTCTCACGATCCGCAACACGGCCGCGAGGTCTTCGCCCGCCACGTATTCCTGGACGATGAAGCGCTCGCCGCGCCATGCAAAACAGTCGTAGACCGCCACCGTGTTCTGGTGGTGGATCGCGCCGGCGGCCTGGGCTTCGCGTCGGAAGCGCTCCTCCAGACTCGCGTCGTCCGCCAGACCGCGGCGGAGACTCTTGATCACCACCTCGCGCTCGAGCGCGGGCTGCGTCGCGAGGTAGACGACACCCATCCCGCCCTGCGCGAGTTCACGGAGAATCTCGTAGTTCCCGATGGTCTTGCGCTGCGAATTCGACATGGTGGGGGTTTCGCTTCGAGGGCCGTCACTCGTCGGCGATGACGTAGGTCGGCGGCGCTTGATCGCGATTCTCGATCAGGAACTGGAATACGTGCTCACCGATCTCGAGCCGATCGCCGTGGTCGAGCTCATGAGCCATCAGTCGCTTTCCGTTCACGCGAATTCCGTTGGTGCTGCCGGTGTCACGCAGCACGAAGCCGCCGTCCGCGAATTCGAAGACCGCGTGTTCGCGCGACATCGCCGAGTCTTCGAATTCGAATTCGACCTCGGGTCCGCGACCCAGGCGAATCTTCGGATCGTCGAGGATGCGTTCGCTGCCCACGACGCCGCCCGACAGCACCACGATCGAAGCGATGTGTCGCTCGCGAAAGTCCTGGAAGTCCAGGTCGCGCGGGCTGGTTTCGAGCTTGCGGGTTCCTTTGTCGCTCATTCTTTCCTCCGGATTCACGATCCATCGCCGCTGGAGCGCGATGCGCGCGGCCCTACCGTCTAACGACCGAAGGCAGCGGCGGCATGAGTGATGCGGCGCACAGAAATGCGGAAGTCATCCGGTGGCCGGCAACCGGTGCGCAGGCGATCGGCAGGCGATCGGCAGCCGTGCGGTGAATCAGCGGCGCGGCAGGGTCCGTCGCAGCACGCGGATCGCGTTCTCTCCGACGATCCTCCGGATCGACGCTTCGGACAGGCCGTCATCGAGCATCTGTTGGGTGAGCGCCCGCAGCTGGCTGGTGTCGAACCCGACGACGGTTCCGCCGTCGTAGTCGGAGCCGAGTGCGACGTGTTCGTCGCCGACGAGTCCAATGACGTGCTTCATCGCGGCGACGGTCTCGGTCGGTTCCTCCCCGCAGACCGCGAGTCGGAAGTAGCCGATCCCGATGACGCCGCCGGCGGCGGCGATGGCTCGGATCTGCTCGTCCGATAGGTTGCGGGGCGAGTCGCAGGTGGCGCGGACGCCCGTGTGGGAGACGAGCGGCGGCTTCTTGGCGATCGCGAGCACGTCGTCGATCGCGGCCGGCGAGAGGTGGGCCAGGTCGATGGCGATCCCCATCTTCTCCATGCGCGCGACGAGTTCGCTCCCGAGGTTGGTCAGGCCGCCCTTGCCGACCCCGTGAGCCGAGCCCGCGAATTCGTTGTCGAAGAAGTGTGTGAGCCCGATCATCCGGACCCCCGCGTCGAACAACAACGAGAGGTTGTCGAGGTCGCCTTCGAGTGCGTGGGCTCCCTCGACGCCGAGGATGGCGCCGATGACGTTCGGATCCTCGCGGTGCGCCGCGATCGCAGCGTCGAGTTCGGCACGCGTTCGGATCGGCAAGACCGTGCCTTCCGAACTCTCGATCATCCGGCTGAGCCGCTCGGCCTGATGGAGTGCGCGGTCGCGCAGGCCCATGCGGGCCATCGGCGAGCGCTGGGCGACGAACCCGACGGTGAGGATGTCGAGGCTGTTGGCGTCGATTTCGTGGATGTCGAACGAGAACGGCATGCGCGTCACGGTGGTGAACATCTGCAGCGCCACACCGCCCTCGCGCAGTCGCGGGAAATCGACGTGACCGACGTCGCCGCGGACGTTGAGATCGCGCTCGAACAACAGGGAGTCGGCGTGGAGATCGACGACCAACGACTCGTCATGGATCCGACGCGCCTCGTCCGTCACGCCCGGCAGCACGACCGAGTCGACGCGATTGATGAAGCGCTCGACGTTGGCGCCGAACCAGAAGAAGAGCCCTACGCCGGCTCCGACGACGATCGGCAGCTGCCAGAGAAGTCTTCTCATGTGCTCCCCTCCTGCCGGCAATTCGCTGCTTGCTTCATGGGAGCCGTGTAGCGCGCGGGAGGGGGAGGCGAGCGGCCACGCGGCTCGATTCGGATGGGCCGTCCTTCGGCTCGGTGGCCGGATTCAGCCGAGCGTGATCTTGCCGGGTCCGGTATCGCGCCCGGGCACGACGATGCGTGAAGCCTCCTGTCGCTGCATTTCGCGCGCTTCTTCGACCATCCGTTCGACCGCCTGATTGACCGCGGCCGGGAAGGCCTTCATGGCGTCGGCGAGCGAGGCGGCTTCGATCGGACACTGCACCGGCACCGGGCCCGCCTGGGACATCAGGGTGGTTTGTCCTACGAAGATCACCGGGCGCGCGGGGTCGTCCGAGCCGTCGGGGAGGATCGGGGCGAGCCGCCGAATCGTCGCGACCTTGAGATCCGTAAAGATCTCCTCACGATAGAGATTGGACGTGTCGACCTCGATTTCGTCGATCAATCCTCGTTCGGCTTCACTCACGATTTCACTCCTCCGGCGTCGAATGCAGCGCACTTCATACCGAAAACGGAGCCTGGATGCTCGGATGGGGCCTTCCGGCGGCTGCGCGCGTACCGTCGGAGGGGTCGGCGTCGAGCGGGAGGGGGCGCCGCGGTCGGATCAGTAGGGGTTCTCGAAGCGCATCTCGACCATGCGGTCGATCAGGCAGGCCGCGGACTCGGGAATCGGACCCGCCGAGATGGCGTGGCGGAAGGCGAGCTCGACGCTGTTGGCGATGCGGTGGTTGCTCGAGAATTCGAGCTTCCAGTCGACTGCGTTGCCGTCTTCGGAGAGTCGGAATCGCACCGCGACCGTCTGGTCGGAGGGGGTGTCTTCGGGAACCACCCAATGGAGCATGACCTGGTCCTGGAAGCGGTGCAGATAGGTCACGGCGGCCGCGCGTTCGAGGCACGGTATCGTCGGGATGTCGCCCTGAACCGCGGTGGAGTCCTGGTCGGCGCGCGCCGCGATGCCGAACCAGCTCGCGGCGAGGAGTATGTGAAGCGCCGCGCTCCGACTCGCGCGCGTCACGCTTCGCCACCGGCTGCGCGTCTCCAATACCAGAGCAGGAATCCGCCGAACAGCACGACCGTGGCATCGTGGGTCGGGGCGAAGGCGCGCTGCCAGGTGGTCGCTGGATGATCCGTCGGGCCGCCGGCGGCATTGGCTGCGCAGATGAAATGGCCCTCGATGGTGGTGCTCACCAGGTACGACGGCAGCACGATCACGGCCGCGGCTGCGGTCCCCAAGTGGAGCAGGCTGGGCCAACGCACGACCACGCCGAATCCCGCGGCCAACGTGAGCAGCAGCGCCGCCATCGCCAGCGTTGCCGGGCCCACTACGAGGCTGACGAGGTAGGGCAGGGCGTTTCCGTCGTCGCAAGCGTGCAGGTGCGGAGCGATCAGGTGGAACGGGTAGCTGAACGACGACAGCCATCCGAAGATACAGAATGCCCCCGCGACGAGTCGCTCGCCGGAGTTCGTCATCCCGCTTCTCCGTCGGACTCCAGGCGCCGCTTGAGGTTTCGGAGCAGTCCCGCTTGCGAGGCGTCGGCACGAGCCGCCACGAAAGCGCGCAGCGCCCGCGGCATCTCGATGCGCACGTGCTCGTGCACCATGGTTCGAACGCCGTCCGGTGTGAGGCTGAAGCGGCTATGCACGCGAATCCGCGGGAAGCTGCGCGCGTGGAACTCGATCACCTCGTCGGGTCGGATCCGGTCGATGCGCACTTCGATCCGATTGCGCCGCGTCCATCCGAGTGCGATCGGAACCACCTCGATTGCGATGAACGAGCGCGACGAATTCGGCGTGCTGGTCGTGAGTTCCTCGATTTCGACCAGCAGCGGCTGCAGCCCGATCTGCCGCTCCGGATCGGAAAGTTCGGTGTAGATCGCATCCGGGTTGGAGTGGATCGAAATGCGCTTCTCGAACGTCACGCAAGCCATCTGGAGGTTCGCTTTCCCTTCCGGCTCTCGTTGCGGCCCGCCGCCGGGTTCGCCGGGTGCGCGCCGGGCGTCACGAGCGACTCTTCGTTGCGATCGGCGGATCGGCGTGGAGCACGCACTTGCGAACGCGCGGCTGGGTCAGGTTGTCGCACCTGGCGCGGCTGCAGGAGTCGAGCGGCCGATAGATCCCCGTGGACAGCTTTCGCTGCGTCTCGTTGCGGTCGTCCACGAAGAGGTGGGGGGCCAGGTCCGCGTCCGCGATCACGAAGTCGTCGAGGTGCCGATCGGGCCGGCTGTTTCCCGAACTCACTCCGGCTCCCGGTTTCCGCTCGAGCGGGAGGCGGGTCACGTGGTTGTACTTTTCGTACTCCACGTTGTAGTACCAGGTTCCCCTCGCGACCGCGTCCGCGAGGAAGTCGGAAAGGTTGTTCACGACTTCCAACGATACGACCGAGCGATAATCCCCGCGGATGGAGGTCGCGTTCTCGGGTGCGTGCTTCTCGGTGATCAGGTTCGGACTCGAGACCCATCTTTCGAGCAGGCAGGTCGGGCACCACGGTCGAGCCGTGGCGGCCCACTCGGTACCGCAGATGCGACAGACCACGGCG
>Ga0210064_1001236_pt1 | contig 11088 bp, 7 predicted proteins | sample Muzzi_CordC_D2_FD_185531 | JGI IMG/M metagenome (GOLD analysis project Ga0210064, IMG submission 185531) | Wetland microbial communities from San Francisco Bay, California, USA, that impact long-term carbon sequestration - Muzzi_CordC_D2 (SPAdes) | ecosystem: Environmental > Aquatic > Marine >...
CCGTCGACGCGGAGCTCCTGAACGCGGCGCTCGCGGAGCGCGAGGAGCTCCGGCGCACCTATCTGCTCAGCACCTTTCTCCAGCAGCTCGAAGCAGAAGACATCCCGGGCGCCCTCGAAGCCCTCGAGGCCCCGGGCGTCGACTTGTCACCCGACGAGATGCGCCTCTTCATGCTCGCCTGGAGTCGTTTCGACGCGCCGGGGGCCTACGCGTGGGCGCGCGACTGGCCAACCGGCCGGCGTCACGCGCTGATGCGCGCGGCGACCCACGCCTGGGGCTTCCGCGACGGACCCGCGGCGATGGCCGCGCTCGAAGGAGTCCGCGACGCCGAACGCCGCGCTCAGCTCGAAGAGGCGTTGTTCGACGGCTGGCTGCGCAGCGACGACCGAGCGGGTGCCGGGCCGTACATCGCGCTCCTGCGCGACCCGATGCGGCGGCGCCGCCTCACGGCGGTGCTCGCGGCGGAGACCCTGCGAGCCGGGCCCGAGGCCCTCATGGACTGGGTCGAACAGGTGCCGGAGGACGCGCCTCACGACTTCAAGCAGCTCGCATTCGTGCAGGCCGCGGGCCTGCTCGCGCGCGAAGATCCGACGCGCGCAACGGCGTGGTTCGAGAAGCATCGCGAGGGTTCGTACAGCGTGGGCTCGATCGGAGTCATCGCGCGCCGATGGGCGGCGCATCACGATCGGAAGGAGCTCTTCGCGTGGCTGCGCGCCCTGCCTGCGGACGGAGCGCGCGCCGACGAACGGAGCGATGCCATTGGTACGGCGTTCCGCGTGTGGCTGCGAGAAGACGACGCGGCGGCTCGTGCGTGGCTGGACTCGATGTTGCCCGACCCGGCGCTCGATCCGGCGGTCGCCGCGCTCGTTCTGCGTCTCTCCGGCTCGACGCCCGAATCCGCCATCGCGTGGGCCGGGCGCATCGAGGACGAGGATCTGCGCCGCCGCTCGCAGGTTCGGGTCGCCCGCGGCTGGTTGCGCGCGGATCGCGAAGCCGCGCTCGCGTGGCTGGAAGCGAGCGACCTCGGTGACGACCTGCGGCAGAAGATCGTGGGAAGGCCGCGGGCTGCGCGCGTGCCCACGCTCCGGGTGGAAGCGGCGCCGGGCGCCTCGCCGGAGCCGCGGTAGAGAGGAGCATCGATGATCGACGGCTCGCTTCGACTCGCGATCGGCTCCGCGCTGGCCCTGCTTCTGGCGTGCGGGCTGTCCCAGGACCCGCTCGAGGAGATCCGCGTCCTGCATGCCAAGGGACAGTATTCACAGAGCGTCGCGCGACTGCGCGAGATCATCGACGACGACCCGTCCCGGCCGGAGGCACACCTGCTACTCGGTGTGGCATTCCTGCGCACGGGGCGGGCGGGTCTGGCGGTCTGGCCCCTCCACGTGGCCGCGGAATTTCCCGATCAAGCCGTGTCGGCCGGGATCCTGCTCGCCCAGGCCATGCTCCAGAGCCGAACCGCGCCCGACGCACTTGCCGTCGTCGATCGCGTGGTCGCCCTCGAGCCGGAGAATGTCGATGCGCTGGTGTTGCGCGTACACGCCCTGACGGCCAACGGCCGTCCGGAGGAGGCACTGGCTGCAACCGACCGGGTGCTCGAGCTCGACCCGGAGAATCTCGAAGTGCTCGTGCCGCGATTGACGATACTGACTGCGCTCGGACGCATCGACGAGGCCGAGGTGGCGCTCGCGACGGCGCGCGAGCGGATGGAGGCGCGGGGCGACGCGATCGCGGTGGACCTGCGCGCCCGCCTTTGCGCCGCGGGAGGGATCTTCGCCTTCGGCAAGGGTGATGTGGATGCCGCGGATGCGGCGTATGCCGATTGCCTCGAACGCTTTCCGACCGATCCGTTGACCGTGAGCGAATCGATTGCCTTCTACGAGCAGATCGGCCGGCCCGAACGGGTGACCGAGATCCTCGAGCAGGGCCTTCAGGACCACGGGGATTCCTTCTTCCGCGTAGCGCTGGCCCGACGCAAGGGCGCAGAGGGCGACGCCGACGGGGAGGCGCGGCTGCTGCGCGAGGACGCCGAGGCGCGCGGGAGCGTGGCGGCATGGATCCAGCTGGCCGACTTCCACGTCCGCCGGGACGAGTACGACCGCGCCATCGAGGCGTTCGAGGCCGCGATGGCGACGAGTGCCGTTCCTTCGCCCAGGTTGCGCTTCGCCTACGCGGACACCCTGGTTCAGGCGGGCCGTCACGAAGACGCGCGGCGGATTGCGCGCGAGCTGGACGTCTCGCCGCTTCGGGATCTGATCCAGGGACGCATTCTCCTCGCTGAAGGAGATCCGCACGGAGCGCTCGCGGCCTTGGAGGCGGGGATCGCGCTCTGGCCCAACAACGCCGCCGCGCGGTATCTCGCCGGCCAGGCGGCGGAGCGGGTGGGGGATTTCGATCGCGCGCTTTCGGAGTACCGCGAGTCGCTGCGCGCAGACGCGGCGCAGACATCGGCGGGACTGGAGCTCGCCACGCTCCTCTCCGCGCACGGCGACCAGGCGGCCGCGCTCGCCGCGATCCAGCTTCACGCACGGTCGCATCCGAACGATTCTGCCGTCTTCCGTGAAGCCGCGCGCATCGCGTGGCGCGCGGGCGAGCGCCGGGCGGCGGCGAAGTACCTCACGCGCCTGCGGCGTCTCCCGGATCAGGAGGCGTCCGCGGTGGCGCTGCACGCGGAGCTGCTCGCCGAGTCGCAGGGCGCCGCGAAGGCGTTGGCCGCGATCGAGGATTCCGATCTCGACTGGACCAGCCCCGCGAACGCACTCGCGCTGCGTGTCTTGCTGGAAACCCTGGCGGCGCTCGGAGAACACGCGCGCGCCGAAACGAAGGTGGCCGCCGCGCTCGCCGCCCACCCGGATTCAGCGGTCCTGCACGAGCTACACGGCGAAGTGAAGCGAGCGAGTGGCGCCCAACGCGACGAGGTGCGGCAGTCGTTCGAGCGCGCGACGGAGATCGATTCCGATCTCGCTGCCGCATGGGCGGGCCTCGCCGGCCTCGCGGCGGAGGAATCGGACCGCGTCGCCGCGCTCGATCTCTACGACCGCGCCGCCCGCGCCGATCCCGACGAGGCAGCCCATGCCGTCGCCGCCGCCGAATTGCTGATCGCCGCAGGCGAGACCGACCGCGCCGCATTGCGGCTCGAGCAGGTCCTGTCGCGACATCCGCGCGCGGCCTCGGCCGCTCTCGCGTTGGCGCGCATCGCAGCCGCGCGCGGTGAGATTGGCGATGCGCGCCAACTCGCCGAACGTGCCGTCTGGCTGCGCCACGCCGACGCCGAAGCGACGCTCGCCCGGATCGAGGGCATGCGCGAGAGCCGCGGCACCGGGGAGATTTCGGGTTTCGAGGGTGCCTCGGATGGGGGCGGTTGATCCGAACGGCGTGGCCTTCCTCGAGTCGGGCATCTTCTTCGCGACTGAGGGATGGAGTTCCCGGCTTCCGAACGGGGAAAGTTCGTGTTTCAGCGCTACGCGACTTCCTCCGGCCCGAACTCGAGTCCCCGCGGCACGTCGGGTTTGGCGAATTTCCCCGCATTTACCCTGGAGATCAGGGAACCCGCGCAGAGACGGGTTCGCCACAGACTGCTTCCACCGCCATTCAGTCTCCGGTTGCAGAGACTTTGCGGCCGGAACGAACGCCGAGCCCCGAAACCCCGAGGATTCCGAGGGGTTTCGGGCGATCGGCCTGGCGAACCCGAACCGGAGACCGCGCGGGTTCCGGGCCTGAAAGACGCCGCGGTCGGTGTTCGTCTCTGCTGCCAGGTTGGGCGGTTCGGATTCGCTCTCGATTCGCCTCAGCGAAGGGGGCGTTTCGGTTTCGCTCCTGGTTCGCCTCAGCGAAGACTGAGGCTCTGAGACAAGTTCCCTGGGGCCTGTCTGTTCTCGAGATTCATCCGCGGCCTCCGTTGAGCGGATCGACGGCCTCGGAGTCGCTCGTCAGGATGCTTCGCGCCAGGCATACCGGTGGTGGAGACCTCCGACGCGCGGCAAATCCGACAACTCGCGCACCAGAGGAGGGCCGAGATTCCACGGGTCGACCGAGCGGTGCCTGTTCCCGCCAGACCGCCGGGATCTTGGGTTGACCTCCCGATTCGATGCGAGTAGCGTGGATCGTGGGAAGGGGCCACACACGCACTCCGAGTGCGTGCGGAGGTTCCCGCTGATGTCGGTTAGATCTCGTTCGCTGTTTTCGCTCGTGCTGATCGCTTTCCCTTCCGCACTGCTCGGATTTGCGGGCACCGCTCGGGCGGTCGGCATCGCGCTGGCTCCTCCGACCGCCGGACCGGGGAGCGAAATTACGTTCACCGTGGCTCTCGACTCTTCGACTCCGATCAACGGCTACGACGTGACCATCGTCTGGGACGCCGGCGAGCTGGGCTTTCTCTCCGCGACGGACCTCTCGGGCCTCGGCTTCGACACCGCGCCGCTGGGCGTGACTCCGGCCGGCGAGCGTGTCGCCACGTTCGACCTCTCGGCCGTCGCCGCGACCGATCTCTTCTCCGTGACCTTCGATGTCCTGCCGGGTGCCCTGCCGGATGGATTCGCCGACTTCAGCGTCTTCGTCGGCCCGGCCAACGGCAGCGGATTGATTCCCGGTGCGATCGACAACCCCGGCGGGGTCGCTTACGACGTCGTCCCCGAGCCGGACACCGGCACGCTGTTAGCGCTGGGGCTGATCGCGTTGACGCGCCGGCGCGGCCGGGCCAAGGCGGCCCGATGAATATGCGGCGAGAATCCGCACTCGCGACGGAGTCCGAATCGTGATGGCTCTGCGGCGACGGGTGGCTGCCTTCCTCCTCGTACTCTCGACGGGCCTCCTCCTGGGGCTGCAATGCGGCGAGCTGATGAGCGCGCCGAGCGACGACCCGGCTGCGGCCACGAGCGCGCCGAGCGACGACCCGGCTGCGGCCACGAGCGGGGTGGCGGCGGCACCTCCGGTCGAGTTCCCTACCGATGCCGACAGCGACGGCGTTACCAGCTTCTGCGACAACTGTCTCGAGACGCCGAATCGCGACCAGCACGAGACCGAGGCGGACGCCGACGGTATCGGGAACGCCTGCGACTGCGACTTCAACAACGACGGCTACTGCAACAGCGACGACGCCAACCTGTTCCTGGAGGACTACCAGCTGGGCGCGGACGCGAATCCGAAGCTCGGCACCGACATGAATGGCGACGGCGTGGTGGACGGGGCCGACTTCGCGCTATTCGAATCCGGCTTCGCCGCGAACGCGCCCGGCACCGCGCGCACCGAACCCCCGGAGATGATCCTCGGCGGCGCGGCTCCCGGGCCCTGCTGGGACTACCGCGTGAACCGCGGCGGCGACGGCAGCTCCGACGGCTGCAGCGTCCCGGCCAGCCACGTCGCAGGGCTCGAACTGCTCGGTCTGCCGCCCGGCGGCGACCTCAACAATCCCACCGACGCCAAGACCCTCGAGCGGACCGGCGGGCTGGTGGGCTGCCCGAACGCCGCCTTCGCGACCTTCCGGAAACCGGGCGACGTCTGCGGCATCGACATCCCGGTCGAGGTTTGCAGCGCCCCGCGCGCCGGCCTCCCCTGCACCCCGGGCTACTGCAAGGGCCCCAGTGAGCTCGACTGCGGCGAATGCCCGTCGGGAACGCGGTGCTACCCCGGCGGCAGCCGCTGCAATCCCGACCCGCCCGTCGCGTGTTCGACCGACAGCGACTGCACGGACGCCTTCGGTGCCGACTCCGGCTACGCCTGCGAGGACGACGTGCGGTGCGGCGACCTGTCGGAACCGCGCGCGTGCGAGAAGCACGACGCCTGCGGCGCCGTCTGTGGCTACCGGACCTACGCCTGCAACGATCAATTCCTGCTCGACATGCTGGCCACCTGCAACGCGCTGGAGGGGCGCGAGCGCCAGTACTGCCACACCGATTGTTTGCTGTTCGCGAACGCCTACTACGAAGCCGTAGCGCTGCCGGACGGCCAGATCTTCCGTGACGACGGGACCTGGCTCGACATCGACTACGCGGACGAGGCCAGCGACTGCGCCTGCTGCGACGACGGCGATCCCCCGACGGCCTGCGGCGACGGCGTCTGCGAGCCCCCGGTCGAGAGCTGCCGCGCGCCCGACTGCCCGGAGGACTGCGGCACCTGCGAGCTGGGCGACGAGTGTCTCCAGGACGAGGACTGTCCCGGCCTGGCCTGCCTGCCGGACGGGCGCTGCGGCAAGCTGCCCGCCGGTTCGGAGTGCAGTGAGTTCAGCCAGTGCCGCAGCGGAATCTGCATCATTCAGTGTCAGTCGAGGTGCGGCGACGGCTTCTGCGACGGCCTCGAGGTGTGCGGCAGCGCGAGCATCGCTTCCTGCTTCTCGGATTGCGGCACCTGCGAGCTGGGTCAGTCGTGCAGCGCCGCCAGCGACTGCGCCAGCGACGCGACCTGCCTCTTCGGCACCTGCGCTCCGAAGCTCCCGGACGGCTCTCCCTGCGAGTCCGACAACGACTGCCAGACGGGAGACTGCGAACTCCTCACCTGCGGCGGCGTCAAGTGCCTGACGGACGACGACTGCAGCGGCCTCGGTGCCGAGCTTTGCGTGGCCACCTTCTGTCTGCCGGTGAAGCTCCCGAACAACCAGCCGTGCATCCGCAACGCCATGTGCCAGAGCGGGGTGTGCAACGCGGCCCTGTGTGTCGACCCGGGGTCCGTCGAGTTGGGAGGCCTCTGCACGAACGACGACGCCTGCGCCAGCGGGTCCTGTGCCGGTGTCTGCATCCCGGCCGAGTTCTGCGGGGACTTCTCCTGCAACAACGGCGAGACCTGCTCGAGCTGCGGCATCGACTGTGGCGTCTGCCCCTTCTGCGGGGACTTTTCCTGCAACAACGGCGAGACCTGCTCGAGCTGCGCCTTCGACTGCGGCGACTGCTGCGCCTCCAACGGAAAGATCTGTGCGTTGAATGGGGATTGCTGCAGCGGTCGCTGCGAGGCCTTCTCGTGCGAGGCGTGTACCAACGGCTCGTGCAACGAGAACTCCGACTGCTGCGGAAGCCAGACGTGCAACAACAAGAACATCTTCGGCGTGGGCGACTGCAGCTAGCGCCTGTCTGTTCTCGAAATTCATCCGCGGCCTCCGTTGAGCGGATCGACGGCCTCGGAGTCGCTCGTCAGGATGCTTCGCGCCAGGCATATCGGTGGTGGAGACCTCCGACGCGCGGAAATCCGACTACCTGAGAGCGGGTTGAAGGCCGCGATTTCACGCACCGACCGACTGGTGCATCGCCAATCGAGGTATGGACTGGCTCGTCGTTGTAGTAGTCCACGTACTCACGGAGCAATCGTCTTCAGTGGTCTTCCTTCGAGACGACCACGTGGTCCGGTAGCTCGCGACGTACGGAGCCTACGACACGCTCGGCCGTCCCGTTCTGCCATGGGCTTCGGAACGCTGTGCGCTTTGGATCGATCTCGAAACTCGTGATCGCGCCCGAGATCACGTCCTTGTGGTTCCGCGGCCGACGCAGTCGCAAGCGCTTGGCCAGCTTTGCTGGCCCGCGGAGGAAAGTCGTCCAGCGCTGTTGCTCAGTTGGGTCAGGTTTCGGCTTGGGGACGTAGCGCGACACCGCGGCAGGACTCACCCGGATTCCGAGCTTCGAGAGTTCGGCTTGAATCTTTCTGGCTCGCCACGCGTTCTCCGTGGCCATCCGCACGATGAGTTCTCGGACTTCCCTAGAGACGGGTTGCCTCCGCTCCTCGCGAACGTCCAGGAAGAGGCACTGCCCGCGTTCATCTCGAACGGCCGGGAAGAAGCGTTGAGCTTCTTCCGGAACTTCGTGGGTCTCCTGCTCAAGGACATGAGCCACACCACGCACAATCATCGCATCGTCGTCGATGGAGACCATGCGTCGGGTGACTGCTATTTCGAGCTGACCGCCCGCGAAGCCAATCCATCGGTTCCGATGGTGGGAGCAGGCCGCTATTTCGATGAGTTCCAGCGCGTCGATGGCGAACGGCGAACCCGTCAGCGCAAGGCGGATATCTTCTGCATCGCGCCATTGAGTCCGGGTTGGTGACCGGAGGATCGGTCCATGCCCGGCCCGTTCTCGAAACTTCCCCCGGCCCCGTCTATCTCGAAGCCCTCGATCGCCTATCCTCTCCCGATCAATGATCGACGAGCGCTACGACTTCATCGTTCTTGGAGCGACCGGCTTCACCGGTGGCGAAGCGGTCCGCTACCTGGTGTCGAGGCCGCCCGAGATGCTCGGACGCTGGGCGATCGCGGGGCGCAGCAAGGCGAAGCTGAGCGCGGTGCTTGCTGCGCTCGCGCCCGGGCGAGACGACATCGGGATGCTGGTGGTCGACATGAGCGACGCCGCATCCGTCGCGGCGACGATTGCTCGAGCTCGCGTACTCATGCACCTCGCGGGCCCCTACGCGCCGCACGGAGAGACCCTCGTCCAGGCGTGCATCGAACATCGCTGTCACTACATCGATCTCACAGGCGAGATGTCGTGGGCCGGCCGCATGGTGCGGAAGTACCACGAGCGCGCTGCAGAGCGAAGGGTGAAGCTGGTCTTTTCGGCCGGCTACGAGGCGCTTCCGTTCGACCTTGCCACCTTGCTGGCCGTTCGGTCGCTGCAGGAGCAGCACGGCGTCGATTGCCGCAGCGTCGACGTAGTGGCGACCGGAAAGATGCCGAAGGGGATGGGTCCGCGAGACCTGCTGAGCGGCGGCTCGATCAATACCCTGCGCGAGGAGCTGCGGTCAGGTGCCGCGGCAGACATGCGCGACCCGGCTGCTCTCATCGCGGACGACGCCGAGGCTGCCGCCGTGCGCGCTCGCAGCCCGATCGTCGTCGCGCCGTGGTACGACGCTGAGCTCGGTGGCTACATGGGCCCGGGATTCCCCGCCCAGCACGTCAATCCGCCGATCGTGCTGCGGAGCGCGGCCCTGTACGGGGCAGCGGGCCTGTCGTACGGAGAGGGCTTCGCCTTTCGCGAAGGGGTGCGCATGGGGCCGAGCCTCGGTCACCGCATCGCCGCCCAAGCCATGTGTCTGTCGATCCGCGCCGCCGGAATCACGACACGGGGCCGCCACTCGCGCCGCCTCATGTTGGCGCTGCTCGATCGATTCGGCCCCGTGTCGGGCGAGGGCCCGAGTGAGCGCGCCCTGGCGGAATCGCGGTACCAGTTGCTGGCACGCGCCAAGGCCGAATCGGGCGAAAGGGTCTGGGTCGTCCTGAAGGGCGAAGGGAATCCCGGCTACCGCTCGACCGCGCGGATGATCGTCGAGGGCACGCTCGCCCTGGCGTTCGATGGCGCGAAGCAGCCGCCGATCTTCGGTGTCGTCACGCCAGCAACGGGCCTCGGTCTGGCCATCATAGACCGACTGCGAGACGCTGAGATCACGCTGGAAGTGAAAGCGACACCGCTCGGTCGTTGAGCCATGCCCGCTCAAATGCGATCCAACCAACGGAAACCTACGCGGCCGGAACGCGGATCGGGCCCCGAAGCCCCGTGGTTTCGCGGGGTTTGGGGTGTCTGTTCTCAATATTCATCCGCGACCTCGCAGTGTGCCAAAACTCGGCCGAGCGAGATCCTGAACCAGATCTCTGTCGGGAACGAGTCTGAATCGAAGAATCGATCGGGTGTATCGTCAAGCGTGTGGCGAAAGAGGCTGCGGCGAAGAAGCTGAGCAATTTCAAGTAGGACGAATATCGAGAACGAACAGTGATTCAGATACCCGATCTACTCCCATGCTTCGCCGAGCAGGTAGGACGCGTTGCCACCCCCGAGCGCTGCAGCCTCGTCGGCCTCTAGTGGCCGAGGTTGGAAGCTGCAGTATCTAGGCCAGGAAGGCTCGGGCATGCCTTCGGCGTGGGGGTAGTCGCTGCCCCACATCCAGATCTCCTGGCCGGTCAAATCCATCAGGTTCGCAGCACCCTCCAGCGGGAAGGCGTTGACGCGCACCTGGCGCATGAAGTATTCGCTAGGGCGCATGGAGAGCTTTGCGATGGCAGCGCCGCGTTGTCGCTCGTAGAAATGCGCGGCGCCGTCCATGTGCAGGAGGTGACCGGGTACCCAGCCTGCCGAGAGCTCGGTAATGCCGATCCTCAGGTTCGGGAACGCCTCGAGCTTGCCATGAACGATGAGCGCGGTGGTCGCGACTGCGGCCGCGAGATGCAGGAACGTCGTGTCCAGGAGCTTGTTGGCCGGGTGGGGGTCGATCGCGTACCAGGCGGGATGCAGGGGTAGCTCGTAGCTGGAGACGTGAAAGCAGACCGACATGTCGAGATCTTGAAAGTCGCCCCAAACCACGTCGAAATCCGGGTGCGCGAGGGAGCGCCCATCGACGGGGTTCGGAGCAATCATCGCCAGCTTGATGCCCGCATTTGCACAACGTCGGATTTCCGCACGGAACCATTCGAGGTCACGCAGGCTCAGCAGTGCCACAGGATAGAGTCGCCCCTTGTGGTCCGGCGCCTGGTCGATGAGCCACGAGTTGTATGCCTGCATGTTGGCGCAAAGCGAAGGAACATCGTCGCGCAGCTGATTTTCCCAGATGAGTCCGGTGTTGGGGTACACGATGGATGCATCCACTCCGTTGCGCTCGAGCACAGCGATCCGAGCGGCAGGCTCCCAGGGGTCTTCGATCGGCGGGCTGTCGATGGGACAAGGCTCGCCCGCCAGATAGCTGCGCTCCTGCTCTCCGAGCAACTCGACTCGTCCCGGTGTGTGGACGTCCATGCGTGAAAGTCGGCGGCCCTTGTGGTTGAGCCAGCGCCAGCCGAGATCGTCCTTCTCGATGCTCAGCGCAAGATCACGATGCCTGGGCTCGATGTGGTCGACATAAACCGAGTCCGGCTCCAGAAAGTGAGTGTCGCAATCGATGATTCGCGCCATGGGACCCACCCTCCTTTCTCGTGACGGCGAGCCCCTGGTGTCAGTGGTCACCTGCGCCTCGACCTCATGAGTCTATCACGCGCGGCTGCTCCTTTGATCCGTTGCATGCCTCTGTGTGTCGCAGGGTTGATTGAGCTTGACTCCCATCGCTGATTCAGGTGAATCTCGAACATGCGTCCGGCCGGCAAACGAATTCTCTTCCGGCTGGTGCGAAAGATCGAACGGGAGAAGCGAGATGAGC
>Ga0210064_1001238_pt1 | contig 11079 bp, 9 predicted proteins | sample Muzzi_CordC_D2_FD_185531 | JGI IMG/M metagenome (GOLD analysis project Ga0210064, IMG submission 185531) | Wetland microbial communities from San Francisco Bay, California, USA, that impact long-term carbon sequestration - Muzzi_CordC_D2 (SPAdes) | ecosystem: Environmental > Aquatic > Marine >...
TCAAGTCAATATACCCTGACAGTAATGATGTGGGCCGCGATTATTTTCATGCCATTGGTCATCGGATATACATTTTGGTGTTACCGCGCCATGTGGGGACCCGTGACGGCGAAATACATCGATCAGAACAGTCACTCACTTTATTAGGAGACACGGACATGTGGTATTTTACCTGGATACTTGGCGTACTGCTGGCTTCTTCCCTGGCCGTTATCAATGCCATGTGGCTCGAAGTCAATGAAATACTGGAAGCAGAAGAATTCGAAACGGATAGGTGACAGTATGAGCGCACAAATAACCCTGACCCAGTTCATTATCGAGCAGCAACGCAACTTGCCCGGGGTGTCGGGCGATTTCACCTCACTGCTGACCGATATCGTGACGGCATGTAAACGAATTTCGCACATGGTGAATCGCGGTGACCTGATCGGAGTACTGGGCAGCGCTGATACCGAGAACGTACAGGGCGAGACGCAAAAGAAACTGGATATCATCACTAACGATATCATGGTTGGTGCACTGGACTGGACCGGACATCTGGCGGGTATGGTGTCGGAAGAAGTCGATGATCCGATTGCGATTCCCGGGCAGTATCCTATGGGCAAGTACCTGGCGTTGTTCGATCCGCTGGACGGATCCTCGAATATCGACGTCAATCTGACTGTGGGCACTATTTTTTCGATCTTGCGCTGCCGCGAAGGCATCGCTGCAAGCCTCGATGATTTCCTGCAAAAGGGTGCTGATCAGGTGTGCGCAGGCTTTGTTTTGTATGGACCGTCGACCATGATGATTTTGACCACAGGTCACGGCGTGAACGGATTCACCCTTGATCAGGATGTTGGTGAATTCATTCTTACCCATCCGGACATGAAGATAGCGGAAGAAACCAGTGAGTTCGCCATTAATATGTCGAATCAGCGCTTCTGGGAAACGCCGGTGCAACGCTATATCGAAGAATGCATGCAGGGCGAAGCGGGTGTACGCGGCAGGAATTTCAATATGCGCTGGGTCGCTTCGATGGTGGCCGAGGTCTACCGCATTCTGACCCGGGGCGGGATATTTATGTATCCCTACGACGGCCGTGACCCCTCAAAACCGGGCAAACTGCGTCTGATGTATGAGGCCAACCCGATGGGGCTTATTGTCGAGCAGGCGGGTGGCTCCGCATCGACAGGCCGCGAACGCATTCTCGATATCAAACCTGACAGCATCCACCAGCGCGTGCCGGTTATTCTCGGTTCAAAGTCCGAGGTGGACAGGTTGGTGTCATATCACCGGGAATAGCCTCATGAACTACCGGCAAACAACGGGCATTGCCGATTGTCACTGTCAATAGATATCAAGGTCACTACCGCTCACCACCTTGCCCGAATACTCATCGGTGACTTCTCGGAGAAGACCGGCATCCGATGTACCGAAATACAACTGATGAGTAAGAATCAACAAGCCCGGTTTCGCGCGACCGGCCAGCGCCGCCAGTTGTTTCGTTGACGTATGAAAAGCCGCGTGATAGCGGCGCCACCGGTCAGGCATCTGTTCCAGACCCGCCGCAGAATATACTTCATGAACCAGCACGTCACAGCCGTTGCATAGTTCCACAATTTTCCCGGATGGCACGGTATCACCGGAGATAACAATGGTCCTGTCCGGCGTTGTAAAACGGAAACCAAAGGCCTGTGCCCAGGAGCCGTGCTGCACCGGAAACGCTTCAACCCGAACATTGGCATCCTGGTAGATTAACCCGGACTTGATTTCATGCGCATTTACCTGATAGCCGGTTGTATTGGCAGGCTCCAGACCCGACAGTCGTATTTCCACATCCTGCTGATAGGCCTCGAGCAGGTGTTTCGCCATAGACTGTATGCCGACAGGTCCGTATACCTCGAGGGGCTCAGTACGCCCCATCACCCACGGCGTCAGTATCAGGTCTGCAAAGCCGGCTGTATGATCCGAGTGCAAATGTGTGACGAAGACATGGTTCAGATAGAACAGTTGTTCGAAACCCAGATCCCTGGCTGCCGACATGCGCCGCACCACACCGGGACCCATATCGACCAGATAGGCCGTGTCGCCGACAACTATAGCGAGTGCCGAGCCGTAGCGCTCCGGATTGGCGGCCGGGGTGCCGGTGCCAAGCAGCACAATCCGGGTAGCCTCCCCGGGCGCCTGTGCGGGCAGGGACAGGGACAGGGACAGCAACAGCAGGCCACAGGACATCATCCACTGCGGCTTCACCGCAGACCGCAGAAACCGACACAGATACTCGGGCAGCGGTATCACGATCCAGCACTTGTTGTATTCAGCAATAATGTCATCGGCGAAGCCGGTATAGATGACGTCTTCACAAGAATAACTGCGTTAACATTAGAGATCACAGCCGACGATCGTAAAGAGCGTGATTAGAATGAAGTATCCAGTCAGGGATGCCGGGCAGCCAGCTCCGTAGCTAAACAGAGGCGTTGTTGTCTACGTCAGCACTGGATCATAATTGCGCTGTATTCAGCAGCTGGCATCAGTACTGTTTTCTCGGTAACAAACTCTTCAGCTCCGCCACGACCATATTCCTCGCGCAGATCCTTTTTATATGTTTTCAGAAATTCTGTAAAGACATCGCTGCCAATAACGCCAACGGCTGTCAGCTCATCATTGCCCGCATCATACTCCAGCAGGATCGTTGCCAGCGGTTTTGGAGCCGGTCCTGACAGGACCCGGGCACCTTCCGCCGGGTCGTAGACACTGGCATGTGCGCAGCAGGTAATTGATTCACCAATACCTGCAATCTGGCTCTTTGCCGTGTTGTAGTTCAGGATGCTCGCCGCCCTGGAATTATACGAAAGCGCGTGAGGGCAGATGGCTGAATAGGCAACAATATTACCCTCCGGCCCGACACCTCCAGGCCATGTATACACAGTGCCATCATCGCTCTCCAGCACCGTCTCTTGCTTTAATTGTTTGCCCAGACCAAGCAGCAGGCATGGTGTTGACTGGTAGGGATAATGAAAAATATAGTTCTCATCCGTATTCAGGCTCGCTACCTTGACAGGTTTACCCTCTACATTAACCAGCCTGGCCGCCTGCATACCTTCGACTGCATATCCATTGGGTATCGCAACTGTGCCCGTAGCGGCAAGTACCGCTGTGCTACTGCATAGCTTGATGAAATCACGTCGCTGCATAGGCGCTCTCCAGGGTGGCAGATGGGGAGGGGGAAATCCCCCTCTCCATAGTATCTGGCTGATGACATGTGGAATGCCTTATTCAAACATGTCTCGATAAACACCCTTGGCCCACTCAAGCGTCAGGGTGGCCTGCTCAGCAGAACGCACCTCGACCATATTGACGCGATCGAAAGCAAAGCTGCCGTTTTCACCCTTCTTGTAGTAGGCATTCACACTAATCGCCTCAGGTGGATAGGCATTAACCATAGAGTAACAAATTGTGTTCGGTGACTCGTACGGCGGATCTGCCTTGCCCATGGCGCGAGCGGCCACTACTTTTGCAATATGGTGTGCTTCGCTCTGCGCTGTATTGGCGCTCTTTGAGAACGGCATCGGTCGACTGTCACCGGTCACGTACACACTTTTGTCACCGATAAGATTATTTGTTTCATCATTGATATTCGCCTGGAATTGTGAGTCTTTTGGATTCATCAGACCACAGGTCTCAATCAGTCGAGATGCCCGCACGAAGGGATAAATCGCTGCATCGTCGAATTTGATCGTGTCGAATTCGGTTTTAATCTCTTTTTTACCAAGATCGACACCGGTAATCTCCGTGCTGGGTTTGTATTCAATGATGTCTTTATACAGCTCGTCGAAGGCTGCATGGAAGCCATCCTTTTTGATAGTGACATCGGGATTTGCATCAAGAAGCAGCACCTTTCCCTTGACCTTTTCTTTTTTGAAGATTGAGGCGATCATGCAGGCACGTTCGTACGGTCCAGGCAGGCAGCGATAGTTACCTGGCGGCACATTTAACAGAAAGACTCCACCATCAAAATTATCTATTTTATTCTTGATGGTGACATGCTCGGTGCCCTTCATAAAACCACCCGGATATTTCTGCGCCAGCTCCAGCTGATCGGCCGGGTCATCGATACCATAGCGGGGATAGTAATAGTCAATTCCCGGTGAGAATATGACAAAGTCATATTTGATCGTGCCCTGATCGGTGATCACCTGCTTGCTGTCACGATCCAGGCCAAGCACGGTGCCACTGAAAAACGTATAGCCTCCGTTTACAGCCGCATCAAGAAAGCTGTGATCTGCAAGGAATTCCAGATCGATGATGCCGGGATACCAGAGGTTACTGGCGAAGCAGGATGAATACATGTCGCGACGTTCGACCAGCACCACATCCAGTTTGCTGTCTTCCTTCTTCAGATATTTAGCTATGGTTAAACCAGCCGTTCCTGCGCCAACCACGACAACTCTTTGTCCTTTGGCTTTTGGCAAGGGTGCGTCCCCGCCGGTATTCACCATCGCAGCTTTAGCGTGTGCGGTACCCGACACACTGATACCGGTTGCTGCGACGACGGCTCCTGCACCTGATGCCTTGATAAAATTTCTTCTATTTAGCTTTGGCATAATTCATGGTCCTCGTTGATTCGGATACGAAACAATGCGTTCATATAGCAATAAATGCTTCCCGTAATATTCACCAGCGGGCGATAGATGACCGACTCCTGTCGGTATATCAGGCGTACATGCCTGCAGGTAATGAGCCAGCGAACTCATGCAAACTGTCGTTGCATGCATGATCCAGCACCCCCCATTACTGGTCTGGATAACTATCCCCGATTATAGTTAATTCCATTGCACTACGATGCTCGTAAAACTACTAGTTCTTGGAGAAAGAGGATCGTGCACCAGGGCAGTTACTTGTCAGATTAGTACCACAGTCAAATCTACCCGTTATCAAAGGGCTACCAGGATACAAGCACTGTTTGGCCTCTCGAAACGGGCATGAGAAACAGCGGATATTGAAAACGTGATTTTCCGACAGTGTTCATACCCCATGTGAACCTGAGTTCTCTATGTAGCCATCTTTAATGCACAGCCTCAATAGCCCTCTGCCATTGATGTATACTTACCCCTGGCAACAAAACATCCGCACATAGAAAACGCGGAACACAAGGTCGTACCATCACCGCCTATTGGCAAGAATTTCAGGAATTTTTTTGTAATCGCACAAATGACCATCAATAACCTTGCGTCTTCAAAATATACTTCTTCACTGGCTAAGTTCTGCCACTAGCTTTTTTACAATCATCTACTCATGACACAAGCGATCCTTCATCTCACCGAAGAATTTATTAGCGAAGATCTGGATTATTATTTTTCCGGAGCGCGGGATAAAAACAATCAAATTCGTCCAGACGACAATATTCTCAGCATGACACCCGTGTCGGACCAATTGAGTTTCGAAACTGAAGGGGACAAAGCCGGAAATTTCTTTTTCCCAACGTTGCCAAATATCCTGGATCGTATCTATATCGGCACAAGCATTCCGTTATTTGCAAACAACTGGGGCGCATCATTACTACTGCAACTTTTAAAAGTATTAATACCTGATGGGACGATAATATTGCCGGTATACCCGGAAGGACAGGCTCAGGAAAAAGGGTATTGGTCCAGAAGTTTTCTGGAGAATATTTTTTTGAGCCGTCAACGCTGGACAGGTTTTAGTAATGTTAGAGCTGAAAACGACGGTGTCATGTCATTAAGAGTTGGTCGCAAATGGCCAGACCCCATACCCAGTACAATTGAATGGTTCTATCAACAAAGAGCCAATATGATGCTGGAAGATCTACTGGTATCCAGCGGGAATCATGGTATTCAGGCTGTTTATTCAAGCTTGATTGACAATGTATGGAAGAATTACACCCATAGTGCAGTTGTCGAGCGGATTATACTGGACCATTTTGGCGCGAAGACATCTGTAACAATACAAAATCTTACAAATGATTACGGATTATTGATTACCGATTTGCTATTGAGCCCTTATGTCAGCGTTGTAAAGGGTGTGACCTACAAAACATCTGTTGTACAGGAGAACGTAGCCAGAAACTTTCATCATTACTTTGCCCCTTATACAAAAGATCGCCATCTAATCACAGCTTACGATGCAAATAGCTCTGTCCCCAATGAAAAATCGGATGTCGTTTGCGTATTCAATTCTCTAAACGGGTCGTCTGATTCAGATCTGATTTTGCTAGGGACCGCATGGAAGCAAGTCAAGCCTGGTGGCCTTCTGATCGTTTATGAAGATTCTGGAGTCAATAACCAGAGAACCCGTGCTGAAGAGCTGAACAAATTGCTTGAAAAATTTGGATCTGTACAATTTTATTCATCAATTGTTGCATCCAGAATTCAGGAAAACACAGCAATTAGCCATTATTCAACAATTCAGGAAAACTATCTCGTAAAAGAAAAGCGTGACAAGACCAGAGTGTTTCGAGTAGTTAATAAAGCACACTGATCGGGCTTATGTCCGGGTGTATCAGTAAAACCCAAACTGACCGCTACCGGCGGTTATCCATTAAAGCTAAACAAAAAAGACAACCCACTATTGCTTGAATTACGGACAGTCTATCTTGAGTGCTTCAAGCGGTTGAGCGACGAGGAGCGCGACATTCTAACAGCTGATGCCCTCGACCCAGCCGCTTATATTCCAGATTTAGTGGCAGGACCTGCTACTGTGCATTCCTTGCTCTGCGGAGGCGGAAAGTTTTTCTGGTTTATGGCAACTGGCTTCACCGATAATGCTTACGGTAAAGTCGTAAAAACTTCATTGAGCACCACATTAGTCCGCCCGCCAGTGCAAGTGTCCCAAATGAAGCGCCCGTCAGCGCAAGGCTACCGAGTATTTCCATGATATTCCTCCCGGAAAGATGTACAGCTACATCATGACCGATTCCGGGAAGGCAATACTATTGTTCCGAGGTACTAGCCTGATGGGGTACTGGCTGTTTTGAAGGACTGAAGGTTACCGGTCAAAGGTAAAACAAGGTCGCGACGATATACGCTGCAAACATCAGCACGAACACGAACGCGACACCTTCCCACAAATACGATGGTGTATGCCAGTAATGAACCTTTCCGTGCCAGTGACTTGGTGGACCGTTCCAGTAGTATGATGGCCTTTTGCTAACGCTCATGGCTCACCTCCTGCATTCCTGCCGCCATGCAATAAATATAGCAAATAATCCATGGCTTGCCAGTTACTACAGACTGACCTTACCGTCAAAAAGCTGATATCAAGACAAGCACAAGCACTGCGCACAAACCAATTACATGAGTTTCCCAACAATGTGATGATTCGTTTCTTTCATACAGTGATGATTTTTATCTATAAACAGCCATAACCCGCTTGCGCACGATAAAAGTCTGACATTCATCGTTAACCTTTTTGCTATAGTACTGGAAAGCTGCTTATTCACCATTGGATTAGTGGTTTTTATGATTTGAACGGGGGAGCTGCGCACAATATTCCATGCTGTCTATCCGTCGTAACTGTGGGCAGAATAAAGTATGCAAGAACCCCGCGGGATGCATGGGTTCACCCGAGATAGTCGCTCCTGCGGTCTGCGATTATTGCCCTGCAGATTCGGGTGACTGTGTTTCCGGCCACTTACAGCTTGATTTGACAGCCTGCGATTACCTTCCAGACCACCACGCCATCAGCCGCATCGACAACCAAAGTACACCACCCGCTATGGCTACTGACCCACACGCTGCGGCAGCCAGCAAGACACTACTTGCGATGCTTCCTAGTCCCATGATGCTTCTCCGAAAGTCCTTACAGGGTTGCAGCATGTTCCTTTATGGCTGGACATACTACTGTTCCGTGGTAATACCTTTGTTCATTGTGTAGCCAGCACGGGCAGACGCAAGGGAAACCTACCCTTTGTGGTGACTCCATGTACAGGTTCACCCGTTATCGTGACATAACGGAGCTGTAGCGCGGACAGCACGGGTTTCCTGTGGATATTGCTGGATGGATATACAGTGGTAAGCTACAGGCATGATTGAAGATAATTCGACGATATGCCCCGCCTGCGGTATGCGCTACATCTTTACCCACTATAAGGACCGCTGTCCTGTCTGCTGCCCTGTGGATGAGCCTGACGAGTCAGATGACTATGTGTTGGTAGACGAGGTGTATGACGATGATGACTGAGCCTGGTGGCAAGGTTTTCTTATCCCGGGAAGGTCTTATAACGGCCAGAAGAGCATACCAGCCATTCCCACACATAAGAATCAGCCCCGTCCCTGTGGCGGGATTTGTATACCTTCTACTACGATAGAACCGTGACTGGAGACGCTACTCAGAGACCAGACATAAGTGGAACCTGGCGCTGCACCAGGCTCTGGTTCGTGATGTTTATATATGCCGCGACTGCAGAATCGGAAAAAGTCATTCCCGGAATTACATCTGCCGCTAATACTAGAAACCCTGTACTTACGGGTACGACCCGACCTGGATGCAAATAAATTTCTTTTGTAGGCCAGTCAACTGAAAGTTGCTGTTCACAGCCCCTCATCACATGCCCCGGTCATGAGCGGCATCTGGAAGGCTGTGGAGAGGGGATATTCTGAAAAACCGGTGCACGGAAATCAGGGACTGAACTTTATCCCCTGAAATTATGTGCTACTCTGTACCTATAATCAGGTCATAACAAGAAGGATTCACCATCATGGTAATAGTCTATTCCATACGACTCGCTGTAAGCGCACTGTTGACACTTCTGCTATCGGCAATGGTACAGGCCGGGGTCGTCCACGATCTCGGCCCGGGTGCAGAGCACGTAGTCACGCCCGTCAATGCTGAATGCTTCGAGAATTCTTTTGCCAGTCCGGTAGTAGCTTCGTCCCAACCACGAACGGCAAGTTTGAACCACCCATTCGTTGTTCACCCATGAAGGGCAGGAACTGGCCGGTTCCAGCTTAGCCATCCACGGCGATCTTCAGGGAAGGAAGCATCTGGAACAGCATGCATGCACACGGAACCGGACGTTTAGCTTTTATTGAAATACCTACTGCGGGTGTCTGCCAGCCTGTACGTATATACCCATATATTTATCTATACCAAGGGAGCGTAGGGCTCCCAAACTTTCCTGTCTCTATTTGCTTCCACAGAAGTATTGATCGATTAGCGCTTCACAGTACGACCACCCAGCGAGGTAAGATTAATAGTCTAAGTTGACGGTTAATCCTTACCACTCTGAAAAGCACATGAAGCATATAACGCTATACGTATATCGCACATCATTAATAAAGCGCTCAACCCTCGCGAAAGGATTGAAGACATGAAAATGACCAAACAAGCAGAAGTTGTTTTATTGATATTTACGTCAACAGCAAGCGGATTAGCAATTACAGATTGCCCTAATAATCTGCCAGTGCAGCTACTGGAAAATTGCATTGTATACGAAGATGCTGGGCATAGCTTTCCGCCTAATGATTATATGAACATGGACATATATCAAAATTGGGTGGCAGCACAGCAAACAGAGCAAAAGAAAGCATTGCTAAGTCAGAGATTAAATAACAACTACAGCATAAGCAGCGGCGGCTTTTGAATTGACGGGAATCGACAAGTAACTGTCTGTAACCGGTCCTACATGGATTTCTTATATAAGATTTCGTTAAATGACCTGAGACGACCCGAAGACGTCATTCCCAGTAATCCCGTAGACTTCCGAGTTGAAGTGTAAACAGACCTTTAGGGTTTGGTGTAAACAGGCAATCATCAGATCCTGCTAGTCCACCGCGAGGAAAATGAAGGGCGAGCCGGGTTTAACCGGCTCGCCCGATTTAATCAAATTACAGAAGCCCTGCTCAATTGCCTCGACATGTTCCGTTCCTGCAACTGTTGGAGCAGCAGTCAGCGTTGCTGCTGCACGAAGCCTTGTTTGCGCCACACGAAACGGGTACACACGACGTCGTGTTCTCATCGCAGTTCGCGCCCGTGCCACAGGGATCGCCATTCGACTGGCAAGACCCATTCACGCAGGTCTCGGTGCCGGTGCAATACAGGCCGTCGTTGCATTCGGCATCGCTGGTGCATATACCATTCCCACCGCCGCAGACCCATCCATCCGCGTTGCACTGGGTGTAGCCACAATCGGCAACATCACCATCACAGCAGTACCGGGTGGCCGGGTTCCCGTTCAACTTCGCGCGGCAATCGGCAGGACAGGTGTTGCAGTCCTCGCCCGCCCCGCAGGATCCGTCTCCGCAGGTCGTGACCGTAACGTCGCAGGTGTCTGTGGCCTCGTCGCATATGGTGCCCGCACCGCAAGGATCACCGCTTGACTGGCAGGTGCCACTCACACAGGTCTCGGCACCAGTGCAATACAGGCCATCGTTGCATTCGGCATCGCTGGTGCAACCGCCGCCGATCCCCGGATCGAGGTACTGCTCGACCGAAGCGTAGTAGAAGGCCAGAGCGCCGTCGATGGTCCAGTTATTGTTCATATCGCACACGTCGGCGCAATTGTTACCGCAGCAGCCCGTCAGTTGGCCGACCACCTCGCCCGCACTGTTCAGGACCGGTGAGCCGCTGCTTCCGCCCATGGTGGCGCCGTACTGATCCTTACTGTAGATCTCCTCGCCGCGCGGCAGGCCAGTGCATGTGGGCGAACCGGTATCGACATTATGCTCCGAGTAGACCTGGGGACCGAAGTTGGCGTTGCTGATCCTGTAGAGTTGAGCGCCGTTGGTCGAGGCGACCGGCGTGTTGTTCCACCCGAGGAAGTAGGAACCCGCGGGAGGGGCCTCGTCCAGGATGCCGAGCGTGTAGTCGCCGTCGCGCCCCGACGCCACGACCGTGATCCCCACTGTGCTCGCGGCAGGTGGCGTACCGCCCGTCACGAGACTGTCAGGACACGTGCCGTCGCACGAATCGGTCGTGTAGTTGAAGAAGGTCTCGAGGTTCGAATTGCTCGAGCTGAAGCAGTGGTTCGCGGTCAGGAAGTAGGGTATCTGGGAGTCCGAGTCGGTGTCGGCGAGCAGCCCGCCGCTACAGGTGTAGATGAACGGTCCCTGGATCCACTCCATCTTGGCGACGGCATCC
>Ga0210064_1001240_pt1 | contig 11066 bp, 7 predicted proteins | sample Muzzi_CordC_D2_FD_185531 | JGI IMG/M metagenome (GOLD analysis project Ga0210064, IMG submission 185531) | Wetland microbial communities from San Francisco Bay, California, USA, that impact long-term carbon sequestration - Muzzi_CordC_D2 (SPAdes) | ecosystem: Environmental > Aquatic > Marine >...
TCTTCATTCGCATGGTACCGGCGAATATCGTCGCAGCTGCCGCCGAAGGCAGGATGCTGGGACTGATATTCTTCAGCCTGCTGTTCGGTTACTTCATAACCCGGATTGACGGTGCTGCGGCCCGGACACTGAAGGATTTCTGGCGCGGCGTGTTCGCCGTGATGATGAAGATAACCGACTGGGTCATGCTGTTTTCTCCGCTGGGTGTATTTGCCCTGGTCGCGAAGGTGGTCGCCTCCACCGGTTTTGCCGCCTTCGAACCGCTCATGGCCTTTTTCTTCACGGTGCTTGCAGCGCTCGCGGTCCACATGTTCGTTGTCCTGCCGCTGCTGTTGAAACTGGTCGGACGGGTGCCGCCGTGGCGCCATTTCCAGGCTATGTCGCCGGCCCTGCTGACCTCGTTTTCGACAGCGTCCTCTTCCGCGACCCTGCCGATCACCATGGACTGCGTCGAGAACAGGGCCGGCGTTTCGAACCGTACCACCAGCTTCGTGCTGCCACTGGGCGCAACCGTCAATATGGACGGCACCGCCCTGTATGAATGCGTCGCGGCGATGTTCATCGCCCAGGCCTACGGGGTGGAAATGACGCTGGCAACCCAGTTCACAGTGGTGCTGGTCGCGCTGCTAACCTCGATCGGGGTAGCCGGCATCCCGGCCGCAAGCCTGGTGGCCATCAGCATCATCCTGACGGCGATAGGCCTGCCGGTCGAGGCGGTAGGGCTGATCCTTGCCGTTGACCGGGTGCTGGACATGTGCCGTACCAGCGTGAATGTCTTCAGTGATTCCTGCGGCGCCGTCCTGATCGGGCGCCTGGAAGGTGAGAGCGGCATCCTGCGAAATCCGCCGGAAAGCGCCTAGGAAATCTGTATATTTTTATAGCCACGGAAGGACACGGAATGGTTTCTAACGAGTGTTACTTATTTCCGTGTTTTTCCGTGGATTCCGTGGCCATAAGATTCAAGTTGAAAAAGCGTTATTCAAGCGGCGCCATGCCGACGATGTTGTAGCCACCGTCCACGTAAGTGATTTCGCCGGTGATACCCGATGCCAGATCCGAGCAGAGGAAGGCCGCGGCATTGCCGACGTCCTCGATGGTGACATTGCGGCGCAGCGGTGCGGTACCCGCAAAGGTATCCAGCAGCTTGCGAAAGTTGCTGATACCGGCGGCCGCCAGCGTCCTGATCGGTCCCGCGGAAACCCCGTTCACGCGGATGCCTTGCGGTCCCAGGCTCTGCGCCAGGTAACGGATATTCGCTTCCAGGCTTGCCTTGGCGACACCCATGACATTGTAATTGGGGATGGTCTTTACCGCGCCCAGGTAACTCATGGTCAGCAGTGCGGCCTTGCGGCCCTGCATCATCGGGCGTGCGGCCCGCGCCAGTGCGGCGAAGCTGTAGGAACTGATGTCGTGGGCGATGCGAAAACCTTCCCGGGTAACGCAGTCGAGGTAGTCACCGGCAAGCTGGTCGGCCGGCGCGAAGGCGACCGAGTGCACGAGGATATCCAGCCCGTCCCAGTGTTTGCCAAGCTCCACGAACAGGTTCTCGATCTCCGCGTCGCTGCTGACATCGCAGGGCAGTACGATGTCCGAATTGCATTCCGCGGCCATCTTGCTGACCCGTTCGCCCATTTTCTCGTTCGGATAGCTGAAGGCCAGCTCGGCGCCTTCGCGCAGCATGGCCTGGGCGACGCCCCAGGCGATGGAACGGTTGCTTGCAAGACCAATGATCAGGGCGCGTTTTCCACTCAGGAATCCCATGGCAGTACCTTTTATCCGGTTTATATGATTTTATTAAGACATCCGCGGCAAAAACCGGGCGTCGTGTAATGAAGTGCCGCTACGGTACCGGAAAATACCGGCAAGGTGAAGTCTTGCCAGGCTATCAATCACTGCGACGCGGTCACTATAATGGCAGGCCATGTGGCCAGTTCACCCTCGCAGTGCGCGGCAGACCCTGACAACGGCAGGCCTGTTACTGTGCACGGGCATGGCCCTGCTGGCGGGCTGCGACGATACCCCCTGGAACCGCCCCTACCCGGCCGCGGAGGCACAGGAAAATGTCCTCAATTCCTCGTTTCAGGAGCGTCCCAACCACCTCGATCCGGCACAGTCATACAGCTCCAACGAAATCACCTTTACCGGGCAGATCTACGAACCGCCCTTGCAATACCACTACCTGAAGCGCCCCTACGAGCTGGTCCCGCTGACCGCGACCGAGGTCCCGGTACCGCAGTACCTGGACACCTCCGGCAACCCGCTGCCGGCAAATGCCGCAGCCGCGGATATCACCTACAGTGTCTATGACATCCGGATCCGGCCGGGCATCCGCTACCAGCCGCATCCTGCCTTCGCCACCGATGCCGGGGGGAATGCGCTTTACCTGGATCTGGAAGCGCAGGACCTCGACGGGATCCATACGCTGGCTGACTTCACGGCAACCGGCACGCGCGAACTGACCGCCGCGGACTTCGTCTACCAGATAAAGCGCCTGGCGCACCCGCGGCTGAATTCACCCATCCTTGGCCTGATGGGCGATTACATCGTGGGGCTGAAGGAGTATGCGCAAACGCTGACGGATGCCTGGGACAAGTCCGCGGCCGGGAGTGAGGACGGCGTATACCTGGACCTGACGCAGTACCCGCTGGCAGGCGCCGAGGTCATCGACCGCTACACCTACCGCATCAAGATAAACGGCAAGTACCCGCAGCTGCTGTACTGGCTGGCCATGCCGTTTTTCGCACCGGTGCCGCAGGAGGCAGACCGCTTCTATTCCCAGGCCGGGATGAAGCAGCGCAACATCACGCTGGACTGGTATCCCGTGGGCACCGGCCCCTACATGCTGACGGTGAACAACCCGAACCGCCAGATGGTCATGAGCCGCAACCCGAACTTCCACGGCGAGGCCTACCCGACCGAGGGGGAGCCGGGCGACCGGGAAGCCGGCCTGCTGGATGACGCCGGCAAGCCGCTGCCGTTCATCGACAAGGTCGTGTTCAGCCTCGAGAAGGAAGACATCCCCTACTGGAACAAGTTCCTGCAGGGCTACTACGACACCTCGGGGATCACATCGGACAGCTTCGACCAGGCCATCAACATCGGCGCCGGCGGCGAGGTCAGCCTCACCGACAGCATGCGCGAGCAGGGCATCGAACTGAACACCGCGGTCTCGACCTCGATTTTCTATACCGGCTTCAACATGCTGGACCCGGTCGTGGGCGGTAACAGCGAAAGCGCCCGCAAGCTGCGACTGGCGATTTCCATTGCCGTGGATTTCGAGGAATTCATCTCGATCTTCCTCAACGGCCGCGGCATTCCCGCCCAGGGCGCCGTACCGCCCGGCATCTTCGGCCACGTGGAGGGCAGGGCGGGAATCAATCCCTATGTGTACGAATACGGCGAACACGGCCCGACGCGCAAGTCGATCACGGTCGCACGGCAGCTGCTGGCCGAGGCGGGCTACCCCGAGGGGCGGGACATCGAGTCCGGGAAGCCACTGGTCCTGTATTTCGACACCCCGCAGACCGGCCCGGACGCCAAGGCGCGCCTCGACTGGCTGATGAAGCAGTTCGCCAAGCTCGACATCCAGCTGGTGATCCGCGGCACGGACTACAACCGCTTCCAGGACAAGATGCTGAAGGGCACGGCACAGATCTTCCAGTGGGGCTGGAATGCCGACTACCCGGACCCGGAGAATTTCCTGTTCCTGCTGTACGGACCCAATGCCAAGGTCGGCAAGAACGGCGAGAATGCCGCCAACTACAGCAACGCGGATTTCGACCGCCTGTTTGATCGCATGAAGAACATGGAGAACGGCGCGGAACGCCAGGCCATCATCGATGACATGCAGGCCGTCGCCCGCCACGACGCCCCCTGGCTGTGGGGCTACTTCCCGAAGCAGTTCGCCCTGCGGCACGCCTGGTACCTGAACGCCAAGACCAACCTGATGGCCAATAACATGCTCAAGTACCGGCGCATCGAACCGGTGCTGCGTGCGCGACTGCAGGCACAATGGAACAAGCCGGTGCGCTGGCCGCTGGGACTGCTTGCCGCCTTGCTGCTGCTGGTGCTCGTTCCGGCCTGGGTCGGCTACCAGCGGCGCCAGCGCATGCCCGCACACCGGGAGGCACGCTGATGTTCGCCTATATCGTTCGCCGTGTCGCCTATGCCATCCCGATTCTCATCGGGATCAACATCCTCACGTTCTACCTGTTCTTCGTGGTGAATTCACCGGACGACATGGCCCGTCTGCACCTCGGCATGAAACGGGTCACGCCGGAGTCCATCGAGAAATGGAAGGCCAGCCATGGCTATGCCAAGCCGCTGTTCGTGAACCACACCAGCGATGGAACCGGCCAGCTTACCGACACCATCTTCTTCGACAAGTCGGTCAAGCTGTTCGCCTTCGATTTCGGCACCTCCGACGACGGCCGCGACATCAGCTTCGACATCCGCCAGCGCATGCTGCCGAGTCTCGCCATTGCCATTCCCAGCCTGGTCATCGGGCTACTGGTGAATATCAGCTTCGCCCTGTTGATGGCCTTTTTCCGCGGTACTTACGTGGACGTGTCCGGCGTGGTGCTGTGCGTGGTGCTGATGTCTATCTCCGCAATGTTCTACATCATCGGCGGCCAGTATCTGCTGGCGAAAGTGCTGCGGCTGGTGCCCATCTCCGGCTTTGAATCCGGGCTGGACGCGCTCAAGTTCATCGTGCTTCCCGTGGTCATCGGCGTGGTCAGCGGCATCGGGTCCGGGTCGCGCTGGTACCGGACCTTCTTCCTGGAAGAGGCCGGCAAGGACTACGTACGCACCGCGCGCGCCAAGGGGCTGGCAGAATCGCTGGTGATGTTCCGGCATATCCTGAGAAACGCCCTGATTCCGATCGTTACCGGCGTGGTGGCGGTCCTGCCGCTGCTGTTCATGGGGAGCCTGCTGCTGGAGTCCTTTTTCGCCATCCCCGGACTGGGCAGCTACACCATCGATGCCATCAACAACCAGGATTTTGCCATCGTGCGCGCCATGGTGTTCCTGGGCTCCGTGCTCTACATCATCGGGCTGATCCTGGTCGATATCACCTACACCCTCGTCGACCCGCGGGTGCGCCTGACATGATCAAGCCGGTTATTCTCTGGACGGATGCGCTGATCTTCCTGCTGGTCACGGTGGTGATCGTGTTCAGTCTCTACGCCCGAGGCAAACCGCATCTGCGCGCTCCCTGGTCGCACGTGCTGCGCAGCCGCATTGCCGCCAGTTCGCTGGTGGTCCTGCTGGCCTTCATCACCTCCGGGCTGCTGGATTCGCTGCACTTCCGGCTGCCGCTGGCGGACAACGGCAACGGCAAGCAGACCCACTATGCCGTGGAGGTGCTGAGCGTGCTGGACCTGCTGGTCGGGCCGTTGCGCACCCGGGTCGAGAAGACCTATTCCGCGCCGTTTTCCACACACCTGTTTACCCGGGAAAACATCGAGCAGCCCGATGGCAGCCTGCTGCGTGGCTTCCCGCGGCTGGAATACGCCGGCAGTCATCTCGCCGACCCGGCGCTGGACCGGGGCAGCGACATCCTGAAACGCAGTGCCACGGCCGCCGTTGAGACGCTGCCGCTGGCCGGCCTGCTGCTGCTTGGCGTCGCCTGGCTGCTGGGGCGCAAGGGCGGGCAGGGCACGCATGCCGCATTGCGCGACATCCTGCAGGGTCGCACCGAAATCCCCTGGCGCGTCATCCTGGTCACGCTGGGCCTGCTGCTGTTGATGCTGTTGCTGGCCGTCAACCTCGGCGCCGCCTATCACATCCTGGGAACCGACAAGGTCGGCCAGGATGTCCTCTACCAGTCCCTGAAGAGCATCCGCACGGGGCTGGTCATCGGCACCCTGACCACCCTGGTGATGCTGCCGTTCGCGGTGCTGCTCGGCATCCTCGCCGGCTACGCCCGCGGCTGGATCGATGACGTGGTGCAATATGTCTACACCACGCTGAATTCCATCCCGCACGTGTTGCTGATCGCGGCCGCCATCCTGATGCTGCAGGTCTACATCGCCAATCATCCCGAACTGTTCGAGACAACGGTCGAGCGCGCCGATATCCGCCTGCTGTTCCTGTGCATCATCCTCGGCATCACCAGCTGGACCGGGCTGTGTCGCCTGCTGCGCGGCGAGTCGCTCAAACTGCGCGAGGCGGAATACATCCAGGCCGCACAGTCTTTCGGCGTGTCGCATGGCCGCATCATCACGCGCCACATCCTGCCCAATGTCATGCATGTCGTGCTGATCACGGTGGTGCTGGACTTCAGCGGGCTGGTGCTGGCGGAGGCGGTGCTGTCCTACGTCGGCGTCGGCGTCGACCCCACCATGAACAGCTGGGGCAACATGATCAACGGCGCCCGTCTGGAAATGGCGCGCGAACCGGTGGTGTGGTGGTCGCTGCTGTCGGCCTTCCTGTTCATGTTCGCCCTGGTGCTCGCCGCGAACCTGTTCTCGGACGCGGTACGCGATGCCTTTGACCCCCGCCTACGGGCCCGCTGACGCACAGGTAACGAAACATGACACAACCCCTGCTGACCCTCGAAAATCTCAGCGTCCGGCTCGGCGCGGGCGCCGGCTCGATCTGCCCGGTGGATGACGTCAGTTTCAGCATCAACCGCGGCGAGACCTTTGCACTGCTGGGCGAATCCGGTTGCGGCAAATCCATGACCGCGCTGGCGATCCTGCGGCTGCTGCCGCAACCGATCGGACGCATCACCGGCGGTCGTGTCCTGCTGGACGGCACCGACCTGACCGCGCTGCCGGAACGCGACATGCGCAGGGTGCGCGGCCGCCGCATCGCGATGATCTTCCAGGAGCCGATGACCTCGCTCAATCCTGTGCTGACGATCGGTGACCAGATCGGCGAAGTGCTGCAGCAGCATCACGGTATGCAGGGCGGGCGCCGGCGCTCGCGGGTGCTGGAGTTGCTGGATGCCGTCGGCATACCCGATGTCACGCGGCGCGCACGTGAATACCCGCACCAGCTGTCCGGCGGCATGAAGCAACGCGTCATGATCGCCATCGCCCTGGCCGGCGAGCCGGACCTGCTGATCGCCGACGAGCCGACCACGGCGCTGGACGTCACCATCCAGGCGCAGGTGCTGGAACTCCTGCAGCAGCTGCAGCGCGACACCCACATGGCCATCCTGCTGATCACCCACGACCTCGGCATCGTTGCCGGCATGGCGGACCGCGTCTCGGTGATGTACGCGGGGCAGATGGTCGAGGAGGCGGGCCGCGACCGTTTTTTCAGCGGGGCACAGCACCCCTACAGCCGTAAGCTGTTCGAATCCCTGCCGGAAGTCCGCAAGCGCGACCATGCCCTGGACACGATTCGCGGCACGGTGCCGTCACTGGACCGGGTATTCCGCGGCTGCCGCTTCGCGGAGCGCTGTGACCATGCCTGGGAGCTGTGCCGTACCCGGGTGCCCGTCTGGAACCCTGGCGCCGCCGGCCAGCATGCGCGCTGCCACCTGCTCGACAGCACGCTGACGCCCCCCGCGACCGTAACCGCAAGCACCCCGCCCCGGGTCCTTGCGCCGGCAAGTGAAGCGTGCAACCAGCCGCTGCTAGAGGTCGCGGGCCTCAAGGTGCATTTTCCGATCCACCGCGGTGTGTTCAAGCGCGTGGTGGGCCATGTCTATGCAGTCGACGGGGTGTCGATGGACATCCCGCGCGGCTGCACCCAGGCACTGGTGGGCGAGTCCGGCTGCGGCAAGACCACGGTGGGTAAGGGCATCCTGCAGCTGATCCGGCCCAGCGGCGGCAGCGTGCGCTTCGACAACACCGAACTGACCACCCTGAAGGGCGAGCGACTGCGGCGCCGGCGCAGTGATTTCCAGTTCATTTTCCAGGACCCGTATTCTTCCATGAACCCGCGCATGCTGGTGGGCGACATCGTGGAGGAGGGCATGCTGGCCCAGGGCATCGGCAGGACGCGGGCGGAGCGGCGTGCCCGCGTGGAGGAGCTGTTCGACCGGGTCGGCCTGTCCGCCAGGCATGTGCAGCGCTACCCGCACGAATTTTCCGGTGGCCAGCGGCAGCGCATCTGCATCGCCCGGGCGCTGGCCGTGGACCCGAAACTGGTGATCTGCGACGAACCGACCAGCGCACTGGACGTGTCCGTGCAGGCGCAGATCCTGAACCTGCTGAAACAGCTGCAGAACGAGCTGGGACTGTCCTACCTGTTCATTACCCACAATCTCGCGGTGGTGTCCTACCTTGCCGACCGGGTTGCCGTCATGTACCTGGGCCGGATCGTGGAAGAGGGGCCGGTCGCGGAGGTGCTGGAACGGCCGTTGCACCCCTATACGCAGTCGCTGCTGTCGGCCGTGCCGCAGATCGACCCCGCCTCGAAGCGGGAAATTATTCGCCTGGAGGGCGACCTGCCGTCACCGGCCGAACCGCCGCAGGGCTGCCATTTCCACCCGCGCTGCCCGCATGCCATGCCACGCTGCCGCGAAGCCTATCCGGAAGCTACGGTTTCGGAAGACCACAGCGTGCGCTGCTTCCTCCATCACTGACCCTGGCAGCGCGTCACCCCCGGGTTTTCCGGAAAAACTGAGGGCAGCCGCGGTCGTTGATGCTAGAATTCCCGACTTTACCGACAACGAACACCAGACAGACGAGGCAAATCAATGAGCATCCAGTCCTTCCATCCCCCCGTTCGCACCTTGATGGGTCCCGGACCGTCAGACGTCAACCCACGCATCCTGGAGGCCATGTCGCGCCCGACCATCGGCCACCTCGATCCGGTGTTCGTTGACATGATGGACGAAATGAAGGGGATGCTGCGCACCGCCTTTCAGACGAAAAACGAACTCACCATGCCGGTATCCGCGCCGGGCTCCGCCGGCATGGAAACCTGCTTTGTCAACCTGGTCGAGCCGGGTGACAAGGTCATCGTCTGCCAGAACGGCGTATTCGGTGGACGTATGAAGGAAAACGTCGAACGCTGCGGCGGCATCGCCGTCATGGTGGAAGACACCTGGGGCGTGGCGGTTGACCCCGACAAGGTGGAAACGGCCCTGAAGGCGAATCCGGATGCAAAAATCCTCGCCTTCGTGCATGCCGAGACCTCCACCGGCGCCATCTCGGATGCGAAGACCCTCGCCGCGCTGGCCCACGAGCACGATTGCCTGGTCATCGCGGACACCGTGACCTCGCTCGGCGGCTCCCCCCTGCTGGTGGACGACTGGGAGCTGGATGCGGTCTATTCCGGCACCCAGAAGTGCCTGTCCTGCGTGCCCGGACTGTCGCCGGTCACCTTCAGCAAGCGCGCCGTGGAAGTCGCCACGACCCGCAAGACCAGGGTGCAGAGCTGGTTCATGGATCTCAACCTGGTGCTCGGCTACTGGGGCGGTGGCGGCAAACGCGCGTATCACCACACGGCGCCGATCAACACCCTGTACGCCCTGCACGAGGCGCTGGTGATCCTGCTGGAGGAAGGCGTAGAGAATTCCTGGGCGCGCCACCAGAGAAACCACCATGCCCTGCGCGCCGGATTCGAGGCGATGGGCCTGCAGTTCGTGGTTCCCGAGGGCCAGCGCCTGCCCCAGCTGAATGCCGTCTCTGTGCCGGAAGGCATTGATGAAGCGGCCGTCAGGAGCACACTGCTGAAGGAATACAACCTGGAAATCGGCGCCGGTCTCGGTGCCATGGCCGGCAAGATCTGGCGTGTCGGCCTGATGGGCTTCGCAAGCAACCCCACCAATGTGCTGTTCTGCCTGGGCGCACTGGATGCCGTGCTCAGCAGCATGAAGGCCCCGATCACGTCCGGCGTCGCCGTGGAAGCGGCCCGCGCAAGCTACCGCTGATACCAGATCTGAACACGCAAAGGAGCCCCTGTCGTGAAACTATTCTCGCTGGAATCCACACTTTCCCTGTCCTGCCTGTTGCTGGCGACGATGGCCGTCCCGGGTCATAGCGAAGGCCTCGCAGTTTCCCGCCAGGATATCGATATACAGGGCCTGGGGCATAACCCCGAGTGGCAGCTGGAAATCAACCGCAGCGGCAGCAAGGTGAACCTCACGCTGGAGGGCACCGGGTATAGCTACCGCTATCCCGAAACGGGACCCACACTGTACCGGGGAGAGACCCGCACCACGATCTACCACGTGCCTGATGACGAGCACTCGCTGAACATCATCGTGAAAGGTATCGAGTGCCGCGACAGCGAGACCGGCAAGTCCTACGAAACCACCATCACGGTCATGCTGGACGGGACCGGGTACCGTGGCTGCGGGGATGTGCTGAATCGCTAGCCTGGCAGATTGCTAAAGGGACCGCCAGGCTGGTTGCCGCCTGGACATCGCGTCGCATCAGCCTGACTGGTGCATGAACGCGGAGCAGGCGGCCTGACAGGATAGATGCGTCGCATGCAGCCGTCGTGCCCGGGGAACTCATGTTGCATCAATACCCACCACTATTGGCCCGGAGTCGAGGTGGTTCCAGAGCAAGAAAAGACACCTTAACGCAGGGTGCCAACCTGGATCAGGCATGACAGCAACCCGTTGTAACAGACTCCCCAGCACTCTCTCCGAACAGGATGCCCATCTAGCCTGCATATATCAGGCAATGCCGAAAGACTGGAGACGACCCAAAGTGGAAGAACAGCGATTTTGAATCTACCATTCGCGGCAAAGTGCCGACGCGGCCTATCACCCAATATTACGTAATCGGATTATTACACTGTTGGGTCAACAATTGAGTATGGACTTTTCGAATGCTTATTGGGTTGTTAATGCTGTTTGTGCCAAATGTCATTTTCTTAGCCACACTTCCAGTTTCTCGAAGGCTGAAACCAAAATTGTGTATGCTATATCGAATTGTTGGTGGCGTTGTTGTGATCGCTGGTAGCTCTGTTTCGCTGTATCTTGCAGCGTTCAATGGAGACCAAGGCGGGATAGGGGCGTTTTATTTTCAAAAATCTGTAATTTTAGTGCAGTGTAGAAACCCACGTCCTTAGGACGTGGTCAGAGAGCGAAGGCTCTGCCGGTTTGAGTTTGCATTATGCTCAATAGTAAGGATTTTCCTTTCAATTTTCTC
>Ga0210064_1001241_pt1 | contig 11051 bp, 6 predicted proteins | sample Muzzi_CordC_D2_FD_185531 | JGI IMG/M metagenome (GOLD analysis project Ga0210064, IMG submission 185531) | Wetland microbial communities from San Francisco Bay, California, USA, that impact long-term carbon sequestration - Muzzi_CordC_D2 (SPAdes) | ecosystem: Environmental > Aquatic > Marine >...
GGTTTTTGTGGGGCCGGCTAAAGATATAAAAGAAGCCCAAGATCTTTTTATGTTAAAAGAGTGACAAATCCATACTGTTTGATGGCACTCAACTAAAATGAGGGTCGGATCACAGCAACATATTGAGGTTTTGAAATATTATTTAGCTAAAAGGTCTTTTTACGGGATTAAAAGATATTCCCTACTCCCGCCGTCAAGGTTCTTCTAACATTGACAATTTCTTAAAATGGATGAACTTCCCGGTGTTGGCCACTTGAAACGACCCAAAATCCGGCTCGGTTGAGCCAGAGGAACAAAAAAGGGTTGATGGCATTGAGACTGCGAATATAAGGGCGTTCGTGCAGAACATGTTATATTTCTACACTTTTTGCACGGATGTCCCATATTAGATTCTTGTGAAAGGTTCATCTCTACCTTCTTTCTTGCTTTTTAATGAAAATTTAGATAGATGATGAACTTAAATGCTTTTTATGTCAATCATCATTTTATGGCGTACAGCGGCAAGATAACACACGTTTGACAACGCTGTTTTTTGCCATATATTCTTAATTAAAACATAATTCCCTTCTAATATCTAACATGCGAGATTTATTTCTACTCATTTAATAGTTATATAGAACGGAGAAACTGATTGGATTGCAGAGGTTTATTTAACTTTAATACTGCTGAGGGTATACACAATAAATTCGAATATACAGCCTCCTTGATTTTTTTCCCATCGTATTCCTTGGCGGCTAGGTTCTGTTTAATCAAACCGTTTGGTATAAGAAGGACACGACGCATACGTTTGATAACTATTGGCCTAAATATCTTGTTTTGATTCGGTTCAGGAATATTTCACGGTTGACGGTCCTGATGCACAATCTTTGGCGATTGCATGAAGCAATTTGACTTTCATTGTTCATCATCGTCTTCTACACTTGAATACTCCCAAAATTGTCAAACGATAGACGTCTTTCTCCGAATCGCAGGAAGAGTTAATCGATGATTATTCGATGCATAGGAGGTCGGATTTGTTTACCAAACTGTTAAATATTCTCCATAAATACCCCGTATCTTCCATCGGCCTGTTGTTTGTTGTCGGTATGGTCTTGATATTCGGCAATATGGTTTATCTGTCCAAAAAGATCAACCAGAAATTGGCCATTAAATACGTGGAGACGTATATTAATTCCCTGGAGATCGTTCAATCCATGTATTCTTCAGAAGTCATTTCACGCTTAAAGCCTCTCGGGATAAACTTTACACACGATTATCGCGATCATGATGGAGCGATCCCTATTCCGGCGACATTCAGTATTGAACTGGCGAAAGCCATGACCAATCCTGAAACCGGCATCATCACTAGATTGTACAGCGACTATCCTTTTTCTTTCAGAAAAGACGGGGGGCCGAAGGATGAATTCGAGAATCTGGCGCTGACAACACTTCGATTCGCTGAAGATAAGACCAAACCCTTTGTACGCTTTGAAAATGTTAACGGTCGCATGTCGATGCGGTATGGAAAAGCCCTTTTGATGCAACAAGGCTGCGTTGACTGTCACAACAGTCATCCAAACAGCACCAAAAAAGACTGGAAAACCGGTGATGTGCGTGGTATCCGCGAAGTCATTTTCCCGCTGGGTGCCACCCGGCAAATCACCTTTACCGTATGGGGTGTTACCTTGGGCATCATGCTGGCGATTACGATTTTCGGACTCGGGATATTGTTTTTGGCCATTAATGCATTGAGAGCCTCCATTACCATGCTTTCAAAAACCAACGTGGCCTATGACAGGTTTGTTCCCCACGAATTTTTAAGCTATCTCAAAAAACAGAGTATTGTCGATGTTCAACTGAGTGATAGCATCGAGAAACAAATGACCGTGTTGTTCTCTGACATTCGCAATTTTACCCATTTATCGGAAAAGATGACGCCTGAGGAAAATTTCATTTTCGTCAATGCGTACTACAGCGTCATGGGTCCGGTGATCCGAAAAAATCACGGGTTTGTCGACAAATATATTGGCGACGCCATAATGGCTCTTTTCGATAATGCTGACGATGCCGTGAGCGCGGCCATTGAAATGCTGGCAACGCTTAAAGAATACAATCGCAAAGCATCCCAAGAAAGGCCGGAACCCCTTCGCATCGGAATTGGTCTGCACAAAGGCAAGCTCAGGCTTGGAACGGTTGGTGAGCGGGACCGCATGGATGGAACGGTGATCAGCGATGCAGTGAATCTCGCATCGCGGATCGAAGGTTTGACAAAAATCTATGGAGTAGGAATTCTGATCACAGAAACCATCTACCGAAGTATCGAGGGACCGGACAACTACCCCATTCGGCTCATAGACAAAGTCAAAGTGAAAGGAAGACAGGAACCCGTTACCATCTACGAGGTTTTCAGCGGTGATCCAGAGAATATTCAGGCCTTGAAGTTTGCATCGAAAACTGATTTCGAGCAGGCCATCGTACTATACCAGGTCAAGGAATTTGAAAAGGCGAAACAGCTATTTAAAAAATGTCTCGCCCGATTCCATGATGACAAACCTGTCCAAATGTATCTTGAACGCTGTGAACGCTATATGATCGAGGATGTTCCCAAAGACTGGAACGGGATGATTTTCGAACTGGAGTAAAACCTTGAACCTTGATTATACGGAACATTTGTCTGAATTAAGACCCAGAAAAGGCATGATATAAACAAAAACAACCATTATCAAAAACTCGGAGAATGAAATTACCTTGAAAGTTTATCAGAAAATCGCCCCAACATTTTTTTTCCTTATCATCTTGGCCTATGTGGCCATGCCTCTCTATGCGGCTGAAAAAATAGCAACTGAACATAAAGAGGCATCCGACAAGGTTATAAGATTCACCGACTATAATAACCTTAAAGGTGCAGAGTTAATTAAAATGGTTCAACTGGCTCTAATGGACTCGGGATTCGACCCCGGACCAATAGATGGTATGTTGGGTCCTAAAACAGGTGACGCCATTAAAAGATTTCAAATAAAAAATGATCTTGAACCCACAGGAGTGATAGATGAGGGAACGATCAACCAGCTTTTTAGATCGTTTTAATTGAAACGGGTTTGATTCGTCCGCCTCACCATAGTCTATTTATTGCAAGCCATCTCAAAAAGGCACCTAACGCCAACTATGGTGTTGCCCCGCATGGCGGGATTGACAACGAGCCTCTTCAAAATGCTCACATACTGCCATGTATTTTCCGCTCTTTCATATGTTACACATGACACCTACGGCGTCTCGCGCCTTGTCTTTGAACGTAATCTATACTCTTGAGATGGCGTGTAGTGCCGCTTGCAGATATCCGCGATTAAAGCTTAAATATCAAAGGTCTAACATATTCGGGATATCGTTATCTCAATGAGGGCAGATCCGTTTAAGGGGGTTTGCCCTTTTTGCTTTTCTATTGATTTTACGATATATGTAATCGGAATTGATTAACCTTGGGTTGCTGTTCCGGCAATATTAGAAGAGAATCTTGCCTCAACACGCGGATAACCTTCGGTTGCAAAAGGACGGTCTGTTCGCTGCAACCCATAGCCGATTTATTATCCAACGTGTCAAGTTGTTAGGAATGAATAAGATTTAAAGAGATGATTATACGGCTTATCCCTTTAATAATTTCTTTTTTACTGCTGGGAGCACATTTCTTTAGAAGTGGTCATATGATTATAGGAGGTGTGAGTATCCTCGCGCCCTTACTGCTTTTGATCAAAAAGCGTTGGATGTTGTTGTTTGTTCAATGGTTAGCCTATTCAGGGGCAATCGTTTGGATTCAAACAACATTTTCCTTGGTTCAACAACGCAGAATGGCTGGAGTTCCATGGGTTCGGATGTTACTTATTCTTTTCGGGGTCACAGTTTTGACCTTATATGCCGGATATCTCTTAAGCTCTGATATTATAAAACGACGATATCATTAAAACCCCATAATTTATGAAGGGTCGAGGATTAGTAACGACGTGATACAGATAAACGAAAAATCTGACTCAAACCCATATAACACCGATTCAACAAACCCGTCCGATGATGACGTCTCAGCTGCAGCGATCCTGTTTGTGGTCAGCGCCGTTCAGTTTTTGACCCCATTTATGCTGTCTGCTGTGGGCGTGGCCCTTCCGGCCATCGGCAGGGAGTTTTCAGCCACTGCGGTTCAGCTTGGACTTGTGGAAACCGTCTACATCTTCGCCTTTTCCCTTTTTTTGATTCCAGCCGGGCGGCTGGGTGATATTTACGGAAGGAAAAGAATCTTTACCATCGGCATTCTCGTGTTCACTGCGGGAACCGTTTTGATATCACTCGCCTTTACCATCGAAAGTTTTATTGGGTTCCGGTTTATTCAAGGGTGTGGCGGGGCCATGATCTCAGGAACCAGTGTGGCCATCCTTTCTTCGGTCTTTCCCCAGGCCAACCGGGGTCGGGCCATGGGGATCATTGTGGGTTGCGTTTACCTGGGGCTGTCTCTGGGTCCGGTTCTTTCCGGATTTATGGTCACCCATCTGGGATGGCGCTGGATCTTTTATCTGGGGGTTCTGGTCGAGCTTTTCTGTCTTTGTCTCACTGTTTTGAAGCTTAAGGGCGAATGGGCCGAAGCCAGGGGTGAGCGTTTTGATTATGTGGGAACCTTTCTTTACATTATTTCTTTATTCTGTCTGATTTACGGCACCCTCAACCAGAAAGAAGGTGGTATTTATCTGGTGTTCATGGCATCGGGAGGTTTGGGATTTCTGATCTTTCTCGCCTTTGAATACCGGTGTTCATCTCCGATTCTGGATGTGGGTCTGGTCATCCGTAACCGGGTTTTTGCTTTCAGCAACCTGGCCACCCTGATCAATTACGCCGCATCTTTTGGCATCGCTTTTTTCTTTAGTTTGTATTTGCAAGTGGTCAGAGGGTATTCTCCTCAATCGGCAGGATGGATTCTGATTATCCAGCCCGTGTTTCAGGCGGCGCTTTCTCCATTTTTTGGGAAGTTGGCAGACCGGGTTTCGCCTGCGGGTCTGGCCACTTGTGGCATGGTCTTGTGTACCCTGAGCCTGGGTCTGGCTTCCCAGGTTCATGCCGGGACATCCATGCGCGTGATTATGGGGATGTTGGCTTTGATGGGCGTAGGATTCAGTCTGTTTTCATCACCCAATACCACCACGGTGATGGGCAGTGTTCCTCCTAAAAACTTTGGTATCGCATCCAGTTTTCTGGCCACCATGCGGACCATGGGGATGCTGTGCAGCATGACCATCATCACCCTGGTGTTCAAACATATCATGGGAGACCACCCGGTGAGTGCCCAAACACAGTCCTTTTTTCTTGCCAGCATGCATCGTTGCATGATGATCTTCTGCTTCCTTTGCGTGGCCGGAGTATTTTGTTCCATGGTCCGCTTGAAGCCTGTCTCTTCAGAGTGGATTGGGGTCAAACTTTGAACCTGATTGAAGGTTTTGAAACCGCTTCTAAACAGGATAAAAAACATGTCTAAAAAATATCCGGAATGCCCTTTGTATAATCACGACAATTGTAAAGAGCTTCATAACCCAAAGCTCTGTGCCCTTGTCCGAGACGATAAAACATGTCTTCGAGAGTTGCCAAAGCATGTAAAAAGGTCAAAGTCCTCGAGTATTTGTTGGAAAGGGGAGTGGAGAAATCGTTGACAGCCGAAAAGAAAAGACAGGTTCAAGGATGGACATGGTGTCTTTTATTCGTTTTACATCATGCAATCGGCAATATATAATCTGCAAGCCTGGAGGATGTCTGACGCAGATTTTGACTCAGTGTCTTCGAGATTCCTTTTAGAATGGTGATGCCGATTTGAGGATAGTCTTTAAGTATCGTATCGAAACTCGTCTGGGTTAATGTGAAAAAGGAGGATTTCGTACGGGCTTTTGCCGTCGCCGATCTAGGGAAATTATCAAGAATTGACATTTCACCAAAAGAACGCCCCTTCGGTAAAACGGAAATTACGATACTTTCTCCGGTTACGGACTTTTTAAGAACATCTATGACGCCATCCAATACAAAACAGATATAATTTCCTTTATCCCCTTCTTTAAAGAGGATTTCGCCTTTATCGATTTCATAATAATTCATATGGCTTGCAACGATATTTAGTTGATTTCCCTTGAGGGCATCAAACAATGGAAAGTCGATAAGGTAATTGATGATATCTGTTCTCATCTTGTTTTCACGTATGGCTTTATTTTTTTTCATTACGTTACCTGCGGGCTTATAAATTCTATGGTCGTTTATCCGGCTAAATTATTTTAGGTTCTTCTCCAATTTAGTTGAGAACACACCTATTCAATTGGAGATACCCCACTTATTTTACTTTAATTAACTGAGGCGCCGGGGAGTATTTGCTAAATCGCCGCTCCATGGATGATCTTTTTTAAACCGCGTGAACTCGTGGCAAAGGTTCGTAAAGAAAGAACAGGAATCAATCTATGAAAAATCAATGGGTTTGCCATACGATCTTCAATTTCTTTTAAAGATGTGATTCAGCTACGCGCCTGTTATTTCTAACGATCCTTAAGCCACTCAAACAGCACCCGCTTTAAAAAAAGATCATCCATTCCGCCCTCCCTTCTCTCCGAGTGTTCAATTAACGGCCACTGATCGGGAGATGATCCGTATTTAAAAACTTACAGTCAACGCCACGTATAAACCGGGATTTTCAAAATCAAGCTTCACATCATCTTCCTCGACATCAATATTTAAAAAACGATAGCCGGCGTGAATATCCAGAAACGGGAACGGTGTTAAAGAAATCTCCGCCTGACCGTCAAAAGCCGTATTGTCACTATATTCGAAACCGGTTATCAGCACCCGGGCTTCTAAAATATCTTTTAATATACCCACATGAAAATTGGCACCTACCATGGGAATCGGTGCGGTGAAATCCTCTTTGCTGGTAATGGTTGATGAAGCGATTGAAGCAGATCCGTCAAACACCATCAGCCTGGCAACCAATCCCAAAGAACCTCCGGCCAGAAAGTTTTCCAGATCAATTAAATCATATCTATACATAACGTCGTAATTATCGTACTTTAGACTACTGACGACCCTTTCATTTGCCGAAAAAAGGTCTCCATTAAAATAAATATTTTTGGTAAGAACGAAGTCGCCGCTATAATCCAGGTTGTAAAACGCCAAACTGAGATGATGTTTTCCTATTCCGGCAAACACTTCGATAACCGGATAGCTTTCATTGTCAACGCCCAGATCATCTTCCAAATTAAGCTCGGTGCCAACGATACCGGCATCGTCTACGCGGATAACTCCGGAGAGTTCCGGAAACCAGTAGTATCCCCGAACGCCCAGTTCAAAGGCAGAAACCGGCAATACCATACCAAAAACAGCTATAAAACAGATGAATGACAAGACTCTGCGTTTCACGTAACCCTCCTTTTTGTTAGGGTTTTTAAACCACGGGAGGTCAGCTCATTTGCCGATGGAGACCTGTGAAAAATGTTCATTTTTTCCCAAGTTCAAGCCTTCGGTTCAGCTTCCAGCCTCTCCGAGCTGGAAGGCGCAGGGTAGGGCCTACGCGCCGGAGGGAAAGGCAAAAATCTTAACCATATGAATACATTGGGTATTTCGAGGATTAAAATTTGAGCCTGTTGATAAATCCCGATTATCGGGGACGCAGAGACTTGTCCGCCTCCGGCGGATTGGGTAAAAAGGGGGGTGCAGAGGTCTCCAATGAACTTTTAAAACAAAAAACGCCTCAGTACCCACTTGTATGAAGGCGTTTGCTGGTACCTTCGGCAGCCCGGCTATCATGGCCCTTGGAGCTTTTGACCCGTGGCTTTGCGTCACTGCCTTTCGACAGTTTTGCCCTTTCGTTGCTAAATTTATTAAGCATTATAATAGAACATTTCGAAGACGAAGTCAATTATTATAGCGATTGGCATTGGTTTGTTTGTTATCTTTCATTAGAAGCTATCTCAAAATAATCTTTTGGCCCAACCCGCCAGAGGCGGACAAGCATAGGCGTTTGAGTCTCGTTTTAAGTCCTCGACATACTTGAGTATGCCTGTGGGTTAAAGCTCGGCTCCGCCTTAATCTTGAACCAAAATCTTAATTTTGAGACGGCTTCTATAAAGAAAGCTGGAATTTATGTTTTATACCTGGATTTAAAAAAGCGCTTTGTGTCGGCTTACGTTTGATGATATCTGAAATTGCATATATATTGAAAATTTGCTAAGATCGTTAAAAATCTGACACGCCCGATTTTCACCGGGGAAAACAAACCCTTGAACTTTGATTAAATTGGAAACTCTGAAGGGTTATCCAGAGTATCAATAAACAAATTAATAACGACCCAAAAGAACTATATCTATAATTATATTGATATTGACCGAAAATTTGCTTTTAGGGTGTGGCCGGCGACAGGTGCTTATGGAAAAAACCGCGCAACATGTTCTGTCCCACTATTACGGCTACCCGTCATTTCGGGAGAATCAGCAAGAAGTTATCGATACGCTGCTGGCCGGCCAGGATGCTTTCGTGCTGATGCCTACCGGCAGCGGGAAATCGATATGCTACCAGATCCCATCGATCATGCTGAACGGCGTCGGCCTGGTTGTGTCACCCTTGATCGCCTTGATGCAGGACCAGGTTGAAGCGCTGAGGCAAAACGGCGTTCGGGCAGCGTTTTTAAATTCCAGCCTTTCGCTCGAGGAATTCGAGCAGGTCGAATTTCGGGTGTTGAACGGGCAGTGTGACATTCTCTACGTGGCTCCTGAACGGCTTTTTACGGCGCGGTTTCAACAGATGTTGGATAAAATGCCGGTCGCTCTATTTGCCGTTGACGAGGCCCACTGCGTGTCCCAGTGGGGTCATGATTTCAGACCGGAATATCTCAGGCTGGTAGAAGTGATGGGAAGATTTCCGGCCGTGCCCCGGATCGCCCTCACGGCAACTGCCGATTCGATGACACGAAAGGACATCGTTGAAAAACTGGATCTGGCAGGTGCGTCACGGTTTATCTCCAGTTTTGACCGGCCCAACATTAACTACCGGGTCAAACTGAAATCAAACGAAAAGAAACAGCTGTTCGGCTTTATCCAAAACGATCATTTTAAAGAAGCAGGCATCGTATACACTCGTACCCGGAAACGGGCGGACAAGATGGCCCGGTGGCTTCAGTACAAGGGAGTAAACGCACTGCCATACCACGCCGGCATGGATGCACGGACCCGGCAGAATCACCAGCACCGGTTTCTTAGAAAAGACGATATTGTCATGGTCGCCACCATCGCTTTTGGCATGGGTATCGACAAGCCCGATGTTCGCTTCGTAGCGCACCTGGATCTACCGTCCAGCATGGAGGCGTACTATCAGGAAACCGGGCGATCCGGCAGAGACGGGCAGCCGGCAGATGCTTGGATGCTCTATTCCATGGCCGATGTCGTGGCCATGAGGCGGCTGCTGGAAACTTCAGACGGGGATGCTGCGTTCAAGCGGATTCAGCAGCAGAAACTAGAGGCGATTCTCGGTTATTGTGAATCAGCGACATGCCGTCGCCGGATCCTGCTGGAATATTTTGGAGAGACGACCCCGGATCGCTGCGGTAATTGTGACACCTGTCGTCAAAAAGTAGAAATATGGGATGGCTCCCTAGCGGCACAGAAGGCCCTGTCCTGCGTTTATCGAACCGGTCAGCGTTTTGGTGCAGCACACCTGACGGATGTGCTGATAGGAAACCGCACCGAGCGAGTTCAGCAGCTAAAACATGATCGGCTCAAAACCTTCGGGGTCGGAGATGATGTGTCCCAAACAGAATGGCGTTCCGTGTTTCGCCAGCTTTTGGCCGGTGGGTTCCTGACCGTGGACATGGGAAAAATATCCGGTTTCCGCCTGACCGAGAAGAGCTGGCCGGTTCTCAAGGGAACGCAGCGGGTTCAGCTTCGAAAAGACCCTCATCCCATTAAGTTGAAAAGGTCCGTCAAACCTTCTTTTCGAACAGCTTTGTCGTTTGAAAATGAGAAGGAGAGGCAGCTCTTTGAAAAGCTTCGGCTTCTGCGGCTCGAGATTGCCACAAAGCTCGGGTTGCCGCCTTTTGTGATATTCCATGATAAGACATTAAAGGAGATGGCCGTTCTCAGACCGCAGAGTCGGACGGCAATGCTTCAAGTCACCGGCATCGGAGAGAAAAAGCTTGAGCGATTCGGCGACTCTTTTCTCGAAGTCATCAAAGAGAGTACGAAAAATGGCGCCTATGGTAACGCAGAGGGGCTGTCTGATGTGAAGCGAAGCACGACACCCCCAAAAAAAAGTAAAAAACCATCTCATGAGCAAAAGGAGCAGGTGATCAAGCTGTTGAAAGAAGACCGGCTAGACTCAAATCAGATTGCGGAAATGGTCGGTGTGTCCGCACCTACGGTATGGGCATTTAAAGCGCATTATAACATGGGAAAATATGATAAAGACATTTCTTAAGGTTAGGATTCATAGCTTGATCCTTTATTAAGGAAGTATTAGATTGTAAAAATAAAGTTACTTGAGCACTCCCTTTAACATTGATATACAGAATGGAGGATGCATGTTAGAACCAATAGAGATCGATCCAAAAACATTTCTTCGCGAGCATTGCAGCCTACCTTCACTACCTGAAGCAGTGATACGTATTCAAGGTATGATGCAAGACGAAGCAACAGACATCAACGTGATAGCAGAGATCATCTCCGGAGATCCAGCTCTGGCCGCTCAAGTATTAGCAGTTGTTAACAGTGCATATTATTCACTTCCCAAGACGACTTCAAACATTAAGTATGCCGTTGCATATTTAGGACTCAGTGTTATACAACGGATCGTGATTTCTGTCGGTGTCGTTAATTCAATAGGAATCAAAGAAAAGAGTGAGCTTAACAACTATTGGTATCACTCTTTCTTTGCAGCGCTGACCACGAAGTATTTGGCTAAAAAATTCTATAGTTACTTAGATCCTGAAGAGTTATGGACAGCATCCATACTCCATGATATTGGTAAGTTGGTATATATCAAATTTTTTCCTGAACATTACACAGAGCTCAAACGGTATT
>Ga0210064_1001243_pt1 | contig 11041 bp, 13 predicted proteins | sample Muzzi_CordC_D2_FD_185531 | JGI IMG/M metagenome (GOLD analysis project Ga0210064, IMG submission 185531) | Wetland microbial communities from San Francisco Bay, California, USA, that impact long-term carbon sequestration - Muzzi_CordC_D2 (SPAdes) | ecosystem: Environmental > Aquatic > Marine >...
CGTCTACAGGAGGATATTGATGTCAAATTGGATTCTTTTAACAATCAGCTCGGCCTTGATCGCGTCCAGTTATTGGATGAGTTTTTTTTAAAGGGACAAAACCATGGTAATGGGTATAATTTTGGGTATTACACTTTCTTATGTTGTTGTGATTGTCTACCTGCATCAAATATCCAAATAACCGTTCTTCATTGTTTCGCCAACCCCTTGACATAACACTATGTGACATTATTGTTGCGTGTGGGTTAGGTAAGTACTTTTATCGTACTGCCTATTTTGCCTCCCCTTAGGGCTCCTGGTTTTCAGCGCCAGGGGCCTTTTGCTTTTATGGGTTCGAAATTTGAATTTAAAAGATGTCTATAAAATAAAAATATAGAACACTTTTTGAGGCTTGAACGCTTGCCTCGGATATGGAATAATGAAAAGTATTATGAAATCTAAAAAGTTGCGAATAAGAGGTGTCGGTGACGTTCTGCTTGAGCGAAGAAACCGGGCCAAGCATATGAGTTTGTCAATCCGGCCGTTCAGGGGAGCACGAGTGGCTGTTCCACGCGGCGTATCATTTGCCGCGGCCGAAAAATTCGCACATTCAAAGACGAGCTGGATAAAAAAGCATCTGGAAAAAATGGTTTCAATTGAGAAACAGGCGGAAGTTCTCAAAGAAAGTCAACCCATTGACAGGGTCGAGGCCAGAAAATATTTGGTCGAACGGCTGAATGAACTTTGTGGTCGAAACGGTTTTAAATACAACAGGGTTTTTGTGAAAAACCAAAAAACCCGATGGGGAAGCTGCTCCGACAAAAACAACATCAACTTGAATGTGAACCTGGTGCGACTACCTGATGAATTGATCGATTACGTCCTGTTACATGAACTGGTCCATATCCGGATCAAGAATCATAGCCGTCGGTTTTGGGAAGCGTTGAGCAAGTTTGTGGAAGACCCCAAAAGCCTGGATAGAAAACTCCGTCAATACACGCCATCATTGTTGTAACCAATCGGACAAGTAGAAAAGTCGATTTTAACTTAAATCCAACTTGAGCGATTTTCGAATTTTTTATGGCCTTGGTCCTATTTGAAACGCTCAATTTAATATGTGTCCATCCAGACATGAGGATTTTTGTTCAATATCAAGACATACGAAAAAAATATCCACAGGCATATGTATAATATTCCGAGGATTATTTTTTGAGCATAACGCAGAGACTTGTCTGCCTCCGGTGGATTGGGCAAAAAGGCCATTTCTGGATGGACACTCGTTAAAAAATATCTTCTATTAGATCATTCAGAGTTTCCTGAAGCCTGACATCGTCGGTTAGTGGAAAACAAACGGCGCTTCGGCAGGCATCATGAACAGGTATCCCTCGTCCGATGAGCTGGGCGGCATAAATCAAAAGCCTGGTGCTCGCCCCTTCTGTCAGCCCGTGCTCTCTGATGTTTCTTATTTTTCCGGCCAGCGACACCAGTTTTAAAGCGGTCTTCTTGTCGATATTCCCTTCATGGGCAACAATTTCCGTTTCTTTGGAAGCTTCGGGATAATTAAATTCAAGAGAAATAAACCGCTGTCGCGTACTTTGTTTAAGGTCTTTCAAAACGGATTGATATCCCGGATTATAGGATATCACCATCATAAAGTCCGGGTGCGCGTGTATCATTTCACCCTTTTTGTCGATGGAAAGTGTTCTACGTGTATCGGTTAAAGGATGAATCACGACCGTTGTGTCTTTACGGGCTTCTACGATTTCATCCAGATAGCAGATGGCCCCCATGCGAACCGCCCGGGTTAATGGACCATCCACCCATACGGTTTCATCCCTTTTCAAAAGGTAACGTCCCAACAGATCGGAGGCAAACAAGTCTTCATGACAGGCCACGGTAATCAGGGGGCGTTTGAGCTGATACGACATGTACTCCACAAACCGGGTTTTGCCGCATCCCGTGGGCCCCTTCATCATTACCGGGAGTCTGGCATCAAAAGCAGCTTCAAACATTCTAACTTCGTCACCGGTGCTCCGATAATAGGGTTCTTTTGAGAATGAATGTCCAGTGGTCTCGAGTGAAATTTGGGATGACATAAACGCAGAGCCTCCGATAAGCACTTTATTTTTTGGTTCAAACAATAAAATTTATGTTAAACATCTTATCCGTGCAAGTCCTTATTCGGTTCAATCTTGTATTTTTTCATCCGTTTCCAAATGGTCACCCGGCTGACGCCCAAAATCCGAGCAGCTTCAGATTGATTTCCGCCGGCTTGTTGAAGAACCTTTAAGAACTTTTCGCGCTCACCCGAATCGTCTTGAAAACAGATGGCGGGTTTTGAAGACGCTCCTGTGGTCTTTAATATTTTGGGTGGCAAATGCTGTTTTCCAATCGCCCCGCCGGGACAGAGAACAAATGCGTATTCGATGGCGTTTCTAAGTTCTCTGACATTCCCCGGCCAGGGATAGGAGGAGAGAATCTCCATTGCCTCGGGTGTGAGACCCAGAATTTTCTTGCCGCTTTGAATAGAATTTTGTTTGATAAAGCTCTGAACGATGAACGGGACATCTTCCATCCGTTCCGACAGGGTCGGGCAATGGAGCGGAAAAACATTGATGCGAAAAAAGAAATCTTCTCGGAAATGTCTCTTGGCAATCATTTGCTCAAGGTTTTTGTTGGTTGCAGTAATGATACGCACGTTGACTGAAATGGGATGATGGTCGCCAACCCGTTCAATTTCTTTTTCCTCCAGAACTCGAAGAAGCTTTACCTGAATCGAAAGGGGGATGTCCCCGATTTCATCCAAAAAGATGGTCCCTTCATGGGCAGCCTCGAAACGCCCGATTCTCGACCGATCGGCTCCGGTATAAGCACCTTTAATGTGACCGAAGAGTTCGCTTTCTAAAAGATTTTCATTCAAAGCCGCGCAGTTCACTTTAACAAAAGGCTTGTCACGACGAACGCCGGCCTGATGAATTGCCCGGGCCACCATTTCTTTGCCCGTACCGCTCTGACCCTGAATCATAACCGGAGCATCTGACTGGGCAACGTTATCAATCAGTTCAAACAGGTTCTGCATCACGACAGATTTACCCAGTATACCGTAATAACCATCATCCAGATGGTATGTTTTTCTCAAAGATACAATTTCCTGCTGTTGGCGCACCATCTGCGAGATGTCGGTCAGGGTTTCTACAGCGCCGATGATCTCTCCATCCTTATCATGTAGCACCGTTGCGCTTTTGACAATGTGGACCGTGCGGCGATCTTTATGGGTAACCAAACATTTCTTGTTTTTGCTTTTGCCCTTCAAAAAAAGCTTGCACCATACCTCGTCGCCCCCTCCCTCTTTAATCTTACATCCCGTGCAGTTTAAAATTCGACAAGACTTTCCGATCAGTTCTTCTGATGAATAACCCGTCAAACGCTCAGCTGCAGGGTTTGCAGACATAATATTACCGTCCGGATCGATCACCAGAACACCGTCCTGTAAGGTTTCGATGATCGTTTCCCAGTGCTTGCCAATATCCATAACGATTCTCCTCAATCCAAATGTTTCATAAAGAATGAATACAGCACTACAGACGAATCAAACGGAGGAAAAATTTCGGTTCAACTGTAAACCTGTAAAGTTAACACCTGTTAACATAACAACATAATCGAATAATGCAAGAAAAAATTGGTTCGATATTTTTTCTTTTATTTCAGTATATTATCTTTTTTGACATCGTCCCTTTTTCATTTGGCACAATCATTGCTCTGCAATCATGCACTGCAGGTAAAGGGTGTCAAGAGCATGCTGCTGATTTGTCTTGAACAACCCATACCATGCACATACCTCAAAGGCCTTGGACATCGTTCAACATTTTTAAAAAGGAGGAAAAATTGAAACAGAAAAACAGATTAAAGAAAAGGGTTTTTGCAGGGATCTTTGGGTGGTTCTTTTTGATGTCTTTAGTTTCTGTACCTGTTGTGTTTGCAGCAGATGACGTTCAGACACTAAAAGAGCAACTTAACAGCATGTCCCAGCAAATGGAGGAACTCCAGAAAAAAATTGAAGCCATGGAGTCCACCGAGTCTGAGAAAAAGGAACAAATCAAGGAGATGGATGAGAGACTCAACAAAGCGGAGTTGCATACGGCCACGGACAAAATCTCTTTTGGCATTGATTTTAGAACCCGAGCCGACAGCATTCACTACAAAGATATCCGCGTAGCGCCATCCTCTCTGACCAATGGTTTTTTCGTCAACGCTCCAGCAGGCTTTAATGGTGCCACCCTCGCCCAGGCCCAAGCTGCCATTGCTGCTATGGTCGCCGGCGGCATGGTTCCACCGGTTGAAAAATATGATGTCGACAATGACGTTATATTCTCCAACCGTCTCCGCCTGGAAATGAAGGCCAAAGTCAACGATCAACTCAGTTTTGCCGGTCGCCTGGCCGCGTATAAGGCATTCGGCGACAGCACCGGTGTTAAGTTTAACCAGGGAAGCTTGGGAGACATCACCTTTGATGGTACCACATCGAGCCTTCCCCACGGAGACACCATCCGCCTTGAACGGGCCTATTTTAATTATAAAAACTATATGGGATCCATACCGTATAACCTGTCTTTGGGTCGTCGTCCCTCCACCGAAGGCCCGCCGCTTGAATACCGAAACTACAGCCTCGAGGGCGGATCTCCCCTGGCATCGATCATTAACTGGCAGTTTGACGGTGCTTCTTTCAATTTAGGTCTTGAAGATGCCACTAACATTCCGGGCTTTGCGTTAAAGTTTTGTTACGGCGTCGGATTCGAAAACGGCTGGGGTAACAGCGGCTCATTGAGTGCCACTTCGGATTTGGAAGACGTTCACATGGCCGGGTTTATCTCCACTCTTTTTGATAACGATTCCACCAGTGCCGTGTTGAATTATGCCTATGCATGGGATGTTACCGACGGTTTTACTGGCCTGACGGTCATGCCGTTCATCGCTTACAAAGATGATCTTAACAATGACGGCACCAATGAGTATTACTTTCAAAAAAATTACGGCGCGTATGTCAGCCGGGTTGAACCTTCCACCAACATCGGTGACTGGCAGGCTTTAAATTTGCTATTGAGAACAAACCTTACCGAGCGATTTGATAAAGATATCGATTTCTTTTTATCCGGTTCTTGGAGTCATACGGACCCGTCACAGATCTCGAAAAATCCATTTTACGAGATCATGGGCCAGGGGTTATTGAGTTCCAACGGAAATCTCGAGAGCCAGGACGGATACATGGTTTATGCCGGTGCCATTTTCCCCATGCCGCTGGATGCCCGACTGGGGCTGGAATATAACTATGGGTCCAAATACTGGTTCAATTTTACCGGCGCCGAAGATTCGCTGATCAGCAGCAAGCTCGCCGCCCGGGGACAGGTATATGAAGCCTATTATATACAGCCGATATTCGGTCCCAAATTTTTCGTACAACTGGGCGGGCAGTACTATGATTACGACTATACCGGCAGTGGAAATCCGTTGGGCGCACCGGTCAAGATCGATGAATTAACCTCTTTTGATGCGTTGTTCCCGGTCGTCGACAAAGTATGGAATGTGTATCTGTCGGCCACATTACGCTACTAACAGGGACAAGATTATTGCTCCCTGTTAGTTAATGCAGGCAGATAACGCCTTGCATAGACCTCCATTCCTTGCTCTCTCTCTTTATAGAGAGAGGGCAGCTGGAGAAGAAAATATAAAAACATTCAAAACGTCTTCATTGAACCAGAATAAATTGTGAGCTTAATAATATGAAAACGGAAATACGTAATTATTACAGCGCTGTTTTTGAACAGGAATGGCCTGCCTGGCTGGCCGGTATGTTCATCGCCATCATTGCATTGATGATATTTCTTTGGCAAAGCCCCTGGGGAATCGCCGCAGGCTACCATAACTGGGGAGACTGGTTTTATTATCTTGTTGGGGCATACGATGAACGCCCTTTGAATTCGTGGCTTCATCCGGTTTCTCTTTCCGATGCCGGTATTTTAATCGGAGCTTTTGCTTCCGCACTCATGGCGCGACAATTTAAAATACGTCCGGCGCCCAAGCTCGAATACGCAAAAGGTCTGGTTGGCGGAATACTCATGGGCTCCGGAGCGGCAATGGCCAAAGGATGTAATGTGGGGGGATTCTTTTCTGCTGTGGCCATGATGTCAGCAGGCGGATTTGCCATGATGATCGGTTTGGGTGCAGGTGCGTGGGTCGGTTTGCGCTATCTACTCTGGGAAATGGAGCATCTTCCAAGCCAGGCTGTCTATTCAAAACCAAAAGATGAAACAACATCCAAGGCCATTGATTGGCTAAAAATCCAACCGTATTTAGGAGGGTTGGTGGCCGTCGGTGTCATCGTTGTCTTTTATGTCTACGCATTTGTCGACAAGACCCAGTTGGGCGGATGGCTCTTTTTCGGCTTTTTAATCGGACTGGTCATGCATCGCTCGCGGTTTTGTTTCGTTCGCGCCTTTCGAGATCCATTCATGACCGGTGAGGCGAAAATGGTAAAAGCGGTGGCCATCAGTATTATCATTTATTTTGCAGGTTCATCCGTTATCAAGTGGGCGTATCTCCAGGAACCGACCATGGGTGTTTATCATCCTTTTATCTTGGGCAGCTTAATAGGCGGATTCATTTTCGGTATTGGAATGCTTTTGGCCGGAGGGTGTGCCAGCAGTACATTGTGGCGTGTGGGTGAAGGGCAAACCAAGCTGATGGTGACCCTGGTTACATTTACGCTGGCCAATTCTCTGACAGGCAAATTCTTGATTGCCAGCGGGCTTAACGAGAAACTCGGTCAGGACATATTTCTGCCGGATATCCTGACCTGGCAGATTACCGTACCTCTTATCTTGATCTTCTTCCTTGCCTGGGTTCTGGTGGCCATGTGGAATGAAGAAACGGAAAAATTGGTTATTTTTTAATAATGAGAAAAAGGAGTCAAATTTTTATGAATCTTGAAAATATTCAATCAAACAGTGTCGTTGATACCCGCGGTCTTAGTTGTCCCATGCCGCTTTTGAAAACCAAAAAAGCCTTAAAAGGAATGGCATCCGGTGAAATTCTGGAAATTCTTGGAACCGATCCGGGTTCAAAAAAGGACATCCCTGATTTTGGGAATAAAGGGGGAAACCAGTTTGTCGGCATGCTGGATGTTTCCGAAGGCCACACAAGATATTTTATTAAAAAGGGGTAACAGTCATCATGAAAAAAGTTGCGGTTGTCATCAAGGATCCGGATCAACAGTATGAAGGGCTTCGAACCAGCCTTGGCCTTTTGCTTGAGGCCACCGAAGTTCAGATGTTCGTTCTACACCATGAAATTGCCAACATGGATGAGGCGTATAGCGACAATATGGAATTTCTGGATGAAATGGAAGGTGAAAGGTTTTCCAACAATTCAGCCAATGTGGAAAAATACGGTTTCCAATACATTACCCTGGCAGATGTGGGCATCAAAATCCATGAAGCTGACCTCGTCATACCATTCTAAGGGATTATAAAAATGAAAGTACTTAATATTCTAAGATCAGAGCCGGATGAAACCGTGGAAAAGCTTGGCGAAGCTGTTTCCAAAGATAACCCGTCATCCGTAACCATGCTGTATGAAGATCATGTAGATTGGGAAGGGCTTGTGGATGATATTTTTTTACACGATAAGGTCATTTGCTGGTGGTAGGTCGTATATGAATTTAATTTTTTAAAGGAGTAAAAACTATGGCTGATACACTGGGTATTCTTGTAAATACCGACAAGTATCTCGATTACGTTGTTAATCTGACCCGGGCTGCCCATTTAAAAGGAAAAGAGATTCAGATATTTTTTACTGGTAAAGGCGTACTTCTCACACTGAAACCTGATTTCAAGGAGTTGGTGGGCAAAGCCAAACTGGCCATATGCGATGTCAGCTTCAGATCTCATGGATTGCACGGACGTGAAGACGAAGTTCCCGGCGTTGGTTTCAAAGACTTTGCCACCCAGGCAAAAAATGCTGAAATGGTGGCCAATATGGATCGATATGTGGTTTTTTAATTAAACACCTAAAACAACATTTAGATGTTCTAAACAAATAAGGAGGTAACATGTTAAAGAAAATGTTTTTAGCTTTATTGGCACTGGTTTTTGTATTTACAACCATCGGCATCGGTTTTGCGGCTGGAAAAGGAAATGCGCGAAAAGGGAAATACACGTACCGCAATGTGTACAAGTCGTGTAACAAACGCGGTGAGATTGATTCTCCCAAACCGCTTTTGAGCCCTGATGCCAAGACACAAGCCCAATGGAAACGGACGTTTGATAAAAAAGACTTTGATCAGTTTAAATGCAGTGAAGAGTGGAGCAAATTGTCTGACAAAGATTTGAACGACATTTACACCTATTTACATGATCATGCGGCAGATTCTCCATCCCCGGCAAAATGTAAGTAGTTTTTTTAATATGATTATTTTGCCACAAAGGTACAAAGACACAGGAGATATATCTTACTGTTCTTTCCTGATGTCTTTGTGCCTTAATCGCCAATAAAAACCCAAGTTGAGTGATTTTCAAGTTTGCCGCAGATACAAGAAAGATGTTGTTTCGCTATAGTCGTCTATGCGGAATGGCATCTGACGAAGTAGATGCGGTGAAATAGGAAAGCCCGCAGGGTTTCAAATTATTGGAATTCAAAATGTAAGATACCTTATCAATATTTTAAGGTAACCATTTCAAAAATTTGAAACGCTCATCTTGGGTAAAATGTAAACAAAACAATGAGGTTGAAATTGATACACGTACGTTATATTTTATCCGTCCTATGGATATTTTCTTTGGTTTTTATGCCCATACCGTCATTTGCGACGCAGGAATCCGAAGCACCGGGTCTTGAACTGGCCCGGCAGACGGTGAAGGCCCAAAAAAAACCCACCACAGCCGATCACTCTCAGTTTAAGGCGTTGAATCAGGATTTTGCATCCGGTTCCGAAATCAGTAAAGCCTGCATTTCATGCCATACAAAGGCAGCCGACCAGTTGAAAAAAACGCTCCACTGGACGTGGCTCGATGCCAATTCGCCAAAAGACAATCAAAAGGGCAAGGCCGGATATTCGTTAAACAATTTCTGTATTTCAGCCAATGGAATGCATGATCATCACTGCAACGAATGTCACATCGGATGGAATTCCCAAGGCAAAAAAGCAGAGATCGACTGCCTGAGATGTCATGGTCAGAAAAAGATAAACTGGGAAGAGCTCTTTGAAGATTATAAGTATTTTACTGAATCGAAAGACCCGGAAGAAAACGCTCTTGCCAAAGACGTCCAGGCTGAAATCCGGTTAGCAGCCCAGAGTATCGGACGTCCCACACGTAAAAATTGCGGTTCTTGTCATTTTTCCGGAGGCGGCGGTGACGGTGTCAAGCATGGTGATCTCGATTCTTCTTTAATATATCCCAACCGAGAACTGGATGTTCATATGGGATATGACGGGCAGGATTTTAATTGCGTTCGGTGTCATACCACTGTTGCACATAAAGTGGCAGGGCGAATATACGGCACACCGGCGGCCAAAACCCGTCAAAGCCTCCTTGAACATGATCTCGAACCCAAGATTATGTGTGAATCCTGTCACAGCGACAAACCTCATAAATCAAGCAGTAAAATGAATGACCACACGGACAAAGTGGCATGTCAATCGTGTCATGTTCCTGAAATTGCAAAGATTTTACCGGTTCAGACATGGTGGGACTGGTCCCAGTCAGGAAAGAAAAAAGACGGCAAACCATATGATGTGGAGGGTCCATTCGGCAAACCGGTGTATCAATCGACCCGAGGGGAAACAAAATGGAAAAAAAATGTAATCCCTAAATATTTATGGTTCAACGGTTCCATCCAAGGCGCCACCGCCAAAGACATTATCGATCCGAGCAAGCTGGTGAAGCTGGCCTGGCCGGATGGAAATCGTAATGACAAAAATGCTCGTATTTTTCCCTTTAACGTGCATTTAGGCAAACAGCCCTACGACACGGTAAACAAGACAATGGCCACGCCGCTGTTATCCGGAGAACATGGATACTGGACCACTTTCGACTGGCAGGATTCCATTGAGCGGGGTGCAAAATATCTCGACCTTCCATTCAGCGGCAAAATCGGTTTTGTAGAAACCGGCTATGTTTTTCCCAGCACCCATATGGTGGCTCCCAAGGAAGAAGTGCTGGAATGTAATCAGTGTCACACACGGCCTGAAAGCCGTCTGGCCAACCTTACAGGATTTTATATGCCGGGACGCGACAGAGTTACGCCTGTCGACATTGCCGGATGGGCCATTGTTCTATGTTCCTTTGGCGGCATTGTTCTCCACGCTCTGGGCAGAATCTTTACCAATGGCCGTAAAAAGGAGGAGTAATTGATGCATTCAACAAAAATGATAACCACCTATCTATACACCCGCTACGAGCGTTTCTGGCACTGGCTTCAAATGGCTCTGATCTTTTTGTTACTCATAACAGGTTTTGAAATTCACGGGCTTTACTCACTGATAGGATTCGAGCAGGCGGTCGAGGTACATAATTTTGTCGGTATTACTTGGCTGATTGCCTTTGCCTTTTTCGTGTTCTGGGTGTTTACGACCGGTGAGTGGAAACAGTATGTTCCCACCACCCAAAAGTTGTTTGCGGTCATTCGTTATTACAGCTTCGGCATATTTAAGGGCGATTCGCATCCGGTGCCAAAACGAAAAGGCGCCAAGCACAATCCATTGCAACGGCTGACGTATCTTTCTCTGGCAGCAATGTTGCTGCCCGTCCAAATGGTCACGGGAATTCTCTACTGGACCTATAATTCCTGGGAAACGTGGGGGCTTGGCTTTCTGTCTTTGAACGTCATGGCGGTGATCCATATGGCCGGGGCATTTTTTATCCTCTCGTTTATCATCGTTCATGTGTATATGACCAGCACCGGGCACTCAATTTTTGCCCATATAAAGGCCATGATTACCGGGTGGGAAGACATTGAAGAGGGTGTAAAAATCGAAGATTGGGAAAAAGCGTCCCGCAGACAATTTTCT